>Ga0160429_1000044_pt1 | contig 173260 bp, 129 predicted proteins | sample SolpanmetagenomR_FD_108199 | JGI IMG/M metagenome (GOLD analysis project Ga0160429, IMG submission 108199) | Solar panel surface microbial communities from Lawrence Berkeley National Laboratory, California, USA - R | ecosystem: Engineered > Built environment > Solar panel > Unclassified ... | reverse complement strand
TGGCCGAGGGCAGCGACCTCTACGGCGAGCAACGCTCCGACAACACCGGCACCAACGACAACCAGTCGAACGCTGGCGAGCCGTTCCAGTTCAACGCCTTCTCGCTGCTGCCCAGCAATTCCTACCTACAAAGCCACTGGACGGCCTTATACCAGATTATCACGCGGGCCAACTACGTGCTGGCGGGCTCCGAATTGGTAAATTTTGCCCAAGCCAGCACCAAAACCCAGTACCAGGCCGAAGCCAAATTTCTGCGGGCCCTAACGTACTTCAACCTGGTGCGCGAGTGGGGCGATGTGCCGCTGGTAACTCAGCCCCTCACCACGCCCGACGCCGCAACGGCCAACACCTTCCGCGAGAAGAAGGAGAAGGTATATACCCAAATCGTGGCCGATTTGATGGACGTCATCGCCAGCCCGCTGCCCGATGCGCAGTCGTCGGCCAACACCGGCCGCGTCTCTAAAATCGCGGCCAACGCCCTCCTAGGTAAGGTGTACCTAACCATGGCCACCACCCTCGACCAAGCCAACCGCACCGCTAATCTGAACCAAGCTAAGACTTACCTCACGGCGGCTTATAGCAAGCGCACGTTTGGGTTGCTGAAGGAAATTCCATACGCCGATGTGTTCGACGTGACTAAGAAGGCGAACAACCCCGAGGCTATTTTCCGCATCGTGTACCGGCAGGGTGACATCAACTATTCGTCGCGCATCGCCGCTAACTATCAGGCCCAGGGCGAAACCATCAATTCGCTGCGCCCTAACACCGGGGTAGGCGGCAACGTGACGCCCGACCTCGTGCTCGATTACGAAACCGGCGACGTGCGCAAGGATTTCTCCATCAAGTACGCCAACGCGGCCGTGGTGAAAGACTACTTTATCACCAAGTATCGCGATGTCAGCGCCGCCGCTGGCACCACCGGCTACGGCGGCAACGACTGGCTGCTGCTACGCTACGCCGACGTGCTACTGCTGCTAGCCGAAACCAACCTCTACCTAGGCGACGAGGCCACCGCCATCAGCCAACTAGACCAGGTGCGCGAGCGCGCCGGCCTGCCGCGCTATGCCGTGGCCAGCGCCACTGCCGGATACAGCGCCAAGTACCCCACGCTCAAACTCGCCATCTTGCACGAGCGCCGGGTCGAGCTGGCCTTCGAAAACCAGCGTTGGTTTGACCTCCAGCGTGCTTTCACGCCGCAGGAACTAACGGACTATTTCCGGGCTAAAAGCCAGACCAACTTCGGCATCGCCCAACTCACCAACTTCGGCCTGAAGGACTATTACTACCCCATCCCCTTCAACGAAGCCAAGCTGAACCCCACCGGTATGTACCAGAATTCGGGTTATTAACCATTGTTAAATAAGGTGTTCACGTAAAAAAAATGATTGTCATTGCGAGCGTAGCGAAGCAATCGCACCTGAACAGCCCTCTGTGATGCGATTGCTTCGCTACGCTCGCAATGACAACCGCCTTTTTCATTTATACTCTCAGCTATCTATAAAACAGCCTAGGCACTGCCTAGGCTGTTTTAGTAGCACCGTAAGCATGAAACAGTTCTTCCTACTCCTCGTCGCTAGCCTGCTCCTAGGTGGCCCAGCGCTGGCGCAGCAGCCGGTGCAGGCCATCATCCGCACCCTCAAAGACGCGAAAAGCAACCAAGTGCTGGTAGTAGCGCACCGCGCCGACTGGCGGAATGAGCCCGAAAATTCCATTCGCGGCATCGAGTCGGCCATCAAGATGGGCGTGGATATGGTCGAAATCGACCTCAAGAAATCGAAAGACGGCGTGCTAATCCTTATGCACGATAATCTGCTCGACCGCACTACCACGGGCAAAGGCCGCCCCGCTGACTATACTTGGGCCGAGCTTCAGCAGTTCACCCTCAAAAACCAGCACGGCGGCCCCACCCGGCAGCGCATCCCGAGCTTCGAGCAATGCATGCTAACCGCCAAAGGCCGGGTGATGGTCAATATCGACAAGGGCTACGACTACTTTCAAGAAGCCTACGACGTGCTGGTAAAAACCGGTACCGTCGACCACGCCGTTATTAAATCCTCGGAGCCTTACGAAAAGGTGAAAGCTGAGCACGGGGCGCTGCTCACCAGCCAGTTGCTCTACATGCCCATTGTGGATTTGCGCAAGCCCACTGCCGCCGCTGTGCTGCAGGAGTACGAAACCAAGCTCAAGCCCGTGGCTTACGAGCTGAACTTCGCCACCGATAGCGTCCTGCTGCATTCGGCCTACCAAACCATCCCGGCCACGGGCTCTAAAATCTGGTACAACAGCCTGTGGGCAAGCCTCGATGCCGGCCACGACGATGAGCGCAGCCTCGAAGAAGGCAAGCCCGCCGACGGCTGGGGCTGGCTCCTGGCGCACGGCGCCACGCTCATCCAAACCGACCGCCCCGCCGAGCTGCTGGCTTACTTGCGCCAGCACAAGCGGCACCGCTAGCGGGTTTTGAGCAATGGTAAGCCACCTAGCAGTACGTGAGAAGGGTATACTCAGCCGATGTCGTTGTAATGAACCGATTTTCAGGTATATTCGTAGGTTTATATGTGCGACTTATTCTTTCTCATCTATGCAGATTTCCCCTTTTCATACGCTGCCGAGCCACCCGGCAGCCCCTGGCTTCTGGCACGATAGTACGCGATGTGTCGTCGGGCAACGCATCGCGCTCACGCAGCGGCAAGTAGGAGTGGGGGCTAATACAACGCACTGCCCTTGGTGCGCGCTGCTAAACGAGCCGCTCCGAAGCATGTGTACCCCGCACGTGGGCGTGACCGTTGTGCGCGCTCAGAGTAGATGCAAAGCATCAGTTACCGATGCCACCTTTAATTATCCGCTTACCTAGCGAGTACCCAGCATACAAAAAGCCCCGGCTAACCAGCTGGGGCTTTTTGTATGCTGGACGCTTCCGGCCATTTTTCAAACGTACCTAGGTTGTTAAGTGAGCTTAAAAGTCGTGGGCCCCTAGGCTTCCTCATGCCACAGCCATGCGTAGGGCTGTGGCATTGCTATAGCAGAAAGCCAGCAAATTCGTGCCCTACACTTGCAAAAAAGTGTAGACGGGACGGGGCTAACAGCCAAGCTAGCGTAAGGGGGTAGGCTAGAAAACCGCAGCGCTGCCTGGTACCCTAGAAACTGCCCTGAACGCTCTAATGCGCTTGGCGAAACCGCTGATGTTGCGTATATTCATACATGGAACTCTTCCTCAAAACCCTCGCTCATCACTGGGGCCTGAGTCAGACTCAGTACTGGCATCTACACCTGCTCAGCTCGGTCTTGGTGGGGCCTTTGGTGGGTATTATCTACCTAGTATTCTTCGATAAGCGCGCCCGGCGCCGGGCGCAGGCAGCACGTGCCAAAGCCTCGATGTGGGTAGGGGCCGATGGGCGGCTGCTTGTCTATCGGTAGGCGCCTCGCGCTCAGCAGCCCCATCTTTGTGGGCCCATTTCCTTCCGAATGAACTACTCACTATCCCGCTTTGGCGCTTGGTTGGCCCTAGGTCTCTTAGTTGCCGCTTGCGCTAAAGACGATGTTGCCCCAACCGAGGTAGCCGACCACCTAGCCCTCGGCAACCCTAGTGGCGCGGTGGCCAGCCTTACTTCACCCACCAACTACCTGCTCACCAAGCCGCAGTACGTACTCTCTTATAACCGCGACCAGGGCAAGCCCAATTGGGTATCTTGGCATCTGGACCAGGATGACTTAGGAGGCGCCGCTCGGCAAGACGACTTTCGGGCCGATGAAAGCTTGCCCAGTGATTGGTACCAGGTAAAAACCAGTGACTACTCGGGTTCCGGTTTCGACCGGGGCCACAACTGCCCGAGCGCCGACCGCACCGCCTCAGAAGCCGACAACTCAGCTACCTTCTTGATGAGCAATATGATGCCCCAGGCCCCGCAGAACAACCAGCAAACCTGGGCTAATCTCGAAGACTATTGCCGCACGCTAGTGCGGGCTGGCAATGAGCTCTACATCATTTGCGGCTCGTATGGCCGGGGCGGCACGGGCAGCGAGGGGCGCTATACCACCATCGCGAGCGGGCGGGTCACGGTGCCGGCCCGGTGCTGGAAAGTGGTAGTGGTGCTGCCAACCGGTAGCGACGACCTAAGGCGCGTCACGAGCAGCACTCGCGTTATTGCTATCAACACGCCGAATACCATTACTATTGACGCGGCTTGGGGCGGCTATCGCACCAGCGTCGATGACATTGAGAAGGCTACGGGCCTAGACTTGCTCTCGGCCTTGCCGATGGGCCTGCAAACCACCCTAGAAGCCAGCACCGACAAGGGCCCCACTAATTAGCCGCTAGCACCCGGGTGGAGCAGCGAAGCGATACCCTAGGTCCACAAAAAAGCCCGTTCTCAAACCGAGAACGGGCTTTTTTGTGGAAGCTTCAGTAGCTCTTAATACCAGCCGCCGCCTAGGGCGCGGTATACATTTACGGTGGCATTAAGCTGCTGCATCTTGGTTTCGGTGAGGTCAAACTTCGACTCCAAGGCGTCGCGCTGGGTGAAGAGCACTTCGGTATATTCGGCGCGCACGGCTTTGAAGAGGCTGTTCGAGATGCGAATAGACTGGTTTAGGGCCTGCACTTCCTTGAGCTTGGCGTCGTAGCTCTTTTGCAGGTTGCCGATGTTCGAGAGCTGGTTGGCCACCTCGATGTAGGCATTGAGCACGGTGCGGTCGTAGTTGTACACTGCCTGTAGCTGCACGGCATTGGCGCTGTAATAGAGCGCCTTGATGCCATTGCGGTTGATGAGTGGCGCGGCCAAATCACCGGCTAGGTTATACAGTATCGACTCGGGTGAGTTGAACAGCAAACCAGGCTTAAAAGCCTCAAAGCCTGCGCCCGCCGAAATACCTAGCGAGGGGTAAAAGTTGGCGCGGGCCACCTTCACGTCGAGCTTGGCGGCCACTAGCTGCTGCTCGGCCTGCCGAATGTCCGGGCGGTTGTTGAGCAGCTGCGCTGGAATGCCCGCCTGAATGGTAGTCGGCACCAAGGCATTGAACGCCTGGTAGTCGCGCACAATGGGCTGCGGGTAGCGGCCGGCCAGAAAATTCAGGTGGTTCTCAGTTTCGGTGATGCGCTGCTGCGTTTTGTATTGCAGGCTGATGGTGTTCTGCACCTGCGCCTCAAAGCGCTTCACGGCCAGTTCCGTCACGCGCGCCGATTCCTTTTCCTGCTTCACGATGCGCAGGGCGTTTTCCTGAATCTCGATGTTCTGCCGGATGATAGCCAGCTGATTGTCAAGGGCCAGTAGCTCGTAGTACGAGTTGGCAATCTCGGCAATCAGGTTGGTCACCATGAAGTTTCGGCCTTCTATCGAGGCTAAGTAGCGCGTCGCGGCCGACTTGCGGGCGTTGCGCAGCTTGCGCCAGATGTCCACTTCCCAACTCGCCGACACACCCACTTGGTAGTTGGCCAGCGGGGTAGGGTTGGCCCGGTCGTCCTGAATAAGGACTTTCTCCTCGGTAGCGCCTTGCAGCGTGTAGCGACCAGGCTTGGCTATATCGGCCCCGGCCCCAATAGAAACAGAAGGCATGTAGTCGCCGGTGCGGGCCCGTATTTCGTTGCGCGCCAGCTCTAGCTCCTGCCTAGTAATGTTCAGTTCCTGGTTGCGTTGCAGGGCGCTGTCGATGAGAACTACCAGGTTGGGGTCGGTGAAAAACTGCTTCCACCGCGTGCGGGCGGTGTTGGTGCTGTCCGTGGTAGTGCCCACGTAGGTAGCCGGGGTGGTGCGGTTTTCGTTGCGCTGCACCAGCGCCGGAAGTTTGCAGGCCCCCACCGCCAGCGCGAGGCCAACGGCGGTTATGCCCTGATAAATGCGTCTCTTAAGCATGGGTTATACCTTCTTCGTCAACTAAAACACGAGGCTCAAACCCTTCGCTTACCGGATATTCGTTCTCATCGTCAATCAGCTTGCTCTTCGAGGCCATGGTGCCGAAAATGTAGTACAAGCCGGGAACGATGATGACCCCAAACACGGTGCCGAAGAGCATACCCCCTAGGGCCGCCGTACCAATGGTCCGGTTGCCGATGGCACCCGCTCCCGTGGCAATTACCAGCGGAATCAAGCCGGCAATAAAGGCGAACGAGGTCATCAGAATTGGGCGGAAACGAGCCTTGGCCCCGGCAATCGCCGCATCGCGCACACTCATGCCGCGCTCGTGCTCCTGCACCGCAAACTCGACGATAAGCACCGCGTTCTTACCTAGCAAACCTACCAGCATCACGAGGCCCACCTGTGCGTAGATATTGTTGGCCAGGCCCATCATCTTGATGAACAGGAAGGCCCCGAAAATACCGGCCGGTAGCGATAGCACCACCGCAAACGGCAGCAGGAAGCTTTCGTACTGGGCGGCGAGTACCATGTACACGAACGCCAACACAATCAAGAAGATGTAGATAGCTTCGTTGCCGCGCGATACCTCGTCTTTCGACAAGCCACCCCAGTCGATGTCATAGCCCCTAGGTAGGGTTTTGGCTGCTACTTCCTGCACGGCCTTGATGGCCTCGCCCGAGCTGTAGCCCTGGGCCGCATCGCCCCGGATGGAGGCTGTGGTGTACATGTTGTAGCGGTTGATTTCGTTGGCGCCCTGGGTCTTCTCGATTTTCATGAAAGCCGAGAACGGTACCATTTCGCCTTTGTCGTTCTTCACCCACATGTCCAGAATGTCCTTGGGCAGGCGGCGGTATTCGGGCGAGGCCTGCACGTACACCTTGAAGAAGCGCTGGTACTTAATAAAGCCTAGCTCGTAGGTCGAGCCAATCATGATGCTCAGCGTGTTCATGGCGTTGCCAATGCTCACGCCTTTCTGCATGGCGAGGTCGTTGTCAATCTTCAGCTCGTACTGCGGATAGTTGGCCGAGAAGAAGGTGAACAGGCCGGCTAGCTCCTTGCGCTTTTTCAGCTCGGTGATGAATTCCTCATTCACTTTCTCAAGCGCTTTGTAGTCGCCCGAGTTAGTCTTATCGAGCAATTGAAGCTGGAAACCGCCTGCCGCGCCGTAGCCCGGTACTGCCGGTGGCTCGAAGAATTCGATAGTCGCGCCGGGAATTTCCTTGGCCTTTTTCTCCAACGATTCTACAATGTCGTGGATGGATTCTTTGCGCTCGCTCCACGGCTTGAGGCTAATCAAGCAGGTACCAGCGTTCGAGCCGCGGCCTTCGGTAAGTACTTCGTACCCGGCTAGGGTCGAAATACTTTCGATACCGGGCACATCCTTGGCCAACTGCTGCAAGTGCTGCGAGATGTCGTTGGTACGCTCCAGCGTCGAGCCGGGCGGAGTCTGAATGATGGCATAGAGCATGCCCTGGTCTTCGGCCGGAATGAAGCCGCTGGGCAGCTTAGCCGAGATGCCGAAGATGCCGAGAGCAAACACAACCAGAATACCGAAGGTGAATACGCGGCGGTCCACCACCTTCTCCAGAATGTTGGTGTAGCGGCCGGTCAGCTTTTCAAAGCCACGATTAAACCAGTCGATGAAGCGGTTGATGGGCGTCTTCTTGCGGGGCTGGCCGTGGTTGTTCTTCAGAATCATGGCGCAGAGCACCGGCGTCAGGGTCAAGGCTACCACACCCGAAATGACGATAGACGTGGCCATCGTAATCGAGAACTGGCGGTAGAAAATACCCACTGGGCCGCTCATGAAGGCCACCGGTACGAACACCGCCGTCATCAAGATGGTGATGGCGATAATGGCGCCGCTGATTTCACCAATAACTTCTTTCACTGCCCCAAACGGCGAGAGGTGTTTCTCCTCCATCTTGGCATGCACGGCCTCGACCACCACAATGGCGTCGTCGACCACGATACCGATGGCGAGCACCAGCGCAAAGAGCGTAATCATGTTGATGGTCAACCCAAACGCCTGCATGGCCGTGAACGCGCCAATGAGCGACACCGGTACGGCGATAATCGGGATGAGCGTCGAGCGCCAGTCGCCCAAGAACAAGAACACCACAATGGCCACCAGAATAAAGGCGTCGCGCAGGGTGTGCACTACGTTCTCGGTCGAGGCGTCGAGGAAGTTCGACACGTCGTAGCTGATTTTGTAGTCCATGCCGGGGGGCATGGTTTTCTTCAACTCTTCGAGCTTGCTTTTTACGCTGGCGATTACGTCGCTGGCGTTGCTACCGTAGGTCTGCTTCAGCATGATAGCCGCCGAGGGGTAGCCATCGAGGTTGGAGTAGATGTCGTAGAATTCACTACCTAGGGACACGTCGGCCACGTCTTTCAGACGCAGCATCTCGCCGTTGGCGTTGGCCTTCAGAATCACGTTTTTGTACTGGTTCTCGTCGTTGAAGCGGCCCTGGTACGTCAGCACGTACTCCAGTGCCTCAGCCCGGCCACCGTCCGAGCGGCCAATACGGCCCGGCGAGCCAATCACGCTCTGCTCGTCTAGGGCCTTCATCACGTCGTCGGCCGAGATGTTGTAGGCACGCATGCGGTCGGGCTTCAGCCAGATGCGCATGGCATACTGCCGGCTACCCAGGATGCTGGCGCGGCCTATACCGTCGATACGCTGAATTTCGGGTATCATGTTGACCCCGGCGTAGTTAAACAGGTACTTCATGTCCGTGTTCTTGTCCTTGCTGTACAAGTTCACGTACATCAGCATGTTGGGCACCACGCGGTTTACGATGAGGCCCTCGCGCTGCACCAGCACCGGCAAGCGGTTGACCACCTGCGCAATGCGGTTATTCACGTTCACCACCGCCTGCTCGGGGTCGGTGCCCAGGTTGAATACAATTTGGATGTTGGCCTCGCCGGCGCTCACGGCGTCGGAAGTCATGTATTTCATGCCGGGCACGCCGTTTACGGCCTGCTCCAGCGGAATCAGTACCGACTCGGTAAGCACCTTGGCGCTGGCGCCGGGGTAGGCGCAGCTCACCATTACCATGGGCGGCGAAATCTCCGGAAACTGCGAAGTGGGTAGGGTCTTGATAGCCAGCACCCCCATGAACACGATTACCACCGATATCACGATGGCAAACACTGGCCTACGAATGAATTTACTGAACATAAGATAAGCTATAATTACTTAAAATCGCCGGTCATTTCGAGCGTAGCGAAGCAGTCGCACCTAACTAGTGCGGCTAAACAGGTGCGATTGCTTCGCTGCGCTCGCAATGACAAATGGGGGTGACTAGCTACTCGGAGTACACTTTCAGCTTAGGCAGTACCTGCTCAGGCGCCTCGTAGGTGTAGCTGATTTTGTCGCCATCCTTCACCTTGCGGATACCTTCCAGCAAAATCCTGTCGCTGGGCGTAATGCCATCCTTCACGATGTAGAGGTCAGGCATTTCCGACGCGATGTTCACCTCTTTCTGGTGCACCACGTTGTTCTTATCCACCACGTACACGAACTTCTTCTCGAGCACTTCGAAGGTGGCTTTCTGCGGGATAATGAGGGCGTGTTGCAGGGGCACGGTCATGAGCACGCTGCCGGTTTCGCCGTTGCGCAGCAGCCCTTTGGGGTTGGGGAAAGTAGCTCGAAACGCGATGTTACCCGTCTCATTATTGAAGTCAGCCTCAATGGCTTGCACTTTGCCGGAGTAGGGGAATACCTCGTTGTTGGCCATCATCAGCTTCACGTTTACCTCCTTGTCACCTTCTTTTGCGTGCTCTTTGTAGGCGATGTATTCGGCCTCGGGCACGTTGTAGTACACCCACATTTTGCTGTTGTCAGAAAGCGTCGTCAGCAGGTCGCCTTCATCAACCAAGCTGCCGAGCCGGCCCTGAAAGTGGTCCATGATGCCCGTAAACGGCGCCTTGATAGCGGTAAACTGCAAGTGGGTTTTGGCCAGCGATACCTCTGCCTTGGCCTTGTCAAACTTGGCTTTAGCCAGTGCCAACTCGTTCTTGGATACGATGTTGCTATCGGCTAGATTCTTCGTATTTCGGTATTCTATGCCTACGTAGTTGGCTTCGGCCTGCGATTTTTGCAGGTCGGCATTATATATCAAGGGCGTAATCTGGAACATGGGTTGCCCCTCGTGCACCAGCTGGCCCTCGTCCACGAATATCTTCTGCAAATAGCCTTTTTCCAGGGCCCGCAGCTCGATGTGCTGGTAGGCATGAATCTGGGCTACGTATTCCTTGGTAATAGTCGTGTCCTTAGCCAAGGGGCTAGTGACTAGTAGTTTTATCTGCTCTTCCTTCTCCTCTTTTTTGTCGGCGCAGCTCGTGAATAGCAAGCCACCCGAACTCATGAGCAAAAGCAAAAACGTTTTCTTTATAAAAGCATTAAGTACCATCAGATAGGTGCTTGGTAATCCCGGTAAATGTTGGGTTGAAGAAATCTGCGGAATAATGACGGCCAGCCCAGTGAAGTACAAGGGGCCGGCGCTATGCTATTAGCCCGTGGTTTTGTTGGTGAGCCGCTCGAAAATCCGACGGCTATTAAGACCAAATAAATGTTTTTACATGCTTCGCAAGTGACTCTGCCTGAGCAGTAAGCCGGGTTAATACCAACACAATAGCTGGTCTTAAATCAAGTCTGGGAGAGCAAAAACAAGGGAATAGGTCGACGGGCAGTTGCCTTCGTCGTGCTGGGTAATACAAAGCTCACTCCCTTGCCATTAAGACAATATGAAGGAATGCCCCTCAAGAATTTATGCTTTCTTCATCTACCTATTTTTGAAAGATTTTGGCTTTATATACTTCTTATATTCAATGCTTTATATAATAGCTCGTCTGTTGTGGATGGCTGAGCTTTTAAGGAAAAAGTGAAAAATACTGGTGCTTTGCAAAAATTAGCTTTGCTACATGGAGCCTACCTCTTCCCACCAACCCACCCGTTATTATGAAATCGACTTGCTCCGCTTCTTGGCTGCGGCGGTCGTGGTACTCTATCACTGGGCCTACCGCGGCTACTACCAGGGCAATCTGAGCCCCGTGGACTATCCCGCGCTAGGGCAGGTTTGCAAGTATGGCTACCTAGGCGTTGAGCTGTTTTTTCTTATTAGCGGCTACGTCATCTTGCACAGCGCGCAGGGCAAAACGCTAGGTCAGTTTTTTGTGTCTAGAGTGCGGCGCCTGTACCCAGCCTACTGGGTAGCGTGCACACTTTGCTTCGTGGTGGTGCGCCTGTTCAGGCCGGCCTTCGGGGCGGCAGGCTCGTCCCCACTGTTCGATGTATCGCTGCGAGATTATTGCTACAACCTGAGCATGCTGCAGCGCTTTTTTGGCGTGTTCGACGTCGATGGCGTCTACTGGACCCTGGCCGTAGAAATCACGTTCTATTTCCTTGTGAGCCTGCTACTGGCCTTTGGCTGGCTCAAGCACCTAGGGCCGGTACTGGTGGCGTGGCTAGGGTACTGCACCCTGGTAGGCCCCGTCGAAGACTCGACTCCTTTTAGCCTGCTGCTATTTCCGCGCTACGCACCGTTTTTCATAGCAGGCATGCTAGTCTACTTACTGCAAACCAAGGCGGTAAAGAGTTGGAAGCTCGGTGGGTTATTGCTATGGGCCTACGGCCTAAGCGTGCAGTCAGTCTGGGTCGATACACGCAGCAAAAGTGTCTTTTTCAACGACTACTTTTCGATGCCACTCGTGGTAGCATTGCTCACAGGATGCTATGGGGTGCTACTGCTCATTGCCACGCGCCGACTTCGACTGGGCCAGTCGGCGTGGCTGGCAGCGGCGGGCTCTCTCACGTACCCTGTTTACCTGCTGCACCACAACATGGGCTACCTCGTGCTGCAATACCTAGGTGGGCGCGTAGACAAGCATGTACTGCTGGCGACCATGCTGCTGGTGCTACTAGTGTTGGCCTGGTTGCTGCACGTTTTGGTGGAGCTCCCTTTCAGTAAAAAGCTGGGTGAAAAAGTACAGCAACTACTTGCCGCTACCTGAGCCAACGGGCAGCAAATTATAAATTGCCCAATCTTGGGTTGGGAGGTAGAGAGAATAGGCCCCTAGGGCATGCAAATGGTGCGGTAGCTGCGGAAAAGCTCGCTGGCGCTGGCTACCAGAACAGCCTTACGGCTACTACGAAAAGCGCCAGCGCAGCCAGCAAAAACCAGGCTATTATGTTGTAGTTAAACGGCTTAGTGTACTCGTTTTTGCGTGAGCGTTTGCGTTTTCTAGCGTTGAGAGTAGGGCTACGGGTCATATGGGAGAAACTAGTTAGAGAAAAGCAAACTGAGTCAATCACAGCCTGAATTTAGGGCGAGTAGCGGTAGTCTTGGCTGCAAGCGAAGAAATTTAACAGTAGAATTAGTTGCTTTATCTTTCCAATGGTTGACCTTATGTAGTCCGGCGCGCCGCTTGCTACACCGAGCGGCACGGCACTTGCACTACTCCGGTCACTATGAAAAAACTTATTCTCTTAGGTGGGTGCCTGTGGGCCTTCGCCGCGTCGCCAGCTAAGGCCCAGACTGGCCACCCCGACGTAGTAGTAGTGAAAGTGCTAGAGTCTCAGCTCGCCACCCGTATCATTGTTGCTCGCAGTTGGGGCCTCCCCGATGAGATGGAAGTGAAAACGGGCTTCGCGGGCAACGAAGCCACTATGGCGAAGGAGTCAGCCGAAAAAATACAGGAGGTATTAGGTAAGCTCTACCAGCAAGGCTACGCCATCAAAGGCACGTTTAGCAGCAGCAATGGTGGCCCGAGTACGCTGGTGCTAGTGAAGGGGCAATGATAGGCTACTGGCTGCTACTAGCTACTGTGCACTAAATGAGTTGGTTCGTGCGTTTAAGGATAGGTGTTATTTTAATCCTATTAAATCATGGAATTACTAACAAAACTGCGCGCATTATTTCAGCCCAAGCCGGTAGTTGTCCCACCAGCCCCACTCTATGCGGATGAGGAGTTCCTTGAGTTTATTGCGGCCCAAGCCCGCAAGCGCACGCACGACGAGCATGCTGGTAAAAACAGCCCGCCCGCTGTCCCGCTAGAAAACGCCGCCTAGGTTCGGTCGCAACCATTGTGTGGCCCCGGGGTTAACAAGCGATGGAAATGCCCGCGCTGCCCACTTTCGGCTTCGATGCCTACCCCCAAACGGCCGAGCCGCTGCTACCCAAGCCGCCGACCGAGGCGCTAGAGCAGCTGGTCGTGTACCGGCGCGAGGAGCGGTTTGCTACCTGCCGCCAGCACATCGAGTTGCACCGGCGCTCGTTTTATAAGCTTTCGCTGATTGGGGAGGGCGGGGGCAGCTTTATCCTGAACGATGAAGTAGTGGCTGTGGCGCCACAGTCCATCTTGCTGGTGCCGCCCGGTACGGCCCTGAGTTGGCGCCTGCACGAGGGCCCGCAAACTGGGTTATACTGCTTTTTCTCCCCAGATTTTTACAACGCGGGCTTGCTGCCAGGCTACCAGCTCGGGGCCGTGCTAGCGGGTGGTGCACCTTACGTGTACCACGCCGCCACCCCCGCCGAGTACGCCGCCCTGGCCCAGAGCGGCGAGCAGCTGTATTACCAGCAGGCGCACCTCGAAAAAGCCCGCCACTACCTGCGCCTGTTGCTGGCCGATGTGCGGGAGTGGGAGAGGCCCGCTGCCCAAGCCGCTGCGCTCACGCCGGTAGTGCAGCAGTTTCTGCAGCTCATTGCCGGGCGCCTGGCGGCGGCTACCGAACCAGTGCTTGCGCTAGACTCGTATGCGGCCGACCTCTGCCTGACGCTTAAGCAGCTGAGCGCCCTGTGCCGCCAAGCCACCGGTCAGAGCGCTGCCAGCTTGCTCAAGGAGAAAGTAGCCACGGAGGCTAGGGTGCTGCTAACGGGTACGCAGCTACCCATCAGCGATATAGCGTATCGGCTCACGTTCTACGACGTAGCGCATTTCTCGCGGTGGTTTCGACAAGCAGTAGGGCAGGCCCCGTCGGCGTATCGAGCACAGTTCATGACGTACAAGTAATCCGGCGATTCGTACAAAGAGGGCACTGGGTAGGGCCGGTAATTTTGCCAACAGGCGCCGTAAGGGCGCCACTTACCCGGCGCGGGCGGTAGACACCGTCTCGTTGCCATTCCTTTTGTACGTATTCTGATGGAAAAAATCGCGCTTATTGTAGGGGCCAGCGGCATTATTGGCAGCAACCTGGCTCACGAGCTAATCGCCACGGGCTGGACGACCTATGGCCTAGCTCGCCGCCCCCAAACCGACCTAGCCGGCCTGCACCCGGTGGCAGCCGACCTGCTCGACCCCGCCAGCCTGGAAGCGGCCCTGGCCGATGTCAACCCCACCCACGTGTTCTTGACCAGCTGGCTGCGCAACGACACCGAGGCCGAGAACATCCGCGTGAATGGCGGCATGGTGCGCAACCTGCTGGCCGCGCTCAGCCCTAAGAAGACGGTGCAGCATGTGGCCCTCGTCACGGGCCTCAAGCACTACCTAGGGCCGTTTGACTCGTACGCCCGGGCCGGTGTGCTGCCGCCCACGCCAGTGCGGGAGGAAATGCCCCGGCTCGATGTAGCCAATTTTTACTACGCCCAGGAAGATGAGGTGTATGCCGCCGCCGAGCGCGATGGCTTTACCTGGAGCATCCACCGTCCGCATACCATCATTGGCAAGGCCGTGGGCAACCTCATGAACATGGGCAGCACGCTGGCCGTGTATGCCAGCATTTGCAAAGAAACCGGCCGGCCTTTCCAGTGGCCCGGCTCAAAAGCGCAGTGGGAAGGCCTATCGGACGTGACCGATGCCCGCGTTATTGCCAAGCAGTTGTCCTGGGCGGCTACCGCCGAAACGGCGCGCAACGAAGCCTTTAACGTGACCAACGGTGACTACTTCCGCTGGAGCTGGCTGTGGCCGCGGCTAGCCGCCTGGTTTGGGATAGAAGCCGCGGGCTTTGATGGCACCGTGCACCCGCTCGAAGAAGCCATGGCCGACTATGCCCCGCTATGGCACGACATCGCTACCCGGTATGGATTGGTAGAAACGGACCTGAATCGGCTTGCCTCGGCCTGGCACACCGACCTCGACCTAGGGCGCCCCATCGAGGTGATGACCGACACATCGAAGAGCCGCAAGGCGGGCTTTCACGTGTACCAGCGCAGCGATGAGTCGTTTTTCGACCTCTTCGCCCAGCTGCGCACCGACCGGCTGATTCCGTAACCTGCTTTCTCTCTCCTAGCTATGTCAACCCAACCCAACAGCCTAGCTGCTGCCGACGACCGCGCCGATAATGGCCACCGGCCACCCGCGCTCACCAGCTACCACACCACCACCGCGCCGCTCATCGTCACGCCTACGTTCTTGACGCGGGCCGACGCCACGCCCACTACCCAGCGGCTGCAAGACGAAGGCTCTACTCGCGACCGCCGCGGCGAGGGCATCGAAAACCCCGACGCCGAGCCCACCGAAATCGCCCTAGAGAGCAATCCTAACCTCGATTTTGAGCATTGGGATGAGTACTGGCGCAAGGTGCACGGCCCTAAGTTTGCCTACGAGGAGCCGGGTACCGACAACGAGCTAGTGCTGCGCTACGACCAAGTGCACCGCGTGGCCGCCGGTCCGTCGTCGTTTTTTCAGCCGCCCTACCGGGCCATGACGCAAGACAACGGCAAGCTCGTAGCCGACCCCTACGCCCGGGTGCCCGCCTACGAGCGCCCGCGCTTCGACGGCTTTGCTTACATCGCCTACGCCGCGGAGGCCGACATCAACCGCGTGCTGAAGCAAGAGCAGTATGCCAAGCGCATTATTGCCGACGAGCAAACGGTGTTCCGCCTGGTCACCCGCGAGATTGCTCGCGAGTATATCCTGCTACCTAGCGCACAGCACCGCGACCCGGTTAGCCTAGTCAAAATCCACTACCGGCGGCCCGAACTGAGCCGCGAAGAGTTTCAGGAGCGCCTGCTGCGGCAGCACGCGCCGCTGGTGCTGGCCCAGCCCGCTACGCACACCTACGTGCGCCGCTACGCCCAATTGCACAACATCGGCTCGTCGCAGCAGCCCGACCCCGAAGGCGAGCTTATCGACGGCATCTCGGTGCTTGCCTTCGCCAGCATGAACGATGTGGAGGACTACTTGGTAAGTGACGACTACCGCGCCATCGCGGCCGACGAAGCCACGTTTGTAGACGTAGCCCGCTCCGAGTACTGGACGGGCCTCAACTACAGCGTCATCAACCGCTTGCTGCCCGAGCTGGCCACCAAGTACTAGGTTTTTACCTGGGTTCTATTTTGTAGCGCGAACTTTGGTGCGCGTCGGTCCACGCACAAGCTGACCGATGCGCACCAAAGTTCGCGTTCTCATTTATCGGCTTGCCCGTTCTTTTCACCATGTTGCTCCGCTTAGGTCTTGTTGTATTGCTGCTAGGCCTAGGTATGGCTTACAGCGCCCGGGCGGGCAAGCTCACCATTCCGGCCGTGTGGACGGGCGGGGTGCTGGGCGTGTGCATTTATTTGGGCGCGGGGTTTATAGGCCTAGGGCTGTTGGCTACCTTCTTCGGGCTGGGTACTGCGGCTTCGGCGTGGCGGGTGGCCGACAAGCGTCGCCTAGGGTTGGCCGAAGCCAACAAAGGCCGCCGCACCGCTGGGCAGGTGCTAGCCAATGCTGGCTTAGCCGGCCTGCTGGGGGTAGCTGCTTGGCTGCTGCCCACCTTTGCGCCGCTGGGCCGCCTCATGTTGGCGGGTGGCTTTGCTGCCGCCACGGCCGACACGCTGGCCTCCGAACTGGGTAATCTCTATGGCCGTCGCTACATCAATATAATGACCCTCAAGCCAGACCAACGTGGGCTAGATGGCGTTATCAGTGCCGAGGGTACGCTACTGGGGCTGGCGGGGAGTGCGGTGCTGGCCAGTGTGTATTGCGTAGGGGAGGGCTGGTATCCGGCTTTCGGTATCCTGCTGCTGGCCGGTACGGCCGGTAACCTAGGCGACTCGGTGCTGGGGGCCACTTTGGAGCGGCGCCACTACCTGCCCAACGATGGGGTTAATTTTTTGAATACCCTCATTGGAGCACTGGTAGCGGCGGGTTTGTACGCGGTGTGGCCCCTAACATAAGCTCCGCGGCCACCTAGGGCGGTGGTAACAAAATTCGGGTATTTGCCAGCCCTAGGCGGCTGGTGACCGTACTCTAGCTGCAACTAATTACTTCTTACTTCGCAGCTATGAGCACTGAACAGAACGAACCACGGCCTACCAATAGCGAAATCAGCCCCAAGCCCATGACCTACCCCACAAGCGAGGGGGACATGAAGGAGCAACCCGATTGGGATATGTCGAACTATAAGCCCGCGGGCAAGCTCACCGGCAAAGTGGCCCTCATCACGGGTGGCGACTCGGGCATCGGCCGCGCCGTGGCCCTGGCCTACGCTATGGAAGGCGCCGATATAGCCATTATTTACCAGACCAATGCCGAAGACGCCGCCGTAGTCGGCAAAGCCGTCGAGGCTCAGGGTCGCAAGTTCCTGGCCATTCAGGCCGATGTCCGCTCGGCCGGCGAGTGCCGCGAGGCAGTGCGCCGCACCCACGCCGAGCTAGGTGGCTTCAATATTTTGGTGAACAATGCCGCTTACCAAAAGGGCTACGATCACTTCGAAACCATCCCGGAGGAGAACATTCACCGCACGTTTGATACCAACATCAAGGGCTACATTTTTATGGCCCAAGCCGCTATTCCATTCCTGAAGGAAGGCGACTCCATCATCAATACGGGTAGCATCGCGGGCCTCGTCGGTAATAAGCACCAGGTAGACTACGCCTCTACCAAGGGTGCCATCCACACCTTCACCAAGAGCTTGGCCGCTTACCTAGGCGATAAGAAAATCCGGGTGAATGCCGTGCTGCCGGGTCCCATCTGGACGCCGCTTATCCCCGGCACCATGCTCCAGGAGGACCTAGACAAATTTGGTGATGAAACCATGCTAGGCCGCCCCGGTCAGCCCGAGGAGCTCGCGCCTTCCTACGTCTACTTTGCCTCGCAAGATGGCAGTTACTCGACCGGCAGCTTGCTGGAAGTAACAGGCGGCATGCCCAAAGGCTAAGCGCCCGTTCGGGACACAATAAACCCACATCTGTCCTGCTGAGCTTGTCGAGGTGGGACAGATGTGGGTTTGCTTTTCTAGCGGATATATAAAGAATCAGCTTGGCTGACTACATCAGGAACGGTGTTCCAACGTAGCCAGCCAAGCTGCTTCTCTGCGTTTAGTGCACCTTATAGGTGTTGCTAATTAATTGAGATACAAGCGGTGCGTAATCTGAAAGCGATGGGGCGCAAACGCATTGTAATAAGGAGCATCACCTACGAAGGTGAGTACGTGCACTAGCGGAATGCCTTCGAGGCGGCTTTCTACCACGCGCACCGGGTAAACTTGACCCTGCACCGGCCAGTCGCCGCTGTGGTTGGCGGGGCGCGCCGAGTCATCAAGGCACACGGCGTAGTCGAGAAAAGGTGCGGCGGCCGTGGCCTCCGCTAAAGTGTAGCAACCAACTTCCATAGCACAAAAATACCCACGCGGCGGGGGGTTAGTTCCGGCACCCGCCGCCGTGGTGCCAAGTCCTAGGTACGCAGTAGCAGCGGTGGCGGTTCTAAGGCTGGTTCACCCGCGTGTTCCAGCCGCCACCTAGGGCGCGGTAGAGGGCCACGGCTTGCAGCAACTGCGTGCGCCGCAGCTCAGCCAAACTCAGTTCGGCGTCGAGCACGCTGCGCTGAGCAGTAATGATTTCTAGGTACGTGGCGTAGCCGGTGTATTGCAGGTCGGTGGCGATGTCCACGGCTCGGCGCAGGGTCACTACTTCCTGGCGGCGCAGGGTGAGAGCACTGTCGTAGTTGGCTACGCCGCGCAGGGTGTTCGTGACTTCGCGCACGCTGGTTTGCAGCGTTTGCTGGTAGGCGTAGTAGGCTTCGAGGCTAGCGGCGGTGGCGCGGTTGCGCTCGGCGCGCAGCACGCGGCGGTTAAGAATAGGGGCGCTCAGGCCGCCTAGGAGGCCCGCCACCACTGAGCTAGGCTGGAAAAGCAGCGATGCCCGAAATGCGTTCACGCCTACATAGGGGGTAAGCGTAAGGGCCGGCAAGAAGGCGGCGCGGGCAGCGTAGAGGTCCGACCCGTTGGCCGCCAGCGTTAGCTCGGCCTGGCGCACGTCGGGGCGGCGCAGCACCAGGCGGGCAGGTACGCCAGCCATTAGGCGGGCGGGCACCTGCACCTCGGCCAGCTCGGTGGGCCGGGCAATGCGGCGCGGGTAGCGCCCCATGAGCTGGTTGAGCTGGGTTTCGTTTTCAACGATGCGCTGCCTAGTCTCGAAGGCTAGGCTCCGGGTGCGCAGCACCTGCGCCTGAAACTGCTGCACGGCCAGCTCAGTAGCGCGGCCAGCTAGCTTCTGCACCTTCGTAATCTCGAAGGCCCGCTCTTGCAGCACGAGGTTGCGCTGCAAGGTAGCTAGTTGGTTGTCCAGCGTCAGAAGCTCGTAGTAGTTGTTAGCCACGTCGGCAATGATGCTGGTTATCACCAGTTGGCGCCCTTGCTCGGTGGCCAGCAGACGACCCTGGGCCGCATTGCGCAGGCTACGTAGGCGGCCCCATAAGTCCACTTCCCACGAACTGCGCAGACCGATGAAAAAGTCGGGCGTAAAGCCAGTGGGTACTATCTGGTTGGCGTCGATATTCTGCGACAGATTGGTGTCGTAGTTACCCACGCCATTGAGCGTGTAGCGCCCGTAGCGGTCGAACCCCGCCGAGCCGGCGGCATTGACGCTGGGCAGCAGCGCACCCCGGCGCTCTAGCACGGCGGCGCGGGCCTGCTCTACGCGCTGGCTGGCCTGGCGAATGTCCAGGTTTTGCTGTAACGCCGTGTCGATGAGCCCGATGAGGGTTTGGTCGGCAAAGAACTTATTCCAAGGCAGGTCGCCGATGCTGGTGCTGTCGTCAGGCGCCGGGTGGCCGTAAGATGTCGGTAGCGGGGTAGCATTGGGGTAGGAGCGGGGAGCGCTGAGCTGGCAGGCGCTAAGGCTTGCCAAAAACGTGGCTACAACGGCCGTGCAAGCGTAAGCCTGCCGCCCGCGTGGCTTCACCCTAGGCTCCTGCCCACCGGCAGTGGAGGACCCAACGGTCTTTTGGTTACAAGAAAGAGAAGCAAAAAAACTAGCGAAAGACATCAGGAGCGTGTAATCAAATTCAATAATCGTCGGGCCTCCCGGTTGGGGTAGGGGCCGGGGAGTGTCATGCGGGGAGGCGCCTAGGCGTGCACCTCTTCCGGCTCTTCCTCTGTCACCTCTTCCGTAGCAGACTCAGCGGGCTTCTCCTCTTTTATCATACCCGCGAAAATCACGTACAGTCCTGGCACCAGCAGCAGCCCGAAAGCCGTGCCCACCAGCATGCCGCCTGCTGCCGCCGTGCCGATGCTACGGTTACCTAGGGCACCCGCGCCGTGGGCGATTACTAGCGGCATCAGACCCAGGATAAAGGCGAACGAAGTCATCAAAATCGGCCGTAGACGCGAGAGCGTGCCCTCGATAACGGCATCGAAAACGGACGCCCCGGCGCGTCGCCGTTGCTCGGCCACCTCAATAACCAGAATGGCGTTTTTACCCAGTAGGCCGATGAGCATTACCAGCGCCACCTGGGCGTAGATGTTGTTTTCGAGACCTAGGATTTTCAGGAACAGGAAGGCCCCAAAAATGCCCGTGGGCAAGCTCAGCAGCACCGGCAGCGGGAGCAAGAAGCTCTCGTACTGAGCCGCCAAGATGAGGTATACGAACACAATAACCAGCGCAAAAATGTAGATGGCTTGGTTGCCCGACAGTACCTGTTCGCGGGTCATGCCGCTCCACTCGAAGCTGTAGCCCTTGGGCAGCACCTGCTTGGCGGTTTCCTCAATAGTCTTGATAACGTCGCCGGTACTGTGGCCCGGTGCCGCGTCGCTGCTCACCATGGCCGAGGTGTACATGTTGTAGCGCGTGAGCTGGTCGGGGCCATATACACGCTCCAGTCGCACGAAGGTAGAGTAAGGTACTAGCTCGCCGCGGTTGTTCTTCACGTACAGCTTTAGCAGGTCCTCGGGGTTGGTGCGGTACTCGGGGCCGGCCTGCACCATCACTTTATAAAGCTGCCCGAAGCGGATGAAGTTGGAGGCGTAGTAGCTGCCAATCAGCGTTTGTAGGGTGCTCATGGCCGCATCCACGGTCACGCCTTTTTTGGCAGCCTGCTCCTGGTCTACGTGGATGAGGTACTGCGGGAAATTGGCGTCGTAGTTGGTGAATGCCGAACTGATGGCGGGCGACTTGTCAAGCGCCAGAATGAAATCTTTGGTGACATCAGCCGTGCGCTGCAAGTTGCCGGTGCCCGACTTGTCGAGCACGCGCAGCTCGACGCCGCTGGCATTACCGAAGCCCGGCACGGCGGGAGGCGGGAAAAACTCGATAGTGGCATCAGAAATACCCTTCGTCTTTTCGCGCAGCTCCGCAATCAGCTCATCCACCGACTGCTCGCGGCCCTCCCAGGCAGCTAGGTTTATCATGCCCATGCCGTAGGTCGAGCCCGCCACGTCGTTGAGCAGGCTGTAGCCGGCCAGGGTCGAAACCGACTCCACGGGCTTGAGCTTGGCCGCTACTCTCTGAATCTGGTCGAGTACTTCTTCGGTGCGCTCTACGGTGGCCCCGGCAGGCGTGGTCACGTTCACGTAAATCATACCCTGGTCTTCGGTTGGGATGAAGCCGGCGGGCAAAATCTGGCTGGTGCCATAGGCCAGCCCGATGAAGACCAAAAGAGCACCTAGGGTAACGATGCGGCGGTGCGCCACTACGTTCAGGACTTTCTTGTAGCCATCGGCTAGGTTGTCGTAGCGGGCATTGAACCAGTTGAAGAATCGGCCCATTAAGCCCGGCTTTGCGTCGTGGTCCACTGGCTTGAGCAGCAGTGAGCACAAGGCCGGCGTCAGCGTCAAGGCATTTACGGCCGAAATCAAAATGGCCGAGGCCAGCGTGAGCGAGAACTGCCGGTAGAACACACCCACTGGTCCGCTCAAGAACGATGTAGGTACGAATACGGCCGTCATTACCAGGGTAATAGCTACGATAGCACCGCTGATTTCGTGCATGGCCGCAAACGTGGCCTCGCGGGGTGCGAGGTGCTCGTTGTGCATCTTGGCGTGCACGGCCTCCACCACCACAATGGCGTCATCGACCACAATACCGATGGCGAGCACCAAGGCAAAGAGCGTCAGCAGGTTGATACTGAACCCTAGGAGGCTCATGATGAATAGCGTACCGATAAGCGCCACCGGTACCGCCAGCGCTGGTATAAGCGTAGAGCGGAAATCCTGCAAAAACAGGAACACCACAATAAACACCAGGATGAAGGCCTCCATCAGGGTTTTGAGCACTTCGTGAATACTGGCGTCGAGGAAGCGCGACACGTCGTAGGCAATGCTGTAGGTCATGCCAGGCGGGAAGCTGCTGACTTTCAACTCGGCCATGCGTGCCTTCACCCCCGCGATAACTTCGCTGGCATTGGAGCCAGGGCGCTGCTTAAGCATGATGGCCGCCGAGGGCTTGCCGTCCTCTTTCGATACCATGCCGTAAGTGAGCGAGCCAAACTCAATGTCGGCTACCTCCTTGAGCTTCAGCACCGAGCCGTCGGGGTTGGCGCGCAGCACGATGTTGCGGTACTGCTCGGGCTCGAACATTTTGCCGGTGTAGCGCAGCACGTATTGCAAGTCGTGGGCACGGCGGCCCGAGCTTTCGCCCGATTTACCAGGGGCGGCTTCCACGTTTTCGGCCCGAATGGCAGCTACCACGTCCTCGGTGCCCACGTTGTAGGCAGCCATGCGGTCGGGCTTCAGCCACACGCGCATCGAGTACTCGCGGGCGCCCATTATCTCGGCCAGGCCCACGCCATTGATGCGCTTGAGCTCTTGCAAGATGTTGATATCGGCGAAGTTGTAAATAAACTTCTCGCCCGCTGCTTTGTCGGTACTCGTGATGTTGAGGTAGAGCAGCATGGAGTTTACCTCCTTTTCGGCCGTCACGCCGGCCTTGATTACCTCTTCGGGCAGCTCGTCAATCACGGTTTGCACGCGGCCCTGCACGGCCACGGCCGCTAGGTCGGGGTCGGTGCCCACCTGAAAAAACACCTCGATGAGCGTGGTGCCGTCGTTACTGTTTACCGACGTCATCGATGTCATGCCCGGCACGCCATTGATGGCGCGCTCCAGCGGCGTGGCCACGGCCTTGGCGCACACCTCGGCGTTGGCTCCGGTGTAGTGCGCCGTCACCGTCACCGAGGGCGGCACGATGTCGGGAAACTGCGTGATGGGCAGCTGAAACAGCGCCAGTCCGCCCAGCAAGGTTATCAATAAAGAGATAACCAGCGAGAGGACCGGGCGGCGAATGAAAATATCAAACATAGGATACGTTGCGCGGAATCTGTAGTCCGCGTTTACTAGCGTGTTATAGCACCGGGATTAACCAATTTATTCGCGGACTACACAGTCCGCGCAACAGCGACTACCGCACTTTCGCCACGTCTGCCGCCGGCGGAATCTCTGCTTTGCGCGGCACCACTTTTAGGCCATCTTTCACTTCCTGCGTGCCCTCGTACACCACGCGCTCGCCGCGCTTGAGGCCACTTTTTACCACGTAGTCGCTGCCGGTGCGGGTGCCCGGCACGAAGCTGCGGGTGTGGGCCACGTTGTTGCTGTCAAGCACATACACGTAGCTCTTGTCTTGAATCTCGAACACCGCTTTTTGCGGCACTAGCAGAGCATCCGACACTACATTGGTGAGGCGCACGCGGCCAGTAGCACCGTGCTTGAGCAAATGCTGCGGGTTGTCGAAGCGAGCGCGGAAGGCGATGGAGCCGGTGTTTTCGTCAATCTCGCCCTCCGAGGTTTCGATGTAGCCGGGGTAGGGGTAGCGGCTGTTGTCAGCCAATACCAAGGCTACCGTGTCAGAATTGCTCCGCTCGGGGTGCTCTTGGCGCAGGCGCATCAGCTCTAGGTACTCGTTTTCAGGTACTTCGAAGTAAGCAAAAACTTGGCTGAGGTCCGACACCGTGGTGAGCAGCGTGGTTTCCTCAATCAGGCTACCCATCTTGAGCGGAATGCGGTTGATGATGCCGTCGAAGGGGGCGCGCACCAGCGTGTAGTCTAGGTTGAGGCGGGCCGTGCTTTGGCGGGCGCGGGCCTCGGCCACGTGCGACTGCGCGGTGCGCAGGTTGGCCATTGCCAGGTCGGTCTCGGTCTTGGCAATGATGTTTTTATTCACCAGCAGCTGCACACGCTCCAGTTGCACTTTGGCCGAAGCTACTTCGGCTTCGGCGGCAGTTTCGGCAGCCTTGGCGCGAGCCAATTGGTTTTGGTATTCGCTGGGCTGAATGCGGAACAGTGGCTGGCCTTTCTTCACAAACTTGCCTTCATCCACAAAAATCTGCTCGAGGAAGCCGCGCACCTTGGCCCGCACCTCCACATTGCGCTCGGCCTGAATATCGGCCACGTGCTCGTGGTAAAGACGCTGGTCGGTAGTGCGCAGGGACACCACGGGCACTTGGGGCGGGGCTTCGGCAGCCTCCTTGGTAGTTTCGGCCTGGCCTTTGCCACAGCCGCTAGCCAGCACTAGGCTAGCTCCGAGACCAAGCAGCGCCGCGTGACGGCTTATCGTTGAGTAATGAAAAAGAGACACTTGGAAAGGTGTGTAGTGTATGAAGTTGGTAGTACGCAAACGCCGGCTGCACGTTAGCGCTCTGGCGAATGAGCCGCGAGGTTAGTGGAGTCGCGGCGCAGGTTGGCGGCCTGGCAGCGGGCCAGCATCGTCTGGGTCAGCGTGAGTTCGGCGCGGGTAGCAACAAGGTCTTCGGCATCGTCGTCGTCATCCAGCAGTGCCGAATAAGAGACTAGGCCATCGGTGCGACTCAGTAAAAAGCAATTCAACGCCCCCGACAGCAGCAGGGCCACGGCGAGTAGCGCGGCCAGCACCCGGTAGCGGGAGTCGGCAAGGGGGAGAGGGCGGTTCATACTACAAAGGACCCGCGCCGACATTAAAACCGTCTGAGAACGGTGTTAGAAAACATTAAGCTTGTTTTAAGGCGCTACCCCGCCCCTAGTCCCTCTGAGTGAGGGGAGACGGACGACTGCTTGCGTAATCTAGCGATAGGCTCCCCTCACTCAGAGGGGCTAGGGGGCTCATGCTATACCGGTAGCCGCACCGTGGCCGTGGTGCCTTCGCCCGCCGCCGAGGCTATTTCTAGCTGCCCGCCGTGCAGGCGCACCACCTTTTGCGCCAGCGGCAGCCCCAGCCCAAAACCCGGCCGCCCGGCCGCGCTGCGCGCCCGAAACAGCGGCTCGAACAGCCGCGCCTGGTCGGCGGGCGCGATACCGGGGCCGGTGTCGGCCACGCGCACTTGCAGGGTGTGGGCGTCGGCGTAGCTTAGCTCTACGTGCACAGTGGCTTGCGAGTATTTGCAGGCATTGTCGAGCAGATTGAAGAGCGCCGTAGTCAGCAGTTCGGCATTGCCGGGCAGGCTGAAGGGCTCGGCTACATCCGTAGCGGGTACTGTCCCGACGCTTAGCTGCACTTCGCGGCCCGGGTACTTGGCTTGGGCATACCCTAGGGCCTGGGTCAGGCACTCATCGAGGGGCACGGGCAGTAGGCGCGGTGAGGGTGCATCGGCGCGGGCCAGCGTGAGCAGGCCGTTGGTGAGGGCGATGAGGTGGCGCACATCTTCCAGGCCCGAAACGATGCTTTCCTTGCTGTCACCTAGGGTATTGTCGTAGGCCAGCGAGGTTTCAAGCGTGCCGAGCAGCGTGGCCAGCGGCGTGCGCAGCTCGTGTGAGGCGTGCGACAGGAAGTTCTTTTGCGCCTCAAACGCCTGCTCCACGCCCGCCAGCATCTGGTTGAAGGTGATGGCGAGGCGCGCTATTTCGTCGCGCCGGTTGCCCTCATCTACACGCTGGCTGAGGTTGGAGGCCGTGATTTGCTCGACCTGCTCGACCACGCGGGCAATGGGTTGCAAAAACTGATTGGCCAGCACCCAGCCGGCCAAGATAATGAGCAGCAGCGTGCCCACGTTGCCGACCACCAGTATTAGCCGCAGTGTATCGAGCTGCGACCGACCTAGGCGGTCGATGGCCGCTATTTCTACTTGATAAATAATGCCTTGTGACTTGTAGCCCACGCGGGTGCTTTCAAGCTGGTCCGCTAAGCCAGCCGGCAAAGCAGCGGCCTCAGCAAAGAGCGTTTGGCCGGTAGGGCCGAGCACGCGCAGGCGCTCGCCGGTCATCATTAGCAGGTCGCGCGGGTGCACTGCGCCCGCCGGCTGGCCGCTGCGAATGAGCACCCGCGCCGCTAGTAGCGCACTGCTCTCCATGCGGTGCACAAACCGCTGCCGCCGCGCCGCCGCCTGGAAGTAGTACACAAACGCCGAAAAACCCACCAGCAGTCCTGCCACAAGTAGCGTAAAGCGCAGAATAAGCTTGGTGCGAATGAGCATATAAAGTCTTTGTCATGCAGCGCGTAGCGAAGCATCTCGCGGGGCGCAGTAATCTCTTACGCTAACAACAAGGCAAGCGAGATGCTTCGCTGCGCGCTGCATGACGACCGTGTAGCCCTAGGCTACTCGGCGCGCATCACGTAGCCCATGCCCACTACGGTATGAATGAGCTTAGGGGAGAATCCGCGGTCGAGCTTTTTGCGCAAGTAGCTCACATACACGTCCACGAGGTTAGTGTTAGTGTCAAAATTCACGTCCCATACGTGCTCCGCAATCGCTATGCGCGAAATGATGCGGCCCTGGTTGAGCAGCAAATATTCCAGCAGCGCATATTCGCGGGTGGTGAGGTCGATGCGCTGGCCGGCGCGGGTCACCACTTTGGCGTCGAGGTTTAGCTCCAAGTCGGCTAGGCTGATGACGTGGCGCGTAGCCTCGGCTGCTTGCTGGCGGCGACCTAGGGCCCGCACCCGCAGCAGTAATTCCTGAAAGGCAAAGGGCTTGACCAGGTAGTCGTCGGCCCCAGCCTCGAAAGCTAATACCTTGTCCTCCAAGCTATCAAAAGCCGTCAGGAAGATAATTGGCACATGCGGATAGTCGGCCCGCACCCGGCGGCACAGCTCAAAGCCGTTGAGGTGCGGCAGGTTCACGTCGAGAATCAGCAAGTCATACGGCTGCTGCTGGGCCAGCGAAAGGCCCATTTGCCCGTCGTAGGCCACCGTGAGGTCGTAGCCTTCGCTGGTCAGCCCTTTTTTGATGAATGAAGCTAGTTTGGGCTCGTCTTCGACTAACAAGATTTTCATGGGCGGGGGAAGGAGAGCGGGAACAAAAGTAAAAAGCCCCGCGCCCGAGTGGGGCGCAGGGCTTTTTATTGTCAGGCTGTAGAGACGCACTACGTTGGGTCTCTACGTTTTTAAGTAGCGCAACCTGGTGCAAGACTCAATGCTTTGCGTCTCTACAACGCGTCGGCCGAACCTAGGGGCGGCGGTTCACGGCGTTCAGGTCCTCAAACGCGGTTTTCAAACGCGCTACGAAGGTCTCTTCGCCTTTGCGCAGCCACACGCGGGGGTCGTAGTACTTCTTGTTAGGCGAGTCGGGACCGTTGGGGTTGCCGATTTGGCCTTGCAGGAAGCCTTCGTTTTTCACGTAGTACTTCTGAATGCCTTCCCAGAACGCCCACTGCAAGTCGGTGTCGATGTTCATCTTGATGGCACCGTAGCTGATAGCCTCGCGGATTTCCTCCTGGCTCGAACCCGAGCCGCCGTGGAATACGAAGTCGATAGGTAGCTCAGCCTCAATGTTATGCTTCTGACGCAGGTGCTCCTGCGAGTTGTGCAAAATCTTGGGCTCCAGCTTCACGTTGCCGGGCTTGTACACGCCGTGCACGTTGCCGAAAGCCGCCGCGATGGTGAAGCGGGGGCTCACGGCACTCAGGTGCTCGTAGGCGTAAGCCACTTCCTCAGGCTGGGTGTAGAGCTTCGACGAGTCGACGTCGGAATTATCCACGCCGTCTTCTTCACCGCCGGTTACGCCAAGTTCGATTTCGAGCGTCATGCCGATTTTGGCCATGCGCTCCAGGTATTTCACGCAGGTTTCGATGTTCTCCTCAATCGGCTCTTCCGACAAGTCGAGCATGTGCGAGCTGAACAGCGGCTGGCCGCGCTCGGCGAAAAACTTCTCGCCAGCTTCGAGCAGGCCGTCAATCCAGGGAAGGAGTTTCTTAGCGGCGTGGTCGGTGTGCAAAATCACGGGTACACCGTATGCCTCAGCCATCAGGTGCACATGGTGCGCGCCCGAAATGCCGCCCGCGATGCTGGCTTGCTGCTTGTCATTGGGCAGGCCTTTGCCAGCGAAGAACTGGGCGCCGCCATTCGAAAACTGAATGATAACCGGTGAGTTGAGGTCGCGAGCGGCTTCAAGCACGGCATTCACGGTGTCGGTGCCGGTTACGTTGACGGCCGGTAGGGCGTAGCCGTTAGCCTTGGCGTGCTGGAAGAGGGCCTGCACTTCGTCGCCGTGCAGAACGCCGGCGCGCAGGCCGGTCAGAGTGGATGTTGCCATGAGAAAGAAACGTTATGGCCGCGAAGTTCGTCCCTATTTCGGCAAAATGCTAATACGAAAAATTATACCCTACCTGAATAGAATTGGGGCAGCACACCCTAACGGATGGCCACGCCAGCAAGGCTAACCCCCATAAATGGGTGAGGCAGTACCTACTAAATTACTGTTGAGAAAAGTGAAGATTTCTTAAGCAAATCGCTCCGTACCTGGTTATACTTGAGCTGAAGGGTATCGCTCACTTAACTACTTGTGGTATGCGTACAAATCTTACTGGCTTCGCCCTGACTGTGGGCATGGGCCTCGTCTTCGTAATGATGGGTTTTTTAGGCTTGAGTGCCGCCGGCTTGGTCGGCTTCTCGGCCGGTGAGGGTGCTCAGGTAGAGCAGCCAGTCGATAAAGACAAAGTGCCGGCTCCTAATGATTCGACCGCATTACTCGCTTCCGCGAAAGGTGGGAAGCTACTTACTCCGGATGAAGAAGCCTCCATCGTAGTTGGCGACGCCCTATTTAAAGCCAACTGTACTCAGTGCCACGCTGTCAATGAAAAGGTGGTGGGGCCAGCTTTAGTGGGTATTACCAAGCGTCGGCCTACTTCCTGGATTGTATCATGGGTGCACAACCCAGCTAAAGTTATTGCCAGTGGAGATGCTTATGCCGGGAAGCTTTTCGATGATTATGGCAAGCAACAAATGCCTTCTTTTCCGCAGCTGTCAGAAAAGGATATAAAAGCTATAATAACGTGGGTTGAGTCAAAGGAAGGAAGCGGCGCCGTGATTGACGACAGTAGCTTACTTGCTGACAATCATAACTGAATAGCCCCTACTGCACCAGCACCAGTGCCGAGTACCTTGGCACTTCTACTGCGCCACCACTTATTATCGGACCTAGGCCGTGCTGGTTGATTTCCAGTCCGCGTAGCACAGTGGAGTACTTGCCAGCGGGTACGGGTAGGGATGCTGCTTGCTCGGTGCCGTTGAAGAGTATCGTAATGGTCTGCCAGGTATCGCCCCCGGCGTGGTCTACTAGTTGGTAGGCTATGGTGCCCGCAGGCAGGCTCGGCAAGAACTTTAGGTGCTGCGCAATCAGTTCTTGTGAGGGGAGGCGGAAGGCCGGGTGGGCTTTACGCAACGCTAGTAGCTGACGATAAAAGTTGAATACCGGCTGGTATTTAGCCTTGCGGCCCCAGTCGAGTTGGTTGATGCTGTCGGGCAGGTTATAGGAATTGCTGGCGCCTTTTTTGGTGCGCAGAAACTCGTCGCCAATGGGCAAAAAGGGTACACCCTGCGAGGTGAAGACGATGGTATTGCTCAGGACATCGAGCTTGATTAGGTCTTGTTCTGATAAAGTAGGGTGTGCTACTACCAGCTTGTCCCACAGCAGTCGGTCGTCGTGGCACGATACGTAGCTGAGGGCTTGGCTAGGCTGGCTGGCCCAGGGCGCTTTGCTGTAATTGACTTTGGTGTAGTCGAGCTGCGGGTGTTGGGTGGCCCCCGCGATGCCAAATTTCACGCTTTCCTCTAAGCCGGGTTGGCCACCCGCAAAGCCGCCTTCGGCCTGGTGGGCGTAGTGGCCCTTCACGCCATCGCGCAGCTCGTCGCCAAAGGCAGCGATGCGCGGCAGCTTGGCCATGTTAGCTTTTACGGCGCGCTGGGCTTCGGGCAGGGGGCTGGGGCCGGCGGCCCAGCCTTCGCCGTACACAAATATGCTGTGGTCTTGCTGGTCGAGGGCCACGCGCACGGCACGCATGGTTTCGAGGTCGAGCACACCCATGAGGCCGAAGCGGAAGCCATCGACGTGGTACTGCCGCGCCCAGTAGCTCACACAGTCCACGATGAGCTTGCGCACCATAGGCCGCTCGGAGGCTACCTCATTACCGCAGGCGGTGGCATTAGAATATGAGCCATCGGCGTTGTGGCGGAAGTAATAGCCGGGCACCAATTGCTCGAATGCGCTGGTGCCCGCGTCGGCCACGTGGTTGAATACCACGTCCGAAATCACGCGTAGCTGGTGGTCGTGCAGGGTCTGCACCAGTTGCTTATACTCCCGGATGCGCACAGCGGGGTCGAGCGCATCGGTGGCATACGAGCCTTCGGGTACGAAGTAATTCATTGGGTCGTAGCCCCAGCTGTAGCGCGTAGGGGAGGGCGGCATACTCTCATCAATGACCGCAAAATCGTAGGTCGGCAGCAAGTGCACGTGCGTGACGCCTAGTTCCAGCAAATGACTTAGGCCGGTGCGAACGCCCCCGGGACCGGTGGTGGCGGTTTCGGTCAGCCCTAGGTACTTGCCCTTGTGCTGAATACCAGAAGTAGGCGCGATAGACAGGTCGCGTACGCTCACTTCGCCCACCACATTGTCGGTGGGTGCGCCGGGCTTGGGGCGCAGGTCGTCGGCCCAGCCGGTGGGCGCGGCGGTGGCGGGGTCGAGCCAAGCGGCGCGGTGGCCATTTACACCCACGGCCCGGGCGTAGGGCTCGCAGACCTCGGCCATAGCCTTGCCCGCTATGGTGGCCTGCACGGTGTAAAAACCTGTAGTGCCAGCGGGCAGCGCCAGCGCCCAAGTGCCGCTAGTGCTGCGCGTTAGCTCGTGGGTAGCGGTGGGGGTGCCACCCGCCCCGGCCGCGTAGAGACGCAGGCGCAGAGTCTCGGCCGTGGGTGCCCACACGCGCAGCGTGCCCTGGCCAGCTCGGTCGAAGGTCAATCCCAGGTCGGGACCCTTGTAAACGGGGTATTTGGTAAGCGGAAAAGGCTCAGCTTTGCCCTGCTGGGCATGGGCGAAGGGCGAGACGGCAAGCACAAAAAGCAGAAATAAAAGGCGGCTCATAAACCAAAGTTCGGGTCGGGGCACCAAGCAGCACCCCTAAATGGCCCGATATAATCGGGGTATTAGTCTAGAAACCGCCTTGGCTGGCCGATACTGCCCCTAGGCGAGTAAACGCCGAGCCACCTTTGCAGTCTCCCTAGGGGGTAAGTGATTGAGCCAAGCCGCTACGCAGCACGCCAGATGTTGAATTCTCCGCCAAGATTTCACGGTTAAGTCATACGGTGCGCCGAACCTTGTGGGCTCCAAGGCGAGGCCCGGATGTATAGGATGCCACAGCAGGGGCCTAGGCTTCGGTCACACATTGCCTTATTGTTGCATTAGTGCTTGAATGACAAATACTTACTATCTTTTTTCTTTGTTGGCTTAATCCCTGATTTGCCATGTGCGCCCTCGCCGTTGCCCTCGTCCAGACTGACTACCTCACCCTGCGCTACCGCCCCGATTTGCATCGGCTGGTGGGCCGCTGGCAGCGGCCGGTATCGGCAGCTGAGTTTCGGCGGGGCTACCGGGCCATGCTGCGTCTCGCCCGCCAAACTAATTGCCCGTACTGGCAGCTCGACTTGCGCGGCCGCGCGGCCCTGCCCGACGACGACACCCAGCACTGGCTACTCCAGCGCTTTATGCCGGAGGTAGCCAGCTGCCTACCCGAGCCGGCTTGCCTAGCCTACCTACTGTCGCCCAGTATGATGCAGCAGGTAGTGCCACCCGTCGGTAGCTCGGCCCAAGTGGCCTTTTTCTCCGAAGAGGGACCCCTCACGGCTTGGCTTACGCAGTGCCAGCACCGCAGCGGCGAGGCACTGGCCCAAGCTGGCTTTATGCCACCGCCGGCAGCGTAAACGTGAAGCAACTGCCCTGGCCCGGCTGGCTCTCCACCCACAATTGCCCGCCCTGCGCCATGATAAACTCGCGGCTGATGCTTAGGCCCAGCCCCGAGCCGCCGCCCGGCATCCCCGCCGCCCTAGGTCCGCCCGCGAAGCGCTGGAAGATGCGAATGTGGTACTCTTTCGGGATGCCCGGCCCCTCATCCTCCACGCTCAGCTGCACCATTTCGCCCCAGGGCTTGGCCTTGATGGTGAGGTTGGCGCCGTGCGGCGAGTAGCGGATGGCGTTGGATAAGAGGTTGATAAGCACCCAGGTGGTTTTCTCTAGGTCGGCTTGGGCGGCGGGCAGCGGCTCGGCTAGCTGCACGCGCAGGTTCAGGTCCTTGTCATCGAGCTGGGCCTTGATGGTGTCGGTGGCGTAGCGCACTACTTCGGGCAGCGGAATGGTTTGCAGATTCAGCTTGAGCTCGCCACCCGCGTCGAGGCGGGCTACTTCGATGAGCTGGCCCACCAGCCCCAGCAGCCGCTGGGTTTCGGCCCGAATGCCGTCGGCGATTTCCTGGCGCTTGGCCGCATTTAGGCGCTCGTCGCGCAAGAGCATCAGGCTGAGATTGATGCTGGCGAGCGGCGTTTTGAGCTCGTGCGAAATCGTGGCCAAAAAGGTCGATTTCAGCTGGTCCAAATTTTTGAAGTCGGACACGTTGCGCAAGCAAAAAACGTGGCCAGCCGGCTCCTTCTTCTTTAGCTCTTCATTGAACGACTCGATAGCGGTGACCGTGAGCTGGTAGTGCAGATTTTCGCCGTGCGGCCGTACCAAGAAAGTGGGCCCTAGGCTGCCAGTTTCGGCTGGGTGCGGGGCGTGCAGCGCGGCCAGCCAGTCGCGCAGCATCTCGTTGGTATGGGCAACTTGGGCGGCGGGGCGGCCCAGCAGCTCCTTGGCGGGCTGCCCAAGCAGCAAGCACGCCACGGGGTTGGTGAGTACAATAATACCTTGCTGGTCAATGAGAAGCAAGCCTTCGTCGAGGCTGCGCACGAGGCTTTCGGTGCGATTGCGCTGCGTGATGAGCTCGGCCAAGGTAGCGCGGCGCTCGTCTTCGGCCTGCCGCAGCACGCGGTTGACGGCGGCGGCCACGGTGCCAACTTCGTTGTTTTTGGCCACTGCCACGCGGGTAGCAGGGCCGGGGCCAGCCACGCGCTCAACATCGGCGGTGAGGCGGTGCAGCGGGCGCGTCACGAGCCGCGGCAGCCGCACCATCAGCACAATGCCCAGCAGCGTACTGACTCCCAAGAATAGATACACCGCGTGCTGGGCCATGCGCGCATTGGCCGCTTGCGCGGCCGGTGCCTCAGTTTCGAGCCGATGGATAGTGAAAATAACGTAGCTGCCCAGGCTCAGCAACAAGCCCAGCATGATAAAAACACCTAGGCGAATTTGGGTTTTTAAGGACATGAATTCCGGCGAAAAACTGGCTGTTAGGGGCCTGATGTTACTGGGGCTTTGTTAGCGCAGCATGTTTGCGCCAGTGAATAGCTGAAACTAGCGAGCAGGCGAAGCTTTTGAATAGCGGTAAAAAACGGGCTGGCCCTAGGTCGGCTAGCGCTACTCCACCCCGTATTCTTGTAGCTTGCGGTACAGTGTCGTGAGCCCGATACCTAGGCGTTTGGCTACCTCTGGCTTATTGCCCAGCAACTCGCCCATAAGGCGCTGGATGTGGCGTGCTTCTAGCCCTCGCAGGCTTTCGTCGTCGGCCGTGGGGCGGGCCGCCACTCCGTGAAATTCATCGGGTAAGTAGGCCGGGGCTAGCGGCTCGCCAGCCGGGGCGAGGATGGCAGCGCGCTCCAGCACATTTTTGAGCTCGCGGACATTGCCCGGCCAGGGGTAGCGCTGCAACAGGTCCAGCGTTTCGGGCTCGAAGCCGGGCAGGCGCTTAGCCAGCCGGGCCGCAAAATGCTGTAAGAAAAACGCTGCCAGCAGCGGCACGTCGGTGCGGCGGTCGCTGAGCGGTGGCACCACGATGGTGAACACCGAGAGCCGGTAGTACAAATCGGGCCGGAAATTGCCTTGGGCGGCTTCGTGCTTGAGGTTGCGGTTGGTGGCCGCCACCAGCCGCACATCGACCTTGGTAGGCTTGGTGTCGCCGAGCTTGGTGAACTGCTGAAGCTCCAGTACCCGCAGAAACTTGGCCTGTACGTTCAACTCTAGCTCGCCGATTTCATCTAGGAATAGCGTACCCCCATTGGCTTCTTCGAGCAGGCCTTTTTTATCGGCCAGCGCCCCGGTGAAGGCGCCTTTCTTGTAGCCAAACAGCTCCGATTCTAGCAAGTCCTTAGGAAAGGCTGAGCAATTGACGGCCACAAAGGGCTTGGCTTTGCGCCCGCTGGCTTGGTGCAGCGCCTGGGCAAACAATTCTTTGCCCGCGCCAGTGGGGCCTTCGAGTAGCACGGTGCTGTCGGTGGGCGCCACCTGGCGGGCTAGGGTTTGGGCGCGGCGCAGGGCAGGCGCTTCGCCTATCATGCTTTCGAAGGTGTGCTGGCCCTTGCTCATGCGCTTTTCGAGCTCGGCCACTCGGTGGCGCAGGCGAGCTTTCTCGGCGGCGCGTTCTACTACTACCACCAACTGCTGCTCAAAATCGCCCTTGGTGAGGTAGTCAAACGCGCCCTGCTTCATGGCCCGCACCCCGTCGGGGATGGTGCCGAAGGCCGTGAGCAGCACTACCTCGGCCTCGGGTGCCAGCGCCTTGAAGCGGGGCAGCAAGTCCACGCCATGGGCATCGGGCAGCTTCACGTCGCTGAGCACGACTAGCACCTCGGCGGCGTGCTGCCCCAGCAGCGCTAGGCCCCGGTAGGCATCGGGGGCTTGTAGCACGGTGTAGCCTTCCAGCTCCAGTACTTGCGCTAGGAGTTGGCGCAGGCGGGCTTCGTCGTCGATGAGCAGCAGGGTTCCGGTAGGCACTTTCTAGAAAGTATGAGTTGCCAAAGTTCGCGTTAATTACTTGTTAACGCTAACGGACTTGCTTGTCGATTTTTGGATAATGGAAACGATGTGACGACCTAGCTGCTGCCCCTGGACGATACCGTTGGTGCAGCTGTCCATGTAGTGAATGCCGCCGTAGAAGCGGGATATGGAGGCCTCGGCGGCCGCTTGCCGAAAGGACGTAAACGACCGCTGGCCGCTGCCAAAGGGGATTTCGGTATCGTCGATGTAGGCCACTTTGTCGCCCAGCAGGTAGGTCAGTACTTCGGCCGAGGCGCTGGACACCACGGCGTGCCCGCTGGTGTACTCCGGGAAAGGCGGCGTTTGCAGCAAAGGCTGCCACTTCACGTCTAGGTACCGGTTGATGTAGGTTTCGGGCCGAATGCGGTTGGTCGCGTATTTGGTCTCCCAGGTGCTGATGAAAGCATCCATCAGGGTAAGGCCTTCTACGCAGAGCACGTAAACTGTTTTATCAAACCCGACCTTTTGCTGCTTGGCTACCAGGGCAGCAATGTTCATCCAGTGCCCACCAGGGCTGATTTTTTTGAAGCCAATAGACATGTGCCCCGACGTGTTGACCGCAAACGGGTTACAGTCCCAGAACTGGGCTATTTCCAATTGCTCGGGCGTCAGTTTCTTAGAAACCTTGTACACGGCTAGCACCTCCCGGTAAAAGGCCGAAGTCGTGTCCTTGCTAAAGGCACAGGGGGCCACCGGCCGAAACCCGCCGGCCGAGTCAATAACCAGGGGCCGTATAGTTTTCCAATTGGGCTCCACGGCCTCGAGGTAGGCAGGGGGGGTAGGGTACCAATTGCCCTCGGCTTTTACCGGTGTGTAGCGCTTGAGGGCGCTTAGCTGGGAGTAGTGGTCAGCCTTCGAGAACTTTACGACGGCGTCGGCGGCCAACTTGCCTACTTTCACCGACTGGTTCACCACGCTGGGCTTCACGCCTTGCTTGGCTAACACTTGCAAAAAGTCTTGCTCTTCTTCGGCTAGGGTTTCGCCGGAGGGCAGCAGCAAGCGGGCGGTTTCCAGCATACTGTAGTAGGCGGCTATCTGGTAGTCGTAGGCCGCCTTCACGGTGTCGAGGCGCAGGGTGGTCGTAAAGCTTTTTACCAAGCGCTGCGGCGCCGGCAGGCTCGTGGTGTGCGTTGCCACAATGCTGTAGGCCCCTAGCATGCTGTAGGCGTAGTAGCGCGCCGCCACCGGGGGCGCGACAACGTCGTGCACCATCACCATATTAATGATATTGAGGGCTTTGCTAGGATTTAGCTGCTCGGCCAAGCGTGGGCCGTGCGCGTGCACCTGGCTGCCCGTGAGCGCAGCTACTGCCACAACTACCAGACTACTTCTACGCATAGTTACTCCTTGTAAAATTGAACGGGGCCATTGCCCACCCCCACCACCAGGTAGGGCTGCTTATTCACCCGGATTTCGCTTACCGATTTCACATCGCCTACCACGCAGATGCCCGCCGCTGGCTGCTTCACGTAGCTAAAATGGCCTTTGCCATCGCCCTGTAGCAGGCAGCCGTAGTTGGCGTCCATGCTCCCGATTTTTAGGCGGTTATCGGTGTGGTTGCCGAGCAGCAGCAGGTCGGGGTGGCCATCGTGGTTGTAGTCGCCGCTCGTAATCTGGCTGACCATCGAAAACTGGGTTTCTACCGGCAATTCGGCCGCCGTGAACTTGCCCTTGTTGTTGAGGTAGAGCATAGTGCGCAGCTCGGTAGCTTCTAGCTTGCTAGCCTTGGCTAGGTCTTCGCTGCTGAAAATATCTGCCATCGCGGCGTCGGCGTAGGCTTTGTAGGAAGTAAAGCGGCGGCGCATGGGATATATCACCTCGTTTAGCTCGTCGCGGCTCACGAAGGGATAGCTTTTGCCATCCACGTAGAAGTTGAGAAAAGGGTCGATGGAGCCATTGTTGTCAAAGTCAGCGTAGTAGAGCGCGGCTGGCTCTTGGGCGGTGGCCCGCAGCGGACTGTTCAGTCCTAGGTTGCCGGCAATCAGGTCGGGCTGGCCGTCGGCATTCACATCAGCCACGTGCAGGCTGCTCCAGAAGCCGGCCTGCGGCGTGGCAAAGTAGTCGGTAGTCTGGTCCTTAAAGCCTTGCGGCGTGTTGACCCACACGGTTAGTGGCATCATTTCGCCGCACAGCACCAGGTCTTTGCGACCGTCCTTGTTCAAGTCTACCCATTGCGCATCCGTTACCATACCCGCTTGGGCAAATGGTACGTCGGCGGCCGTAAACCGGCCTTTGCCATCATTGAGCAGCAGGTAGCTGGGAGGCGGCACGGGGTAGCGGCCCGGTATTACGCGGCCACCCACAAAAATATCGAGGTCACCGTCGTTGTCGGCATCGGCTACGCGCACGCAGCTTTTGCTGCTCGCCGTGAGCGGGGGCAGGCCGGTGGCCGACAACCCGAGGTGGCCTTTGCCATCGTTGAGGTAAAGCTCGTCTTGCAGGTCGGCTTGGCCAGCTTCGTAAAGGGCGTAGCCGCCCTTAGCCACGTACAAATCGGGGTATCCGTCGCCGTTAGCATCCAAAAAAGCGGCCGCCGCTACGGTGCCCGTCGCAAGGTTGGCCGTGCGCCCTAGGGCAGCTTCCGCAAACTTGCCGCCTGGCTGCTGCAAGTACAGCTTGCCTACCTCGTCTTTGGCGCCACTCACAAACAAGTCGTCTAGGCCGTCCTTGTTCACGTCGGCTTTTGCCAGCACCGGCGCAGTTTTGGAGTACATGAACAGCATGAGTAGCTGGCGCTTAAAGTCATTCAGCGTCACCTCTTCCGGCTGGAAATTGAACAGCGGAGCGCTCGGCTTAAACACCGTTTTCTGAGCGGTGGCGGTGGCGGCCACCGGTTTGTTGGTCGGCTTGCCAGTGAGCTGGAGCAGCTGGTTGGCCTTCACACTGGTAAGCAATTGCGACGTTTGATTGGGCCAAATGACGCGCACCGAATCAGCCTTCTGGTTGGTACCTAGGCCAAAATTCAGCACCGTCGAAACGCACGACAGGTAGCCCCGGTTGGGATTCACCTCCTGGTACTGCACCTGGCCGGGCGTGTATACATATACCTTGGCGCCCACGGCTTGGGTATTCTTCTCTGCGCCTTGCAGCTTCAGGGCGAGGTAGGCGGTGTGGTGCGCGTCGGTGCTGTGGTTGCGGTAGATACCGGCCGGCTGGTTGATGGTATTTACGACCAAGTCTAGGTCCCCGTCATTGTCTAGGTCGGCATAGATGGCGCCGTTCGACATGTTGGTCTGGTTCAGTCCCCACTCTTGCTGCTTGTTGCTGAACGTCAGGTTGTGCTCGTTCTTAAAAATGTAATCAGGTACCGACGTAGACGGCATCGCCGTTACCAAATCCATCAGCAAAAATGGCTCTTTGGCCATTGCCTTTTTGATTTTGTAATCGCCCCAATAGCGCAGAAAATCCTTATTGGTATAATCGCGCAAGTAGCCGTTGCTGATATAAATATCTTTGTAGCCGTCGTTGTCGAAATCGGCAATCAAAGGGCACCAGCTCCAGTCGGTTTTTGACACGCCGGCTAGTTGCCCCACCTCGCTAAACGTGCCGTCACCATTGTTCAGGTGCAGCATATTGCGCATGTACTGCGGATATAAATCTTGCTGGCGCAGCAGCTCAAACGTCTCGTAGTTCTCCTGTAATTGCAAGGACTTTTGGCGGTGATTATCCGCCGGCAGCATATCTAAAGTGAAAATGTCGGGCTGCGTATCGTTATTAAAATCAGCAATATCCACGCCCATCGAAAAGTGCGAGTGGTGCCGCAGCATTTGCTTGGAGTGGTCCGTGAACGTGCCGTTTTTATTATTCAGATATAAGTAATCGGGCTCGTTGTAGTCGTTGGTCACGTAGATGTCCTGCCAGCCATCTTTATTGATATCGGCAATGGCGATACCTAGGCCAAACGTGAGCGGGCTTTGCACAATACCGGCCGTTTTCGAAACGTCGCTAAAGTGCCCGTTCTCGTTCTTAAACAGCTTGTTGCCGGCCAGCGCGTCGACTTCGTTTTTGTGGCTGGCAAATTCCATGTTGTCAATCTTTTTGATATTATGATTGAGCAAAAACATGTCGAGGTCGCCGTCATTATCATAGTCGAAAAAGGCCGCCTGCGTGCTGTAGCCAGGGTCATCCAAGCCGTATTTGCTGGCTTCTTCCTGAAACTTGCTATTTCCTAGGTTGATAAACAGCTGGTTGCGGCGCACATCCTCGGCCTTCTTACCCGAGTAGCAGACGTAGATATCAAGCAGGCCGTCGCCGTTTACATCGGCCATCGTCACGCCAGTTTTCCAGCCGTCTTTGCGCCCGCTCAGGCCCGGCGCGGCTTGGTCGGTGATGTCTTTGAACTTGAAACCGCCGGCATTGAGGTACAGCCGGTTAGGCCGCATGTTGCCCGTGAAGAACAGGTCGGCTAAGCCATCGTTGTTGATGTCGCCGACCGCCACGCCGCCGCCATTGTAGAAGTACTCGTAGGATAAAATATTGAGTGCCTCGGTCTCGCTAACGACGTTGTTAAAGTTAATTCCAGTTTCCTGCGCGCTGAGCAAGCTAAATAACGGTTGTTGCGCCTTGCCGCCCAGCGCCAGACCTAGGAAAGCGAGCGTAAGCAAAAATTTGTAATTAACTACGGCGCAGCAAGTTCGCATGAATAAAAAGTGGCTAAAAGCACTCAAGAACTAAAAAGGCAAGTCGTGACAAGACTTTGCTGGTTAAAAGATACTACACTTGCTAGGCTGCACGATTATTATTAGCTGTACAATTGTGGGGACCGGGAGTGAGGCCCCACAATTGTACAGCTATCTATTTCACTTGGCTGGTTTTTGCCGAGGCAGTCTTGAGAGCTGCCAAAGCGCCATCCGATACGTCGCCAAACAGCGAAACGCCCGCTGCGCCATTGCGCAGGGCATATTCGATGCCTTGCTGCACCTCGGCGTCATTCTTGAAATCGGGTAGAAACAAGCCCGCGTAGAGCGGGAACTTACCGTTCAAGGCTTGCACGCTCTCCTTCACAGCTTGGCCAATCCACGGGACGTTTTCCTTGTAAAAACCGTGGTAAATCATGGGGCACACGGCGCTGATATTCCAGTTTACCCAATCCTGCTTCACATTGCGGTGGGCGATGTCAGGAGTCGGGAAAACGGCGGCCGTGATGGGCTTGTGATACTGCTTGGCTACGGCAGTAAGGCGGCGCACTACCTCATTTACCCGCTGGTAGCGGAAGGCCCGCCACGAGGGGCTCGCTTCGGGATATTGCACCGTGTCGATGTCAGTTCCGTATTCGGCTTTGTAGGCCGCTTTGCACACCGAGCAGTAGCAGAAATCATACTCCGGCAGCTCGCTGGTTTGCACAATCTTGTACTTGTCCCACAGGTTCACGGGCAGAATAACGTCGCAAAAGCGCACGTAGTCCAGGTGAATGCCGTCGATGTAGTCTTTCTTGAGCGCGGCGGCGTAGTCCTGCTCTAAGTACTGCTTCACCTCCTCGCGCGAAGGGCACAGCCAGCGGTAATAATCGACGTAGGGCGGGTGCGTGGCGCACGACTCACCTTTGCGGCTCACAGCGTACCATTCGGGGTGGGCAGCCAGCAGCGACTTTTCGCCGCGGTTCATAGTCCATATCCAGCGATGGGCTTCCAGCTTTTGGGCCTTAGCCGCGCGGAAATGCTTTTCGCTATCGGCCTCGAAGAAAATGCCGCGTACGCCGGCTTCGTAGTACTTGCGGTAGCGCGTCGCTAGCTCGGCGTCCGTGTCTTTCAGGTTGGGGTTGGTCCAGACCCAGTGCTTCCAGCCGGCTTTGGGTGCGGCGGTGGGCAGGGCGGCTTGGGCCGTGCCCGGTAGGAGGGGGGCACCTAGGCCCAGCACAGCGCTAGTTTGAATGAATTTGCGGCGACTCGTCATGGCTTTACGGTTTCAATTAATCCTTCGTCGTTGATGCGAATAGCAGTGCTACCAGCGGCCGTAACGGTGGCGGTAAACTGGTAGGGCGTGGCGGCTAATTGCAACTGATTAAGTTGCTTGCCTGCCGTTACCTGCGGGGTGATTTTCAACTCGGCCAGCGTGGTGGCATAGCGACCTTTCTGCTGGTGGTAGCGCTGCTGACGGTAGTACACTAGCCAGAGGTACTGCTTGCGTAGCTCGGCCTGCGGCATCTGCCAGGTAGTGTTGGCTTGGCGGGTAAACTGCAAGTAACCCCAGCGCTCGGGGTAGTGCATATTAATGACCCCTTGCGGAGACCACACCCAGTTGTGTTCGGGCAAGTCTTTGCCAGCGGCGTCTTGCAGCTTCACATTTTTAGTGCCTTCCACGCGCGTATCCCATTCTACCCGCGAGAAGTTGATGCGCCACAGTGTACCCTCGGTGGGCGGCTGCCACGGAAAGCCCATGCGCACGGCCTTGAGGGGAATGGCCATTTCCACGGTCCAGCTCTTGTCCTGGTCCTGAGGTTGGTTGAGCGAGCCATTGATAGCCACGCCCGACCGTAGCCCAGCTACATCCCAGCTGATGAGGGCATCGCCCTTATCGCGGTAGGGCTTGGGCAAGTAGAGGTCAAAAATCTTGTTGATAGCGTTGACTTCGACCTCGAAATACTGGTGGGCGTTGTTGTCGGGGTCGATAAAGACTTCGAAGTCGTTGTCTTTATAAATAATGTCGTCGTGGTGCGTTTGGGTGGCCCAGATGTGGGGCTCTTGCAACGTGGCCGCAATGAACAGCGTGGAGTCGTTCCACAGCATCTTCACCCGCGTCTGATACGTGGGCAGCGGTTTCTTGGCGCCTTCGATATCCACAAAGTCAGTGGTCCAGGCCGCTTTTTGCCAATCGCTTTCTTGCAGGTTGCCATCCATGGTCAGTGGCTGGCTGGTGTGCTGCACTACGTAGCCTTTGGGCGGCGTAAAGAGGTGTTCTACACCCTGAAAGGGGGCTTGCGCGTGCAGCGGCAGAGCCAGCCCTAGGCTGAATAAAGCTCCTAGCCAGCACCGCGTAGTGCGAGTGGCAGCCAGGGCTGGGCGGGGTAGCCCTAGGTAGTGATTTTGGGTAAGCGGTAAGCTCATCTACTTCAGTGCGGACGCGGAAAGTTGCTAAAAAAAAGAGAGGCTTTACCCCAGGTTTGCCCAGCGTAAAGCCTCTCGTACTACTTAGGTGTACTAAGCTTATTTATCCCACCACACACGCGAGGTCAGCAGGTCGCCGCCGGTGAGGCTGGCCACGCCGGCCGCATAGCCAGCAGGGTTGTTTGACACTTCCGTAACTGGGTAGATGAGGCGGCGCGGGATGGTGCCACCGGTCACGTTACCAGGGTAGTTCACGGGCGTCAGCTCGGGGTAGCCCGACCGGCGCCAGTTGTTCCAGCCCTCGATGAAGTTGAAGGTCGTGGATGCCTCCAGCCAGTATTGCTCGTTGATTTGCTTGAGCTGGTTGGTAGCCCCTAGGGGGTGGGCCAGCACATAGGCGTCGATAGCAGCTTGGCTAACGGTCGCGGCTGCGTTTAGCTGCGACAGCGACAGCATGGCACCGCGCACGCCGTTGGCGTAGTGCGTAGCGGCGTTGGCGCCCACGCTCCAGCCGCGGTTAGCAGCTTCGGCTAGCAGAAGCTCAGTCTCGGCGTAGGTCAACAGGAAGTTGGGTGCAGTGCGCTGGATATACACCTCAAAGCGGGGGCGCGAGTAGTTGCCGAGTGGGGCCGCATCGGCCCCGGTGCCAGTGGCACCAGGGTAGTCGGTGCGCTTGCGAATGTCAAACGCGCCGCCCGTTAGGTCGTAGCCGTTGGGTAGGCCGCGCTGCACAGCGGGGTTATTGTTGCCGGGTAGCGCCTGGTTGGCGTTGTTGGCCGCGCCGGCTGCCGGAATCTCGGCGATGGCCCCTAGGCGGGGGTCATTGGTGGTGCGCAGGTAGTCAATTAGGGTCTTACTCCACTTCACTTCCCGGAAGTCGTCGGTGGTGAGGAGGGCATTGGTGGTGGCGTTCTGCGTATCGCCGAAGGCATTATCACTACGCACGAAGGCATTGTCGGAGTAGCTAGCCATGGTGCCAGCAGCCGCAGCCTTCTCGGTGTAGGTGCGGGCCAGGGTAGGGTTCACCTTGGTCATGCGCATCGCTACGCGCACCATAAGCGAGTAGCCCAGCTTTTTCCACTGTGCCACGTCGCCGCCATAGAGCAAGTCGCCCGAGGCCTTGGCACCCGCTGCGTCGAGGCTGGTAATAGCCGCTTCGAGCTGCGTCAGCATAGCCGGATAGATATCCTGCTGCTTATCGTACTGGGGCGTGGTGATGCCTTGTGATGCCTGCACTGCCTGCGAGTACGGGACGTCGCCGTAGGCATCGGTGATGCGCTGGAATATCATGACTTTCATGATATTGCTGATAGCAATCACGTTGGTGTAACGAGTAGCGCCTTGGGTATTAGCTACGTCGATGGCCTGCTGCAAGCGGCTCAGCGCCGTGTAGCCCTGGTTGAAGAGCAGGGACTGGTACCCGGTGAACCCCCCAGAGTTGGTGTATTTGTCACCGTTGCCGTAGTAGTTAAACGTGCTGGCCAGCGCCTGAATGGAGGGGGCTGGGTACAGCAACGCGCCATACCCGGTGTTGGCAAACGTTAGCTGGCCGTCGGTAAGTAGGTAGTTCGGGTTGAGGTTAGCGGCCGAGGCAGCGGTGGGATTGGTATTTACTTCATCCAGGTACTTCTCCGAACAGGAAGTGCTGAACAGAACGGCCGATAGTGCCGCGTAGATAACTGCTTTTTTCATAGCACTAGCTTATTTGAATTTAACATTAAGGGTGACACCATACGTGCGGGAGAAGGGTAGCGAACCGCCCTCTACACCGGCGTAAGAAACCAGCGGCGAGATAGTGTTCTCCGGGTCGATGTTGTCGGTGCGCTTCATGATGGTGAACAGGTTACGGCCTACCAACGACAGGGTGATAGCCTGGAACGGCGTGCGCGATAGCAGCGCCTGGTTGAAGGTGTAGCCGAAAGTGAGCTGGCGAAACTTGATGAAGCTACCGTCGAGCACCGACAGGGCCGACACGTTGGTAGCCAGTTTGGGGTAGTACTCATAGGCAGGTACTACGATGTCGTTAACCTGGCCATTCTCTTTCACACCTTCGGCAACTACGCCGTTTTCGCGGCCTACTAGGGTAGCCTGGTTGAGGCCACGGTTGTAAGAGTAGTATTCAGTAGCCGACAAAATCTTGTTGTTGAATTTGTAGTCAATCAACGCCGACAGGCTGAAGTTCCCGAAGTTGAAATCGTTGTTCCAGCCGCCGTACAGGTTGGCAATGCCCGAGCCCATTGGCTTCAGGTCACCGCGCAGCGGCACGCCATCGCTGCCCACAATCACGCTGCCGTTAGCATCGCGCTTGTAGTCGTAGGCCCGCACTTGCGAGATGGCTAGGCCCTTCACGATGCCGATGTTGCCGTTCATGGGGCGGTAGGTACCGGTTTGCAGCGGGTTGTTGGCACCACCGTCGATGTCCAGTACTTCGTTGTGCAGCTTGGTAAAGTTGAAGGTCGAGGTCCAGGTGAAGGCGCCACGCTTAATTGGCACTACCGTCAGGGCGAGTTCTACGCCGCGGTTCAGGGTCGAGCCTAGGTTCACGGTAGTACCCTCGTAGCCCGTAGATACCGAAAGGGCCGCGTTTACAATCTCGCCGGTGGTCTTGCGGTTGAAGTACGCGAGGTCCACCCCGATGCGGTTGTTGAGGAACTTCAGCTCCGTGCCGATTTCAAACTCGCGCAGGTTGTAGGGCCGCAGGTTGGCGTTGGGTAGCGTTGAGCCGTAGCCAGCACGCGGCACCCCGTTGATGGGGTTGCCAATGTTATAGTACTGGGCCGTCAGGTAAGGGTTGGCAGCCTCGCCGCTAGTCTTGGCGTAGGAAGCACGTAGCTTGCCGTAGCTCAGGATAGGGGTGTCGAGCAGGTCCGAGAAGATGAAGCTACCAGCTACCGATGGCGTGAAGATGCTGCGGTTGCTATTAGGCAGCGTCGAGAAGCGGTCGTAACGGCCCGTAGTGCTCAGGGTCAAGAACTTGTACGTGAAGTCGGCGGTGTAGTACACCGAAGGCGTAATCAGCTCCGTGTACTGGTACTCAAGATTGCGGGTCCGCAGGTTGGTAGGCGTGTACAGGTAAGGAACGATGAAGTTGCCACCGTATAAACGGCTGCTCTCAAACTTGCTGCGACGGTAGTTGGCACCGATGCTGGCGCTGATGGAGAAGTCCTGGTTCAGCTGCTTGTTGAATGACAAGAGTGCGTCGGAGTTCATCTCTAGGCGGCTACCTAGGGTCAGGTTATCGAGGGCACCTTCGCCGGCGTTCGAGTACAGCGTGCCATAGGGCGTCACGCCAAAGCGGCGGTCGCTCGAATAGTCGTAGCCGATGCGGCCCAGCAGCGAGAGGTAGTTGGTGAAGTCATACCGGGCCGACAGCGAGCTGATGAGGCGCTTGCGCGATATATCGTTCACGAACTGGTTGACCACAAACCACGGGTTAGTAGCGTAGCTATCCGAGTTCCAAGCGGTTTCTAGGCCGTTGTTGTTCGCATCATAGCCAGGAGCCAGCGTAGCCTGGTCGATGTTAGGCGACAAAAACAGGATATTGTTGGCGTTCAGGGGCGAGTCGCTCAGCTGGGGGCGGTTCTTGTCCTGCTGGTCGATGTAGCTAGCCGTCAGGTTAAAGCTAAGCTTGCTGGTCAGGTCGTAGTTGGTGTTGAAGTTAACCGTGCGGCGCGTCAGACCGCTGTTGCGCAGGATAGACTGGCCATCTAGGTTTGACAGCGACAGGCGGTAGGTGCCCTTCTCGCCCCCACCCGATATGGCTAGCGTATTGGTCCACGAAGGCGCCGTGCGGTAAAAGTTGTTGATGTTGCCATTCACCTTAGAGTAGGGGTGCAGCTGGCCATCGATGCCGATAGTAGGCGTGCCATCTAGGCGCGCGCCCCAGGCCGTGTTGCCCGATACGATAGCCGAAGCCTTATCCGTTGGGCGCACGTTCTGGCTACCCTGGCCGTACACATCCTGAAAGTTGGTGTTGTCAACGGCGCGGTCAAACTGGAAGTTGGTGTTGTACTCAATCGTGGTTTTGGTGCGCGAGCCGCTCTTGGTCGTGATTTGAATCACGCCGTTGGCAGCGCGGGCTCCGTACAGAGCCGAGGCCGTCGAGCCTTTCAGCACCGTTACCGTTTCGATGTCATCGGGGTTGATGTTGCTGATACCGTCGCCTAGGTCAGCGCCGCCCCACTCGCCAGCACTGCCCCGCACGGTGTTATCCATTGGTACGCCGTTGATAACAATCAGCGGCGACGACGTGCCCGAGAAAGACGTAACGCCCCGAATGTTGAGGCGAGCCGATGAGCCAGGGCCACCGCTGGCACCCGCCACGTTGAGGCCCGCTACGCGGCCTTGCAGCGAGTTGGCCACGTTGGTTTCGCGAGCTACGTTGAGCAGGCCACCATCTACTTTGGTTACGGCATAGCCTACTTTGCGCTCGTCCTTTTTAATACCTAGGGCCGTCACAACGACCTCGCCGAGCTCCTTGTTATCAACCGCCATAATAACGTTGATAGAAGAGCGGCCTTTTACTTCTACGGTCTGGCTCACGTAGCCCACGTAGGAGAAAACGAGTGTGCCGTCGCCAGACACGTTGACGGCGTAGTTGCCATCCACATCCGACGTGGTGCCTTGGTTGGTGCCGCTTACCAAGATGCTTACCCCAATCAGGGGCTCGTTGGTAGCACTGGTTATCTTACCAGAAACCTTGCTGGCTTGTGCATAGGCATAGCCTTGACAAAGCAGCAAGAGTAGGACAAGTAACTGTATGGTTCTTCTCATGGCAGGTTGAGTAAGGTGAATGAGGTGTGTGGGGTAAAAAAGCGGGTTGAAGGGGCGCCGGCCAGCGCGCACAGGCAATCGGTAGTAGGTATAGCTCGCTCGGAGAAGAGCGCTGAACGGGCCTAAAAATCAGCCTCGTTGATGCTAAATACAACCGGATAATAAACCAGAAAACAGAGGGGGTTTGCTGCAAAAAAGTATTGCTTTCAAAGCAGGCTTCTGAGCGCTATACACGCAAAAAATAACTTGAAACAGCTTCGAGAATCAGTTCTCTAAAATATGATTTTTAGAAGAGGGGGTTCGAGGTGGCAAGCGATAAGTAGCACTACTCTACTGCTTCGTAAATCAGGGTCTTCTTCGAGTGCTAGGCAAGCTGAACGTATTGAGGTAATAACCTTTGTGTCAATTTATAATCTTAGTTTATAAAAAATTGATTGAAAGTTAACTCAAAAGTAATCACGTGTGTGTTATAAAACAAGTTAATTATTTTATATCTCCACCTGATACACAAGCGAATGCGTTAAATCATAGATTTTACTAGTCTTATAGTGACGTGCTTATAGCCTTTGTGTGCGTTTGCGTCTGTGCAAGAGTCGGCACTACTTCCAGTGGTACTAATTTAACCTGTCCTAAACTAGTGAAGAGCTTTTGCACTGCCAGTACGAAAGCTCTTCACTAGCACAGTTTTAGTTTAAAACTGACCTAGGGCGGTCTTGCGGAGCTACGCCCCAAGTAGTACTGGGCTTAGCACCCATTTCGAGCACGAGTTTGCCGCCTTGCAGCAGGTCTTGGTGCGTGATGTAAGATTTGGAGTAAGGCTTGCCATTTCGCACTACGCGCTGGATGTACTTATTAGTAGCGCTATTATTCTTCGCCTCAATAGTTAGCGTTTTGCCGCCGGCCAGGAATATCGTGGCTTGGTTAACCGATGGGCTGCCAAATACATAGCTGCCGTTGACGGGGTTCAGCGGGTAAAAGCCTAGGGTCGAGAGTACGTGCCAAGCCGACATCTGCCCCACGTCTTCGTTGCCGATGATGCCATCGGGCTTGGTGGTGTAGAAATTCTCGGTGATGAAGCGCACCTTTTCGGCGGTTTTCCAGGGCTGGCCCACGTAGCTGTAGAGGTACGTGATGTGGTGGCCGGGCTCGTTGCCGTGCGCATACATGCCGATGAGGCCCGAGATGTCGGGCGAAGCTTCGGCGCCCATGTCGCCTTTCACCGTGAATAGCGAGTCGAGCTTCTGGCTGAAGCGCTTTTCACCCCCTAGGAGGCCAATGAGGCCCTCTACATCTTGGGGCACCAGCCAGGTGTATTGCCAGGCGTTGCCTTCGGTGAAGTCACTTTTCATGTGCACCGAGGCAAACGGGCTGAACGGCGTGCGCCACTCGGTTTGTGACACGCGGCCGCGCATAAAGCCTACGCGCTTGTCGAAGTAGTTTTGGTAGTTCTGGGCGCGCTTGCTGAAGTAGACGTAGTCTTCGGTTTTGCCCATCTTTTTGGCCATCTGCGCAATGCACCAGTCGTCGATGGCGTACTCCATGCCTTTCGACACGTTCTCGACTTCGCTATCGGCCGGAATAAATCCGAGCTCCTTCACCGCTTTTAGGCCAAACTCGTTGCCCATGGCGGTGGCTTTCACGGCCTCGAAAGCTAGGTTGGCATCAAAGCCTTTGAATCCTTTGAGGTAGGCATCGACTACCACGGGCACGGCGCTGTAGCCGACCATGCAGTTGGTTTCGTTAGCCATGAGGTGCCACACCGGTAGCTTGCCCTGCTGCTTATAAATGGCCAGCATCGAGCTTACCATATCGTTGACGCGCTTGGGTTGGAGCAGCGTAAACAGCGGGTGCGCCGCCCGGTAGGTGTCCCAGAGCGAGAACGTAGTGAGGTTGGTGAAGCCGGGATTGGTGTGCACCTTTTTGTCGGTGCCCCAGTAGTCGCCGTTGTGGTCGTTGAAGATGGAGGGCGCTACCATCGTGTGGTACAGCGCCGTGTAGAAGGTTTTCATCCGGGCCGGGTCGGCCTGCACGCGTACCTTTTGCAGCTCTTGGTTCCAGGCGGCGTCGGCCTGGGCCGCGGTCTTGGTGAAGTTCCAACCCGGAAGCTCAGCCCGGATGTTAGCTATTGCATTGGTGGTACTGACGGGCGAAATACCCACTTTCAGCTTTACTTTTTCGCCCTCTGTAGTGGTGAAGGTCACGACGCCCTTTAGGCGATTGCCGGTGGCGGCGGGCGTGGTAGTCCCTAGGGTGTCAGTTACCTGCAAACTGGTAAACTGGCGAATAGGCTTCGAGAACACGGCCGCGAAGTAGAGGCGCTGGTCCACGGCCCAGCCCTTGGAGTAGCGGTAGCCTACCAGGGTGCTATCGTTGAGCTTTTCGATGTGGGTATCGGTGGCGAGGTCCCAGCCGATGCCCTGCTGCAAGTCAAACACCAAGTGTGCCGCGTCGGACTTCGGGAACGTGTACTGGTGGAAGCCCACCCGCTCGGTGGTCGTCAGCTCGGCCTTGATGTTGTAGCGCTTCAGGCGCACGCTGTAGTAGCCGGGCCGCACGCTTTCTTCTTTGTGCGAAAACAGCGAGATGAAGCCTTTTTGCGGGTTTTTCGGTGTGCCTTTCACTACCCGCACTTCGCCGGTGGTGGGCATCACGGCCACGTCGCCTAGGTCGCCGATGCCGGTACCGCTGAGGTGGGTGTGCGAGAAGCCCACGATGGTGGAGTCGGAGTAATGGTAGCCTGAGCACCAGTCCCAACCCTCGGACCGGTTGACGGGCCCCAGCTGCACGGCGCCGAAGGGCACGTTGGCCCCCAGGAACACGTGGCCGTGAAACCCAGTGCCGATGTAAGGGTCCACGTACTGCGTGAGGCTGGCCATCGGAGCCGGGCGCGCAGCCTTGCCGGGCGGGGTGCCCGCGTAGGCTGCCAGCGTGGCAAGGCCACACGTCAGAGCAGCTGCGGGGTAACGAAGGTGAGGAAGACGGTACTTCATAAGACTCTCTTTCTTGAATAACTAAAGCGGGGTGGGGTAGAGGCTTTACTAGAGCAGTAGGCTGGTGTACACGGGGTTAATGCCGAAGCCAGCCGGCTGGCACGGGTTGTGGCGGGGTGTCTCCTAGGCTGTATTTCAGCAAGAGCTTGTACCCGCCGCCGCCCTCCACAAAGTCGAGGGCAAACGGCTGTAAACCCTTAGAAAGGGCTACTTGGCCGCTCTTTTCAATGGCCGAATGCAGGCCACCATTGTCGACTACCAGGCGGTCGGCAATGCGCAAGATGCCGCCGTCGTCGCAGGTTAAGTAGAAGGTATAGATGCCGGTTTCGGGCACGTCTAGGTACCCGCGGAATTGCACGCCGAACTTGTCAGTCTCGGCTTGCTTGGGCACCGCTACGGCGTCTACCGTGCTGCTGCCTTTGGCGGTGGCTACCTGCATGCGGGCGGCCACTGGGAAGTAGCCATCGAAGTAGGTAGCCAGCAAGCCGGCGGTGAGCGTTTTGTCGCGTACGGGTGCGGCGTATTGCTGCTGCTTGTACTTGATGGTGTAAGTGTCGCCTTTCAGACCCTCCGGGGTGTAAGCGGCGAGCTTCACCGTGGTCGGCTGGCTGATGGGCAAGGGCTTTGTCATCACCGGCGAAGTGGCCGTGGGCAGGCTGCCGTCGGTGGTGTAGCGCACGCGCAAGTTGTCCAGGGGTTTCTGCACCGCTAGGGTCGTGCTGGTGGTGAAGACGCTTTCTTCGGCAAACCCGGCGAGGTCGGGCACGCGGTAGTGCACCCCGAGCTGCGCCAGCCGGGCGTAGTGCTGCTTCAGGCGTTGCAGGTACCCGGCGTAGTTGGGCTTATTGGTCCATACCACTTCGGCCAGGGCCGTCATGCGAGGCGCCACCATGTAGTCGGCGCGGTTTTCGGTGGGCACCATTTCGGTCCAGAGGTTGGCTTGGGCCCCTAGGATGGCTTTGGCTTCTGTGCTCGTCAGCGCGGGTGGCGTGGGCTGAAGCTGGTACACCTGGACCAGCGAGTTTTTATCGGGCAGGTAGTCGAAGTACAGCGGGTTGTTGGGGGTCATGACGACCTGGTTGCCGTTGCGAGCGGCGCGCAGGGGGGCGTCGGGCACCCAGGTACGCCAGTACATCACGGTGGCGGCCGCGTCTACGCCGCCGTCGAGCACCTCATCCCAGCCTATCATTTTCTTGCCCTTGCTCTGCAAAAAGCGCTCGATGCGGCGCACAAAATAGCTTTGTAGCCCATTCACGTCCTTGATGCCTTCCTTCTGCATCAGTTCGGTGCAGGCGCTGGCCTGGGCCCAGGTGGTTTTTTCCACCTCATCGGCCCCGATGTGCACGTAGGGGCTCGGGAAGAGGGCGGCCACCTCGCTCAGCACGTTTTCGGCAAACTCGTAGGTGCTTTCGTTGCAGGGGCACAGCGGCACCGAAAACTCCTTGCCCCAGGTGGCGGTGCCCGTGCAGCTCAGGGTAGGGTAGGCCCGCAGGGCGGCCATCATGTGGCCGGGCATGTCTACTTCCGGAATAACTTCGATGTGCCGGGCCGCCGCGAAGGCGACGATGTCGCGCAGCTGCGCCTGGGTGTAGAAGCCGCCGTACTCGATGTGGCCATTGCGCTGCCGCAGGTGCTTGGGGTCGAGGGCAAAATCAGGATTATCCTTCGACTTCTTGATGCAGGCCGAATCCTGGTTGTTGAGGGTGCGCCAGCCACCTAGGGTCGTCAGCTCGGGGTATTTCTTGATTTCGATGCGCCAGCCCTGGTCGTCTGTCAGGTGCAGGTGCAGCTTGTTGAACTTGTAGAGCGCGAGCAGGTCGATGTACTTCTTGAGGTACTCAACGGAGAAAAAATGGCGGGCTACGTCGAGGTGCATACCGCGCCAAGCGTAGGCCGGCTGGTCCTGAATCTGTACGGCGGGCAGCCGTAGCTGCGCTGCTTTGCCGGGCTTTTCGATGGTGGGCGGCAGCAATTGCCGCACGGTTTGCACGGCTCGGAACATGCCGGCCGGCTCCTTGGCCGCCAAGGTCACGCGTTGGGGCGTAATGGTCAGGCGGTAGCCTTCGGGGGCTGTGATAGTTCGGTCATACACCAGCGCAATGCTGTTGGCTGCGGCTAGCGTGGTTTGCTTCAGCGGCTGACCTAGGCCGTGGGTTAGCAGGCTTTGCAGCTGCTGCGCTTCCGATGTGAAGGCCTTGGCCTCGGCGGGCAGCGCCAGGCGGGTAGCGCTGGTAACGGTGAAGCTACCCCGTGCCGGCACCAGCGAAGTCGGATACGGAATAAGCGCGTATTCCTTGCCAACCGACTGCGCGCCCGCTGCCTGCCCTACGAGTAGGTATCCGAGTAAGCAGAAAAGCGTTTTGGTTGACATGAGGAGTTGGCTACTAAAGTGGCTACTTGCCCGCTACGGGTATCAGTTGCTTGGTCACGTTCCAGCCTTCCACCGAAACCACTGGGGCCGGAACGCTCGGCGTGGGCGTATAGTCTAGCACCACGGTTTTGCTTTCGCCGGGCAGCACCGACACGTAGTTGTCACTGTAGAACACGGGCAGGATGCGCTTTTGCGTGCTCGGGTTCACTAGGGCCAGGCGGTTGAAGAAGGCTACTGGCGCCCCCGCGGGGTTGGCCAGCGTGACTTCAATCTTGCCGGGCGCCGACTGCCGGGCGGTGAGATTAGGGGCTGTTCTGGCCATCGTTTTCAGGCCGGAATACTCACCTTTGGCATCGGGCAACCAGTAGAAGTTGTTGCTGATGACGTTCTTATCAAAGTCTTGCAATTGCAGGGAGAGGAACATGCCCTGCTGCTTGCCGAGCTGCTTCACGAGCCCGTTGATGGGCAGGTACCGCTTCGACGACGACGGGTTGATTTCGACTACTACTTGCGTGACGGGCGTTTTCTTGCCGGCCATGTCGTAGGCGTCTACCACCAGCATCATGTCGCGCTTCACCTCAAACCCGTTGTTGACGAGCGTCACCATGCTGTCCACGGGGTTGTACATCACGTGCAGGGGCTCGCTGCCGCTGCGCAGGCCGTAGAGGCAGGCGTTGGGGTCGAGGTAGTAGTCGTACATCTGGCCGCGCAGGGAGGTCCAGGGGTTCTGCGTTTTCCAGATGATGCTGCCGGTGTACCACTCCCACATGTGCGAGCTGAAGCCTTCCATGAGGGCGCGATACTGGTCGTAGTTTACGAGCTGGGCCTTCAGGCCAAAGTCCTGTATATTCTTGGGAGCGCCGTAGGGCAGCAGGTACTGCTCGTAGCCGATGTAGGTGTGGTAGGTCCACACCGAGTCTACCTGCTCGGTGGGCTTGGCGGTGGGCCCTAGGTAGCGCGGCGGCACCATGTTGGCCGGCAGCAGAAAGCGCTCTAGCGACTCGGCATCGCCCACGCCTACCGAGCCCACTTCCGAGTTGAAGGGAAAGGTGCGGTGAGCCCAAAACTGGCTGATGGGCTGAATGCCGTAGGGCCCGTCGCCGTTGCCGCCTAGGTTGTTGTAAGACATGCTATCGGCGTTGGAGAACGGGATAAACCACCGCGTGCCATCGAGGCGGGGCAGCAGCGTGTCTTGCATCGCCGCTAGGATATCCTTGGGCGGAGTGATTTCGTTGCCGCCGCACCAAATGGCCAGCGAGGGGTAGTTGCGCACCATTTTCACCTGGTCGGCCACCGAGTTCACAAACAGCCGGTGGTCGTTAGGGTACTTGCGGCGGGTGTACTGGTCTTCCAGCTTCTGGGGGTCTACCCAGCGGCCGTTAGCATCGCCCGACATCCAGAAGTCCTGCATCACGAGCATGCCGTACTTGTCGCACGCCTCGTAAAACTCGGGCCGCTCTACGAGCGCACCACCCCACACGCGGATGAGGTTCAAATTCATGTCGCGGTGAAACCGGATTTCGGTATCGTAGCGCGCCTTGGTGAAGCGCAGCATGGCATCCGAAATAATCCAGTTGCCGCCCTTGATAAAGACCTTCTGGCCATTGAGCAGCACTTGCATGCTCTCAGTTTTGCTGTTCCACTGGTGGCGGATTTCGCGTACGCCCACCTGCACGTTTTCTTCGTCCGACACCGTTTTGCCGCCCACCAAGAATTGCATCTTTAGCTGGTAGAGGTTTTGCGGGCCGTAGCCGTTGGGCCACCACAGCTTGGGGTTTTGCAAGGTGAGCGCGGGTAGGCTCACTTGCTTGGTGGTGCGGGCGGGCAGGCTCACCGACTGCTTTACCACTTGGCCCGCTAGAGTGTACTGCACCACGCCGGTCACGGCTTTGGCGGTCGGGTTTTCTAGCTCGGTCGTTACCTGGATGGTGGCGGGCTGCTGCGCGCCCTTGGGCTGGCGCACGCCGGGCACGCGGGTGATTACGTGGGGGTTCTTGAGGTTAACCTGCTTGGTTTTCTCGATGGTCACCTTGTCCCAGATGCCGGTGTTCCGGTCCCGGATGGGCCGAATCCAGTCCCAGCCGGCAGTGTACTGCGTGGCTACGCCGCGGGCAATGGTGCCATCGCCACCCTGGCCGCCGTTGGGGTTGCCCACGGGGTCGGGCGGGTACACTACCACGGCTAGGCGGTTGCGGCCGCCCTTAGCTAAGTAGGGCGTGATGTTATAAGTCTGGCGCAAGAACATGCCGTGGTGCGTCTTCTTGTTGAGCTTCTGCCCATTCAAGTACACCTCGCAGCTGTAGTTTACACCCCGGAAGTGCAGCCACACTTGGTCGTCGCCGGCGGCGGGAGCTTCCTGAAAATCCTTGACAAACCAGTAGGTGTAGTAATCGCGCCCGGTTTTGTAGATATCCGGGATGCGGTCGTTGTTCATCCCGAAGAAGGGGTCGGGCACCTGCTTATTGGTCAGTTGGGTGGTGAGCACCGTGCCCGGCACCACGGCTGGCTGCCAGCCCGCGAGCGGGTAAGCGGGCTGCGAAAGCTGCGGCCCGGTGGCCGTAACCTTGGCTATGGGCATTCCCTGCCAGCCCGAGTTTAGCTCGTAGCGTTGCTGGGCCGCCAGGGGGTACGCGCTAGCCAGCGCTAGAAATAGAAACAGGTATCGAAAGGTTGTCATTCGGAAGGAATGCCGGAATAGAAGAATTGGACGAGTGCTGCCTAGGTCGAAACAAACCGAGCGAAGCACCCTAGGCGCGCCGGATTTTATGCCCAGCCGTGCCGTAAAACAGGAGGAAGAAATAGCAGGGAATCACCAGCCAGTAAGCACGTTGGGGTGAAGAGTAGTCGGCCAGTAGCCCGTAGAGGGGCGGCAGTACCGCGCCCCCCGCAATGGCCATGATGAGCAGCGACGAACCCAGCTTAGTAAAGCGCCCTAGTCCGTCAATCGCCAGCGGCCAGATAGCCGGGAAGATGAGCGAATTGGCCAGCCCCAGCAGCGAGATAAACAGCACCGAGGTGTAACCAGTAGTGAAAATAGCCCCTAGGGCAAACAACACCCCCGTAACGGCCGAAACCTGCAAGGCCTTCTCCTGCGAGATAAACCGGGGAATGGCCACAATGCCAACGCCGTAGCCCACTATCATGGCTACCAAGGTGCAGGTGGTGAAGAACTTGGCTGTAGCCAAGGCAATGCCCTGCGACGCGCCGTAGCTGATGATGGTATCGCCGGCAATTACCTCCACGCCCACGTAGAAGAACATGGCCAGCGCCCCGAGTATGAGGTGCGGGAAGTGGAAGACGCTCGACTTGTTGGTGTTAGCGGCCGCCACAGCTTCGTCTTCGTGGTCGGTGTCGATTTCGGGGAGCGAGGAGAAATAAATGAGCGTGGCCAGCACGACGAGCACACCCAGCATCAGCAGGTAGGGTGTAACCACGCGGGCGGCTAGGGCATTTAACTCAGCTGCTTTGTCTGCGGCGTTCATGGTGGCTACGCGCTTCACTAGGGCATCGGCATCTTTCAACGCCACGGCACCTAGGGCAATCGGCGCCAGCGCCCCGGCCACCTTGTTGCAGATGCCCATGATGCTGATGCGCTTGGCGGCGCTTTCGCGCGGGCCTAGGATAGTGATGTAGGGATTTGCCGCCGTTTGCAGCACGGCTAGGCCGGTACCTTGCACAAACAGCCCGAGCAGAAATAGCCCGTAGGTGCGCGTGAGGGCAGCGGGTACAAACAACAACGCCCCGACGCCCATCACAATCAGTCCGGCCGACATTCCTTTTTTGAAGCCCGTGGCCTTGAGCACCCAGGCCGACGGAATGGCCATCACCAAGTAGGAGATGTAGAAGGCAAACGCCACCAGGTAAGCCTCGAAGTTGGTGAGCTCACAGGATATTTTCAAGTACGGAATCAGGACCGAGTTGAGCCAGGTCACGAAGCCGAAGATGAAAAACAGCGACCCGATGATGACAATCGACCGGTTTTGCTGGCTGCTGGCCGGGGGCGCCAGCGTGGCGCTGGTTGTGGGAGCTACTTTCGGCATGCTGGGGAGGAATGGAGCTAGGAGAGGGGTAGGTAGTAGCGCGGACTTTCAGTCCGCAAGTGGGGGGGCGCAGTACTCGCGGACTAAACGTCCGCGCTACTGCACCACCAACTCATCGGCAAACAGCCAGGTGTCGGTGTCTTTAGGCGCCGCACCGGGCGATAGCGGCTGGGCGTTTTTGGCGGTGACTCTTACAAAGCGGGCTTTCGTCTTTTTCCAATCGGCCTTCACTTCGCTGATGCCGGTGCCGGGCTGGGCCGCTGCCACGGGGGCCGAGTACACCGTCTTGTAGGTGCGGCCATCGGTCGAGACGGCTACTTCCAGCGTAGCCGGTAATAGGATTTTATCTTCGGGCTTCTGCAAAAAGGTGCTGCGCACGCTGTTGATTTCCGTGGCTTTTTTCAAGTCGAGCGTCGCCACTAGGTCGCTACCCAAGAACCCGAGCCAGCGCCCATCGGTGTGGCTGCGCGAGCCTTTGAGGCCATCGACCAGCGTGAGCGGGCCAGTACCGTGGTAGTTTTTGTGCGGCTCGGCGGCTAGCTTGGTGGGGGCGGCAAAAGCTTTGTGCGCCTGCACCTCGGTGGTCGTCATTTTGCCGGCGGGCTGCCCGTTGTCGAAAGAAGCCGCCTTCACCACGGCCGAGCTGGTGAGGGCAAATGGCCTCGTGTAGGCGGTAGCGGCCGGCGTAGGCGCCGTGCCGTCGAGGGTGTAGCGAATTTGCGGGCCGGTGGCGTCGAGTAGCAGGCTTACCACGTCGCCGCCCTTGGTGGTGTCAGGCACAAACTGCTGGCGCACGTTGAAGGCACTCTTGGCATAGTTGGCCCCTAGGGCGGCGTAGCGCTGGTACTGCGGCTGCATGCGCACCTTGAAGCTCTCCCAGTTTTTTTGGCTGGCGGGCGTCCAGAGCACTTCGGCGAGCGCCGACATGCGCGGCAGCACCATGTACTCGACCTGCTGCGTGGTGGGGATGTACTCGGTCCAGACGTTGGCCTGGGCCCCTAGGATGTATTTCTTCTCGTCGGCGGTCAGCTCCTTGGGCGTGGGCTCGAAGGCATAAACCTTCTCCAGCGGCAGGTAGCCGCCGATGTTAAGCGGCTCTAGGGTCGGGTCGCCCTGGGCGTGGTCGAAGTACACAAATTCGCCGGGCGTCATCACCACTTGGTGCTTCTGCTTGGCGGCAGCGATGCCGCCTTCCATGCCGCGCCACGACATCACGGCGGCATTGGGGGCCAGGCCACCTTCCAGGATTTCATCCCAGCCCATGATGGTTTTGCCCTTGGTGTTCACGAACTTCTCCATGCGCTGCACGAAGTAGCTCTGCAATTCGTGCTCATCCTTCAGGTGCTCGGCCTTGATGCGGGCTTGGCACTTGGGGCAGGTTTTCCAACGGGTTTTGGGGGCTTCGTCGCCGCCGATGTGCACGATTTTGCTCGGGAACAGCGGCATTACCTCCGTCAGCACATCTTGCAAAAACGCGAACGTTTGCTCGTTGCCAGCGCAAAAAATGTCGTCGTACACGCCCCAGGTCTGGCCCACCTTAAACGGGCCGCCGGTGCACGAGAGCTCAGGGTAGGCCGTGAGCGCCGCCAGCGCGTGGCCGGGCATCTCGATTTCGGGCACCACCGTGATGTAGCGGTCCTGCGCGTACTTCACGACCTCCTTTATCTGCTCCTGGGTGTAGAAGCCGCCGTAGCGCACGTTGTCGTATTCGGGCACTTTCGCGCCGTAGTGGCCGATGAGCGTACCCTCCCGGAAGCCACCTAGGGTGGTCAGCTTGGGATATTTTTTGATTTCGATGCGCCAGCCCTGGTCATCGGTGAGATGCCAGTGGAAGGTGTTCATCTTGTGCAGCGCCAGGTAGTCGATGTACTGCTTCACGAACTCGGTCGGGAAGAAGTGGCGGCTCACATCGAGGTGCATGCCGCGCCAAGCGTAGCGCGGCTTGTCGGCCACTTCCACAGCCGGTAAGCTGGCGCCCGCCGTGCGCTGCGCAGGTAACAGCTGGCGAATGGTTTGGGTACCTAGAAATAAGCCCTGGGGCTGATTGGCGGCCAACAGCACCCGCGCCGGCTGCACGCTGAGCGAATAGCCCTCGGCCCCTAGGGTGTCGGCGGGAACGGTGAGCTTCAAGTAAATAGCCCTAGCGCGCTGCTTGCCTGGCGCAGTCTGCACCACGGGCACCTGCACACCGGTGGCGCGCGCTATCTCCTGGCTCAGGCTCTGCCCGATGCGGCGCAGCTCGTCGTTTTTGGGGCCAACGTAAATCTTGGTATCCGCGGTGAGGGCAAAGCTGCCCGTGCCCGGCGTGAGGCGCACGGGCTGCGGAATAATGGCGATGCTCTTCGGGCTGGCCGGGGCCTGCTGGGCGGAGGCAGCAGTGCCCCCTAGGCTTAGTACGGCGGCTACAGCGGCCCACAGGTTCCTTTTCATAGAGCTAGTACCGGTTGGGTGTGGGAGGTGGGGGACTGCTTCATGTGGCACAGGGCCGCCGCCCCTAGTACTGCCGCGTTGCCCATCAGCGAGGGGGCTACTACCAGGCGGTCGGTTACCTGGCGAAACGGAAAGGCCCCTAGGGTTTCGTACAAGCCGCTGCGGAAAAAGTCGTAGCCCAGGCTCACCGAGCCGCCCAGGAAGATGGCTTCGGGCGCGAGGGCGTACAAAATGATGTGCAGCGCCTTGCCTAGGTGCCGCCCAAGCTCGTCGTAAAGGGCCAGCGCCTCGGCGTCGCCTTGCTCGGCGAGGGCGTGCCACTCGGTACCCGCCCGGCCCGTGCGCTGCCCAAAAAACTTGCCGCTGCAATAGTCCTCAATGGTCTTGTCGAGGTACGGAATCATCCCAAACTCACCGGCGCTCGACAGCGTGCCTGAGTACACTTGGTGGTTGATGATGATGCCTGCCCCCAGCCCGGTGCCGAGCGCCAGGCCCACCAGGTTGGCGTAAGGCTTGCCCTGGCCGTACATCTTCTCGCCGATGGCAAACGCGTTGGCGTCGTTGGTGAGGTACACCGGCTTGTCGAAGTGCCTGACTAGGTGCTGCTTCAGGTGCACTTCACGCCAGGAGGGGATATTCTGCACGTTGTGCACAATGCCCTCTTCCTCGTCTACCAGCCCCGGCACCCCAATGCCGATGCCCGCCACATCAGCCGCAACCAGCGGCGTCAGGTTGTGCACCAGCTCCGCCAGAACCTGCTCTTTAGAAGCACTGGCTGAGGTTTCGAAGCGGAATTCCTCGATGAGCTGGCCATCTTGCACGACGCCAACCTGAACCTTCGTTCCGCCAATATCAACACCTAGGTACTTGCTGCTACTCATCTAGTATTCAATTTATTCTAACGGGTTATGCAGAGCGTAGCGAAGCATCTCGCTCGGTGTAGTAATCTCAATCGCTAGCAATGAAGCGAGCGAGATGCTTCGCTGCGCTCTGCATGACGGCCTTCAGCGACTTCTTATCCTAAAACTTGTAGCGCACGAAGGCTTCCATAGCCTCGTAGTTGGCCATGCCCAGGCGGTCGTATTGGTGGGCCGTTTCGTGGTTGCGGTGCTCGGCGCGCACCCAGAACTCGCGGGAGTCGTCGCCGGGGAACACTGGCGTGTCTTTCTGGCTCTGGTGCTTGAAGATGGCGTTGCGCTTGCGCAGTACTTCCTGCGGCGACAGCGGCACGGCCATTTCAATCTCGTAGGGCTTGAACTCGTGCCACGCGCCGCGGTACATCCATACCCAGCACTCTTCGACCCAGGCTTCGGTCTGGCGCAGGCGGCGCAACGCCTCAATCACGATGTTAAAGCACACGATGTGCGTGCCGTTGGGGTCGGCAAAATCACCGGCCACGAACACCTGCTGCGGCTTCACTTGCTGGAGCAGGTCTATGGTCAGCTCGATGTCCTTATCCGTCACGGAGAGCTTCGCCGTGCGGCCCGACTCGTAGAAGGGCAGCGCCTGGAAGTGAATGCGGTCGTCGGTCAGTCCGGCGTAGCGTGCGCCCGCAATAGCCTCGCTCTTGCGAATGAAGCTCTTTACGTTGCGAATCTCTTGGCTATCAGGCTGGTTGGGCTGCTTGTGGTGGATGAACTGCCGCATGTTATCATACACGCCCTGCAGTTGGTTGGTATCCTTCCCTAGGCTCCGGTCGAAGTCAATGGCAAACTCCACGTAGCGCAGCACGTCGTCGTCCCACACGGCCGTGTTGCCCGAGGTCTGGTAGGCCACGTGCACGTTGTGGCCCTGGTCGATGAGGCGGATAAACGTGCCGCCCATCGAAATTACATCGTCGTCGGGGTGGGGCGAGAACACGATTACGTTCTTCTTTTCGGGCAGGGCGCGCTCGGGGCGCTGCGAGTCGTCGGCGCCCGGCTTGCCGCCCGGCCAGCCCGTAATGGTGTGCTGTAGCTTGTTGAAGATGTGAATGTTGATGTTGTAGACCGGGCCTTGCTCGGTGGCCAGCTGCGCCATGCCGTTGCTGTTGTAGTCGTCCTCGGTCAGCTTCAGAATGGGCTTGCCTAGGGTGTTCGACAGCCAGATAACGGCCTTCTTAATTAGCTGCTCGTCCCACTCGCAGTCCTTCACCAGCCAAGGCGTGTCGAAGCGCGTGAGCTCGGCGGCCGCGGCCTCGTCGAGCACAAAATCCACATTATCGGCTAGTTGCAGGTAGGTGGCCGGTACCTCGCTCGATACCTCGCCCTCCACGGCCTTCTTGATGATGGGCGCCTTGTTGCCGCTCCAAGCCATCAGTACAATCTCGTGGGCCTTGAAGATGGTGCCGATGCCCATCGTGATGGCCTTGGTCGGTACGTTTTCCTTGCCACCGAAGTCGCGCGAGGCATCGCGGCGCGTGAGGTCGTCCAGCGTCACCAGGCGCGTGCCCGAGTTGGGCGCCGAGCCCGGCTCGTTGAAGCCCACGTGGCCCGTACGGCCGATACCTAGGATTTGCAAGTCCAGCCCGCCGTGCTCCTCAATCTGACGCTCGTAGTTGACGCAGAAGGCCGCTACCTCGTCGGGGGCCAGCGTACCATCGGGGATGTGCACGTTCTGCGGCTCGATGTCGATGTGGTCGAACAGGTTCTCGTTCATGAACGTCACGTAGCTCTGCGGCGACGTGGGCTGCATGGGGTAGTACTCGTCGAGGTTGAACGTCACTACGTTGTGAAAGCTCAACCCTTCTTCGCGGTGCATGCGCACGAGCTCTTCGTACACGCCCACCGGCGTGGCCCCAGTAGCCAGCCCTAGGATGGCTTTTTCGCCCAGCTGCTGCTTGCTCTTGATGAGGTTGGCAATGCGCTCGGCTACTCGTACGGAAGCAACTTGCTTGTTGCGGTACACGGTCACCGGCAGCTTTTCAAAGCGCGTCTCCTCCAGGAGATTTAGGCGGGTCGTGATGGGTAAGGTAGCGTTCTGCATGGTGGCAAAGCTTGGAAGGTTGCGAAAATGCTAAAGTGAAAGAGGTGAGGCAACTAAACGAAGGGCGTGCGGCTCAGGCAAGCTCGAGGTAGCTTTCAAAAATGTTTTCCATTACCGTTGCTACCGAGCCCAGAATCACGGCGTTCTTGCCCAGCTCTGATACCACGAGGCTGGTTCTTTCGCGCAGCTGGGCCATGCAGTAGGTGTTGATAGCCTGCTGGATGTTGGGCAGAATGAACTGCTTGGCCTGCGCCACTGCGCCCCCCAGAATGATGAGCTCGGGGTTGAAAAGCTGGGTGAGAATGGCAATGCCCTTACCTAGGTTGGTGCCGACCTCGGCCAGCGTATTAATGGCAAACTGGTCGCCATGGTGGGCGGCCTCGTACACATGCTCGGGCTCTAGGTGAGCTACATGCTGCTTTAGCAGCGTGTGCTGCCCCGCCTGAATCCCAGCCTTGGCAATGCGCACAATGGCGCTGCCCGAGGCCACGGTTTCGAGGCAGCCGCGCTTGCCGCAGTGGCACAGTGCGCCCCCATCTACGAGCGGAATGTGGCCAAACTCGCCGGCAAAGCCCGAAGCGCCGCTCCGCAGCTTGCCGTCCAATATCACGCCCATGCCAATGCCCCAGTCCATGGACAGTACCAGCACGTCGCGCTGGCCGTGCGCCAGGCCAAATCGGTACTCGGCGAGGGCCGCGCTCTTGGCGTCGTTTTGCAGAAAAACCGGCTTGCCAAACTGCTGTTCTAGTAGCTGTTGCAGCGATTCTGAGCCCTCTGCCGTGAGGAGGTAGGTGTGGTTATTGCCTTCCTTCGAATCGACTAGGCCCGGCATGCTGATGCCCACCCCAACCAGCTTTTTTAACTCGATTCCCGACGCTTCAATCAGCTTTTGCGCGTGGGCGTGTAGCTGCGGCAGCGCCCCTAGGTCATCCGTGAGCTCAATAGCGAAGGTGTGTACCCCGTTGACAATCTGATTATTATTGTCAAAGATGGCCATTCGCGTCTTAAACCGTTCGGCGTGGATGCTCAGCACAAATAGCGACCCATCGCACAGGCCGTACAGCTCGGGCTTGCGGCCGCCTAGCGACTTGCCCCGGCCCTGCTTCTCCACTAGCCCTTCTGCCACGAGCTCGTTGAGTATCGCGATAGAAGTAGGTGAGCTGATATTGAAGCGGGTGCAGATATCAGCATTCGTTTTAGCCCCCTTTACATATAAATGCTTAACAATCTTAAGCTTCTGAATATGCTTGCGCCGCTCAATATTATTGAGCCGAGCAAGGTGAGTTTCCTCTAGGGCTAATAATGAACTCATGAGGAGGGGCTTATAATTTTTGTAAATAAACCTATCTTTTTTTGGAAGTGCAAGGACTTTTATAAAATTTTTATAAAAGTCCAGCCGGAAGCATAAAAAAATGAGAGAACGAGCAATTGCCCATTCTCTCATTAACGGTTACTCTTGCTTTTAAGTACTACTTAGTCTGTAGTACTACGTGTTTGATATTCTGACGATTGTATGTATAAGTGATATGTACTTGCCCATCCTGTCCCTCAATGATGGCGGGGTAGCTGTACTCTTCTGTGGTGCCGTCTTCTAAGGTGGCTACATCGTGCCAAGCCTGTCCGTCCGTCGATTGGGCCACGCGCAGCTTGCTGCGGCCATCTGCCCAGTCCTTGCCCGGCAGGGCGGGGTTGTACACAAGCAGCTGAGTGCCATTGCGCAGCGTTACAGCGTCGGTGCCAGAATTAGGGTTGAGTAGTGTTGTCTGGGAGAGAAGGCCCCAACTCGCGCCGTTGTCCGTAGACCAGCTCTGAGCGATGCGGCCCTGCTTGCTGCGACACAGCACTTGTAGGCGGCCGGCCGGGTAGGTGAGGATGCTAGGTTGAATAACGTCAAACGCCGAGGCCGTATCCACAGGGATGAATTGCCACGTCCGGCCTAAGTCGGTGGATTTCTCTAGGTGTGCCCGCCAACGTCCTGCTTTTTCCTCCACGCTCGATGGCGCCAAAATGGTGCCATTGGCGAGCTGCACCGGCTTGTTCTTGATGGGCCCTAGGATGCCCGGCGGTAGCCGGCGCGCAGCCGACCAGGTGCGGCCGCCATCGGCTGAGCTTTTAACTAGGCCCCACCACTCCCTAGGGTTTGGCCCCACTTTGTAAAACAGAAGCAGGTCGCCCCCGCGCGGCTTGAACAGCACCGGGTTCCAGGCCGGGTAGCGCAAGGTGTCGCTTACCACGCCATCGGCTACGCGCTGTGGCGTTGAAACACCTTGTTTATCAACGGTTGCGAGCCAGATGCTGACATCGGGCTTGCTTTCCTGCGTGCCGCCAAAACAAGCCACCAAGAACTTGCCCTTGGCAACTTCTACCAGCGTGGAGGCGTGGCACTGCCGGAAGGGTGGCGCTTTGAAAAGCAGTTCTTGCTTAGCGATAGCCCACTTCTGCTGGGCCACGGCGGGGAGGTGGCTCCCTAGGCCAAGCGCAAGGAGTAGAAAGCTCTTGTTCATAAACTGGTGACCTAGGGAAGGAGAGAGGATAGTAGCCGATAGCTACCGCGCTTATGAGCCAGATGGCTTGGATTACTGCACTTTGTCCACTGCCTGAGCTACTTTGAACTGCCCTTTTAGCCGAGTGTCTACCGACGAAGCGCCTACCTGCACCGTGAAAGTGCCAGGCTCCACTGTCCATTTTAGGCTGCCGTTTAGCAGCATGAGGTCTTCGGCCGTCAGTTCAAATGCGACTTCCTGCTGCTCGCCGGCCTTCAGGGTTAGTCGCTGAAACTTCTTGAGCTGCTTCACCGGGGTCACGACCGAGCTGACGTCGTCGCTTAGGTAGAGCTGGGCCACTTCGTCTCCCGCCCGCGAGCTGGTATTCTTGACTTTGAAGCTCACTTTTACCTGCACTGCACCGGGCGTTTCCGTCGGGTTTACTTGCAAATCGGAGTATTCAAACTTGCTGTAGCTCAGGCCGTGGCCGAAGCTGTAGAGCGGTTTGTTGTCGGTTTCGACGTAGTCGTGCGTGGTAGGGCGCTTGGCGTTGTAGTACACGGGCAGCTGGCCCACGCTCTTAGGCACCGAGATGGGTAGGCGGCCGGCGGGGTTGTAGTCGCCAAATAGCACGTCGGCCACGGCGTTGCCACCCTCCTGACCGGGGTACCAGGCATCGACCAGCGCGGGCACGTGGGCCGCCATCCAGTTGAGGTTCAGGGGGCGGCCCTTGATGAGCACTACCACTACCGGCGTGCCAGTGGCCACCACCGCTTGCAGTAACTCCTGCTGCTTGCCGAGCAGGTCGAGCGAGGCGCGGTCGTAGCCCTCGCCGCTTTCCATGTCGCTGATAACCTGCCCGCCCGCGGCGGCCGTGACGGTAGCCGCGCCCGTGCTTTGGTACTCCGTTTTGAAGTCGCGGGCGCTGGAGCCACCTAGTACCACAATGGCTACCTGAGCTTTACGAGCGGCGGCTACGGCTTCGGCAATGTTCGCGCTGGTGGTATCTCGGATGGCGCAACCCTTCACGTAAGTGACCTGCGTACCGGCGGGCACCTTGGCTTTGATGCCTTCCAGCACCGTTACCACGTTGCTTTCGGCCTGCGGCGCGGTGTAGTCGCCGAGCTGGTTGTACATGTTGTCGGCGTTGGGGCCGATGACGGCAATGCGTTGCAGCGTTTTGGCGAGCGGCAGCAGGTCCTTTTCATTTTTCAGTAGCACCACCGACTCGCGGGCGACTTGCCGCGCCAGTTGCACGTTGGCCGGCGTTTTCACCAGTTTGGCGGCTTTGCCAGCGTCTACGTAGGGGTTTTCAAACAGCCCCATTTCAAACTTCACGCGCAGTACGCGGCCCACGGCGCGGTCGAGCACTTCGGGCGCAACTAGCTTTTGCTTAACGGCTTCGAGCAGCTCCTTATCGTAGCCGTAGCCGCTTAGGTCGTCGTCGAGGCCGGCGTTGATGGCCAGCGCTGCCGCCTCGGGCGGGGTGGCGGCCACGTGATGGTTGTTGACCAAGCCCGAAATGCTCCCTAGGTCCGAAACGGTGAAGCCGAGGAAGCCCCACTGCTGGCGCAGCACGTCAGTGAGTAGGTAGGTATTGGCCGAGCACGGCACGCCGTCGATGGAGTTGTAGGCCGTCATAATCGACTGCGCCCCCGCCTTCACTGCTGCCCGGAAGGGGGGGAGGAAACTCTGAAATAGCTCGCGTTGACCCGTACTGATGCTACCGCCATTGTGGCCGCCTTCGGGCACGCCGTAGGCCGTAAAGTGCTTAAGCGTAGATACTATATTGGTGCCGCTCTTCAGGCTGTTGCCCTGGAAGCCTTGCACCATCGCCACGCCCATCTGACTGTTGAGCACGGGGTCTTCGCCGTAGGTTTCCTCCACCCGCGACCAGCGCGGCTCGCGGGCTAGGTCCAGCACCGGGCCGTAGCCGATGTGCGCGCCCTGCACCCGCGCCTCGGTGGCGATGGTGGTCGCCATGCGCTTTATCAGGGCCGGGTCCCAGGTGCTGCTTTGCCCGATGGAGGTCGGAAACACGGTAGTGCCGATGGCCATGTGGCCGTGCGGGCATTCCTCGGCCAGCAGCAGCGGAATGTGCAGCCGCGTGTGCTCCACAGCGTACTTCTGCAAAGCGTTGGTGGCTTCGGCGGCCAGCTTGGGGGTTAGGCCCGTGAGTAGGGTTTTCTTGGTCCAGGGGTCAGCGCGTAGGGTCGCCCACAGCGCGCCGATGTGGCGCTCATCGACCGCTTTTTTATACGCCGCGCTCGCGCTAACCTTCTGGCCGTCTTTCTGATACATTTCCCACCCTAGGAGCGTCGAAAGCTGGCCCACCTTTTCTTCTACCGTCATGCGAGCCAGTAGGTCTTGCACACGCGCTTCGGTAGATGCCCGGCGGTCTTGGTAAAGCGGCTTAGTAGCTTGGGCGTAAGTGGGGGCGGCCCCGAGCAGGCACAGCCCGAGCGCTAGATACTTCGTCATGGGAGGGTAACTAGATACTGTATTGAGAGTGTGTAGCTCGGACTTTGTAGTCCGAGCGTGAGCGTAGCGAGCATCCCACGTTGGCAGGTGTTTACTGACGTACATGCGAGCTACGCTCGCACTCGGACTACAAAGTCCGAGCAACTTGTTACTGGGCGTCTTCCAGAATCGGCTTGTCGGTGGTTTTGAGGGCTTTGTGCAGCACGTCGTTTTGCTGCTCTAGCACGACTACGTCGTTTTTGCCTTTGGTTAGCCAGCAGCCAGGCAGGTACAGCGTCTGTTGCGGGCCAATTTTCCAATAGCGACCTAGGTGGTGGCCATTCACGAAGACAATGCCCTTGCCCCAGCCGCGCATGTCCAGGAACGTGTCGCCGGTTTGCTTTACCTCGAAGGAGCCGGTGTAAAGTGTGGGCTTACCTTCCTTGTTCTTGGGCGTGTACTTGGCTAGGTCGGGCACCCGGTCGAAGGGCAATTTATACATGTTCCAATTGCCCGTGACATCGGTGCCGTTGAGGACGATTGGGGAGATGATGCCCTTGGTATTGTGCACGATATCAGCACCGTAGTTGATGCGGCCCATATTCTCGACCAGCAGTTCTAGGGTCGCGTTGAAGGGAATCTGAACGTCCAACTCGTACTTATTCTGCTGGCGGTTTAGCTCGCCTACTAGCTTGCCATTCACGTACACCGTGGCGTAGTCGCGTAGGCCTTTGACCTGGAGCTTGCCCTGCGCTGGCTGCGTAAAGCGCTTGCTGTACAGCACGTAGCCGTGGCCCTGCCCTAGGTCCTCAAACGACAGCGGCGTGTCGCTTGCCACGGGCTTTAGGTCGCGCTTCAAGTCAAAGAGGTCAACCGATTTGCTGAGCGCAATGGGCGGCAGGGTGATGACCGGTATCGGGGCGGGCACCGCGGGCACTGGGTACTTCACGTAGCGCTTCATCAGCTCGCGCACGGCGGTGTACTTGGGCGTGGCCCAGCCTGCTTCGCTGATGGGGGCGTCGTAGTCGTAGCTCGTGATATCGGGCTGAATATTATGCTCTTCGTTGTAGTTGGCGCCCGCCGTAAACCCGAAGTTGGTGCCCCCGTGCACCATGTAGAAGTTGAAGCTTACCTCATTCTTAAGGTAGGTTTCCACCTGTTTGGTCACTTGCTCGGTGCCGACACGAGTGAAGGGCTCGCCCCAGTGGTCGAGCCAGCCTGGGTAGTACTCGGCCACCATGTAGGGGCCTAGGTTATTATTGTACTGGTTTACAGACTTCTTTAGGCGCTCCACGTTGTCCTCGCCGTTGGCGGTGGGCAGCGCGCCCGGCGTGGCCCCACCCTCAAACAGCGTAGAGGCGTCGGAGGTGAAGAATGGGCCCTCGAAGCCCGCATCGGCCAAGCCCTTCCTGATAGCGGCGTTGTAGGTGCGGTGTTCGGCCAGCGGCACATCGGGGCGCTGCGATACGTACGACCCGAACTCGTTCTCGACCTGGGTCATGATAATCGGCCCGCCGTGGCTCACCTGGTAGTTCTTCACCTGCCCGGCCAACTTGCGCAAATAGACATTGCACGAGTCCAGAAACGGCTGGTTATTAGCCCGAATGACCAAATTCTTATTCTGCTGAAGCCACCAGGGGTAGCCGCCAAACTCCCATTCGGCGCAGGCGTAGGGGCCCGGCCGCAAGATGACAAATAGCCCTTCTTCCTGAGCCGTTTTCAAGAACTCGGGTAGGTTGTGGCTGCCGGTTTTGAAATCCCAAGTGCCCGGCGTCGGGTGGTGGTAGTTCCAGAAGATGTAGGTAGCTACGGTGTTGAGGCCCATGGCCTTCATCATCTTCAGCCGGTGCCGCCAGTACTCCTTAGGTACGCGTGCATAGTGCATTTCGCCCGAGTGAATTTGGGTGGGCTTGCCATCGTAGCGAAACTGCCCGTCTTTGATTTCAAACGTGTGTTTTTGCTGCGCGTGAGCCGTTAGGCTGGTGGCCAGCAGCAAGCCTAGGCAGCCCCTGGTAAGCATCGACTGTAACATGCAAGGGGGTATTTTAAGAAATAGTCTTGTTCTCACATAAGAACGGTCATGCAGAGCGTAGCGAAGCATCTCGCGTGGCGCAGTACTCAATGACGTTTGCAAGCGTCAACACGCGAGATGCTTCGCTACGCTCTGCATGACCGTTCTTATGTGGTAATTGACTTGATAGTTAATAGTTTACTCAGCCGCGAAGGCGAAGGCTAGCGCAGGGTAGGCCCCGGCTTGCTTGGCTAGGCCGACGGGGAGCGTCAGCGTCACTTTATCGCCGGTGGCGGTCCATTTCACGGTCTTGCCCGTTTGCAGCAGCGTTAGTTTGCTGCCTTTCTTGGGCATGTTGCCCGTCCAGCTGAGGGTAGTTGGGGCGGCCTGGTTTTCGGGCAGGCAGGCGATGGCGTAGCGGGTGCCCTTTTTGCCCTGCGTGAAGTAGGTGCTGCCATCCTGGAAGCGGGGCGTGGAGCGGGTATCGTAGATGGCAGCGCCGTTCACATCCAGCCACTTACCGATGGCCTTGAGGCGCGTTACGGCTTCCTGGTCTAGGGTGCCATCGGGCCGGGGGCCGACCCCTAGGAGCAGGCTGCCGCCCTTGGCCACCACTTCCACCAGCGAGTGGATGATTTTGGTGGGCGACTTGTACACGTCGTTCGGTACATAGCCCCAGTTGTTGGCCAGGGTCAGACAGCTTTCCCAGGGGTTAGCTAGCTGGTGGTCAGGCACTTTTTGCTCGGGCGTCTGGTAGTTTTCGTAAGGGCCGTGCACGGTGCGGTCTACCATGAGCAGGCCGGGCTGGGCCTGGCGGGCCATCGCCGCGATGCGCGGCATATTCACATCCTGGCTGAACTCGGGAATGGGGGCGCCCCACGAGCGTACTTCGGCGTTTACGGTCTCTTTGGGCCGCACCCAACCGCCGTCGAGCCACAGGATATCCATGCTCCCGTAGTTGTGCATCAGCTCACTTATCTGGTTGTAGGTGAAGTCCTGATACTTTTTCCAGCGCCACGGATACTTCTTGATGTCGTAGTTGACGTTGCGGTTGGGCGTGGCGTATTTCGACCACCAGAAATCTTGGGAGTGCCAGTCGGGCTTCGAGAAATAAGCCCCAATCATGAAGCCTTCCTTGCGGAATGCGTCGAAGACGTATTTGGCCACGTCGGCCTTCGGGTTGTCTTTGAAGGGGCCGTTGCTAATCTTGAAATCCGACTGCTTGGTGTCAAACATGTTGAAGCCGTCGTGGTGCTTGGTCGTGAATACCAAGTAGCGCATGCCCGCTTTTTTGGCCACGCTCGCCCACTGCTCGGGGTTGAATTTGACCGGGTTAAGCTCCTTGCTATAGTCCCAGTACCGCTTCTTGTAGTCCTCATAGGCGATGGTGCTGTCGCGCTCAATCCAGTCTTCCGAGCAGATGGTCCACGACTCGATGATGCCGGGCACGGCGTACAGGCCCCAGTGCAGTATCAGCCCGAATTTTTGGTCGCGCCACTTGTCCAGTTTCTTCACCACCAGCGGGTCGGTTGGGGCTTCGTACTCGGTCGACTGCTGGTGCACGCCCTGCTGGGCATAGGCTGGGAGGGCACTGGCCGCCGTGAGGAGGGCTAGGGCAAGGGTGGCTTTCTTCATAGGTAGTAGGCTGTTATCCTTAAAAACTGGTGCTTATTGCTTGGGGCCCGCTGCCTCGGCCTGCTTGTAGAGCCCGATGGCCGACAGGGTAGGGTTGAGGCGCGACGAAGTGATGCGGAGCCGCACGTACTGGGCCTGAATGGGGTCAAACTTGAGGATGCGCTTGTAGCCGACGGTGGTGCCCGCCGCGGCGGTTTTCCACTCCGCCCCGCTCTTGTATTCGAGCACAAACTTCTCAATGCGCTGCCCCACCGTGATATTTTCCTGCAACTGAAGCACGTCGAAGCGCTGCGGCGCGGGCAGCGAAAAGCTGAGCGTGGCCGTGGTATCGCGGCCGGTGGTGGTCCAGTAAGTACTGTACTGGTTGTCGAGCAGCACCGCTGTCTTGGCGGAGCTGAGGCCACTCACGGTGCTGCCTTTCAAGAGGTTGGTCGCGTATGTCTTACCTAGGGCAGCTTTCCACGCTTTCAGGCTGGCGATATCCTGCGGCGTAATCAACCCATTTTTAGCGGGCGGAATATTCAAAAGCAGCACGCCATTGCGGCCCACCGAGCTGTTGTAGATATCGAGCAGCTGCGCCGTGGTTTTGACCTGGTTGTCCTCGGCGGGGTGATGAAACCAGCCGGGGCGGATGGACACGTCTATCTCGGCTGGGTACCACACCAGCGCCTGGGCTTGCTTTATTTTCTCGCGGCTCCCTAGGTCGGTCTCCATCATGTTTTTAGGCGCAAAGGCGACCTCCTTCTGCGACGTAGCGGCTACTTTATCTTGGCGCTGCGCGTCGGTGGGTACCACGCTCCACTCCATTTCGCGGCCGTAGCCCGATTCGGTGCCCACCCACCGCAAGTCGGGGCCCATCACGGCGATGGTGGCCGTGGGCTGGAGCTTGCGAATGAGCGCGTACCAGCGGTTGAAGTCGTAGACCTGCTTCTTGCCCGTGGGGCCTTCGCCGTTGGCGCCGTCAAACCACACTTCATCGACCCGGCCGTAGTTGGTAAGCAGTTCGGTGAGTTGGTTAACGAAGTAGTTGTTGTACTTGGCCGAATCGCCAAAGTACGGCGAGTTCCTATCCCAGGGCGACAGGTACACGCCAAACCCCATGCCCTGAGCCCGGCAGGCGTCCGATACCTCGCGTACCACGTCGCCCTTGCCGCCTTTCCACGGGCTGCTCTTCACCGAGTGCTCAGTGTACTTGCTTGGCCACAGACAAAAGCCGTCGTGGTGCTTGGCCGTAATAATGACTTGCTTGATGCCGCCGTCCTTACACGCCTTAACCCACTGCCCCGCATCGAGCGAAGTAGGATTAAACAAAGAAGGGCTCTCTGTGCCATCGCCCCACTCCTTATTGGTAAAGGTGTTCATACCGAAGTGCAGGAAGCCGGTTAGCTCCAGCTGCTGCCAGCGCAACTGGCGCGGCGAGGGCACAACCTTGGCCGCTTTCTCAATGATAGTGGCCGACGAACTGCCGGCTGGAATAGCGACGTAGTTGCCGGCGGTGTAGAGCTGGGCCTGGCTGGCCAAGGGCCGGGTTAGCCAAAGGCAGCTAGCGAGAAGCAAGGGGAGCTTCTTCCGGATTTTCGGGTACGAACAGTTCGTTGGAGGGCCTTCCACTATTTGGTAACGTGCTAGGTGGATACGTTGGGAACGACCAGGCCTCTACTCCACGAGTAACTGCTTTCTGATAAGCAGCGTCGAGACCTGACTTTATATAGGAGAAACGAGGACGACTAGAGGTGTCGGAGGGCAGTGGCCTCTCTACTCGCACGAGTAGCTGACAAGTGGTCCCGTTGTGATGGCCTTCTTACTTGCTGTGAAAACCTCAGCAGCATAGCCCAAAGGTAGTAGAATATTCGAAAAAAATCACTCCTAAGTTTTATTGGTTTTGATAAGGTGTTTCTCTGACTGAGCGCGTAGGCACCTAGGCAGGCTGCCCGCTCGCCGCGCGGGCGCCGAACCGCTCAGCCACTGGGTTGACAGCAACCCCACCTTTACTCTCCTCTCTTGCAGCAGCAGCGGCGGCTAGCTGCTCTAGGTCCTCACCTAGCTAGAGCGTATTCCCAGCGGTATTGGGGGCACGGGTGGCTAGGGTGGGAGGAATGGACTTAGGCTTATTCCTTATCAGTCTTGCTTGGCTGATAGAATTTCTTTAAAAGGAAGCTAGCATCCCTGCACCGCCATTTTTATTCTGCTTTAGCAACCTGCACAAACTCAATTACCGCCTCAAAGCGCCCGTCCTGGTTAAGCCTGGCTAGCTGCATAGTACGCCTAGCCGAGTGGAAACGAAGCGGCCACCTACGCGTAGTTCCAGCCTTTAGCAGTCGCCAGTCGCTATGTGGAAGTCCGTAGTTGAGAAGTTTCCGCCCGCTTATTTTGCGATGGTTATGGCGACGGGTATTCTGTCGCTGGCGGCCCATGCGCAGCACTTCGATGGGCTGGCCGATGCGCTATTTTACCTCAATCTAGGGCTGTTTCCGCTGTTTTTGGGGCTGCTGCTAGCGCGGGTGCTGGGGTTCTTTGCCGACGTGAAAGCCGAGCTGACTTCACACGAGCAAGGCGCTACGTACCTGGCGGTGGTGGCGGCGGCCTGCCTGGTCGGCAACCAAGCGGTGCAGTTGCGCGGGGCCCAGCAACTCGGGCAGTGGCTGTGGGTATTCGGGGCCGTTTGCTGGGTGGTGTTGCTCTACAGCTTCCTGCTCAGCGTGACGCTGCGGCGCGACAAGCCCCCGCTAGAAACCGGCCTAGGCGGCAACTGGCTGCTGCTGGTGGTGGCCACGGAGGCGCTGGCGGTATTGGGTGGCAGCTTGGTGCCGCACTTGTCGCTGCCCGCCGAGCTGGCGGTATTTGGGGTGCTGTGCTTGTTTATGCTGGGTAGCCTGTTTTATGTGGTCATCAGCACGCTCCTCTTTTATCGGCTCACGTTTGTGCGGGTCGCGGAAGACGAGGTAGGGGCACCGTACTGGATTAGTGTAGGCGGGAGCGCCATCACGGTGCTGGCGGGAGCCGGGCTGCTGCCGCTACTGCCACAGGTGCCGGCGCTGGCCCCGGTCGCCGGTTTTGTGAAGGGCTGGATAATTTTATTCTGGGTGGTCAGCACCTGGTGGATACCATTTGTGACGGTGCTGCGGGCGTGGTACCACTTGCGGGCCCGGCCGGCTTTTTCGTATCAGCCTACCACTTGGAGCATGGTTTTCCCGCTGGGCATGTACACGGCGGCTACCGGCCGCCTAGCCGACGTGCTGCCATTGCCGCTGCTGAAGGTTATTCCCGCATATGCTATTTACGTTGCGCTGCTAGCCTGGGGGCTGACGTTACTAGGTATGCTCTACCACCTGTTCGCTGCGGCCAAGCCCGCCCAAGCGCCGGCGCAGGGGTATAGTCAGTCTCGACTGGCAAAAGATGATTAAAGTCTATTGATGGTTTAAAAGAACGTCATGCAGAGCGTAGCGAAGCATCTCGCTCGCCTCGTTGTTATCGTAGAGAGTTAGTATTCCACGCGAGATGCTTCGCTACGCTCTGCATGACCTTCCACTCCTTACTCCGCCACCAGCAGGGTTTGGGGGGCGGCTTGCTTCACGCGGCCTAGCAGCCAGTCGGTTTGGCGCTTGGTGCGGGCGGCGCAGTAGGTGACGCAGGCTTTTAGTTCTTCGTCGCGCAGCCCTAGGGCGGCCTGCCGGATGACCGTCCAGCACAGCTGTACCTGCTGGGTGAGCAGCCAGAGGTCGTGCAAGTCGCGCAGCAGGGCGAGCGCGCCACTGCGGTTGCGGGCAAATAGGTCGCGATTCAGCTTATCGGGCTCCGCTTCTTGCTCATCCGAGTACTTCTCGACGAAGCCCAGGATTTGGCCGTGATGGTTGCGCGACCAGGCCGAAAACTTCTGGCATATCTGCTCGATGTCGGGCTCGTCGCGGTGTTTTTCGGCTACGTGCTCGAAGGCCCGGGTGAGCTGCTTTTCGGTGTCTTCGAGTAGCCCTAGGTAGGTGGCGAGGTGCATGGCGGGGCGGGCTTAGGCGTGAACTTTGCGCAGCTTGACGGCGGCGTACTTGAAGTGCGGCTGCTTGCTTACCGGGTCCCACTCGGTCAGGGTCAGCTCGTTGGCGGCGCGGGGGCGGTCGGCCTTGTCCCAATAGCCGTAGTGAAACGGGATGAATACCAGGCCCGGCTCGATGCCGCCCACGCGGGCGGGCTCCAGCACGCGGCCGCGGCGCGAGGTCACCTCCACCATATCGCCCTCGCTGATGCCGTAGTGGGCGGCGTCTTCGGTGGCTAGCTGCACAAAACTGTCGGGTGCGGCGTCTTGCAGGGCTTTTGAGCGGCCGGTTTTGGTGCGGGTGTGGAAGTGAAACACCACGCGGCCCGTGGTAAGCCACAGCGGGTACTGCTCGTCGGGCTCCTCGTGGGGCGGCTCGTAGTCTACGCCGTGCAAAAAGGCGCGGCCGTCAGGGTTGATGGCTTGGTACTCTTCCTTGGAGCGGGGGGCGCCGGTTTCGAGGTCTTCGCCGTAGGTTTCGCAGTAATCGGTGGCGGTGGCAAAAACGCCGTCTTCGTAGAGGTGCTTTTTGCCATCGGGAAACTCTTCGTTGCAGGGCCACTGAATGCCCGAGCCCTCGCTAAGCTTGGCGTAGCTCATACCGGTGTAGTCGCAGGGGCGGCCGCGGGTGCACTCGCGCCAGGCATTGAAGGCGTCTTCGGTGGTTTGCCAGGTGCTGGTGAGCAGCGGGGCGCCATGCTGGTCGCGGAAATCCATGCGCCGCGAGTAATCCACGAAAATGTCGAAGTCGGAGCGGGCCTCGCCGGGCGGGCTCACGGCCCTGTGCGAGATGTGCACCGTGCGACCCACGTTGGTGAAGCAGCCGGTTTTCTCGCCCCAAATGGCGGCGGGCAGCACCACGTCGGCATACTTCGTGGTTTCGGTCAGGAAGGCATCTTGCACAATGACAAACAAGTCTTCCTTGGCCAAAATCTTGCGGGCTCGCGCCAGGTCTGGCAGCGATACCAGCGGGTTGGTGCCGCTAATCCAGAGCATTTTGATGGAGCCCGTTTCGCAGTAGCGCCAGATTTGCATGGCGTGGGTGGGCGGTGCCCAGTGCGGAATTTGGTCGGGGTGCACATTCCAGAGGTCGGCCAGCTCCTGAATGTGGGTTTCGTTGCCCCAGTTGCGGAAGCCGGGCAGGTCGCCGTCGGCGCCGCACTCGCGGGTGTTTTGGGCCGTGGGCTGGCCGTTCATCTGGTAGATGCCGCTGCCATCGTGCCCGAGTAAGCCGCGCAGCAGGTGCAGGTTGTTGACCTGCACGGCCGACGCCGTGGCTTGCATCGACTGGTACACGCCCTGCAATACGGTCGAGACCAGCGTTTTGCAAGTGCCTAGGATGTCGGCGGCGGCGCGCAGCTTGTCGGCCGGCACGCCGGTGAGGCGCTCCACGCGGTCGGGCGTCCACTTGGCTACGGTTTTCTTCAGCTCCTCAAAGCCTAGGGTGTGCGCCTCGATGTAGGCGTGGTTGAGGTGGCCGGCCTCGATGATGAGGTGCAGCAGGCCGTTCATCACCGGGATGTTGGTGCCCACGCGGGGCGCCAGGTGCACGGTGGCGCGCTCGGCGGTGTAGGTGCGGCGCGGGTCTATCACGACCAGCTTGGGCGGATTGGGGCCAGCCAGCCGGTCGAGTATCCGCATCCAAAGCACCGTTTGCTGCGAGGCAATGTTGTGGCCCACGTGCAAAATGGCCTCCGTACTATCGAGGTCGGAGTAGGAGCCGGGCTGCCCATCGGAGCCAAACGACGCTTTCAGGGCCGCCGCGGCTGTGGCCGTGCACAGGCGGGTGTTGCCGTCCATGTGCGGTGTGCCCAGACCAGCTTTGCCCACAATGGCCAGGGCGTAGTATTCTTCCAGAAAAAGCTGGCCCGAGGTATAAAACCCAATGGAGCTGCTGGTGTGCTTAGCTATCAGGTCTTTCGACTTCTGCACAATCAGGCTCATGGCCTCTTCCCAGGAGGCTTCTTCGAGCTGCCCATTGCGCCGGATAAGCGGTTTAGTGAGGCGGTCGGGGCTGTTGTTGGCTACCCAGCCGTGCAGGCCTTTGGGCCCGAGGCGGCCGTGGTTGACACTGTCGACAGCCCGGCCGCGCACGCCCACAATGCGGCCGTCTTTCACCCCAATATCAACGCCGCAGCCATTGGAGCACAGCACGCAGGCACTCTGCACCCAGTGGTCGGGCGCCTCGGTAGTGTGCTCGTCTATGCGGGCGGGCCACTGTTCCTGGCCGTCAAAGCCGGTGCGGGGCCCCCAAATGTCGGTAATACTGTCGCGGGTTTCTGGCATACTAGCGGGGCGCAGCACGAATGGCCGCCGCCTGCCGCCCGGCACACGCAACGACCAGCCGGGCCGGTGGCGCAGGCGGCCCCAACCCAGGCAAGATGGGCCGTACTACGGGAGTTCAAGCAAAAAAGTAGGGGCTTTTTTCACTTTATTTCAATGAAGAATAGGTGAATACAAATGCCTCACCAACAGTCTTAAATGCAACTTGCTTAAGCTCCGTAAGTTCCTAGGGTATCGCTGCCGAGGCTAGACGCCGGGTTGGTAACGCCTCTACTTTCGCCTGCCACTTGCGCACTAATAGCGGTGGCCAGTTGCCCTAGGTCCTCACGTAGCTAAAAGGCGTATTTCTAATTACTAAAATTCCGAAAATCAAACGTTCGTCATGCAGAGCGCAGCGAAGCATCTCGCGTGGTGCAGTAAAATTTAACGTCTAGGATTACTGCACCATGCGAGATGCTTCGCTGCGCTCTGCATGACGAACGTTTGTGTATTTTCCTTAATTTGGGAACAAGTCTAAAGTGTATTCTTAGCATGCTTAGGTGATGCGGGAGGTCGTTGGGGCAAGAGGAGGGGAGAGTCAGGTAGTAAGGGATAGGTGCCACCCGGCGCCCGGTGCTACTTTCGCGGCCCTATGACCCTGCACTGGATTACCAAACCCTTTGAGGCCCTCACCCTGGCCGAACTCTATGCCCTGTTGCAGCTGCGCAGCGAAGTCTTCGTAGTAGAGCAAACCTGCGCGTTTCAGGATATTGATGGGCACGACCAGGCCGCCTACCACCTGCTGGGCTACACCGCCGCGGGCGAGCTAGCGGCCTATGCGCGCCTGTTTGAGGCCGGCCGCAGCTACGACCAAGCCAGCATTGGGCGGGTCGTGACGTCGCCGCGCCACCGGGGCGCCGGCCTGGGCCGCGAGTTGCTGCGCCAGGCCATCGGGCAGTGCGAGGCGCTGTTTGGGGTGCAGCCCATTAAGATTGGGGCGCAGCAGTACCTACGGGCGTTCTACGAAAGCTTCGGCTTCGTGGCAGACGACGAGGGGTACCTAGAAGACGGTATTCCGCACGTGCACATGGTGCGGGGGTAACGTGTTACCCCACCCCCCGTCCCCCTCCCCTCCGGGAGAGGGGGAGCCTGACGATTGCTGACGTTTACTTACATCTGTTTGCGCTAGGCTCCCCTCTCCCGGAGGGGTGGGGGACGGGGGCTGGGGTTTTACTTTAGCTTCTCCAATAGCTCAGCTACTTGCGCTTCGAGGGTGGCTACGCGCTCGTCGAGGCGGGCGGGCGTGTGCAGGTGGGTGGTGAACACACCCTGCACCTCCCATATTTCCAGGGCTTGGGCGAATGTTAGCTCTTGGGGGCTGTAGTCGGCATTGTCGGCCCGCAGTTGCAGGCGCTGGCCCTCTTCGAGCAGACCGGCCACGCGGCGCACCAAGATGCGGCCTGGCGTCACGAATACATAGATACGGCCTTTCTGCACGCTACCGGGGGCGAGAGGCACACGGCTGCACAGCACGGTGTCCTTGTGGCGCAGGCCCTGGCGCTTGGGCAGTTGCATTTCGGCACCCCGTATTTCGAAGGCCCGCGTGGGTCCGCTGAGCTGGTGGGGTAGTTTCAGCCACGGCAGAGTGGCTAAGTAGGCGGGGTCGTGGTGCCGCACAATGTATTCGGGGGCGCGGCTGCCCGGTACTAACGGCGTTACATCGGCCAGCGGGCCAGGGGCCGGGGCGGGCGCGGGGGGCGGCGCGTCGGCCGTGCCCTCTCGGAAGACGTCGAAATTATACAGCTCATTTACCGTGAGCTCTTTCGTAAGTAGCAAGTCTACCGATAAGCCAAAATGCTGAGCAATGCGCGTCAGTGTTTCCATTTTTGGCTCCGAGCGGCCTTCTTCATACGCGCCTACGCTAGGCCTGGCTAAGCCGAATAATTCAGCAAAAGCTGCCTGGCTCAGCTTTTTAACAGTGCGTAGCTTACGAATATTCTTGCCGACGTAGGACATGCTCATTAAAAAATTATTGCTCAAAGTAAGAGCATATCGAAAACTCTGCGTAACATTGTGACGTAAAATTACCACCGGAACGGGTTAGGTGCCCGCTACTAGTGCTCGTTTTATGAGCAGGGGCTATTCTAGGGTAAGAAAACCGCCACCTACATTTACCGCCGTGCTACTAACCCCCGATTACTTCACCAAAATCAGGTCCTACCTGCTAGAGCTGGGCTTCGACATCTGCCACGCCAGCGAAGCCGAGCGCGTGCTGGTGGTAGACCGCCCCGAGCTGGGTATTCGCAACCTGGTGGTGGGCTGCGGCGACCCGCTGCTAATATTAGAACAGTACCTGCTGGAACTGCCGGCTCCCTCGGAGGCCATCTACCGCCGGCTGCTTCAGAAAAACCGCGACATCATCCACGGTGCCTTCGCCCTCGACGATACTGGCCGCCGCCTCATCTTCCGCGATACCCTTCAAATCGACTCGCTCACCCTACCCGAGCTAGAGGCCTGCCTCAACTCGCTGGCCCTGCTACTCAGCGAGTTTACCGACGAACTCATTGCATTTTCCAAACCTCCCACTGCCTAATTGTTTCGTGCGCCATGAACATCCTGCAACGTCTCTTCAAAATCGGGCAGTCGGAAGCCCACGCCGCCGTCAACCAGCTCGAAGACCCCATTAAGCTCACCGAGCAGGGCCTGCGCGACCTGCGCCAGGACCTCGACAAAGCACTGCACGGCCTAGCCGAGGTGAAGGCAATGGCCATTCGCGCCCGCAACGAGGCCGAAGGCTACCGCACCAAGGCCGCCGACTACGAAAGCAAGGCCGTGCTCCTGCTTCAGCGCGCCCACAGGGGCGACCTTGACCTAGGCGAGGCCGACCGCCTCGCCACCGAGGCGCTGCTCAAGAAAGCCGAAAACGAAACCCACGCCACCCGTTCGGCGCAAGACCAAGCCAAGTTTGAGCAGTCGGCCGCCCAACTCGACCAAAGCGTGCAGACGCTGAAAACCACCATCGGACAGTGGGAAAACGAGCTGAAAACCCTGAAAGCCCGTGTGACGGTGAGCACCGCCACCGCCACCATTAACAAGCAACTGGCTCAACTTGACTCGTCGGGCACGGTGGCACTGCTAGAGCGCATGAAGGAAAAAGTAGCTGCGCAAGAGGCCCTAGGGGAAGCCTACGGTGAAATCGCGCAGGAAAGCAAAAGCATTGATGCCGAGATTGACAAAGCCATCGGCCGGGCAGGAACAGGGAAAGCCGGGGAGGACCTAGCAGCGCTAAAGGCGAAGCTGGGGCTGGCGGAATAACGTGAGACCCCACCCTCGGCCCCTCCCCTCCGGGAGAGGGGAGCCTGACGTTTGCTAACGTGACCTAACGAAAGGCTCCCCTCTCCCGGAGGGGAGGGGCCGGGGGTGGGGTAAACACAAACCACCTGTAATACAATCCGCACTCTACCGATAAACTCCCGCGTATGACCGACCTGCTCCGCGCTGCCGTGCTGCCACCCAACTTGCTTGCTACCGGGCTGCTGGTGTTCGTGCTGCTCTACTGGCTTACGGTTATTGTGGGGCTGCTCGATTTTAAAACCATTGACCTGCACGTAGATGCCCACGATGGGGCCCACCTGCACGGGGCCGATTCGGAGTGGCTCAATGGGGCGCTGGCCTTTTTTAACCTAGGTCGCATCCCGGTGATGGTGTTTGTGAGCTTCGTGGCCCTGCCGCTGTGGGTGGGCAGCATTTTGGCCAACTACTACACCGCCAATACCGCACTGCTGCCAGGGCTGCTGTATCTGCTGCCGTTGTTGGTCGGCAGCATCTTCCTGGCGAAGTTTCTCACGCTGCCTTTCGTGAAGCTTTTCACGGCTCTCGAAAAAGACCACGACGGTGGGGCCGTGGCCCTCGGTAAGGTGTGCACTGTGCTGCTGCCGGCCACCGCCGAGCACCTAGGGCAAGCCTCTGTGCGCATCGACGGGGCCCCGCTCATGCTCAATGTGCGAGCGCTGGGCGGCCCTATTGGCAAGGGCGAGACTGCCCTGGTTATCGATTATGACACCCAGCGCCGCTGCTACCTCATCGAAGCCTACGTTGCGCCGTAGCTTTACCATTCAATAAAACATAATCCTATTTCCCATTTCTACTTTCTTAGTATGGTTGCGCAACTCTCCTGGGCCGTTTTAGTCGTGCTCGGCTTCTTACTTATTGGGTTCATTGCCATTGTGGCGCGCATGTACCAGAAGGCGGTGCAAGGCGAGGCCCTGGTGCGCACCGGCATGGGCGACACCAAGGTGTCCTTTTCTGGTATCCTCATCGTACCGGTGCTGCACAAGCTGGAAGTGATGGATATTAAGCTGAAAACCATTATTATCGCCCGTTCTGGCGCCGAAGGCTTGGTGTGCAAAGACAACCTGCGGGCCGACGTAAAAGTGAATTTCTTCGTGCGGGTTAATAAAACGCACGACGATGTGGTGAACGTGGCGCAAAGCATTGGTGCGCACCGTGCCTCTGACCCGGCCGCCCTCGAAGCGCTGTTCGATGCCAAGTTTTCGGAAGCGTTGAAAACCGTGGGAAAGCACTTTGATTTCATTGAATTGTACAACTCGCGCGAGCAGTTCAAGCAGGAGATTCTGCGCATTATCGGCACCGACCTCAACGGCTACGTGCTCGACGACTGCGCCATCGACTACCTAGAGCAGACGCCGCTGGCGGCCCTGAACCAGGATAATATTCTGGACGCCGAGGGCATCAAGAAAATTATCGCCTTGACCTCGCAGCAGAAAATCCAGGCCAACCAGATTCAGCGCGACCAGCAGAAGACGATTAAAAAGCAGGACGTGGAGGCGCAGGAAACCATCTTGCAGCTCGAAAAGCAGCTCACCGAAAACCAGGAAAAGCAGCTGCGCGAAATTGCCAGCATCCGGGCCCGCGAGGCCGCCGAAACCGAGAAAGTGCGCCAGGAAGAGCGCCTGAAAGGGGAGAAGGCCCGCATCATCACGGAGGAAGAAGTGAAGGTGGCCGAGCAAAACCGCGACCGCCAAATCTTGGTGGCCGAGCGCAGCAAAGAGCGCACCGACGCTATTGAAACCGAGCGCGTGGCCCAGGCCAAAGCCTTGGAAGCCAATGAACGCGAGCGCATTGTGGCCCTGGCGCAGATTGAGAAAGAAAAAGCCCTGGAAGAAGAGCGCAAGAATATCCAGGTGATTATCCGCGAGCGCATTACGGTGGAGAAAGCCACCGTGCAGGAAGAAGAGCGCATCAAGGATACTCGAGCTCAAGCTCAGGCCGACCGCGAAAAACTGGTGGCCCTCACCGCCGCCCAGCAGAAAAACGAGACCGCGACCATCGCCCTCGTTGGTACGGCCGACATGGAGCGCCAGGCCGCCGAGTTCCGCGCCAAGCAGGTGCTTATTGATGCCGAGGGTGAGCGCGCCGCCGCCGACCACCGCGCCCAGGCCATGCGCGTCTTGGCCGAAGCCGAGGCCAGCAAAGCCGCCGCTGTAGGCCTCGCCGAGGCCCAGGTAATGCAAGCCAAAGCCACGGCGCACCAGAAAGAAGGCGAAACGCGCGCTGCCGTTATGCAGCTCACGTCGTCTGCCGAGGCCCAGGCCATCCAGGTAAAAGCGGCCGCGCAGGCCGAAGCCGACGAGAAAATCGGTATCGTGGCCGCGAAGGTCAATCGTGAAAAAGGCCTGGCCGAAGCTGGCATCGTAGAAGCCCGCGCCGCTGCCGACCAGAAGCGCGGCCTGGCCGAAGCCGCCGTGAACGAGCAAAAATTCGCGGTCGAAGCCAAGGGTATCGAGGCCAAGGCCGACGCCATGAAAAAGCTCGATGGCGTGGGCAAAGACCACGAGGAATTCAAACTACGCTTGGACAAAGAAAAGTCGGTGGAACTGGCTCAAATCAGCATCCAGAAAGACATCGCTGCCTCGCAGGCCGATGTTATCGGCTCGGCCCTGAAAGCCGCCAAAATCGACATCGTGGGCGGCGAAACAATGTTCTTCGACCAGATTATCGGCTCCATCACCAAGGGCAAAGCCCTCGACCGCACCGTGCATAACAGCGAGGTGCTGAGCACGGTGAAAGACACCTTCTTCGGCCACGACGGGGGCGGCGATTTCAAAGCTAACCTGCGCAAGTTCGTCAATCAGTTTGGCGTGAGCAGCGAGGAAATGCGCAACCTAAGCGTGTCGGCGCTGCTGCTGCAACTGATGAACAAGGCAGGCGACGAGAAGACACGGAGCACTATTTCGCAGCTGTCGAGCACGGCCGCGGCGCTCGGGATAGGAGATAAGCTGGTGAAGACGATTGATTTGAAGTGAGGCTCGGTGGGGGTGAGGCGCCACGCTTGGAGGACGCCCCCAGGCGTGGAGCCTCACCCCTAGCCCCTCTCCGAAAAGGAGAGGGGAACTAGGCCTAGTTTTAGTCCGCATTATCTATTCTATTTTACACCTACTAGTTGGCTAGAATTAGCAGCTAGTTCCCCTCTCCTTTTCGGAGAGGGGCTAGGGGTGAGGCGACTACGTCATGGAACCAACTCCCCAACTCGAAGGCGGCACCTACGAAATCCTGCGCGCGCGCCTGCAAGCCAGCGCCACCGACCTGCAAGCGCGCCTCGATAAGCTGAATACGGAGCGCAAAGCCGTATTCGGGGCTATCGACACGCACTTGCTCGGCACCGGCCGCCTCACCACCGTCAACAACTGCGTGCCGTGGGACATGGTGGCAGTGGGCCGCCGATTCATCTTCGGCTTCAACGTCGTGATTGGCCTCAAGACCGAGACGGAGCTGGCCGACGTGTTTGGGGTGTACCAGTACGAAAACCGCGAGTTTCAGCCCCTAGGGCTGGAAATGCTGACTAACCCGCAGTTTCTGGAGGAGTTTCGCAACCTGTACCGCTACTACAAAAACACGCAGTTTGTGAAGTTTGCGGTGCGGGGGCCGCACCTGTTCATGGTGTTTCGGGTGGGCAAAAGCGCCAGCGACATCAAGACCTTTAAGTGGCTGCTGGACGAGGAAAACGACTCGCTGAGCTACCTAGACAACCGCAGCGACCACGAGTACACCTACCCGCCGCAGCAGGAGTTTGTGTGGAAGCGGGCCACCCGCGACATGCAGGTGCCGGGCAAATACCCGCACATCAGCATCGAGGACAAGGTGTTTGTCGAAACCATCGGCGGCGACCTCACCATCAAGGTCGAGAACAACACCGAAAGCGGCCGCGGCATTTTGGCCGAGCCGGTGGCCGACAAAGACCAGTCGCTCGACGATTCGGAAATCCACTACGCGGTGCTGGATAACCTGATACTGCTGAAAATCAAGCCCTACCAGGAGCCTGACTACCGCTACTTCCTCTTCAATAACAAGCTGCGCACCGCCCAGCGCCTCGACGCCCTGGCCGAAGCTTGCGTGCTGCTGCCCGACAGCCAGGGTCTGATTTTCCCGCACGGCTTCTACCTCCAAACCGGCGCCAGCAAGCTCTTCGACAACGGCCTGCGCAACATGCAGTTTGAGAAGCGCTTGGCGTCGCCCAACGGCGAAGATTTTCTGTACGTCTTCTACAACCGCGAGGACGGCACCTACCTGCTGCTCTCGTACAACCTCATTGCCCAGCGCGTCGATAACCCCATTATCTGCCACGGCTACGCGCTGTTTGAAGACGGAGAATTGTGCTATTCTCGGGCCGATGAAGAGCCCAAAAAGCACCACGCGGTGCAAATCTGGCAGACGCCCTACGTGGCCCCCGATTTTGAGCTGCCCGTCACCCAAGATTCGGCCCTATATAAGCTTAGCAACAAGGAAATAGTGCGGGCCATGGCCGAGGTGCAGGAAGTGCTGACGCTGGTGGGCAAGGAGGACAGCTACGCCGGTCTCTACCTCGACCTCATCAAGCGCACCACCACCCTGGCCGATGCCTACCACTGGCTGCGCGACCCCGCAGCCCAGGCGCTGGCCGAGCCGCTCGTGGCCATTCAGCAAACCGCCACGGCCGCCGTGGATGAGTTTGATAAAGTGCGCGCTATCCGCAAGAGCACGGCCGAAACCGTGCAGCGCGTGCTGGGCCAGGCCGATGAGCTGCGCGCTCGCATCGCCCGCATGCCCGACGTGACGGAGGTCAACGACTACGTGCGCCTGCTGGCCGAGCTGCGCGCCACGCGGGGCGAGGTGATTTCGCTGAAAGAGCTGCGCTACGTGGACCTGCCGGCCGTGGAAAAAGCCGCCGCCGACCTCACCGATGTGAGCAAGCAAGTGGCCGGCCAAACCGTGGAATTTTTGCTGCGGCCCGACGCCCTGAAACCCTACGCCGCCCGCGTGCAAGCCATTGCCGACAGCGTGGAGAAAGTGCAAAAAGTAAGCGAGGCCAACGAGCGCGAAAAAGAAGCCAACGCCGTATCGAGCGAGCTGGAATTGCTGATTGAAGTGGTGGGCAATTTGCCGATGGAAGACCCCACGCAAACCACGCGCATCATCGACAGTATTTCCACGATTTACGCGGGCTTCAACCAGATACGGGCGGCCCTGAAGCGGCGGCGGCAGGCCCTGGCCGGCACCGAGGCCCAGGCCGAATTCACGGCCCAGCTCAAGCTGCTGGAGCAGGCTTTGGTCAACTACCTCGACCTAAGCGACACGCCCGCCAAGTGCGACGAATACAGCACCAAGCTGCTTGTGCAGCTGGAAGAGCTGGAAGGCAAATTCCCTGATTTTGACCAGTTTTTGGCACAACTAGCGGAGCGCCGCGAAACGGTGTACGAGGCGTTTGAGTCGCGCAAGGTGAGCCTGGTGGCGGCGCGCAACCAGCGGGCTTCGGCCCTGGCGCAGTCGGCCGAGCGCATTATCAAAGCGGTGCAAAACCGCCTAGGTCGCCTCGAAACGCTGGCCGACATCAACGGCTATTTTGCCGCCGACATGCTGGTGGAGAAGGTGCGCCAAACCGTGCAAGACCTGCTCGACCTAGGCGACACCGTGAAGGCCGACGAGCTGCAAAGCCGCCTCAAAACGGTGAAGGAAGACGCCGTGCGCCAGCTCAAGGACCGCGCCGAGCTATTCACGGACGGCGGGCAGGCGCTGAAATTTGGCTCCTATGCCTTTACCGTCAACACCCAGCCGCTGGACCTCACCATCGTGCTGCGCGATGGCGAGTTGCACTACCACCTCACGGGCACCAATTTCTTCCAGAAGCTCACCGACCCCGCCGTGCTCGGCGCCCGCCCGGTGTGGGACCAGGCGGTGGCCTCCGAAAACCCCGATGTGTACCGCGCCGAGTACTTGGCTTGGCTGGTGCTGCAAGCCGCCGAGCACCCTAGGGCTGCCCAGGCCGATGCGCCCGCCGTGCTCAGCATCGAGGAGCTAGCCAAGCTAACCTCCGAAGAGCTAATCACCTACGTGCAGCACTTCATGGCCCCGCGCTATGCCGAGGGCTACCTCAAAGGCGTGCACGATGCCGATGCCGCCCTCCTGCTCGGGGCGCTGGTGCGCCTCACCCGCACCGCCGACTTATTGCGCTACCCCGCCACGGTGCGGGCCGCGGCGGCGCTCTACTGGCAGCGCTTTGCGCCCGAAACCCAGCGGGCCAGCTGGCAGCGCCAGCTGCACGGCATCGGGGTGCTGCTCCAGGTTTTTCCCGATGCGCAGGAGTTTAAAGGCCTGATGCAGGACTTGCAGCACGCGGTAGACGAGTTTGCCGCCAGCACCGGCCTCTTCACCCCAGAAGAAGTAGCCGAGGCCGGCGAGTACCTATTCTACGAATTGACGCGGGGCGAAACCTTCGTGGTGTCGGCCGAGGCGGCCGCGCTGTACGAGCAGTTTCAGCAGTCGCTGAAGGAGCGCCGCGCCACCGAGCAGTACGACGCCTCGGTGGCCGCGCTGGCCGACCAGCCAGCCGCGCAGTTTCAGCTGGTGCGGCAGTGGGTAGGGGCGTTTGTGCGGGCTAACCCTAGCGCGGGGTACCCCACCCCCAGCCCCTCCCCTCCGGGAGAGGGGAGCCTTCCGTCTGCTAGTGTAAGCTCAAGTAAGCCAAGTATTAGTAATAACAATGATGCAAATAGTCGTCAGGCTCCCCCTCTCCCGGAGGATTCCGCGCATCAAGCGGCGAAGGGGCTGGGGGGTGGGGTACCCACGTCCGGGCCAGTAGAAACCGCCCTCCTCCTCACCACCTCCTACGACCCCGCCCGGGTCATCCGCACGCCGCTACGCGAAACCCTGACGGGCCTCCAAGGCACGCACCAGCGCATTGAGGACCGCAACTACCAGCTCGATTTCCCCGAGTTCCGCCACCGCCTGGGGCACTACGCCCGCACCGTGGTGCCGCAGTTCGAGGCGTTTCAGCACCTGAAAAAAGACCTGCTGGCCCGTGCCGCCGATGAGCTGCGCCTCAGCGAGTTTCGGCCGCGGGTGCTGGCGTCGTTTGTGCGCAACAAGCTCATTGATGAGGTGTATTTGCCGCTTATCGGGGCCAACCTGGCCAAGCAAATCGGCACGGCGGGGGCCGACAAGCGCACCGACCTCATGGGCCTGCTGCTGCTGGTGTCGCCGCCTGGCTATGGCAAAACCACCCTGCTCGAATACGTAGCCAACCGCCTAGGGCTGATTTTTATGAAAATCAACGGCCCGGCCATCGGCCACGCCGTCACGAGCGTAGACCCCGCCCAGGCCCCCAACTCCGGCGCCCGCGAAGAGCTGCTGAAGCTCAACCTAGCCTTCGAGATGGGCGACAACGTGATGATATATCTCGATGATATTCAGCATTGCAACCCCGAGTTTTTGCAGAAATTCATCTCGCTCTGCGATGCTCAGCGCAAAATCGAGGGCGTGTACCAGGGCCGCGCCAAAACCTACGATTTCCGGGGCCGCAAGGTGGCTGTGGTGATGGCCGGCAACCCCTACACCGAGTCGGGCGAGCAGTTCCGCATCCCCGACATGCTCGCCAACCGCGCCGACATCTACAACCTCGGCGACATCATCGGCGATACCCGGCCCGCCTTCCTGCTCAGCTATATTGAAAACGCGCTGGTGGCCAACCCCACCCTGGCCCGCCTCGTGGCCAAAAGCCAGGCCGATGTGTACCCGCTGCTGCGCCTGGCCGAAACCGGCGACAGCACCGGCCTCACTTTCGAGGCCACCCACTCGCCCGCCGAAATCGCGGAGTACGTGGCCGTGCTGCAAAAGCTGCTGACGCTGCGCGACGTGGTGGCCCGCGTCAACGGGGAGTACATCCGCTCGGCGGCCCAGGCCAACGACTACCGCACCGAGCCGCCCTTCAAGCTCCAGGGCTCGTACCGCAACATGAGCAAGCTAGCCGAAAAAGTCAGCCCCATCCAGAATGACGTCGAAATCCAGGCCCTGCTCGCTACCCACTACACCAGCGAAGCCCAGACCCTGACCAGCGGCACCGAAGCCAACCTGCTCAAGCTTCGCGAGCTGCTCGGCTGGCTCACCCCCGCCGAAGCCACCCGCTGGGCCGACATTAAAGCCACCTTCGCCCGCAATCTGCGCACCAGCAGCGGCGGCCAGCTGCTCCAGGTCCTCACCCAGCTAGAGAATATCTCCGGCGGCATCGGCGGCATCCGCGAGGCGCTGGGGCGGGAGTAAGATAATTACAGAAACACTATCTCAATCAATAGGTGAACTTATTAGGCCAGTATGTTTAAAATACAGCTTTTCCTTAGAATGAATTGGGATGATGTAGAAAAAGCGGCACCGGAAAACCAGTATTTTCCCCTCGATGATATTGCTTTTGCACAAAAGCTATTTAGTAAATCATCCAATAGCTTTCATACTTATGGTAAAATTATAATTGGTACCGATTATCAAATATTAGTTGATGCAGAGTGTGAGTTAGATTATTTTATAAGCTGTATTCAAGATGATAAGCAAGCTATTTTTTCGGGTAGTATTCATGTAATAGATAACTCTTATTTTAAAATGACTTTCCACTATATTGATAAGTTAATTATAGCTATTAATTCTAAGAAATTATTTGTAGAGAAGCATGACTTTATTAATGCTTTTCGAGAAGTGGCTGAGCAATATTATACTTTGCTAGCTGATTTTAAAATTGATGCTGCCTATTATCACGGGCAGGCGCAGCAGGTGCGCACTGATTGGCAGTAGTTGAATTAGAAAACTGTTAATCACCTCCTTGTATTAATTACAATGCAACCTGCGCACCAGCAGCGGCGGCCAGTTGCTACGGGTCTTCACCCAACTAGAGAGTATCTCCGGCGATACTGGCGGAATAGATGAGGCGCCGAGGCGTAAGCAGATGCTTTTATAATTAAGTTAAATACAATCTTATGCTTGATAAGTAAAGCCGCGAGCTATTCCATCTGCAAAGGTTTCTTCCTGACTTATTCGGAGATGAACCATACACGCTATCGCAGCCGAATCCACCTTTGCCAGATGCCATAATCCAGCTAGCAAATAGAAGAATCGGTATTGAGATAACTACACTTGTTGTTGATGAACGTCTTATGCAGATGGAGAGTAGCCAAGAAGCTATTCTATCAGAAGCGCAAAGGATATTTGAACAGCAGCATCAATTGCCTCTACATGTTGCAGTAAGCTTTGAGGACAGAGCTAGTTGGAAAAAGCGAGATTGTGAGCAAGTGTCAGTATTTCTGTCGGATACAGTAGCTCAACTTGTTGGGAAGGCAAAGAATTTGCCTCAGTATCAAACTCAATTTGATATAGTATTAAAAGATATTGAGCATACTCACATAAATAGAATAAGCGTATTATATTTAAAACAACTCACTACCCCTTGTTGGTCACCCCAAGGGGGCTTTTGGGTACCGAATGCACCGGTTGAAGAAGTGCAAAAAATAATCAGAAAGAAAACCCAAAATATTGACGGTTATTTATCTGGTTGCGATGATGTCTGGCTACTAATACTTGAAACAGGCGCTCAATCATCCTACTTCAGCAATTTTGAAAAACTGCTGCCGCATACGTTTGAGAGTGGATTTGCCAAAACAATGATTGGTCGAATTTCAAAAGGTGAGTTGTTGATGTTAAAAACAACACCACAGATTTAAAACCATTATACATCCCGCCAACCCGTGCTCAAGCTGCCCAGGTTAATAAAATTTATTGATGGATAAACAACAGGTTCAGCTTGCAGAAGCGGTAGAACTGCTGCGTAATCCTAAGGCGCTTAAGCGAGAGTCGGGTGCAAAGCGCCTGCGAAAATTAGGCTTGTCCGAAGCGGGAAATGCCGTGTTTGAAGCACTACAGCGAGAATTAAAAGACAAGCGTACTTGGTCAGCTAAATACCACCTGATTGTTACCCTAGGCGTGCTCAAGCACTCGCCAGCAATACCATTACTTTGGGAATTAGCAGCCCAGGAGATAGAGGCTACCATTCTCTATCTGGCGCTGGGCGATGCTTTGATGCGGCTGCTTCTAAGTGAAGGTGTGGCACCGGCAGAAGCTTGGGCTGCTATTCTAAGGACCCAGCGTCCAATGCTGTTTAATGGCGCATTACGAGCAACTGCTTTGCTTAAGCTGGTGCCTGATGCTGAGACTATCCGCTCTATGCTAGTGGTGGCTGATAAACCCGAGTTTGCTCAGCAAGTACATGGTTATCCTGGCGACCCAAGTGGCATTCGTTACTGGGCTGCTGTTGCTAGTGCTGGCTGGCCTCAAGACTTGACACGAGAGTTTTTGGCAAGCTGCCAGGACATCAATCATGTTGGTTTGCGGCACGCTGCCGAGTTAGCGCAGAAGCGTAAATACGTCAAGTGGGACTACTGACGCTGAATTAGTACGCTACTCTCACGGCATCGCTCCAAACCTACCAGCCTGCTAGCGGTTGGAGGAAGCAACTGCTCGTTTCCGAGTGAAACAGCTGTTTTACCCTTCTCCAAACCAAACCACTACCTGCCCAATGGCTGAAGTAAAAGCCCTAGCTGCCAGTGCTGCCCACGGCCAGCTCGAACCGTTTAGCTACGACCCCGGCCCCCTAGGTGCCGAAGAAGTAGACATTGCCGTGGAGTACTGCGGCGTCTGCCACTCCGACCTCTCGATGCTCGACAACGAGTGGGGCATCTCGGCCTATCCGTTCGTGCCCGGCCACGAAGCCATCGGCCGCATCGTGGGCCTGGGCGACGTAGCGGCCCAAAAAGGCCTCGAAATCGGTCAGCGCGTGGGTGTGGGCTGGAGCGCCAGCAGCTGCCTGCACTGCGAGCCCTGCCTCCACGGCGACCAGCAGATGTGCACCACCTTGCAGCCCACCATTGTGGGTCGGCACGGGGCCTTTGCGCAGCAGGTGCGCAGCCATTGGGTGTGGGCGGTGCCCATTCCGGAGGGCGTAGACCCCGCCGAGGCTGGCCCGCTGCTGTGCGGCGGCGTCACGGTATTTGCCCCCATCATGGACCACGTGCAGCCCACCGACCGCGTGGGCGTGTTCGGCATTGGCGGCCTGGGCCACATGGCCGTTATGTTCTTGAATAAGATGGGCTGCGATGTCACCGCCTTCACCTCCAGCCCGCGCAAAATCGAAGAAGCCCACCAGCTAGGGGCTACCCGCACGGCGTCGAGCACCGACACGGCCGAGCTGAAAAAGCTGGCCCGCACCTTCGACCTGCTGCTCGTCACGGCCAACGTGTCGCTCGACTGGAACGACATCATCGCCATGCTCAAGCCCAATGGCCGCCTGCACCTCGTGGGCGCCGTGCTGGAGCCTATTCCGGTATCGGTGTTCCCGCTGCTGCTCAACAACCAGTCGCTAGGTGCCTCGCCCACCGGCAACCGCGCCCAAATCGACAAGATGCTGCGCTTCTGCGCCCAGCACGACATCAAGCCCCTCACCGAGCACTTCCCCATGAGCCAGGCCAACGCCGCCATGGACCACCTGCGCGCCGGCAAAGCCCACTACCGCATCGTGCTCGACAACGACCTGTAAGCGGTTGGTTCTTTGCTGAAAACGGCCTCATCGCTCCGCGGTGAGGCCGTTTTTTTGTGGGGTAGGTATGTCTAGGGGTTTGCTCGTCGGGCGCGTGGACCCCACCCCCGGCCCCTCCCCTCCGGGAGAGGGGAGCCTGACGACTAATAATGTTCGCTTACGGCTGCTCGCGGTTGGCTCCCCTCTCCCGGAGGGGAGGGGCCGGGGGTGGGGTCCACGCGCCCGACGAGCAAACCCCTAGCTCCCCCGTATCTCGTCCTTAATCTCGGCCACGAACTGGGCAAATTCGGGTTCGGCCTCCACGTTGGGGTGCCAGGCCAGGCCGAGCTGGGCCAGGTTGTACTGGTGGCGGGGGCTGAGAGTGGCGCCGGGCAGCAGCTGGCCGGTGTCGGGGCTGCGCTCGGGGGCCAGCAGCCAGAGGCGGTCGGCGAGGGCGGTGGTGGTGGCAATGTCGTGGCTCACGATGAGCACGGTATTCAGCTCGTCCATCGTGGTGACCTCCACAATGATTTTCTTGACTTCGTCTATCATCGCCACATCGAGGCCCGAAAACGGCTCGTCGAGCAGTATTAAGTGCTCGGAGCACAGCAGCTGTTGCGCAATGGCCGCCCGCTGCCGCTGCCCGCCCGAAAGGTGCGCCGGGTACTTGCCCGCGTGTGCCCCCAGCCCAAAGCGCCCTAGGTAGTGCTCGACGCGGGCTTTGGCCTCGGCCGCATCGTGGTGGCGACGGGCCGCCAGCAAGAGGTTGTCGCGCAAGGAGTAGTGGTTGAACAGCGGGTAGCGCTGCTGCACGTAGCCCACCATGCCGGCTTGCACGGGCTCCTGCGCTTCGCCCACCAGCACGGTGCCGGTGCTCGGAGCCGCCAGCCCCGCCAGCAGCCGGCACAGCACCGACTTGCCGATGCCCGAGCGCCCATAGATGCCCACCACCTGCCCCTGGCTCATGCCGGGCCGAATCACGTCGAGCACCTGGGCGTTGAGGTCGCGCAGAATAAGGTCATTGCCGTAGCGCATCGACACGTGGTCAAGCGTGAGCAGCGGCGATTTGTATTGATAAGGAAGGGCGGTCATGGCTTTGCGAACGTGGCGCCTCACCCCCCGGCCCCCTCTCCGAAAAGGAGAGGGGGAGCCACGATAGGGCTAACGCACTTTAAATGTGTTGTTTGAAATCTACTTCGTTGTCGTTAGGCTCCCCCTCTCCTTTTCGGAGAGGGGGCCGGGGGGGGAGGCGCCCACGTTAGGCAGCACCTAAGCCCGCGTAAGGAAAAAACACCCTTCGCACCCCCTCAAACGCATAGTCCTGCGCCACCCCTAGGGCCAAAATCACCAGCTGAATGGCCAAAACCCCATCCAAGTGTAAGTACCGGTTTTGCTTATACAGCAGCAGCCCGATGCCGCCTTCTGATTGATAGAGCGTTTCGACCAGCGTTATCAAGGTCCAGATGATGGCGAAATTCTGGCGGACGACTTCGAGCATGTCGGGGAGCTTGCCGCGCACTACCACTTCCCAGAAGCTGCCCCACTCGCCCAGCCCTAGGGTGCGGGCGTGGTCGAGTTCTTCCTGCGTGGTGCCCAGGATAACCTGCGTCATACCCGTAACGAGGTACACCGTGGCCCCGAATACCAGCACCGTCAGCTTCACCTGGTGGCCCGAGCTGAGCATCAAGGCCATAAAAAACGTGAGCCCCGTAAGCGTGAGGTAGCGCAGCTTACTCGCCGCAAATGCCAGCGGCCGGAAAAACGGCAGCGCCGTGAGGTACGAAATCAACAGTGCCAGCGCCGTGGCGATACCCAGCGCCTGCCACGCCGTGGTGAGGCTGGCCCACAGTTCTTGCAGCAAGCCTTGGCTGGTGATGAGGCTACCCAGGGCACCTAGGACCTCGCCGAGACGCGGAAAAATCTGGAGCGGGTAGAACAGCCAGATGGCCAGCAGCAGCAGAAGTTGGCCAGCAATCAGCGCGGCGAAGGTGGCGCGGCGCGGGTGGGCATTGGGGATGAAGAGGGAGGTCATTGTAGTAAAAGGGTTAACCTAAACGCCTGTTATGCTGAGCGCAGCGCAGCGGAGTCGAAGCATCTCTACCGCTTCGTTGCTGGCGTCAGGAGTTAGTTCACTGATAGAGATGCTTCGACTCCGCTGCGCTACGCTCAGCATGACGGTTCTTAGGTAGAAGTAGCAGCTGGGATTAGTTGCCTAGCACCACTTCTACGCGGCGGTTTTGGGCTTTGCCAGCCTCAGTAGCGTTGGTGGCTACTGGCTCGGCGGCACCGTGGGCGTACACTTGCACGCGGCCAGCGGGGAAGGCGCTGACGCTCTTGGCTTCGAGCCAGTGGGCTACGGCCTCGGCGCGGGCTTCGGAAAGCTGCTGGTTGGCGGCGGGTAGGCCGGTGTTATCGGTGTAGCCGTGCACGGCCACTTTGAGGCGGCCGGCCACTACTAGGTCGTCGAAAAGCTGGCTGAGCTCGCGCTGGGCGGCGGGGGTAAAGGTGCTCTGGCCGGTGTTAAACTCGATGTTCCAGGCGCGCTTGCTCACGCTGCGGCGGATTTCATCGTCGGCGGTGAAGTGCTGCGTTTCGGCCGGGGCCAGGGTTTTGCCTTTGTACTGGGCTTGCAGCTGCTTCAGCAGCGTCAGGTCGAGCATGTTGGCCAGGGGTACGTAGGTGGGCAGCTCCTTAGGGTAGAGGCGGCTTTGCACGTCACCGAAGGTCTTGTACACGGCGGCGTAGATGTTGGTGCCACCATTGTCGAGGCCAAACAGCGTGAGGTTATCGCTGAAGTTGAAGGCCTTGCTGCCACCTAGCTCCACTACGTTGCCGGTGCGGTCGGCCTCGCTGGTGCCTTTGTAGTACTTCAGCCAGTAGGCGGCGGGCTTGTCCTGGTCGGCGTAGACCTGGGCCGATACGTCAGCGGCGCGCTGCAAGGCTTCGGGGTGGCTTTTTACCTGGTCACCGGCCACGGCAAAGGCGGTTATCATGCCCTTGACGGCTTTTTGGTGCGCGTCGTACCAGCGCTTGGTGGTTACCATGATGTTGGGCATCTGGTTGGAGTAATCCTTGGTGCTCACGATGTTGACCAGCCCGCCTTTTTGCTTGGCGATGTTCACGTCGCCGGGCGTCCAGGTGGCTACGGCGTCGGCGGCTACGTCCACGCTCACGCCGGTGGCATGGCCGCTTACCACTTTCTGGCGGCTTTCGGGCTTGCCGATGATGTACTTCTCGGCAGCTACCAGGAAGTCGCTGGCGGCCATGAAGTTCACGGCTTCGGGGTCGTAGGTGGTTTCGTCGGGGTTCACTTTTAGGCCGTTGTCGGCGCACCATTTCAGGGCGATGTTCTGGTCGCCATCGCGCAGGTAGCAGGCGATGGTCTTACCTAGGGCCGCCTTGGGGTTGTCGAGCCACTCTTTCGGGCCCATCAGTTTGTCTTCGCCAAAGCTTTTACCCACCGAGTAGGGGATAATTTGAAGCTGCGTGCCGGCCTTTTCAAGCTGGCTCTGCACGGCCGAGAAGGCGGGTAGCCCGTCGCCCATGATGCTCACAATCAGGCCCGGCGTGTTGGGATTGCTTTGCAGGTCGAGGGCGTTTTTCACGAGGTCAGCCTGCATTTTCGATACGTCGTCCTGGCGCACTATCTGCATGTCTACGCCATTGGCAGCCAGGGCCGAGCCTTGGGTGGTGCGGGGGTCGCCGTTGGCGAGCATGCCGGCCATTTGGCTGTTCCAGGCCATCACTTCCCACACCACGGCGGTGCCGTTTTCGGCGGGGACGGTGCCGGGCAGCGGGGCCAGCGGCACCACTAGCGTGGCGCGGTTGCCGCTGGCCGAAGCAGGCAGCTCGATGGAACTAAGGAGCACCGACTGGGTATCGGCTTTTTTGAAGAATCGATTGCTGGCGACCAGCTTGTTAATGCCAAAATAGGCGAGGGCGAAAAAGATGACGCCCAATACGATTTTACCGCGCGTTGTCATGGTAAGTTGAGTTTTAAGGAGGATGGCGCGGGGCTGTGCCCCGTGCCGGTTAGTTACCGGCCTCTGGCCGGCGGCGGCGGCGAACGTTGCTAGGCCAACGTGCCCTGGCGTTGCGGGCCAGAGGCCCGCGGGTAGTCGGCACGGGGCACAGCCCCGCGCCATAGGTTGTAGTGGCGCTACAGCAGCACGGCGCAGAGCAGCAGGGCTAGGCAGCCACTAATCAAGCAGGCTAGAATAGGCATCATCGGAGCGTTGTTTAGTGGCGGCTACAGAAGTGGAAACGGGGGCTTTGGTGCTGTCCATGAGCGCGTTGAAATCGCCTTTCTGGTAGCGGTCGAGCAGGCGCTGGCCTTTCTCGCTCATCACGCCGTTCTGGATGTCCATCTCCTTCACGAACTCCTGCGAGTAGCGCATGGCTTGCTTGATTTGGCCGAGTTGCTGGGCCATGTCCTGGGCCACGCGGTCAGTGGCGAGGTCGAAGAAGTACTTCTTGTCGGGGTCGCCGCGCAGGATGTTCATGGCGGCCCGCATGCCCGAGCTGGTGCGTTTCACGAGCTCGTATTCGTCTTTCAGCAGGCCGACTTTGAACTTGCTGCCGTCAATCTGGCGCAGGGCGGCTTTCAGGATTTGGCGCATTACCACGGTCACGTTGGCAGTGGTGGTGGCCATGGGCTGGAGGCGCTGGTTGTAATCCAGGATTTGGGCGGCGCGGCTGGCGTAGGCTTCGGCGGCGTCCTTCTCGTTTTGGCGAGTGGCCGAGTCGGCTAGGGCTAGGTACTCCTTCATCTGCTGCTCGTTGGCGGCGAGCTTGCGCTTTACCAGCTCGTGGGCACCCTCGATGTGGCCGATTTCGCCTTCCATCTGGCGGGCCTCCTTCTCGGTGTTCGAGATGTAGTCCTCCATGATGCCGATGGGGTCGGTGTTCACGAAAATGCCCGCCAGCGTGCGCAGCACCCGCTGCCCGGCGTACCAGAGCCCGGTCTGAATCCGCTTGTTGGTGCCTAGCAAGAAGAGCACAAACAGCGCCCCTAGGCCGATGCCCAGCTTCACGCTATTGAACACGATGTCAACGAGGTAGGGCACGATTTGGCCCCAGTAGTACACGCCCGCGCCGGCGCCGGCTGCCAGCACTACCCAGCCGGCTACTTTTTCGGGTTGCTGCCATTTTGGCAAGCTCGGGTTGAGGTCGATTGAAAGAAGGGTTTTCATAATTCAGAAAGACGGTTACTTGTTGATTAAAAAGGATTTGGTAGCTTGTTGATGCACTTGCAATTCGGCCACGGCTGCGGCATTGGCTAGCTCGTAGCTGGCGAGGGCGGCCTGAGCCTTGGTGCTTTCCTGCTGCATTTGCTGCTGGGCTTCTTGCAGCTGCTGGCTTTTCTCGGCGAGCTGCTTGCTGAGGGCGGCCACATCGGCTTGCAACTGGGCTTCCTGGTTGCGGAGCTGAGCCAGGGCGCTGGGGGCGCCTTTGAGCGGCACCGCTTCGCCGGTTTTTTCGCGGTGGTGGGCCTGCACCTTGGCGCGGTCGTCGGCCAGCTTTTGGGTGAGCGCGTCGGCCGAGGTGAGCAGGGTAGGGAGGTCGAGCCCGGTCACGGCCGAAAAGGCGTTGAAGGCCGTTTGGTAGAGTAGCGGGCCGCTGAGGCCACTGGCCGCCAGGCTCTTTACCATTTTGGTAAAGGCGTGGAAGTCGCGCCCGTCGCCGGCCAAGAGCTGGGCAATGTGGTCGAGGTGGCGCTGCTCGGGCTGCGCCTGGCCGGGTGCCAGGTCGGCCAGCGCCGGAGCGGGGGCAGTAGGCAGCGGCCGGGCGGCAGCGGCGTGGCCTTCTTCAACGAAGAAGTCCTTGACGCCCTTAGCCAGATTATCCAGAATAGCCATTGTCGGTAGGAGCAGGTAGGTGAGTGATGTGTACCTAGTGCCAAGACTGATGCCGACTCGAAGGAATGGCTTGAATATTTTATGTAACGTGTTTTATATCAGATTACTAAATAAAAAATCCCGTCCGACGCGAGGCCGAACGGGACGTTATTTTTTCAAAATGGAAAGCCGATTTTTGCTGAAATGAAAAACCGGCGGGACCGCTTAGCGGGGGCCGAAGTGGTAGCGCAGAGCTAGGGCCATCGAGGCTGTGGGGCGCAGACCACTTTCAGTGTACCGGTTGCTTATTGACTGGTCAAATGTGAGGTCGTACACGGCTTCTAAACGCGAAGCCACGCGGTAGCGCAGGCTAGCACCTAAGCTTAGGAGCGTAGTAGTATAACTAGACGTGTAATTGAAAGGTGTAGAGGTGGGCGTGGGTGGCGTATTGTCGATGAAAGTTCCGGTATTGCGGAGGTAGGTGTGCTCAAATTTCGCGCCGCCAAGTAAGTCAGCCTGGAAACGGTGTTGGAGTTTGCGCGTTATTGTATAGCGAGCTAGTAGCGAAGTAGTTGAAAGACGCTCTCTATAGGTGCCGATTGGGTAGGTTATGGGGCCGCCACTGGAATGAAAGAACTGGCTGGCGTCGTAAGAGGAGCGGTTGCCGCTGTATGCAAATCCCAGTTGCACAGCCAGCCGAGGGCGCAATTGGTAGCCTGCCACGGCCTGCACTGGTATGCGAGCGCCGTTGTCCAAGCTACCTAAGTTTTGATGGCTGCTGCTGTACACCCCTAGGCCACCGTAGAAACGCGGAGTGGGTACTGGGTCGGTAGCTTGGGCGTGGCTCGCAAGCGACGAGCCTAGTAGCAGGCCACTTAGGACAAAGGGAGTGAGGTACATAATGGAGGAAAAGGAAGACGTGTTGCAAGTAAGTATCCTTTTGATGGTCGAGCGTTGCAAGCCTCGCTAAATAAAACATCCCGCCCGGCGCAAGGCCGAACGGAACGTTTATTGCTCAAAATGAAAAGTCGGCCTTTTAAAGAAAATCGGCAAGGCGGCTTAGCTAGGTCCAAAGTGGTAGCGCAGACCTAGGGCCATCGTGGCTTGGGGCCGCAGCCCATAGCGAGCGTAGCCGTTGCTTATTGGCTGGTCAAACGTGAGGTCGTACACCGCCTCCAGGCGCGAAACCACGCGGTAGCGCAGGCTAGCACCTAGACTCAGCAAGGTGTTATTGTAGGTAGAAGAATAGTCGAAAGGAGTAAGAAGAGCTTGGCTATTGTCGAAATAGCCGCCCGCGTTGCTGAAGTAACTGTGCTCGAACTTCACGCCACCAAGCAAGTCGGCTTGAAAACGGTGCTGGAGCTTTCGGGTCAGGGTATAGCGTGCTAGCAGCGAAGTAGTAGTGCTACGCTCAATAGAAGTGCCTGCTGCATAAGTAGGCAGCGTGCCAGGAGCGGAATAGATATACTGATAGTCGTAAGTGTCTCGATTACCGTTGTAGGCTAGTCCCAATTGTACGGCCAGCCGGGGCCGCAGCTGATAGCCCACCACTGCCTGCACCGGTATGCGGGTGCCGCTGCCCCAGCGGCTTATACTCTGGTGGCTACTGTTATATATACCCAGGCCACCGTAGAAACGCGGTGCAGGCACAGGTGCTGCCGATTGAGCCTGGACAGTAACCAACGAGCCTAGTAAAAGGCTACCTAGGGTGAGGTGCAAAATAGTCATAGCTGAAAAAGGAATAAGTGTTATAAGTAAGTGTCAGTTTGAAGGTTAAGCGTTGCAACTTCCAAGAAATAAAGATTCTTCTCCCATCAATCTGCCCGCATTCAGTAAAGAGCTGAGTGACGTTTAAAAATGGTAACAAGCCAGCCGCTACGCGTAGGGTAGTGCCGCAAACAAGTTGCTTTCGTTAGGGTTAGAGCAGTTCACGCTCGCTTATGGCCGCTCCTCTCACGTACCCCAACACAACCGAGCTGTACGGCCGCCCGGCCGTGGAAATCAATCCGCCGCAGCCCGACCTGCGGGTGGAGCGCTACCAACTCGATGCCATGGAGGTGCCCGCCCACGCGCACTCCGAGCATTTATTGCTGTTGCACCAAGCTCCGCAGCCTGTGCGCTCGCGCCGCCGCACCGGGAGTAGGGTAGAGGAAGCCCTTTTTCATTTTGGTGATGGCGGCCTGTACCCCGCCGGCGAGTACGGCCCCCTGGCCTGGGACGGGCCGGCCGACGTCATCCACCTGCACTTGAACCCGCAACTGCTAGAAGACCGCGCCCGCCAGAGCCTCGACCTCACGCACTTTGCCCTGCGCGACCAGTTTCGGCTGGAAGATGGGCTACTGACCCACCTAGGGCGACAATTGCTGACTACCACCGGGGCCGAGCACGCCCTAGGGCAGCTCTACGCCGAGTCGCTGACCACGGCCCTGAGCCTGCACCTTATCACGCACTACGCCACCTTCGAGCGGCGCATTGCCAATGACAGCGCCCGGCTGCCGGGCGCGGTGCTGGCGCGCATCGAGGCCTATATAGAAGCCTCGGCCGAGCAGCCTATCATGCTGGCAGCGCTGGCCGAACTAGCCAATCTGAGCGTGTTTCACTTCGCCCGCCGCTTCAAGCTGACCACTGGCCGCTCGCCCTACCAATACGTGCTCGACTGGAAAATGACGCGGGCCCGCCAACTGCTGCAAGCCCGCGAGCAGCCCGTAGCGGCCATCAGCGATGCCCTAGGCTTTGCCTCGCCGGCGCATTTTGCGGCGGCTTTCAAGCGGGTGGTAGGCCAGAGTCCGCGCACCTTTCAACGCGGGTAGTGCGCTAGGCAGAAGAGCAAGTATTCGTAAGAAACGAGCAAGAATTGGGCGGACCTAGGGGTGAGTAGGGGAGGAATTTTGCAGCACGCAAACCGGCAGCAGGAAGCTGCTGCATCCTCCCTAAATCACCCTTTTATGAACCTCCCTATCGTAGTGGCAGGCGGCACTGGCAACCTAGGCCGCCGCATTATCGAGGCCCTACTCCAGCGCGGGGCTAGCGTGTGCGCCCTGGTGCGGCCCGAAACCGACCCCGTCAAAATAGCCGCCTTAACCCAGCTTGGGGTAGATGTCCGGCCCGTAGACCTGGCCGATGTAGCGGCCCTTACCCAAGCCTGTGCCGGGGCCGGATGCGTAGTATCGGCCCTGGCCGGCCTGCACGAAGTCATCGTAGATACCCAAGCGGTGCTGCTCGCGGCGGCCGTGGCGGCCGGCGTGCCCCGCTTCATCCCCTCCGATTTTTGCAGCGACTACACCCACCAGGCTGCCGGCCTAAACCGCAATTTTGACTTGCGGCGCGAGTTTCAGACGCACCTCGACCAGGCGCCCATCGCGGCCACGTCCATCCTCAACGGGGCGTTTGCCGAGGTGCTGACTTACAATATTCCGCTGCTCGACTTCAAGCACCAGCAAGTAGGCTACTGGGAAGATGCCGACTGGAAAATCGACTTCACGACCATCGACGATACCGCCGCCTTTACGGCCGCTGCGGCTCTGGATGCAGATTCGCCTAGGTGGCTGCGCATCGCCAGCTTCCAGCTGAGCCCCCACGAGCTAGCTGCCGCGGCCGAAGCAGCCGGCCGCGGGCACTTCGAGGTGGTGCGCCTAGGCGCACGGGCCGACTTTGCGGCGCACATTAAGCAGGCCCGCGTCGCCAACCCGGCCGGCGAGCACGAGCTCTACACCAACTGGCAGCAGATGCAGTACTTGCTCAGCATGTTTAGCGTGCAGAATAACCCGCTAAACAACAGTCACTACGCTGGCCTGATGTGGACCAGCCCCCAAGCAGTACTAGCCACGTCCGGCGCGGCCCCCGCCGACCCCGAGGCGGCGTACACCGATGCCGAGCTTATCAAAAAGCTGCCTGGCTTCAGCAACCACTACGCTACTGTGAATGGCGTGCGCCTGCACTACGTAGAAGGCGGCAGCGGCCAACCGCTAGTTTGCCTGCCCGGCTGGCCCCAAACGTGGTATTCCTTTCACCCCGTGGCCCCGACGTTGGCCCAGCACTACCGCGTTATCATCGTCGATATCCGGGGTATGGGCAGCTCCGACAAACCCGCCGCGGGCTACGACAAGAAGACGATGGCCCAGGACATCTACGCGCTGATGCAGCACCTAGGGCTGGACAAAGTGTCCTTGCTGGGGCACGATATCGGCGGGATGGTGGCGGCCAGCTTCGCCTTCAACTACCCCAAAGCGACCGAAAAACTCATCTTAGCCGATGGCGCGCACCCTAGCGATGGCATGCGCTACATGTCGCTGCTGCCCGCCCCCGGCGCCTTCGAGGCCAAGATGGACGGCCACCAGCCCTACGTCTGGTGGATGGCTTTCAACCAAGTAAAAGGCTTGCCCGAAAAGCTGCTGGCCGGCCGCTTCCAGCACTTGCTCGACTACCTCTTCGCCTACGTAATGCTGGATGAGAGCCGTATGTCGGCCTTCGACCGGGCAGTGTATGCCGCCGCGTATAATGAGCCCGAGAGCATCCGGGCCGCCAACGGCTGGTACCAGGCCCTAGGTCAGGATATGGCCGATGCCAACACCTATGCCCCGCTCACCATGCCCGTGCTGGGTATCGGCAGCTACGTGTCCTACGAGCACATGCGCCAAGGCCTGCCCAGCATGGCGCCCGGTGCGCAGGTAATCGGCTTGCTAGACAGCGGCCACTACATGTTTGAAGAAAAGCCCGAGTTAGTGGTGGCCGCCGTGCTTGACTTCTTGAAGTAGCCTAGCGTTCTCCTGAAATTTTAGTACATAACCGGTTGTCCTGCTTTGCTAAGCCTAGCGAAGCAGGACAACCGGTTATGTCATTCTATGCTAGCTACTGTCAAACCTTCGCCTATGCTGCGACCTAGAGCTTACCAAAGCGGTAGCGTACACCTAGTGCCCCCGCAAGGGTAGGCGGCGAGCCCAAGCTAGCGAACCGGCTATTGAGCGTAGCGTCGAGCACGGCATCTAAGTGTTGACCTAGGCGGTAGCGGGTACTGAGGCCCGCCGTAAGTAGCCAAATTGTATACGTGTAGCTGGTGTGGACGCTGCTAGTTGACACTACCGCCTTGGCACTATCGAGCGCCGTGTACTGGTAATTATTACGGTAGGTCTCATGCTCTCGGCTAATGCCGGCCAATACGTCAACTTGTAGCCGCCGGTCGGGGTGCCGTACGGCGTAGCGAGCGAGGAGCGACACGGTAGAATGGCTTGCTGACATCTTACCGCTTTGATAATCACTAGTCACAAGGCCGCCCGGCGAGTAGTAATTAGAGCCCAGGCTGTTGTAGTTAAAACTAGATTGGCTATACGCCGCACTCACTTGCACCGCCAGCCGCGGCCGCAGTTGGTAACCTAAGGTAGCCTGAATCGGCACGCGCAAGTCGCTCAAGGAATTACCGCCTATGGACTGGTAATCGCTAGTGTAAGCCGATAGGCCCGCGTAATAGCGAAAAGCTGGGGCTGATGCACTGCCCTGCGCCCAACCAACTAGTGGCACGGCCATAAGTAGTCCGGTTAATAAGCTGTAGCGGTGCGACATAGTGGCTCTGAGAGATAGGTGTGGCTAAATGTAGTGTATCTCTAATGAAAAAGACACTTCATGGCCTGTACCCATCTGAAAAAGCCTCGCGTCGAGCCAACGCCTGGTACTACCTGCGGCTTAATGCCACACGCCCAGCAGTCGGCGAAGCAGGATAATCTCGCCTACGTGGTATGCGGCATGGTCGCCGATGAGCAACGCCTCGCGGAAGAGATTCTGCCCGTCGCCGTGGGGGAGGGGCGTGAACAAGTCGGTGGCTGGGTCTTCGAGCAGGTCGATAAACTGCTGCTGGTCTTGCCGAATTGCTGTGAGCGCGGCTTGCCAGCCGGCTTCGTTTACGGGCACGGTTTTGTCGGGCCAGTAGCCAGCGGGCCACTCGGGGGCTACATAGTCAGGGTTCACGCAAAACTCCAGAATATCGGCTTGCGCGATGCGCATGTGCTCGACTAAGTGCCAGATGGTGTAGGGCACCTCGGGCACGGTCTGGTTGCGCACCGATGGTGGCAGCTCGGCAATGGCCTGCTCAAAGGTGGCGTGGGCATTGCCGGCAGTGAGCAGCTGGGTAAGCTCGGTGACGAGCGCGGCGCGGGTAGGCTGGTCCATAGATAGAGGTAGGAAAAATGAGTTGGTGGGCAGTACGGTGGCCCCTGTGGGGCCGCACGGGTGTAGGGAAGCCCTGCTCCTACACTGTATACGTAGGCACGGACCTGCCGGGGCCGAGACAGGCTATCACTCTAGCAGCCCCAGGCGGCCGGCAAATACCCGGCCCACGTGCAGCGAGTGCTGCTTGGCTGTGTCGGCTACTGGGCCTTCGAAGTGCGCGTCTATAGTTTCGTGAAACAGCTCAAGCCAGCGCCCAAAGTGGTCGATGGTGAGAGGCAACGGAAAGTGCTGGCGCATGGGAAAGCCCCGGTAGCGGCTGGTACCTAGCAAAATGCCGCTCCAAAAATCGTAGAGCTGTGGCAGGTGGTGGCTGAGGTCAATGTGCGCAAAATCGACAAACACCTGCTTGAGCAGCGGGTCGGCCAGGGCGCGGGCGTAGAAGCCATCGACCAGCGTTTTAATGTCGGCTTCGGAGGTGATATCGGGCATGGTATATAAATCGGAATACTGCTCCGTTTGGGGCTGGGTAGCACCTAGGGATACGAGAGGAAGTACTGCTCCGCTCGGCACTTCTACAAGCGATAAAGTAGCTTTGAGGTTGCGATGAACGACCCCGAAATCCGCGCCCGGCTCTACCCGCTGCTTCTGGGCGGCGTGTATATCGACGAGCTGCCCACTGGCACCACCCGTGCCGATGTAGTGCACATTACTGAAGCTTTCATGCACGGCTACGAGGTGAAGGGCGACGGCGACACCTTGCAGCGCGTGGAGAACCAGTTGCGCTGCTACGCCGAGGTCTATGACTTTGTGACCTTTATCGTCACCGAAAAGCACCTGCCCAAGCTGCTGCCGCGCTTGCCCGAGTGGGTGGGCGTGCTGGTGGCCCCCGCCGACGACCTAGGGCTGCGTGAGCACCGCGCGGCTAGTTACAACGCCACTGTGCAGCGGGCCCCGTTGGCGGCCTTGCTGTGGGTCGAGGAAATCAAGCAATTCTTGCTGGCGCGGGGCCTGGCTGGGGCCAGCACGCTGCGGCAGCGCGAAGTGGCTCACTACCTGCGCACCAGCCAGACTATCCCCTTGTCGAGCCTGGCGCAGTACGTGCGTGAGCGCCTCATGGCCCGGCTGCCCGAGCGCCTGGCGCTACGCGAAGAGCGGCGGGCTGATCGTGAGCGCTTAGCCGCCATTCGGGCGCGGCGGCGGGCTGCTCGGGCTAAGCGCTAAGTAAGCCGCACCGCGGGCAGCTGCTCAACAATGGTGTAACTTCCGGCAAAAATTCGCTATTTCTATCCTTTTTCATGCACGAGTATAAGCTAGCGCCCGCCGCGCTGCCCCAGCTACCCAAGGCCCCCACTGGCATTGAGGGCCTGGACGAGATTACCGAAGGCGGGCTGCCGATGGGCCGCCCCACGCTGGTGTGCGGCAGCGCCGGCTGCGGCAAAACGCTCCTAGGTATCGAGTTTTTGGTGCGTGGCATCCTAGACTACAACGAGCCAGGTGTGCTCATGACCTTCGAGGAAACGGCCGACGAGCTGGCCGCCAACGTCACTTCACTGGGCTTCGACCTCAAGGCCATGCAGGCCGATAAGAAGCTGCGCGTCGACCACGTGCACATCGACCGCTCCGAGATTGAAGAAACCGGTGAGTACGACCTAGAAGGTCTCTTTATCCGCCTAGGGTACGCCATTGATAGCATCGGGGCCAAGCGCGTGATGCTAGACACGATAGAGGCGTTGTTTTCGGGTTTTCCCAACGAAGCCGTGCTGCGCTCCGAAATTCGGCGCCTGTTTCGCTGGCTCAAGGACAAGGGCGTGACGACTATCATCACGGCCGAGCGCGGCGACGGGACCCTCACGCGCCAGGGGTTGGAAGAGTACGTGTCGGACTGCGTGATTTTGCTCGATAACCGCGTCATCGACCAGATTACGACCCGCCGCTTGCGCATTGTGAAGTACCGCGGTAGCACCCACGGCACCAACGAATACCCGTACCTCATCACCGAAGACGGCTTTTCGGTACTGCCCGTTACGTCGCTCAAGCTCGAGCACAAGGTTTCCGACGAAGTTATTTCGTCGGGCGTGCCCGGCCTCGACGAGATGTTTACGCGCCAGGGCTGGTACAAGGGTAGCAGCATCCTGATTACGGGCACGGCAGGTACGGCCAAAACCACGCTCGCCGCGTCTTTTGCCCTCGAAGCCTGCCGCCGCGGCGACCGTTGCCTGTACTTTGCCTTTGAAGAATCACCGGCGCAGTTCATCCGCAACATGAGCACGGTGGGCCTCGACTTGCAGCCCTACCTCGACCAAGGCTTGCTCATGATTGAAGCCTCGCGGCCCACGCTCAACGGCCTTGAGCGCCACCTCGTTACGGTGCACAAGCTCATCGGCGAGTATAAGCCGCAGGCTGTGGTCATCGACCCCATCAGCAACCTAGTGTCGGTGGGTAGCATCAGCGAAGTGCGCAGCATGCTTACGCGCCTCATTGATTTTCTGAAGGTTAATAATATAACCGCCTTGTTTACGGCCCTCATCAGTGGGCGCGACGGGCGCATGGAAATGACCGAAGAAGGCGTGTCGTCCTTGGTCGATACTTGGATTTCGGTACGCGACCTAGAGGGCATCGGTGAGCGCAACCGGGGCCTGAGCATCTTGAAGGCGCGGGGCATGGCGCACTCCAACCAAGTGCGCGAGTTTTTGGTAACCGACCACGGCATTCAGCTGCTCGATGTCGTTATTGGGCCCCTAGGTATCATCACGGGGGCCAGCCGCCTCACGCAGCGCATTCAGGAGCAGGCTACGCTCACGGCGCAGCAGCAAGAAACAGCCCGCAAAGACCGGGAATTGGAGCGCAAGCGCCGCGTGCTCGAAGCAACCATCGACAACCTGCGCACCGAGTTTGAGTCGGTAGAGGAAGAACTGCGCCAAGTAAACGACGAGGAGCAGGCGCGCCAGCAGGAGCTAGAGCAAGCACGCCACTCGGCTACCAACAATTTAAACAACCGACTTTCTAATCCGGCTCAACGCCCGGCCTAGGTAACCCGTAAAAGAGAAGATGATGGACACGAAGGACGCTTCCGTTGCCGCCGCCAAGCCTGATACCTGGGAGCTACGCCTATACGTAGCCGGCCAAACCACTAAGTCAGTAACGGCACTGGCTAACTTAAAGCGCTACTGCGAGCAGCACTTGGTAGATTGCTATACGCTGGAAGTAATTGACTTGTTGCAGCACCCGCAACTGGCTGAGGGCGACCAGATTCTGGCCATTCCCACGCTAGTGCGCAAAGTGCCCGAGCCCATTCGCAAAATCATCGGCGACTTATCGAACGAAGAGAAGGTGCTCGTGGGGCTCGACATTCGGCCGCGCGGTACCCAACAAGGCTAGGCCACGAATGACTACTTCTACCGACGCCTCGCTTACTACTGAAGCCGACTACCTGCTGCACCTCTACATCACGGGCGCCACCCCCAACTCGATGCGGGCCGTGCGCAACATCAAGGAAATTTGCGAAGCGCACCTGGCCGGGCGCTATGAGCTGCTCATTATTGATATCTACCAACAGCCCGAGCTGGCCCGGCAAGAGCAAATAGTGGCCGCGCCCACCCTCATCCGCCAGCGCCCGCTGCCTAGGCGGCAATTGGTAGGTGACTTGTCGAACCGGACAGCCGTGCTAATTTCGCTTGGCGTTCCGCAATAGCGTGCCGCTACCTACCGCAGTATGAACGAGCCTGCTCCCCTGAACGCTGCCGAGCTCGCCCGCGAAAATGAAGAGCTGCGTCAGCAGCTGCGCGAGGCCGAAGAGTTGATTGTGGCGGTGCGTACGGGTGCCGTCGACGCGCTGGCCATTCAGGGTGCCGATGGGCCACGCATCTTTACCCTAGAGGGTGCCGACCAGAGCTACCGGATGCTCGTGGAGCAAATGAACGAGGGGGCCCTGCTGCTCAGCCTTGATGGCACGGTGGTGTACTGCAACAGTGCGCTGGCCGAGCTGCTGCGCTACCCCCTAGAAGAAGTGCTTGGCAGCACCGCCACGAGCTTTGTGCCCGCGGCCTTTCAGGCCTATTGGGCGGGTGTGGTAGCCAAGGGCTGGGCGGGCCGGGTGCGCGGCGAGCTGCCCCTGCAAATGCACGACGGGACTCTGCGGCCCTGCTCGGTGTCGATGAACCAGTTGCTCTTCAACGGAGCGCCGGCCTTGGCCGTGCTGGTTACCGATGTGTCGGCGCAGCAGAAAATCAATACTATCCGGGCGGTGGTGGCCAAGCAGAACACCCTCATCGACCGCAAGAACGAGGAGCTGGTGCGCCAGCAGGTGGCCCGCCAAGCCATGGAGCAAGTAGCTACCCAGGCTCGGCGCCTGCTGGAAGGCATTCCGCACATAGCCTGGGCGGCTACTCCAGCGGGCAAAAACTCGTACCTCAACCAGCGCTGGTTTGACTACGTGGGCGAGGAAGAGCCGAATCCTGATACACCGGTCACCTCACGCGTGCACCCCGACGACTACGAGGCGGGCATGCGGCTTTGGATGCATAGCCTGACCACTGGCGCGCCGCTCGACATAGAGTGCCGCCTACGCGGCCAAGCCGGCGACTACCGCTGGATGCTGGGCCGGGGCTTGGCGATGTACGCCGAAGACGGTACCATCAACCAGTGGATAGGCACCTTTACGGACATCCATGAGCACCGGCTGGCGCTCGAGCGCATCGACTTGGCGCAGCAGATGCTGCGTGACAACAACGAGGCGCTAACCCGCGTCAATGTCGACCTCGATAACTTTATCTACACGGCCTCGCACGACTTGCGCGCGCCCATCACCAATATCGAAGGCCTGCTGCAAGCCTTACAGAGCGAGCTGCCGGGTGCCCCGGTACCTAACTCCGCCACGCAGGTTGGGTATATTCTGAACCTGATGCAGGACTCGATAGAGCGCTTCAAGCGCACCATCGACCACCTCACCGAAGTAAGCAAGCTGCAACGTGAACACGGCCCGGCTACCGAGCAGGTACACCTGGCCGAGGTGCTGCACGATGTACTGCTCGACCTAGCCCCCATTATTCAACAAGCCGAGGCGCAGCTAACAGTAGAGGTGGCTAACTGCCCAGCCATTACGTTTTCGCAAAAAAACCTGCGGTCAGTAGTTTACAACCTGGTCAGCAACGCCGTGAAATACCGGTCGCCCGAACGGCCCGCCCACGTGCAGGTGGAGACCCACTGTACCGACCAGTACATCATATTCTCGGTGCACGACAACGGCCTAGGTCTCAGTGCGGCCAACCAACTGAAGCTATTTGGCATGTTTCAGCGGCTGCACGACCACGTGGAGGGCTCGGGCATCGGGCTCTACATGGTCAAGCGCATGGTCGAAAACGTAGGGGGGCGCATAGAAGTAGAGAGTGAGTTGGGTTTGGGCTCGACCTTTCGGGTGTACTTCCCGCACTAGGCCCACCTTTGTGGCAGGCTCGCTGGAGCCGCTTTTACCATTCTACATCTAACTGCCTTATGACCACTGCCCAAACCATTGAGCAGCTCGAACGCCAGCGCTTCGACGCGCAGGTGAGCAAAGACTTCCCGACCCTGGAAAAGATTTTTGCCGACGACCTCATCTACACCCACTCCAACGGCCACCAAGACGATAAAACGAGCTACATCGCCTCTATCCGCAGCGGCCAGAGCCGCTACGACAAAGTGGATATTGAAGACCTAACTGTGCGCGCCTACAACGACGACCGCACGGCCGTAGTCAATGGCCTCATCCAGATTGACCTAGGGCCCGGCGCCGATGGCCAGCCCGCCTATACTCGCATCAAGTACGTGGTAGTGTACATCAACACCGATGCAAACGGCTGGCAGCTCGTGCTGTGGCACGCGCAAAAACAGGCCGCCTAGGGTAACTATTGATGCGCTTGTAATGCAGAGCGCAGCGAAGCATCTCGCTCGCCTCGTTGTTGTCGTAGGGAGTTAGGTACTCCACGCGAGATGCTTCGCTGCGCTCTGCATGACAAGCGCGTTGAAAGTATCGAAATACCTCGACCCGGTTACTGCCAACTGGTGAGCAGCCCGCCGGCCTTCCCTAGGTAGGGGTCGGTGCTGGGGCGGGGGAGGGCCGCGATGTTTTTGTCGGTTTGGGGACGCTCGCCGGGCAGGCCACGGTTTACGTCCCAGGAGCGCCCGTCGGGGTAGGCACCCACGATACCTAGGTTGGTGCTGCCGAGGTTTTTATGCCCCACGCCGGCCGGAATCACGAGGATGTCGCCGGCCTGCACGGTTACTTTTTGGCCCTTTTCGCCGCCTAGGTGCAGCAGCGCCGTGCCCGCGTACACGCCCAGCACTTCGTGCGAGGTGCTGTGGTAGTGGTGAAAGGCATACACCCCATTGCGCCACGAGTTGGTCCAGTTATTGGCAGCGAAGTGCTGCTCTAGCCACGCGGCCCCGGCTGCGTCGCGGGCCGTGAAGGCTTGGCGATATACCAGCAAGGGGTAGGCACTATTGGGGATAGTGCCATCGTCTTTGAAGTGAAGCTGCTCGGGCTGCATGAGGCGGAAAGGGTGGCGGACTGCGGCGGCCAGGCCCCAGGGCGCTGCCCCAATAAGTGGAAGAAAAGTACGCCGTTTCATAGGGTGCCTTATACGCCGTTGCGCAGACTTCGTAGTCCGCAGCTCGGCTTAGGCAAGCCACGAACTACAAAGTCCGTGCAACAGGGAGCGATACTTTGGCCTCAAACCACGCTATTTCAGTACTGGCAGTTGCAGCACCGAGGCGTGGCCGGGCTCGTGGTAAATCCGAATAGTCGCCTTCTTGAAGTCGGCCGCCTCGGCGGTGGAGATGTTGACGAACTGCTGCGGGTTGCGGTCTACGAGCGGAAACCAGGTGCTTTGCACCTGCACCAGCAGGCGGTGGCCTTTTTTGAAGGTGTGCAGCACGTCATTTAGCTCATACTTCATTTCGGTGGGCACGTTGGGCTGGAAAGCCTCGGGCTTCTCGAAGCTGTTGCGGAAGCGACCCCGAAACACGTCGGCCCGTACTAGACGCTGCGCACCACCTAGCGTCACGCGCTGGGGGTTGGGCGTGGGAGCGGGGGTATCGTCGGGCAGCACGTCGATGAGCTTCACCACGAAGTCGGCATCGGTGCCCGAAGTGCTTACCCACAGGTCTACGCCTAGGGGGCCGGCCACGGTAAGGTCTTCGGTGAGCGGCTCGGTTTGGTAAGTCAGCACATCGGGCCGCTGCGCTGCGAAGCGCTGGTCCTCAATCATGTACTCGTTGTTGCGCCCGCCTTGGATGGCAGCGGTGTACGGCACCGGGTGCGCCGGGTCGCTGATGTATTCGTCGAAGGTGGTAGAAGTGGACGAGTTAGCAGTTTGCGTGCGGATTATTTTGAAATCTGACTGCTGCTGATAAGGTGCAAGCTGCCCTTGCGCTACTCCATAAAGAAAACCGTTTGGCTGAAGGTAGAATGGACGGTTCTGCGCCGCCTTAGGTGGCCAGGTGGGATAATCTTTCCACTGGTTCAGGCCCGTATCAAACAAGGTTGCTTCGGCTGCGCCAAATGTGCCTTTGCCTTTGAGGTAGTAGTTGAAAAACGGCGTTTCCAGCGTTTGGCGGTAGTGCTGGGCGGTGTTCTGGCCGAAGTCGAAGGTGCCGAGTTTGCTCCAGTCGGGACGGCTCCAGGCGCCGTGGGTCCAGGGGCCCATTACGAGGCGATTGGTAGTCTTGGGGTTCTGTTTTTCGATGGCTTGGTAAGTGTGCAGGGCGCCGTAGAGGTCCTCGGCATCGTACCAGCCGCCCACGGTGAGCACGGCTGGGCGCACGTCGATGAGGTGCTTCCGAATGTTGCGCGCCTGCCAGTAGGCATCGTAGGTATCGTGCTGCAAATACTCGTTCCAGATGCGGGCGCGGTTATTAAAATACTGCGGCGCGTTGGCGTTTTTGATGGGCCCTAGCTTGAGAAAAAACTGGTAGGCATCAGTGATTTTGAGGTCGAACAGCTCGTCGTATTTGGCCACGGGCTGCGGCCTAGGTACGTCGAAGTAGTTGGTAAAATCGAAATTATCCAACAGGAAAAACGCCCCGTTGTGCCGGGCGTCGTCGCCAATAAATTCATCCGTAACCGGGGCCTGGGGCGATACCGCTTTGAGGGCCGGGTGGGCACCGGGCAGGCTAGCGGTGGCGTAGAAGCCGGGGTAGGAGATGCCCATGATGCCGACTTTGCCGTTGTTGCCGGGCACGTTTTTGAGCAGCCACTCGATGGTGTCGTAGGTGTCGGTGCTTTCGTCGTGCGGGGTGGTGCTGGCCCCCGTGCGGCGGGGTTTGCCGAGCGAAGCGGCGGGTAGGGCAGGTGTCACTTCCTCAAACTGGCCCTCGCTGAGATAGCGTCCGCGCACATCCTGATACACAAAGATGTACTGCTCCTGGCTAAGCTCGCGGCTGGGGCCGGGGCCGCGCAGGGGATAGTTGCTTTCGCCGCGCGGGCCAGCCGAGTAGGGCGTGCGCTCCATGATAATGGGGTAGGGGTGCGCCTTGTCGGCATCCTGCGGCACGTAGAGGATGGTGTAGAGCTTGACCCCATCGCGCATGGTGATTTGGCGGTCGAGCTTGCGGTAGTGCTGGCGCACAAACAGCGAATCTTGGGCGCGGGTGGGCGGGGCCACTTGGGCAGTGGCAGCGAGCGTGATGCTGGCAAAACCAGCGAGCAGCAGAAAGCGAAACATGACTAAAAGAGCTTAGGGGCCGTAAAGTAGCGCTCACCGCCGGGTTTGGGCTGCGGCTGGGTAGTAGCTTCGCGGCCGTAGGCTAGGCGGCGCTACTCGCAGCAGTGCCCCGGCCCTAGGTTCCATTTATCCTGTGCCCATGTCTTACGTTCCCAACCCCGCCCGTTACGAAACAATGGAATACCGCCGCTGCGGTCGCAGCGGCTTGCAGCTGCCCGCCATTTCGATAGGCCTGTGGCAAAACTTTGGCGAAGTAGATGCCCTCGGCAACTGCCGCACCATCCTGCGCACGGCCTTCGACGCCGGCATCACGCACTTCGATCTAGCCAACAACTACGGCCCACCCGCCGGGGCTGCCGAAGAGACATTTAGCCGCTTGTATAAGGATGACTTTCGGGCGCACCGCGACGAGCTCATCATTTCGACCAAGGCGGGCTACGGAATGTGGCCCGGCCCCTACGGCGACGGCGGCTCGCGCAAGTACCTCGTGGCTAGCCTCGACCAGAGCCTGCGCCGCATGGGTCTTGACTATGTGGACATCTACTACCACCACCGCCCTGACCCCGACACGCCGCTCGAAGAAAGCATGGGCGCCCTCGACGCGCTAGTGCGCCAGGGCAAGGCCCTGTACGTGGGCCTGAGCAGCTACTCGCCCGACGAGACCCGCCGCGCCTGCGCCATCCTGCGCGACCTAGGTACGCCCTGCCTCATTCACCAGCCAAAGTACTCACTACTGGTGCGCACGCCCGAAGAAGGCCTGCTCGACACGCTGGCTGAGGAAGGCGTCGGCTGCATCGCATTCTCGTCGCTGGCGCAAGGCGTACTCACCGACAAGTACTTGCAAGGGGTGCCAGCCGACTCGCGCGCTGCCCGTCGCCTCGGCAACGGTGCCATTGAGGAAAGCCAGCTTACCCCCGAAAACATTGCCAAGGCTCGCCAGCTCAACGAGCTGGCCCAGCAGCGCGGCCAGTCTATGGCTCAAATGGCCTTGGCCTGGGTGCTGAAAGACCCGCGCATGACCTCGGTAATTATCGGCGCCAGCAGGCCGCAGCAGGTGACTGATGCAGTAGGTGCAGTAGCTAATCACCAGTTTAGTGGAGAGGAACTATCGCGGATTGACGCGATTTTGGCCAGTACTGAGGCGTAGTAGCCTAGGTTTGTACATTAGCAAGGCAGGGTCCAGAGGTGGTTGCATACTAGTTGCTACTGCCTCTGGACCCTGCCTTTTTATATTTATAGATGTAGAGTGCCTGCGAACGAATACCTACCTAGGGTAGCGGCGCGGGCGCGTTATCTGGGCCGGTGAGGCGGTTGCGCGGTAGCAGGCGCATCGTCGTGTCGAGGCGCTGCGTAACCACTAGCTGGCGGTATTGCTGGCGCAGGGCGGCTTGTTGCTGCTGCTGCTCTTTGCGCTGGAAAAGTTTGACTTGGTACTTGGTGCCGGGTACATCGCGGCGCAGGTTTACATAGGCAAGACGCGGGGTGCGCGGGCGCATGGGCTCGCCGTTTTGGATGCGCTCGATGCGGCGCTTGTTACTGCCAAACAACACGTTGAGCGGGTTCATGCCCACGTAAAGATTGGCGCGGCCGTCGAGGTTGTAGCGGCCACTCACTTCCAGCTCGGTCAGGTTGCTGTTAAGCTTCAGGCTGGGAATGAGCACCTGCCCGCCGTTGAGCAAAAACTCAGTGCTGACAGGCTCAAAGAAGAGGTGGCCGGTGCGCTCTTTCTTCACAAACTTGAAGGACTGTTGCAGCGCTTCAACATCGAGCAGCTCTAGGTCGCGCAAGTCGGCCTTGACATAGCCATAGGTATCGGCGCGCACGGGCAGGAAAGTCGAGTCTAGGTCGGTGCGTAGCGCTGCTGCGCACCGTAGCGTGCCCCGGATGTTGTCGCCCGTGAGCACCTGAAAGCCCATCGCACTGCTTGTGGTGAAGAGTTCGGGTAGCTTAATATCTTCTAATAGGGCTTGAATGCGCAACGGGTGGTGCTGGCGCCCGCCATCGGTGCGCAGCAGGCCGTTCAGCGTAATGTGCCCGTCGAAGGCATCGAGCGAGCACTCATCTACGCGGGCCTCGCCGGGGCTTAGGTGCGACACCAACTGAAATTTGCCACCCTCGATAGAGTTGTAATGCACCCGGTCGGCCTGCACGCGTAGCACGGCCGTCACGCCACCGCTGGCTAGCAGCTGGCCCGCTGGCGAGGGGTCACTAGGCTTGCGGTTGCGCGCCCGCAGGTGCGCTAGGCGGCGCGCCCGGCGGGCGGCGAGCACCACCTTACGCGATTGATACTTGACAGTATCACGCGGGGGCTTGAGGCTGGCCAGCATACGCAGCAGCTGCTGCACATCGAGCGTAGCGTAGCGCAAGTCAACATTGGCGGTGGCGGCCGTGAGGTGAATGCCCGACACAATAGCTGCCCCCGAGGCGCGCCCCACGCCACCCTGCGGAGCCACGAAGCGCAGGTAAGGCATGCGCATTATCGAGTCCTCTTTCTCGAAGCGCAAGTGCAAGTCGCGCAGCGGCTCGCCCACGGGCAGCACCAGTTGCTTGATGTCCCAAGTCAGCGAGCCATCGGCGGCGAGTAGTAGCTCGCGCAGTGCGGGGGTAGGAGCGGGGGCACCTGACTTGCGAGCTGCTAGAGCCGCCTTGCGGCGTAGTGCCACCGCACCCGGCGGGCGTGAAAGCCGGGTAATCAGCTTGCGATAGTTGAGGCTGGCAAACCGAATACCAAGCTGAAAATCGACGGGGGCTACGTCGTTAGTGGTATCGGTAGGCCAACTGGCTTTGCCAGAGAGGCGACCTCCTAGAAAATTAGCCTTGATGTTCGAGAGATGTACTTCCTGGCCATCGTGGCGCAGGTTTACGGCTAGGTCACGTAGCGTGTCGGGGCCTAGTACCAGCCGGCCGCAGCGTAGGTCCACGTTTAGGCGCACGTCGTCGGGTAGTAAGTGGCTCCCCATCGTCATGGCAAGGCGGCGGGGATTGCGGCGTTGGCGGGGCTTGCCGCGGCGCTTGGTAGTAACCGCCGCCAGCACGCGCTGGGTGGGGACATTACCTAGGGCCCGGAGGCGGTCAATGTGCAGCTCATCAACCTCAAACTGGCCCATAATCTCGGTGCGCGGGTGCTGGCCGGTGAGGTAGGTGAGCAAGTATGTGGTAGTAGCCGCAGCCTTGAAGCGCATACCATCAAACACGCCCGAGGCATTGGTGAGGCGCCAGAGGCTATCGCGTAGCCCGATGTGCACATTCACCTCCGATACCGCAATGCGCCGAGCGGGTACGCTGAAGGCCGCGCCACGCAGCTCAACCGTGCCGCGTACCGACAGGCTTTTTTGGGTGCGGGCCAGCATTTGGTCACCTAGCGGCGGTATCAGGCCGCGCAGCTGCACGTCTAGGTCGGCAATGCCGCGGTTGGCGCGCCACAGGCCGGGCGAAATAACGGTGGCCAGCTCGGGTAGCTCGGTACGCCCGCGCAGGTGGCCTTCTACATAAGGGCGCAAAAAATTGCGCAAGACGAAGCTCGCGTCGAGCTCGCCCACCGGCGAGTAGATGCGGCAGCGGTCGAGCTGCACACTGGCAGTGCTTAAGTTGTGAGCTGGGCCATTGTCGTAGGTGCCCTGCAAGTCCCAGCGGTTGATGCGGCGCGTCGAATCCCAGGCTAGGCTGGCATTTAGTAAGCCAAAGGTCAAGACTGTGTGTGGCCGCACGGTGGGCCCACTCAGCCCCGAAATGCTGTACACGATGCGGGCGTGGCTGGGGCTGGTGGCGCCGGTGAGGTAGGGCCGCAGGCGCGCGGGCAAGGCCGCGTGCAGCACCGCTACCAGCGGCTGGGTGCCCGAAAACTGCAAGTGTAGCATAGTGCCGGTGGGCTGGTTGGCGGCCACAGTGTGCGTGCCAGCGATGCGAATGGTATCGCCATTGAGTGTGGCGCGGGTACGCCAAAACTCACCGCGCCGTGCCTTGAAGGCGTAGCGGTAGTTTAGCCACACGCGCACCGGCTCGTGGGCCAGCAGCGTGCCCGAGCGGTTGGCTAGCTGCTCTAGGTGGCCATCGAGCACGCCGCTCAGCCGCAGCGCGCCCTGCCGGATGCCGCCCGTGAGGCGTGCCCGCTGCACCTGCCCAGCCAGCGTGCTGTGGGCATAGTCGTTTTTGGTGACCATGTGGAAGTTATATACCACAATGGAATCAAGATTGAAATTCAGCAGCGGGTCTTTGCCCTCGCCCTGGCGGCGCGCTTTCTTGCCGCGTAAGCCCCAGCTGTGACCCGTCGAGTCAACATACTGTCGAAAGTCGGCGTCGTGCACTTCGAGCCGCGTGATGCGCACCTTACGGTGCCAAAGGTCTACCAGCTCGAGGCGCAGGTTGGCGTGGCCCACACGCAGCACGGGCACGGCCCGGTGGTGGCTGGTATCGGTAAGGGAGAGGTGACCTAGAGAAGCCGTAACGTGCGGAAAATCGCTCCACGGCGACAGCTCCACGGTGAAGGGCGCCAGCACCAGCCCCGAGTTTTTGGTGAGCTGCTCGCGCACCGTGCGCTGCAAATGACGCACCACGTAATCGCGCCCGAGCAGCCACACCGCGGCGCCTAGCCCGAGCAGCAAGGTCAACAGTAGTAAAAATCCAACAGCCAGCACACGCCGGAGGGAAAAGGACTTCATGCGGCAAGTTAGGTAGCTCCGGCCCAGCTTAGCTAAGCTGCACTAATGGTTGAGGCGCGGGTTTAACTACATACGTATAAGATAGCGCAAGCGGCCGGATAGGTTGGCACGTGCAACCCGCTCCCTACCTTTACGGCCGCCGCTAATGGCCCAAGCACGGCCGTAGGCGCGTACATTCGCTTTCCAATTCACCTGACTATATCCACTTTTTTCTTCCCCCTATGCCCAATCCAGCTGTCTCCATCGAACAACTGAGTATTGACACCATCCGCCTGCTGTCGGTGGACATGGTCCAAAAAGCTAATTCTGGCCACCCCGGCCTGCCCATGGGTGCTGCCCCCATGGCTTACGTGCTTTGGTCGAAGTTTATGCGCTTCAACCCCCAAGACCCCAAGTGGCCCAACCGCGACCGCTTCGTGTTGTCGGCTGGCCACGGCTCGGCGCTGCTCTATAGCATGCTGCACCTGTATGGCTACGACCTGCGCATGGACGAGATTAAGGAGTTTCGCCAGCCCGGCTCGCGCACGCCTGGCCACCCCGAGTCCAACGTAACCCCCGGTATTGAGGTAACCACGGGTCCCCTAGGTCAGGGCTTTGCCAATGCTGTAGGCATGGCTATGGCCGAGGCGCACCTAGGTGCCATGTACAACAAGCCCGGCCACGAGGGTGTGCAGGACCACTACACCTACGCCATCGTGAGCGACGGCGACCTGATGGAGGGCATCGCGGCTGAGGCAGCTTCGCTGGCCGGCCACTTGCAGCTCGGCAAGCTCATCCTGCTCTACGACGACAACGACATTTCGCTCGACGGCCCCACCAGCCTCGCCTACACCGAAGACGCGATGAAGCGCTTCGATGCGTACGGCTGGCACACCTCGCAGGTGAAGGATGGCAACAGCCTCGATGAGATTGAGGCCGCCATCAAGGCTGCGCAGGCGGTAACCGACAAGCCGTCGATTATCTCCATCAAAACTATCATCGGCTTTGGCTCGCCCCTGGCCGGCACCAACAAGGCCCACGGCAGCCCCCTAGGCCCCGACAACGTGAAGAAAGCCAAGGAGTTCTTTGGCTGGAACCCTGATGAGTCGTTCTATGTGCCTCAGGAAGTGTACGACCACCTGAAAGGCCCCGGCGAGAAAGGCGCCGAGCTGCAAAAGGAGTGGGATGCCAAGTTTGCCGCCTACGAAGGCGAGTTTAAGGCCGAAGCCGAGCAGTTCCACCTCTCCTTCAATGGCAATCTGCCCGAAGGCTGGGACAAGGACCTGCCCGTGTACACGCCCGCCGATGGCAAGCTGGCTACCCGCCAGGCCTCGGGCAAGGCCCTGAACGCTATAAAGAAAGCCGTACCGTTCATGTTCGGCGGCTCGGCCGACCTAGCCTCGTCAAACGAGATGGACAAGTCGGGTGACGACTCGTTCCAGCCCGGCCACTACGAGCGCAGCAACATCTGGTTTGGGGTGCGCGAGCACGCCATGGGCGGCATCATGAATGGTATCGCGCACCACGCTGGTCTGCGTACCTACGGTGGTACCTTCCTCACGTTCAGCGACTACATGCGCGGCGCCATCCGCCTCACGGCGTTGGCCGAGTCGGCTTCGACGTTCGTGTTCACCCACGACAGCATCGGCCTAGGTGAAGACGGCCCTACGCACCAGCCCATCGAGCAGGTGACTTCGCTACGCACCGTGCCCAACATCGTAGTGCTGCGTCCCGGCGACGCCAACGAAACCACCGAGGCTTGGCGCATTGCCATGAACACGCCCAAGTCGCCGGTTTGCCTTATTTTATCACGTCAGGGCTGGCTCCCGTTCGACCAGTCGGTGCTGACCCCCGCCGCCGGCAACGTGCAAAAAGGTGCCTACGTGCTGAGCGAAGCCCAGGGCGGCAAGCCCGAGCTTATCCTTATCGGCACCGGCTCAGAAGTGCCCCTGGCCTTAGAAGCGCAAAAAGTTCTGCAAGCCGAAGGCACCGCCACCCGCGTGGTGAGCATGCCCTCGTGGGAGCTATTTGAGCATCAGGACAAGGCTTACCGCGAGCAAGTGCTGCCGCCCACCGTGCGCAAGCGCGTGAGCATCGAGGCCGGCTCGCCTATCGGCTGGAGCAAGTACACCACCGACGAGGGTGCCAGTATCAGCATGAACCGCTTCGGCGAGTCGGCCCCGGCTGATTACCTCCTCAAAGAGTTCGGCTTCACGGTCGATAACGTAGTGAAAGTAGCCAAAGGCGTGCTCAACGGCCAGCCCGAAGAGGACGATAAGAAGCAAGTGGTTTCGTAATCACTCGCTCCCTAGGTGCTTATAAAAGCGCCCCGCTGGCCGAAGCCAGCGGGGCGCTTTTTTTGTGCCCTAACGTGAGACCCCACCCCCGGCCCCTCCCCTCCGGGAGAGGGGAGCCTGACGACTGAATGACGTTCGCCTACGGTCGGCTCCCCTCTCCCGGAGGGGAGGGGCCGGGGGTGGGGTTTCACGTTAGAAAAGCAACCTAGGAAGCAGGCGCAAACAGCGCCGCGCACTGCTGGGCTATTTCCAACTCTTCATTGGTCGGAATGACCAAGATTTTCACCCGCGAGCCCGACGCACTGAGGTCACGCAAACCGGGCTGGCGCTGCTGGTTCTGCGCTTCATCCAGGGCCAGGCCAAAGAAGTCCATGTTCTGGCACACCAGCTGGCGCACCAAGGCGTCGTTTTCGCCCACACCGGCTGTGAAGATGATAGCATCTAACCCATTAAGCACCGCAGTATAGGCGCCGATGTACTGCCGAATGCGGTAAGCATACAGGTCGTAGGCGAGCTGAGCGGCGGCATCACCAGCAGCCAGCGCTTGGCTGATGTCGCGCATGTCGCTCTGGCCAGTGAGGCCCAGCATGCCGCTCTCCTTATTGAGAAGGGTGTTGACCTGCTCGGGTGAGTAGCCCAGCGGCCCCGTCAAGTGCAGCAGTACGGAGGGGTCGATATCGCCCGAGCGGGTGCCCATCACGAGGCCTGCCAGGGGGCTGAATCCCATGCTGGTATCGAGTGACTGGCCGCCGCGCACGGCCGCCATGCTGCACCCATTGCCGAGGTGGATGGTAATGAGCCGGGCATCGGGCTGGCCTAGGTAGGCCACCGCCTGTGCGGCCACATATTGGTGGCTGGTGCCGTGGAAGCCGTAGCGCCGAATGCGCTGCTCGGTGTACAGCGCCGTGGGCAGCGCGTAGCGAAACGCCCGCTCGGGCAAGGTCTGGTGAAACGCCGTGTCGAACACCGCCACCTGACGCGCCCGCGGAAACACCCGCTCGGCCACTTCTATCCCTAGGTAGTTGGCAGGGTTGTGCAGCGGCGCCAACCCAAATAGCCGCTGAATTTCGGCTTTCACCTCGGGCGTTATGGGCGTAGCTTGGCTGAAGGTTTCGCCGCCGTGCACTACCCGGTGGCCCACCACATCGATATCGCTCGGGTTCTGGATAACACCGTCTGTAAGTAAGCGCACTACTTCATGCAGGCCCGCTTCGTGGTCGGGGAGGGGCAGGGTCAGGCGCTGCTCGGTGGGCGCCCCTTCGGCCGCGAAAACCTTATGTGTGATGGTGGCTTGCTCCGAACCCACGCGCTCGACCAGGCCACTGCACACCGGCTGCTCGGCGGGCCAGCGAAAGAGCTGGTACTTAATAGAACTGCTGCCGGAGTTGATAACGAAGATGTTCATGTGCTATTAGCTAATGCGCAATTTTACGCTGGTCATGCAGAGCATTCTGCGCATCAAGCAGCGACGAAGCATCTCGCGTGCAGCAGTAAAATCAAACGATAGGGTTACTGCACCACGCGAGATGCTTCGTCGCTGCTTGATGCGCAGAATGCTCTGCATGACAAATACAGAAAATGAACGTTACCCCTGCTGGCTTTGAATAGCCGTGATAACCACTGTATTATACACGTCGTCCACGGTGCAGCCGCGGCTGAGGTCATTCACGGGCTTGTTCAAGCCTTGCAGCACGGGGCCGATGGCTAGGGCGCCGGTTTCGCGTTGCACGGCCTTGTAAGTGTTATTGCCAGTATTGAGGTCGGGGAAGATGAGTACGCTGGCTTGGCCGGCCACCTCCGAGTCGGGCAGTTTCTGGCGGCCCACGAGCGGGTCCACGGCAGCGTCGTACTGGATGGGGCCTTCTACCTTGAGATCGGGGCGGCGCTGGCGCACCAGCTCGGTGGCTTGGCGCACTTTCTCCACATCGGCGCCCGCGCCGGACGTGCCCGACGAGTAGGAGAGCATGGCTATCCTAGGCTCGATACCGAAGGCCAAGCTGCTCTCGGCCGACGAAATGGCGATTTCGGCTAGCTGCTCGGCGGTGGGGTTGGGGTTTACGGCGCAGTCGCCGAATACGGCCACGCGGTCGGGTAGGCACATGAAAAACACCGACGACACCACCGATATGCCGGGCTTGGTTTTGATGAACTGCAACGCCGGTCGTATGGTGTGCTGCGTGGTGTGCACCGCCCCCGATACCATGCCGTCGGCGTGACCCTTGTACACCATCATCGAGCCGAAATACGACACGTCGCGCAGCAAGTCGCGGGCCATATCCTCGTTTACGCCCTTGCTTTTGCGCAGCTCATAAAAGGTGGCTACGTAGTCGGCGTAGTAATCCGACTTCACGGGGTCAATCACGCGCAAGTGACCTGGGGGCAAGTTAATACCCAGGCGCTTGGCCGAAGCTGCAACCTGGTCGGGGTCGCCGAGGATGGTGAGGTCCACGATATCCTGGTACAGCAGCAGCGCCGCCGCCCGCAAGATGCGGTCGTCATTGCCTTCAGGCAGCACGATGTGGCGGCGCTGGCGCTTGGCCCACTGCAACAGCCGGTACTGGAACATGTGCGGCGTGAGGCCTTCGGGCTGGAAGCTCACCAGCTTTTCCTCTAGGGCACGCACCGCCACGTAGCGCTCGAAGGTGCTGATGGCCAGCTGAATCTTCTTTGGATTGTCGGGCGTGATGCGTGAGCGGATAGCGCCCACGCGGGTCGTGGTTTCGAACGTGCCGGTGGGCACCATGAGGATAGGCACCACGTTGGGCAGGCCTTCGAGCAGGCGGCGCACGGGCTCGTCGGGCTCCGAGCCAGTCGAGAGCACGATGCCTGCTACCTTGGGGTAGCTCGCCGACTGGTTGGCCTGCAACGCGCACACAATGATGTCGCCCCGGTCGCCGGGCGTCACAATCAAAACGTTCTCCTTGAGGTAATTCAGGAAGTTGGGTACCTGCATGGCCCCAATGACATAGTTATCAACCTGATTGCTAAGGCCCGCCTCGCCAAACAGCAGCTTGGCCCCTAGGCCCGCCTGTATTTCGCGCATAGTGGGGTGCAGCAGGTTGGTGTCTTCGGGGATGACGGCCAGCAGGATTTCCGCCGGCAACTGGCTGCGCAGTAGAGCTTCCACATCGGCCAGTTGGGCCGGCGCGATGCGATTAGCCACTACCAGCAGCACTGGCACCTCGCGGGCCTCGAAGCTGCGCAGCGTGGTGAGGGCCGTGCTGATAACCTGGGCCGTGCTCTTGCCCGCGCCCGAGACCACCAGGATAACTGGCACGCCTAGGTTCTTGGCAATCGACACGTTGGCATCGAACTCGAAAGCCGTGCCCGGCCCCACAAAGTCGCTGCCCTCCACTACCGTGAAGTCACAACTGTCTTCCCAATGCTTGAACTTGCGGATAACGGTGTCAATCAGCTCGCCTTGGGCCCCGGTCTCGAACAAGCGCAGGGCCTCGGCGCGGGTGTAGGCGTAGGTATCGGCGGCCGGCAATTGCAGCTTGAAGTAGCTGACGATGGTGGCCAGGTGCGGGTCGGCCTGCTGAGTGGGGTCATGGTCGATGAGGGGCTTGAAATAGCCGACCCGACGGGCCTGGCCCAGCAACATATTTACCAGCCCGAGGGCAACCAGCGACTTGCCGCTGTAGGGCTCGGCAGTGGCGATGAAAACGGCTTTCGTCATGGGTGGCTAACGTAGAGTTTCAAGCCAGCGTTGGCCGATGGGCAGTACTGGTGCGGCCAGTATGGTCTGCAAATGTGGATGCCAGCGTGCCAATCGCATCTGTATAGCTAGTAGCCGAGCGCTAGTGCTCGCACCTACAAACCTGAATCGCAAGCCTAGGTCAAGCTATTAGCTCACAAAGGATAAGAGTGTAGTCGCTGAGGGGGCTGACAATAGGCGCTGATTATTTATTTAGATTTTTTCTAAATAAAGTTTGTGTTTCTGTTTTTTGCGTGAATACATTTGCCACTGTTTAGAATAAATCTAAATAATGACCCAGTCTCTCACCGCTCCTGTTCTTCGTGTTGCCCTGCTGGCCTTGTTGGCAGGCCGGGCGCTGGCCCAGCAGGCCGGGGTGCCGGTGCCCACCGACACGCTACGCCGCCAGCACCTAGGCGATGTGGTAGTGACGGCCACTCGCACCGAAAAGGCGCTGACCGACGTGGCCATCCCGGTATCGGTGGTGGGGGCCAAGCAAATCAAGAGCATGGGTTCTTTGCGCCTAGGTGATGTGCTGCGCGAGCAAACCGGCCTGAGCCTGGCGGCCGACCACGGCCAGGGTATTCAGCTGCAAGGACTTAATTCAGAATACACGCTCATCTTGGTCGATGGTGAGCCGCTTGTTGGCCGCACGGCTGGTACTCTCGACTTGACGCGGGTGGCGGTGGGCAACATCCAGCGGGTGGAGGTGGTGAAGGGCCCGGCCTCGGCGCTGTGGGGCTCCGATGCGCTAGCCGGCGTCGTCAACATCATCACCCAAAAGCCGCAGCCGGGCCTCAGCGGCAACCTGCGCGCCCGCTACGGTACCAACCAAACGACCGACCTCAGTGGCACCTTTAACGTGGGCGGCGAGCGAGCCGGCCTCACGGTGTTTGGCAACCGCTACAGCTCGGCGGGCTACACCTTGCAGCCCGAAAGTGGCGCGGCTACGATACCGCCCTTCGCCAGCTACACTGGCCAGAGCCGCTTTACTTATAGCCTGAGCGAGCGCACCAAATTCAGTTTGTCAGGCCGGTACTTTATTGAAAACCAACGCGGCACTACGCCCACCACCAGCGAAACCGGCACTACGGCCGATGTAGACCTGCGCGGCCGCCAAACCGATTTTAGCCTCAATCCCACGCTCACGCATCGCTGGGCGGGTGACAAGGTGTTTGCCACGGCGCGCCTCTACTACAGCCGCTACCACACCCAGGAGGCCTACACCTACGCCGCCGATGGCAGCTACTACGACGCCACCTATTTCACCCAGGGCTTTTTGCGGCCCGAGGTGCAGGTCGACTATAGCCCGCGCCCTAACCAAACCTTAACCCTAGGGGCCGGCTACCAGCGCCAAACCGTGGAAGCCACCCGCTACGACGAGCAGCAACAGCTAGCCAACGGCTACGGCTACGCGCAGTACGATTGGTCGCCTTTTACCAAGCTAAACCTAGTAGGCGGCGTGCGCTATGATGGACCCAGCCAGTACGCCGGCCAGCTCAGCCCCAAGCTGGCGGCCCGCTACCAGTTGCGCCCGTGGCTGGCCCTGCGCGGCTCGGTGGGCCGGGGCTACCGCGCCCCCGATTTCCGGCAGCTCTACCTCAACTTTTCCAACCCCACGGTGGGCTACAGCGTGTTTGGCACCAATCAGGTGCAGGCCAAAGTAGCCCAGCTGGCGCAACAGGGCCAACTCGCCACCGACCCCGCCACTGGCCAAGCCATCATCTACCAAGCGGCGCTGGAGCAGGCCGGCAGCCTCACGGCCGAAAGCTCGGTGGCCACCAACCTAGGGTTCTTGCTGGAGCCTAAGCTCAATAACAAATACCTGAATTATCGTCTCACGGTCAATGTATTCCGCAATAATTTGCAGAACCTCATCGAGACCACCACGGTAGCGCTCAAGAAGAACGGCCAGGCGGTATTTTCCTACCGCAACGTGACCCGCGCCTATACCCAAGGGCTGGAGCTGGAAAACGCGCTGAGCCTACCGCACGGCCTCACCCTAGGGGTGGGCTACCAGTACCTGGTGGCCAAAGACCAAGCCGTGGTCGATGCCGTGGCTGCCGGCACAGTGTTTCGGCGCGACCCTACCACGCTTGAAACCGAGCGCGTGCGGCCCGGCGACTACGGCGGGCTCTTCAACCGCTCGCGCCACTCCTGGAACGCTAAGCTCTTCTACGACAACCCCGCCCACGGCCTCACGGCCAGCCTGCGGACCATTTATCGGGGTCGCTATGGCTTTGCCGACGCCAACGCCAATACCATTCTGGACGCTGCCAACGAGTACGTGTGCGGCTACCTGCTGCTGAATGTGGCCGCCAGCAAGACCCTAGGTCCCCACCTGAGCCTGCAAGCGGGCGTCGATAACCTGACCAACTACACCGACCCGGCTTACATCAGCACCTTGGCCGGGCGGCTGCTCTACGCCAGCGTAGCTATCGAGCTGGTTAAGAAATAAGTAGCGCGGGCTTTTAGTCCGCAAATCACACACGACATCCTTTCACTAGCGGACTAAAAGTCCGCGCTACACGCTCTCCTATGTACACCTCTTTTCGCTTCGCGCTGCTGCTCGCCGCTGGTACCATCGCCCTGGCTTCCTGCAACAAAGACAATGACCCGGTAGCGCCCGCCCCCGCCGTGCAGGCCCAAACCGTGACTAGCCTCTCGGCGGCCGGCACCGCTAGCAGCACCGGCCAGCCCATCGCGGCCAAGCACTACACCTTTTATAGCTTGGCCGATGGCAAGCAGGTGGCCTACACTGACTCCAACTCGACTAAGTGGGATGTGGCGTTTCGTGGCACTACCATCTTGACCAACAGCGGTACTAGCGGCCCCGGTCAGGGCGGCGCGCTGGTGCAAGAAAAGCTATTCTCCGAAGTAGTTGCAGCGCCTGCCGATGGCTACGCGGTAGATGCGGCCAAGTCGGCTATTCCCACGGGCTCGGGCCAGGGCTGGTACAACTACAACGCTACTACCCACCTCATCAGCCCAATAGCAGGCAAAGTACTCGTGATACGTACCGCCACGGGCAAGTACGCTAAACTAGAAATCCAGAACTACTACAAGGATGCACCGGCCGCGCCCACCGCTACCAGCGCCCCTGGCTACTACACCTTCCGCTACGTGTACCAGCCCAGCGGCACGAGCTTGCAATAAGGCTGACTGTCAATTGCTAGGGTCGGATTTCTTATGTGAAGAGAGCCCCGACACTACCCAACCAGATTGTGTTATCGACCCTGGCAATTGACAGTTAGCTACCTAAAAAGTCCAGCCGGACGGGCCGCGCCCGCAGTGGTTTGGGGAGGAATAGTCTTGTGGTGAGGCTATTTAGCGTGACCCGTCCGCGTTGGCACTACTTATTAAACTGCTTATTTATGAATGCATTGACATCCTGGCTAAGCGCCCGCCTCTTGGTATTAGGTGCCCTGCTGCTGAGTACCCTAGGAGCCGCTGCCGCGCCCGCTCCGCGCATTGTGTCGCTGAGCGGCACCATCAGCGAAATCATCTGTGACCTAGGTCACCAAAGCCAACTCGTGGGTGTGGACGTGACCAGCACCTACCCCGCCACCCTCGACAAGCTGCCCAAAGTGGGCCACAACCGCAACATCTCGGCCGAGGGCGTGCTAGCCCAAAACCCCACGCTGGTGGTGGGCACCGCCGAGTCGCTCAAGCCCGAAGTAGCCGCCCAGCTCAAGTCGGCTGGCGTGCGCGTCGAGCTGTTCAAGCAGGCCTACTCGGTAGAAGGCACCAAGCAGCTCATCAAAGACGTAGCCGCTGCCTTTGGGGCCAGCGCCGAGGTGCCGGCCTTGCTCAAAAAGCTTGATGCCCAGCTGGTACAGGTGCGCAAGCCGGCCAAGGCGCCCAAGGTGCTCTTCATCTACGCCCGGGGCACGGGCACCATGATGGTAGCTGGCCAGGGCACGCAGGTCGAGAAAATCATTCAGCTGGCGGGCGGCCAAAACGCGGCCACTGGTTTCGCCGACTTCAAGCCCCTCACGCCCGAAGCCCTAGTGGCCGCTAACCCCGACGTGCTGCTGCTCTTCGACACCGGCCTGAGCAGCCTGGGGGGCAAAAGCGGCCTGCTGCAAGTGCCCGGTATCGCCCAAACCACCGCCGGCCGCACCGGCCGCGTGGTCGAGATGGATGGCCAGCTACTCACCGGCTTCGGCCCGCGCCTAGGGCTAGCGGCTAGCGAATTAGCCAAGAAAATTCAGTAAGTCCCTTGCTAATCAATGTCCAGTCGCTTGCCCCCATGCCCGCTATTGCCCCGCCCATTTCCACTACCCAAACGCCCACTGTCCGGCCTGCCCGCGAGCAGCGCGCCCGCTTGCTGCTGGTAGTGCTGGCCGGGCTGCTGGGGCTAGCGGCCCTGCTGGGCGCGGGGGCCGGTGCCCTGCGCGTGCCAGTAACGGCTGTAGTGGGCGTGCTGCTGCACAAGCTGGGCCTAGCTACCAGCCTAGCTTTCGAGCCCCAGCAGGAGGCCGTGATATGGGCCATCCGACTGCCTAGGGTGCTGCTGGCGGTGCTGGTAGGTGCGGCCCTGGGTCTGGCGGGCGCCGCCATGCAAGGCCTATTTCGCAACCCCTTGGCCGACCCTTCGCTGCTGGGTATCTCGGCCGGGGCCTCGCTGGCGGCCGTGGCCGTTATCGTGCTAGAAGAGAAGGTGCTAAGGGCAGTGAGCGCCGTGAGCGGCTTAGGTAGCTACCTGCTGCCGCTGGCCGCCTTTGCGGGTGCCTGCCTCACCACGCTGTTTGTGTATCGGGTGGCGCGGCGCGGCGGACGGGTACTAGTGAGCACCATGCTGCTAGTAGGCGTGGCCACCAACGGCTTGGCCGGGGCTATCACCGGACTCTTCACCTACGCCGCCACCGATGCCCAACTGCGGAGCATCACCTTCTGGGGCCTTGGTAGTTTGGGCGGCGCCTCCTGGGACACGCTAGCCACGCTGGCGCCACTGCTAGCCCTGCCGCTGCTGTGGCTACCCAGGCTAGGCAAACCCCTGAATCTGCTTGCTCTAGGCGAAGAGCAAGCAACCCACTTAGGGCTGCCCGTGGCGCGTCTCAAGTGGCAGATTATTGGCTTGACGACCCTAGCCGTGGGCGCCTCGGTGGCGATGGTCGGCACCATCGGTTTTCTGGGCTTTTTGGTGCCGCACGTGCTGCGCCGGGTGGCTGGGCCCGACCACCGGTTCATCTTACCAGCCTCGGCCCTAGGTGGTGCCTTGGTGCTGCTGCTGGCCGATACGCTGGCCCGCACCGCCGTGGCACCGGCCGAACTGCCCATCGGCATTCTCACCGCGCTGCTTGGTGCACCGGTTTTCCTCTGGATAGTGATGCGCGAGTCGCGCCGGCTGGGATAGGGAGACTGCTTGCTGGCGCGAGTTACGCTGCGATAAACTCGCGTCAGTGAAACCAATGGAACCGGAGAGGAATGGAGCTGACTGGTGCTCTACTAGTAAAGAATATTTTTCATCTACGTTACTATGTACGAAGCTCGCGAACTCACTTACCAGGTTGGCCCCAAAATGCTACTCCACCGTGTGTCGCTCAGCGCTCGCACTGGCGAGGTGCTGGCCATAGTAGGAGCCAATGGCGCCGGCAAGTCGACGCTACTGCGGCTGCTGAGCGGTGACGTAAAACCCAGTGCGGGCGAGGTACTGTTTGGTGGTAGTGCGTTGGGCGACTGGCCGCCTGCTGAGCTGGCCCGCCGCCGGGCAGTGCTCACGCAACAGCACACGCTGGCGCTGGCCTTTCAGGTGCGCGAATTAGTGATGCTGGGGCGCTACCCGCACTTTGGGGGGCAGCCCACGTCCCACGACCACGCGGTAGTAGCGGCTGCCCTCGACATGGTGGGCCTGCGCCATCTAGTCGAGCGCGAGTACCTCACGCTTTCGGGTGGCGAGCAGCAGCGGACGCAGCTGGCGCGAATACTGGCCCAAGTGTGGGAAGCCGAAAACGGCTTTCTGCTGCTGGACGAGCCTCTCACGGGCCTTGACCTGCGCCACCAGCATCACACGCTGGCCGTAGCGCGCCAATTGGCACGGCGCGGCTTCGGAGTAGTAGTGGTGCTGCACGACCTGAATCTAGCCGCTCAGTATGCCGACCAAGTGGCGCTGCTGCACCAGGGGCGCGTAGTAGCCAGCGGCACCCCGGCCCAAGTATTCACGCCCGACTACATTCACCTCGGCTTCGGCATTGAAGTAGAACTGCTGGCTCACACCAGCCTGGGGCACCCGCTCATCGTGCCTACCGTGAGCATGACCTTTTAATAGGGAGCAGCCGTTCTAAATGCTATTTGAAAAGAGGTTGTCATTGCGTACGCAGCGAAGCAAGCGCACCTAGGTGATGCCCAAGCAACTCATGTTGATGAGATTGTTTCGTCCGTCCCTTTTCGCAATGACAACCAGTTCTGCCTAAGCTGTGAATTCATAACTCATAATTTCTAACTCTTAACTAGCCCGCCATGCCCACTCTCCTTGCCCCCGAAACGCTCGCCGACCGCTGGGCCACCTACCAGCAAGACAACCCCAAGAGCCGCATCCGCGACGCGGCCCGCGTCCTAGGTACCAGCGAAGCCGCCCTGCTCGCCACCCGCACTACCGGCCAGCCCGACTCGCCGGTGGTGGCCCTGGCCGGCGACTTTAAGGAACTACTTAAGCAGGTGCCGACCCTAGGTCGCGTGATGGCCCTGACCCGCAACGACAGCGTGGTGCACGAGCGCAAGGGCCCGTACTTGAGCGTCTCGTTTCAAGGTCCAATGGGCCTGGTGCTGGGCGAAGATATCGACTTGCGCCTCTTTATGATGCACTGGCAGCACGGCTTCGCGGTGAGCGAGAATGGCCTTCGCAGCCTCCAGTTCTTCGCCGCCGATGGCGAGGCGCTGCACAAAATCTATGTGCTCGACGGTGAAACCGACCTAGCCGCCTATGAGGCGCTGGTAGACCGCTTCCGCGCCCACGACCAGCCCGCCAGCCTCATCACTGGTCCCACGCCTAGCCCGGCCGTCGAGGCTGCCGATGCGGGCATCGACGTGGCTGGCTTTCAGGCGGCGTGGCGCGGCTTGCAGGATACGCACGCGTTTTTTGGGCTGCTGCGCGAGTTTGGGGTGAGCCGCACCCAGGCCCTGCGCCTAGGTCCGCCCGAGTTGGTGCGCCAAGTAGACAATCAAGCCATTGACCGGGCGCTGCGCGCCGCGGTCGCTGAGGCGCAGCAGGTCATGATTTTTGTGGCCAGCCGCGGCTGCATCCAGATTCACACTGGCCCCGTGGAACGCATCGTGCCCACCGGCCCCTGGCTCAACGTGCTTGACCCCGATTTCAACCTGCACCTTAAGCTCGAAGACGTAGCCCAAAGCTGGGTGGTGCAAAAGCCCACTGCCGACGGCATCGTGACTTCGCTCGAACTGTTTGATGCGCAAGGCAATAATCTGCTGCTGCTATTCGGTAAACGCAAGCCCGGCATCCCGGAGCAGGCGTCGTGGCAGGCGCTAGTAGCCGCACTCTAAATCAGTTACCAACTGAGGTGATAATCGCTCAATGTTCACTGCTCACTGACACCTTATGTCTCGCTGCCTCCATCACAACCCCCTAGGGGGCATTGCGCAATGCCCTGGTGGGTGCTGCCTGCACCTGTACTTTGGCAACGTGGGCTTGCGCCTACTGCCGCATGAGTTGCGCCAGTGGCGCGGCATAGTGGCAGAATTGTGCTCTTACCACGCCCCGCACATTGTCGATGCCGAGGCGCGCTGCCTTAGCATCCCCGGTCCCACGTCCGATGTGGTATTCCTGTTTTCGCTGGAAGAGCTGCACTGGCTGCACGACCTGCTCATCAGTGCGGCACTGCTGCTGGAAGCTAATGCGCTGCTGGCGCCCAAAGCCGACTCCTAGGCGTAGCTTGGACTTGGTAGTCCGAGCGCGAGCGTAGCGAGGAGGGGCGCTTGTAGACGTTTGCTTACGCGAAATGCTCGCTACGCCCGCGCTCAGACTACCAAGTCCAAGCTACTCTTAATGACAAAGCCCGCCCCACGTGCTAGGACGGTGGAGCGGGCTTCGTTATAAAACTGCCTAGTGTGTGAGCGGTACTTACACCAGCTTATCAGGCGTAATCGGCAGCTCGCGGACGCGCTTGCCGGTGGCGTTGAACACGGCATTGGCAATGGCGGGGGCCACGCCGATGGTCGAGATTTCGCCGATGCCTTTGGTACCTAGGGCATTCACGAGCAGGTCGGGCTGGTTTACGAAAGCTACCTCAATGGCTGGCGCGTCGGCGTGCACGGGCACGTGGTAGTCGGCCAGGTCTTTGGTGACGTAGCGGCCAAACCGGTCGTCGATGCGAGCGTGCTCCATCAAGGCCATGCCGATGCCACCCACGGCGCCACCCTTCATCTGGTTGGCAGCGGTTTTCTCGTTGATGATGGTGCCCGCGTCGGCGCACGATACCATTTTGCTCACCCGCACCTCGCCGGTCAGCTCGTGCACGCGCACTTGCACAAAGTGCACCGAGAAGGAGTACATCGAGTACTTCTGGCCTTCGTCGCCAGGCTTAGCCTCCACCGTGACGGCGGCCGCGCCTGCCTGCTTGAGCAAGTCGGCGTAGGGCACGCGAGCGGCGGTGTTGCTACTCAGTGAGAGATGTTTGTCACCTAGGGCCACGTCCTCCTTCTTAGCCGAGGCGAAGGCTGGGTTTTTGGCACCGGCCAGTTCGCGGAGCTTGTCTTTGAGGGCCAGGCAGGCTTGCTGCACGGCCGGGCCCACGCTATTCACCGTGGACGAGCCGCCCTGGGTGCCCGCCTGCGGGTAGTCGGAGTGGCCGAGCTCAAACGTGATTTTCTCGGGTGCGATACCTAGGGTGTCGGCCGCAATCTGGGTCATGGCCGTGCCGGTGCCGGGGCCAATGTCGGTGGTAGCGCATTGCATGAGTACGGTGCCATCGGGACGTAGCTGAGCGCTGGCGTGCGCCCCGCCGCGGTGCGCGCCGAAGGTGCCCACGCCCATGCCGTAGCCTACCAGCCACTCACCGTCGCGAATGCTGCCGGGCTTCAGCTTGCGGTTGCTCCAGCCGATGCGGTCGGCACCAAGCTTGTAGCACTCCTTCAAGAACTTAGTGCTCCAGGGGCGGTTTTTCTCGGGGTCCGTATCGGTGTAGTTGCGCAGACGAAACTCCATCGGGTCGAGGTTCAGCAGATAAGCCATCTCGTCCATGGCCGACTCTAGGGCAAACGCGCCGGTGGCTTCGCCGGGGCCGCGCATCCAGATGGGCGAGCCGATGTCGAGGGCTGCCAAGCGGTAGCGCGTCGTGAGGTTGGGCGACGTGTACATCATGCGCGTCTGGGCCAGCGTCGATTCAGTAAACTCCTCATAGGTAGAAGTTTGGCCAACGCTCTCGTGCGTGATGGCCGTGATTTTACCGTCGGGGGTAGCGCTCATGCCGAGCTTCTGCCAGGTGTAGGGGCGGTAGCCCACCATCGTGAACATCTGCTCGCGGGTCAGCATCAGCTTCACCGGGCGGTTCGTCACCTTGGCCGCGATGATAGCCGCCGACTCGTGCGGCCAGCTGTGCAGCGCGTTACCGAAGGCCCCGCCTACGAAGGTGGCAATGACCTTCACGTTAGCCTCGGGCAGGCCCCACTCTTTGGCAAAGTCGCGGCGGGTGGCTAGGGTGCCCTGCGTCTTGTCGTAGAGAGTGAGGCGGTCGGCCGCTTCCCAGTGCGCCGTGATGGACTGCATCTCCATCGGGTGGTGCATCTCGGTGGGAATCACGTACTCGCCTTCGATTTTGAGGGCGCCCGTCTTGTAAGCATCTGCCTGACCACGCTGGTAGTCGGCCATTGGCGACTTCGGGTTTTTTTTGGCCGAAGTCGGCAGAAAAGCCTGCGGCTTGTTATCCTCTAGGTTGGTTTGGTGCTTTTCCTTGGCGTACTGCGCCTTCACCAGCCGGGCCGCGTAGCGGGCGCGCTCCCACGAGTCGGCCACCACTACCGCGATAGGCTGGTCGTTGAAGCGAATTTTATCGTCGTTGAATATCTTGATGGGCCCGCCCACCGTGGCTGGCTGCGAGGGGTCTTTGCCGGCCGTGTCGTAGCCCGGCACTTTGGGTGAGTTGTAGTGCGTAATCACGGCCAGTACGCCCGGCGCGCGCTCGGCGGCCTTGGCATCGATGCTCGTGAGGCGGCCCTTGGCAATGGTGCTGCCCACCAGCACGGCATAAACCAGGCCCGGCAGCTCGTACTCGGCCGAGTACTTGGCCGCGCCGGTCACCTTCAAGTGGCCATCCACCCGGTTCATCGGTGCGCCGATTTGCTTTTGTTGCGCTTTCATAATCAGTATATTATCCTTTAATTCGCTAGGTAAAAACTCGGATGGCGCGGGGCTGTGCCCCGTGTCTACTATTTGCTGGCCTCTGGCCGGCATGTCCGGTTGTGGTAGCTGATGCTACCTAAATAACGTTCGTTGACGTGCCGGCCAGAGGCCGGCTAATAGTAAACACGGGGCACAGCCCCGCGCCATCTCAAGAAAGCCTAGGTCTCTACGCCGCCGCGGCGGTGCGTAGGGCCTGCACTATTGTATTAGGGCCTAGCTTCAGCTTGTACGCGTTGTATTTGAAAGCTTTAGCACCCTGCATGGCCACTTCGGCGGCGCGCCGGAAGCTGGCTTCGGTGGCGGGCTGGCCCACCAGCGACTGCTCGGCGGCGGTGAGGCGCCAGGGCTTGTGCGCCACGCCGCCCATGGCGAGGCGAGCGGCCTTGATGGTGTTGCCATCGAGGTCGAGCGCAGCCGCCGTGCTCACAAGGGCGAAGGCGTAGCTGGCGCGCTCGCGCACCTTCTGGTAGTGCACGTGCTTGGTGAAAGGGCCATCGGGAATATCGACGGCCGTAATCAGCTCGCCGGCTTCGAGGTTGGAGTCCTTTTCGGGCGTGTCGCCGGGCAGGCGGTGAAAGTCAGCAAACGCAATGCGCCGGTCGCCCTTAGGTCCGCTCACGAGCACGGTAGCGTCGAGGGCCACCAGGGCCACGCTCATGTCGGAGGGGTGCACCGCGATGCACTTGTCGCTTGCGCCGAAGATGGCGTGCATGCGGTTGATGCCCTCTAGGGCGCCGCAGCCCGTGCCGGGCTCGCGCTTGTTGCAGGGCATGGTGAGGTCGTAGAAGTAGCTGCACCGGGTGCGTTGCAGCATGTTGCCGCCCACGGTGGCCATGTTACGCAGCTGCGGCGAGGCACCAGCATTGAGGGCCAGGGCCAGCAGGGGCTGGTGCTCGCGCACCAGGGCATCGTTGGCCACGGTCGAGTTCAAGGCTAGGGCACCTAGGCGCAGGCCTTTGTCCTGGCGCTCGATTTTGGCGAGGGGCAAGCGGTTGATATCCACCAGCTTTTGCGGCGTCATGATGCCGCGCTTCATCAGGTCGACCAGGTTGGTGCCGCCTGCGATGAACTTGGCCTGGGGGTCTTTGGCCACCACGTCGATGGCGCCTTGCGGCTTGGTAGCCCGCACGTATTGGAACTGGTTCATACCTTCTGGCCTCCCTGCTTAACGTCTTGGATGGCCGCTACAATGTTGGTGTAAGCGCCACAGCGGCAGATGTTGCCGCTCATGTACTCGCGGATTTGACCTTCCGAGTCGGCGTGGCCCTCGCGCACGCAGGCTACGGCGCTCATAATCTGGCCCGGCGTGCAGTAACCGCACTGAAAGCCGTCGTGCTTCACGAATGCTTCTTGCATGGGGTGCAGCTTGTCGCCGTTGGCCAGGCCCTCGATGGTCGTGATTTCCTGGCCGTCGTGCATCACCGCGAAGCTCAGGCAGGAGTTTACGCGCTGGCCATCGACGTGCACCGTGCAGGCGCCACACTGGCCGTAGTCGCAGCCCTTTTTGGTGCCAGTGAGGTGCAGGTTCTCGCGCAGCAGGTCGAGCAGCGTGGTGCGGGGCTCTACCGACAGCTTGTGCTTGGTGCCATTTACTTTCAAGGAGAGGGGCACTTTCTCGAAAGCAGCGGCTACTTTTTCGTCGAGCTCGGCCGCGGCGGCCGAGACTACGGGGCCAGGCACCAGGGCCATCGCCGTGAGCACCGACGACTGCTTGAGGAAGGTGCGCCGGGAGTCGTCGTGCGAGCTATCTAGTTCGGGTTCAGCATTCATAGCCGGTTATATAAGGAATAGAAGTTAAGATAGTACATCCGCGCTAAAGAAGCAGCGGGTCCGAGTGGGGTTGCAACAGCAGCGGCGGCGTTTCTGTTGCAGGCCGCTCACAACTTATACTCGGGGACGCGCTGGCCTATGGCTCGTATGGCCTTGCTGCTAGGTAGCGATTCGCACCGGATAGGGCGGGGGGTATACATTGTCCTAGGTGGCAGGCTAGGCAACAAGCAGGGATAAATACGTAGGCTACGCAAGTGTAATATTTAAATATAAATAAGGGTTTTAACTGGTTTTGTCTGCTGAGTTAGCCCCTACTTTTGACTAGTTAGGAAGGGTGTCGTCACGAAGCTCTTGCTTAACTCGCTAGTCGCCAGCTCACAGCTGGTTCACCTGTCACTCGTCCTCGTATCTTTTATGAAAGCACAGTTTTCTCCCATGCTAGCCCCGGCTCCGCCGGCTACCCTCAACCTAGACGAGACAGCAGCCATCGAGGCCACGTGCGCGCAATTGCGCAGCTTGCCGCCGGCTGGCGCGCAGCTACACATCGACTGCGGGCAACTACGCTGCCAGCGCACGCTCGGCGTCAGCTATGTGGTATCGCAGTTGCTACGGCTGCGCCAGGCAGGCGCCAGTATCTGGCTGCGCAACGTCAATGCGCCATTACGGCGCTGCTTGCAGCTGCTGCAAATAGGCTCCTTGTTCCACTTCGTGGATTCGGAGTAGTAATCGTGGGGCGGTGCTGCGGCCTAGGTTGCGGTATTCCCGAAAGTGTATTCCAGCAAAAAGCCCGGGCTACGTGTAGCCCGGGCTTTCTTTTTGGGGTTATTAGGCAGGAGCTAGGTCCTGGCTTTTGGTTACTTCCTCATCGGCCTGCGGTGCCTCGCCAACTTTGCTGAAGAGCTCGCGCAAGCGGTCCGGCGTCAGCTCGGTGAAGTCTTTGATGGCCGTGAGGGGAGCTTGGAAGGCGTCGGCTTCTAGGGTAGTTGTCACGGCTACGCAGTGCATACGCGCCTTGTAGGCAGCGTGCTCGCCCAAGATGGCGTCTTCAAACACTACGCAGTGCTCGGGCTTGATGCCTAGCTTCTCGGTCACGACGGCGTAGGTTTCGGGATGGGGCTTGCCTTCTTCCACGTCGTCGGCGCCTACTACCACATCGAAGAAGCGGCGCAAATCGAGAAAGTCGAGGATGTAGCTCAAGGTATCGTTGGCCGAGCCGCTGCCCAGGCCTATTTTGAGGCCGCTGGCGCGGGCGGCTTCCAAAAACTCGACTAGGCCAGCCAGAGGCTTGCGGTCGTCCCAGTACAGGGTGCGGTACAGAAATTCGCGTTGGTCGGCGTATTTCTTCAAGTCTTTTTCCGACTTGGGTTCGTCAAAAACTTGTTCGAGGATATCGGTGGCGGGCATGCCATTGAGGCGGCTCAGGAGGTCGTTGGCATCGGCCTGGAGACCTAGGTCGCGGAAAAGCAGTTGGAAGGCACGGGCCTGTACGGGCGTGTTATCAACGATAACGCCGTCCATGTCGAATACGAGGGCTTGTAAATCAGCCATTAGAAAAAGAGGGAAATGAATAAAGACACCTAGGGGTGGGGCAACGCTAAGTTGCCGCCGCAGCAAGCTGCCGCTGCTACAGCCAGTCGGGGCTGCTAGCGTGACAGGTGTTTACTGGTTTACACCTAAAGAAGATGCTGTCGAGCCTAGTAATAAGTGGCTACAAGAAACCAGCGGGGCGCTCCTTGCTGAGCAGCCAAGAAGAGCCGCCCGGCCGCAACTGGCGCAGCCAGTACACCTGGCCCGTGCCCTCGGGCGAGGCGGGTAGCTGGAGCACCAGCTTTTCGACTGCCTGAGTGGCCGAAGACGCCGCTCGGCCGTGGGCGCGGCCCATGGCCCAGGCCAGGCCGTGGCAGCTCGCTTGCTCGGCTACCGGCAGGGCTACGTCGAGGTCGGGGGCCACTTGCAGCCACATGCCTGGGGTAGGCTCGGCCATGCCTAAGTCGTTGGCTGGCACCACCAAATGCACAAGCGGCTGCTGGCCCGCTAGCAGCACTAGGTGCCTAAAAGCGCCGGCCTGCGGGCAGAGATACCAGCTAAAGTGGGGGGCTCCGGTAAGCACGGTTTGTTGGCGGTGCCGGTGCGTAACATGCAGCACGGGGTTCGTGGCTTGAGCGGCTGACTGACTAGTAGCGTTCATAAGACAGGGCACGACTGATAGTCCGCGTAAGGGCTCCCGATGGCCCACCTGCCAAGCGGCGGCTACGCAGGCTTACTCGGGAGCACTGCAGTAAAAAGCGAAGCCGAAGTAACGTCCACTGCTTGTTTTAATTTATGAACAAACCGCTATTAAACTGCAAATTACCAATTAGCTCGTAGGGGCACATCGGTATTTTCACGCAGGGGCATGCAGGCATTACGTGTTGTGTGCAGCCACTTCTGAAAGCTACGGGTCTTGGCTTCGGCTACTACGTAAAATAACCTCCCGGCCTAGGGGCTGCTGGGCCGAACGGTACAGCTACTACTTGGCTAATTTTTAGCCCGCTAGCTGCCCCCAGAGGAGGGCCGCACGAGGGGAAGGGAGCCTGGGTACACCTTTAACATGGCCTGTGGCCGAGCGTACACAGCAGCAGAATTTGGCCGCTAGCCAAGCGACTGAAGTAGCTCTATTTCCCCATCCTTTCTTTTCCACCATGGCCGACAAACTAGAAACCCTCGACGACCTGCTCGAGATGCAGCTCAAAGACCTGTATAGCGCCGAAAACCAGCTGGTAACTGCCCTGCCGCTGATGGCCCAAAATGCCAAGGATGGCCGCCTGCGGGCTGGCTTTACCAAGCACCTGCGCGAAACCGAAAAGCAAGTGCAGCGCCTCGAGCGCATCGGCCAAGACCTCGGCATCGAGCTAGGTGGCCACACTTGCAAGGCCATGGCTGGCCTCGTGGCCGAGGGTCAAGAGCTGCTTTCGGAAGATGCGACCGACGAGGTGATGGACGCGGCCCTGATTGCGGCGGCTCAGCGCATCGAGCACTACGAGATTGCGGGCTACGGCACGGCGGCACACTATGCCGAGCGCCTAGGCCACGAGCAAGCCGCTGACCTGCTGCGCCAAACCCTTGAGGAAGAGCAGTTCACCGATACTAAGCTCAACGACCTCGCCAAAAACTACATCAACCAGAAAGCTGAGTAGCCAGCCGCCCGGCTAGCCCTAGGCTCCCGCATCGCCTTACTTTTGTGAAAAGGCCCGCCCTAGGCGGGCCTTTTTAATGACTTGCCGGTTGTTCGGCCGTACTTCTATTTTTTAGCGTGAATAAGAATCTCCTGCCGCTCGCCCTGGGCGGCTTGGCCATAGGCACCACTGAGTTTGTGATGATGGGCCTGCTGCCCAGCATCGCTCAAGACTTTCGCGTCTCCATTCCGGCGGCGGGCTATGCCATTTCGGCCTATGCACTAGGCGTCGTCATTGGGGCGCCCCTGCTCACTACCCTCGGGCGCAACCTGCCACCCAAGCGCATCTTGGTGCTGCTGATGCTGCTGTTTACAGTTTTCAACGCGTGCTCGGCGTTCGCGCCTAATAATACCGTGCTGTTTTTTGCGCGGCTGCTGGCGGGGCTGCCGCACGGCGCATTCTTTGGGGTGGGCTCGGTGGTGGCGAGCCGGCTAGCAGCTCCCGGCAAGCAGGCGCAATCCATCGCTACCATGTTTGCGGGCCTCACCATTGCCAACCTACTGACGGTGCCGCTGGGCACGTACCTCGGCCAGCATTACTCGTGGCGCTATTCCCTAGGTGGCACGGCAGGCATTGGCCTACTCACGCTGCTAGCCATTCACTACTTTTTGCCCGCCTTGCCCGCCCAGAATACCGGCAGCGCCTCGTCGGAGCTGGTCTTATTTAAGCGGCTCACTACGTGGCTCATCATTCTTATTACGGCTATCGGCACGGGTGGGCTGTTTTGCTGGGTGAGCTACATCGCCCCGCTCATGACGGACGTTTCGCGCTTTCCGGCCGCCTACGTGCCCTACATTATGATGCTTGTGGGGCTAGGCATGGTGGTGGGCAACGTAGTAGGCGGCAAACTGGCCGACCGCGTGAAGCCGGTCACGGCCTGCCTGCTGCTGCTGCTGGCTATGGCTGCCACCTTGGTAGCTATTTTCTTCGTATCCGAAAACCAGATTGCGTCGCTGGTGCTGACCTTCCTGGCTGGCAGTTGGTCGCTGGCCTTGGCCGCGCCCATCCAAATTCTGATGATTCAGTCGTCGAAAGGCGCCGAGATGCTGGGCGCTTCTGTCACGCAGGCGGCCTTCAACATGGGCAATGCCCTAGGGGCCTTTCTAGGCGGGCTGCCCATTGCGATGGGCTACGGCTACACTTCGCCTGCACTGGTGGGGGTGGGTATGGCGCTGGTGGGCGCGGGCTTTGCCTACGTGCTGGCTCGCACCACGCGCCAGCAGCCGGTGGAAACCCTCGTAGAGGTAGCCGCCTAAGGGGCTTAGCTGCCCAGGCGCAAACCCCACCCCCTAGCCCCCTCCCCTTTGGGAGAGGGGGACTAGCTTCTAGTTTTTAGAAATTGCCTTTTTAGAATTAGAGCTAGTTCCCCCTCTCCCAAAGGGGAGGGGGCTAGGGGGTGAGGTTTGCGCCTGGGCAGCGAGAATTAGTAACCCTCACACCCCCGTTGGCAGCAGCTGCGCCAGTAGCTCCTGCCCGGCAGGCCAGTCGCCTAGGTTAGAGTCGGCATTCAAGTGGCCCTGCGGCCCCACGTTTACCAGCTGGCTGCCCCAGGCGCTGGCAAAGGCCGTGGCCCTAGGTAGCGTCACGTACTGGTCATCAGTAGAAGCCACCACGATGCTCGGAAATGGCAAGGCGTGCATGGGCATGGGCGCAAAGTCCGTGACTGCGGGCGGAAAATCGGGCCGGTCGGTGTCGGCGGGCGCCACTAGGAGCGCGCCTACTACCGCTCCTGTCGGGAACGCTGATGCCCACTTGGCCACCGTGGCGCACCCTAGGCTGTGGGCTACCAGCACAATCGGGCCCGGTGCCTGCGCAATGGTGGCCGCTAAGGTCTGCACCCACTCGGGGCCCGCGGGGTGGTCCCAGTTGGCTTGCTCCACGCGCGGGTAGTGGTGGCGCTGTGCCCAAAGCGTTTGCCAGTGCTGCGGGCCTGAGTTACCCAGGCCGGGGACTAATAAGACAGTCGTCATGCCGGGAATACGCAAATAAGCCGACCTAGTGTACCTACCGTAGCGCGGGCTTTCGGTTCGCATGTACTGGCGTAAGCACTCCCGGATTAAAAGTTCGGGCTACAGCAGGCGGCTATTCGCCGCCGTATCTGCTGCCGCCCCCGCCGCCCGCATCCATGCGCACGATGCGCGGGGTGAAGGAGCCGAGAACATCGACTAGGTCTTGCTGGTGGGCCATGACTTGGTGAATATCCTTGTAAGCCATCGGCGCCTCGTCGAGGCCGCCGCCGATAAGCTCCACACCCTTGTCGCGCAGCAGCCGGCGCAGCTCGCCCTCCGATACCTGCTGCTTGGCCTGGGTGCGCGAGAGCCGCCGCCCGGCCCCGTGCGAGGCCGACTGAATGGAATCGCGCTCGCCCCGGCCGCGCACGATGTAGCCGGGCGCCGTCATCGAGCCCGGAATGACGCCGAGCACGCCTTGGCCCGCCGGGGTGGCACCCTTGCGGTGCACAATGGCCTCGCGGCCGTCGGGTAGGGTTTCCTTCCAGGCGAAGTTGTGGTGGTTTTCGACCTTGGCCAGCGACTTTTCGCCCAGGGCTTGGCTCAGGCGGCGGTGAATGTCGCGGTGGCAGGCCGAGGCATAATCGCCGGCTAGGTTCATGGCCCGCCAGTATTCTTGGCCCTCCTGTGTGTCAAGGTCGAGCCAAGCCAAGTAGCGCGCCTCGGGCGGCAGGGGGCACTTCTCCATGGCCACTTTGGTGTAGTGCTGGGCAATGGCCGCACCCAGCCCCCGCGAGCCGCTGTGCGAAAGCAGCCCTAGGTACTGCCCCACGGGCACGCCCAGCTCATTGTTTTCGGTGGTGATATCGACCAGGCCCCACTCCACAAAGTGGTTGCCCGAACCCGACGAGCCCAGCTGGTTGATGGCCGCCTCGCGCTTGCCGCGCACCACGGCGATTTCCTTGAACTCGGGCCGGTCGAGGATAGGGTCGTCGGCGGGGTTTTTGAAGACTTCTTTGCCGCCAAAGCGGGTGTGGGCGTGCAGCATTTTCTTGAGCTCCTGCATGCGCTGCCCTAGGTAGCGCGGCGGCAGGTCGAACACCGACAGGGCCATGCGGCAGCCAATGTCCATGCCCACGCCGTAGGGAATCACGGCATTGTCCACGGCTAGCACACCGCCGATGGGCAGGCCGTAGCCCTGGTGGGCGTCGGGCATTAGGGCGCCGTCGAGGGTCACGGGTAGCTGCATGGCGGTGTCCATCTGGCGGCGGGCACCGTCTTCGATGAAAGCTTCGCCGTAACGGCGATAATCTTTTATCTGCGGATTGAGGCCCACGGCGCGGCTGGGCTCGGGCACAAATTCTTTGGCCAAGTCGCGCCACAGCGAGTCGCGCAGGTAGGCGTAGGGGTCGTCTTTTATTTTTTGGAGCAGGGCCAGCGCGCTGCCTTTGTCAAGCTTGCTGAGCTGTCGGTCGGCCAAGATGTCGAGCGCCAAGGTGATAGCGCGGCCTTCGGGGTAACCGAGTTTGCGCAGGTCGTTGCCGCGCAGTTTGAGAGTCGCCATAGGGTAGGAAATGGGGCTCGTTTATAGCGCGGGCCAGGGCTGCGGGGTTATAGCCGAGTCTAAGTTTCGCCTAGGTGCGAGCCACGGATTCTACCGTTCTGCTAAGCAGCCGATAGCCCAATTTTTATCGAACTGACGCTTGCCGAGTGCGTATGCAGGGCCCCATGAGCACTCCTCTGCCAACCGTTATTTTCCTGCACGGCTACCTCGAAAGCCCGGCCATCTGGCCCGACTTTCTGGGCGACCACTTCCGCGATTACCAAGTCCTCACGCCCGCCTTGCCCGGCTACGGCCCCGCCGACGCGGCTCCCGACTACAGCCTCGAAGCCGCTGCCGATGCCGTGCGGGCCGAGCTGGCCGCCGCAGGCGTGGGGCGCGCCGTGCTGGTGGGCCATAGCATGGGCGGCTACGTCGCGCTGGCATTTGCCGAAAAATACCCAGGCTTGGTGGCCGGCCTAGGGCTGTTTCACTCCTCGGCCCTGCCCGATAGCGAGCACGACGCCGAGCACCGGGCGCGCAACCGCACCTTCTTGCAAGAGCACGGCGTGGCCGCCTACGCCGAAGAGTTTTTGCAGCCCCAGCTGTCGCCCGTGCACCGCGAGTCGCTGACCAATGCCATCGAGCAGCTCCAAGCTATTGCGGTCGCCGTGCCGCTACCCGTGGCCCTAGGTAGCCTCGATGCCATGGCCCAGCGCCCCGACCGCCGGGCGGTGCTCGAAAAAGCTACGTATCCCGTGCTCTTCATCGCGGGCAAAGACGACCACGCCGTGCCGCCCGAAAAGACCCACGAGGAAAGCCTGCTGCCCGATTATGCCACCGTGGTGTGGTTGGCCGGCGTGGGCCACCTAGGCTTCATCGAGCGCCCCGCCGATACGCGCCGCGCCGTGCGCCACCTGCTGGATGCGGCCTTTGACCACTAGCATCGGCGTAAACAAAAAAGAGGGATTAAAGCGGTTTTGAAGCCCCTTCAATCCCTCTTTGTATCTAAAGAGCACACTCGAAAAACGTTTGTCCTGCTGAGCTTGTCGAAGCATCTCTATTGCACCGTCAGATGAAACGGTAGAGATGCTTCGGCAAGCTCAGCAGGACATTTCTAGTCCTAGAGAGCTGCTATGAACTGCACGACAGCGTAGCGCAGCCGGGCTTGTCTTGGGCCCATTCGGGACGCTTCGCGGCTAGCTCCTCATGCTCGGAGTGCTCGGCAAATGGGGTTTTCAGCACTTCAAACAGCGTGTCGAGTTTCGATAAGTCACCAGCCTCCGCAGCCTCAATGGCTTGCTGAGCGAGGTAGTTGCGCAGCACGTATTTGGGGTTAGCGGCCAGCATACCTACCTGAATAGCCTCTGGGCTAGCCGTTTCTTGCCGCAGGCGGAGGGCGTAGCGGTGCAGCCACTCACGTAGGCCTAGGTCGGTGCCGGGGGCGTCGGTATAAGTGGACTGCGCGAGCAGCTCGCCGAATAGGGTTTCTTCTTGGGCTTCAGCCGCCAGCAGCGCGGCGGGCAGGTAGGAAAGCTGCCGGAAGAAAATCGTCATATCGGCCTCGGCTTCGGCGAGGGCGGTGGGCAGCGCCTCGGTGAGGGCGCGGTCGCTGGCGGCGTCGAGCGCCGTGAGGCCGAGCTTGCGCAGTAGTAGCTCGTGCTGGGTTGTGGCGAAGGTGTCGGCGTACACGTCGAGACCGGCGCGCAATTCCTGGGCATCAGCCACCAAAGGCCCTAGGGCTTGCGCCAGGGCCATCAGGTTCCACATGCCAATGCGGGGCTGCTGGCCGAAGGCGTAGCGCCGCGAGCCAAAGTCGGTGGTGTTGGGTGTCCAGTCGGGGTCGTAGGGCTCGAGCCAGCCGTAGGGGCCGTAGTCGATGGTAACGCCCAAAATCGACATGTTGTCGGTGTTCATCACGCCGTGCACAAAGCCCACCGTCATCCAGTGCGCTACCATTACGGCGGTGCGTCGGGCCACTTCGGCAAACCAGCGCACGTACACCTCGGGCGAGGGCTCGCCTAGCTCGGGGTAGTGGTGGCGAATGACGTAGTCGGCCAGTGCGCGCAGGTTGTCCATCTCGCCGTGGGCCGCCATTATCTGGAAATTGCCAAAGCGAATGAACGTAGGAGCCACCCGCGCCACAATAGCACCGGGCTCGGGCCGGGCATTGCCGTTGTAGAACATGTCGCGCACCACGTCATCGCCGGTTGCGACTAGGCTCAGCGCCCGCGTGGTGGGCACGCCGAGGTAGTGCATGGCCTCGCTGCACAAAAACTCGCGCACCGATGAGCGCAGTACCGCCCGGCCATCGGCCCGGCGCGAGTAGGGGGTAGGGCCGGCGCCCTTGAGCTGAATTTCCCAGCGCGACGTATCGGTGGCTGCCAGTTGGCCCAGCGAAATGGCCCGGCCATCGCCAAGCTGCCCCGCCCAGTTTCCAAATTGGTGCCCGCCGTAGCGTGCCGCAAAAGACTTCATGCTGGGCAGCAGGATATTGCCGCCCAAAATAGCCTCCGCGGCCCCGTGCCCTACGGGCTTAGCCAGCCCTAGGTAGTCGCCTAGCTCGTCAGACCAGGCAAGTAGCTTGGGTTGGCGCACGGGGGTCGGCGTCACCCGCGAATAGCAGTAGCCGGGCACCTGCCGCGAACCTTTATTGCCCGACACCTCGCCGCGCAGCTCGTCTACAAAAGGGTTTTCAAAAGTAACTTGGTCAAGCTGAGGCGCAGAAGTAGCCATAGTATATACCGTAGATAGAAGTCAGGAAGAGTAACGTAAGCGGGCGTACCTAGGACAGAAATTTGGCCATAAAAACCAGCCTCAATAGACGCCCAGCCGCTATTACGTGCCCTCTAGCAACAACCTAGAGCGGTACTTGGTGCCCCCCAGCGGGCACAATAGCCAAGGCTAGGTCTTCCCGCACGGCGGGCAAGTCGATGCGCAGCGGCTCGGTGGAAACCAGTAGCGAAAGCTGCCCTAGGACCTGGCCCGCTGCCGTATCCCAGAAGTAGGCGGTGTAAGAGCCGGGTGCCAGCCCTGGCAACGTGAGCTGCCCCGCCTGCGACCTAGGGGCCCGCCGGGTGCCGCGGCGCGTGATGAGCCGGTCTTGGCGCAACAGCCACACCACCGCCTGCCGGGCATCGCCGCAGGCAAAAGCCGCAAACGCCGGGTTGGAAAGCTGCACCTCGTGGTTGAGGTTGCGCCGCTGAAAGCTGGGCCAGTCGAGCAGCTGCGCAAATGCCGCTAAGCTCCGCTGCGCCGCCCGCATGCCGTGGGTGAGCACGTGCGGCTGGCGATAGGGCCAGCGCAGCCCACCGCCCGCGCCACCCGACGCTAGGTGCGCCCACTGCATGTGCCGGAAATAAGCATCGTCGAACGCTTCGGGCAAAGTGCGGCGCCGGTTATTAAACGTGTAAATGGGCCCGTGCTCACTGTCGAAAAACGGCCGCGTGGCGGGCATCTCACCCAGGGCCTCGCGCACCAGCCGGCCAGTGGCCAGCGCCGGCCCTAGGGTGTCTTTTGGGTTGTCGATGGTGGCCGAGTCGTAGAGGTGGGTGGTGGCGAAGTCGAGCAGTGGGTGCCGAAAAATGACCTCAGCCATGGCTGGGTAGTGCCCCAGCACCGGCCCAAACACGGACACTGTTTGCAGGTGCGTTCGGCCGAAGCAGCGTAGTTCCACCGCCCGCAGGTGGGCGCTGATATCGCTCACAAACTCGGCCAGGGCGGCCGGGCGCTTGCCGGCGTGCACGGGGTCAATCTCGTTCCATAAGTCCCAGGCAAAGAGGGCGCCGCTGCCGCCCCAGCGCTCGGTGGCGAAGGTCAGCCGGTCTTTGATGGCTTGGCGCATGCCGGGGTTGCGCAGCCACTGCGTCCGCTGGGTGCAGGGCCCGCCCTGGGTGCGGTTGTAGGGGTGGTAGCGCCAGCGCCGGGCCATCCAAAAGGTGTCGTAGGGCGTGAGCAGTAGCCGCAGGCCGTAGCGCTCGCACAGGGCAAAGAGGTCGTCCCAAAACCGCACCATGTTGGGCTGAAACCGGCCCACGGGTCGCTCTAGGTAGCGATGCTCCGTCTGGCAGTATTCCAGCATCAGGCGCAGGCACGTGACGCCGTGCGCGGCTAGCCAGGCTAGGTGCCCTTCCACCGCCGCCACATTTTGGCGCCGAAACAAGCCCGCCAGGTCGGGCCAAGTCAGGGCGTCATTCTGCCCGATGGGTGTCCAGGGCTGGCTCGCGTCGGTGAGGAAGTACGGCGCATCGGGCGCTAGCTGAATCCACGGCAGAGAGGAAGTGCGCAACTCAGCAGCCAGAAACTGCGGCATAAGCAGAAAAAATCAGGTTTCGGCCACCTAGGACCGCCGCTAATCGCACAGCGCCGGTAAGTCTGGCTGCTCGGCAAAGTCGAACAGCTGCTCTAGCTGCGAGAGCGTCACGCGGTCAGTGGAAAGGTTGAGCTGTGGCAACTCGGCGCGTGGTACCCAGCGCACGCCGGCCGTTTCGGTGGTGTCTAATTGCAGCGCGCCGCCCACCGCCCGGCACAGGATGAAGGCCTTATAGATGTACCAAGGCTGCGGCGGGTGTGGGTGCTGCTTTTTATCCCACAAAGCCAGCAGGCGCACGGCCTCCGCTTCCAGGCCGGTTTCTTCCTGCACTTCCTTTACGGCTACTTCAAACGGGGTATAGCCCACATCGGCCCAGCCGCCGGGTAGCGACCACCGGCCGCCGTCTATCTTTTCCTGCACCATCAATATCTCGTCGGTGCCCCGAAATAGCACGGCCCGTACATCCACCTTAGGCGTCGGGTAGCCATTCTCCATCGCAAATGCTTCTTCAAAAGCCGGCACTTTAAAGCCCGACAAATCACTCATCATCTGCAAGCTGAGCGCATGTATTTCTTCGTAGCGCTCGGCATCGAACACGGGCGGGTTGTAGGCTAGCCCGGCCTGGGCCAGCGCCTGCAGGCGTTGCGCGATGGCCAGCCAATCGGCCGCACTGGGCGGCGTGTTGGCTGGCGAGGAAGGGGGTAAGAGGGACATAGAAAAACGAATGAAGGCACCTAGGCGGTACTAAACGCGGCCATACCAGTAGCACGGACTTTCAGTACGCGGGTGAGGCCTGTGCTACGGGCGGACTCAAAGCCCGCGCTACAGCTGCTTGGCAAAGCTGACCTTAATCTTGACCTGAAAATCAGCGATGACTTTGAAAATCTCCTTCAGCGTCACGCGTTCTACTTTGGTCAGTTTCTTAGGGTCTAGGTAGTTGTCGGGCAGCATTTTGTCTTGCATCATCTGCACCGACTGCTTCTTGAGGCGCATGCCCATGAGGTAGTAGTACGATTGCAGTAGCTCCTGATAGTCCTTCTCGCTGAACACATTGAGCTGCCGCAGGGCCGCCAGGCGCTGGCCGGTGTTAGTGGCAAAAACGCGGTGCTGGAGCGAAAACACACGCACCAAATCCACGATGGGCGACATGATTTTCTTGAGGTTAATCACCTGCTGGTCGCCCACCGCGAAGGTGCGGATGTTGTTGAAAAACGTGAGCGGCGGCTCGTATTGCAAGGCATTGATGGCCATGTAGTGCAAGAAGCGGTCGAGAGGCTTTTGCAACTCCACATCCAGAAACTCGCGTAGCTCGTCCAGGATATCGGCCTCGCCGTAGAGGTAGCGCACGTCGAAAAACGCCGCGAAGCGCATCACGTTCTCGGGGTTCGACTCGCGCAGCCACTCGAGGTAGTTGCGTTTCCAGTGCGAGAGCGAGTGCGTCCACTTGGGGTTTTTGGCCATAAAGCCACCGTCGCAGAAGCTAAAGCCAATCTCGTTGAGGCGGTCCGATACCTCCGTGGCAAAGCGCAGGAAGTAGTCGCGCACTTCTTCGCGGTGCTCGTTGGCCTTGTCTTCGTAGATGATGGCGTTGTCTTGGTCGGTGAGCAGAGTTTGCTCCTGCCGCCCCTCCGAACCTAGGACGATAAACACGAACTTGGCCGGCGGCGGCCCCATCTCCCGAATCACGTCCTCAATAACCTTGAGCGCGATGGTATCGGCCACGGTCGTGATAACCTGGTTCACAATTTCGGGCTTCACGCCGCGGTCGAGCAGCTGAAACACGATGTCGGGCACCTTCTGCCAGTTGCGCCGCAACTCGCGCAGCGACACGGCCTGCTTCACGCCCTGAATAAACAGGAACGGCGACTGCGCCTGCTCAGCCAGCAGCTTATTGCGGCTGATGAAGCCTAGGTAGCCGCCATCCTGCTCTACCAGCAGATAGCGCGTCTTGGTCCGGAACATCAACAGCAGCGCCTCATACACGAAGGCCTCGCTGCTCACCGAGCGCGTGGGCGAGTCGATATAGGTGCTGATGGGCAGGCGGGCATCCCCTAGGTCCGCCACTACCTTGTCGCGCAGCGTAATGTCGGTGACGTAGCCCGCCACTTCCTGCCCGGCCTCATCGAGCACGAAGTAGCAGCTGCTGCGGGCCTTGGCCATCAGGCGGGCTACCTCGTAGGTGGGCGTATTGCCGGGGCACGCCTGCACGGGGCGTAGCTCCACGGTGCCCATGCGGCGCGAATACAGCTCATCGGCCGCGATAAAGTTTTGCGGGGCCTGGGGGCCGGGGTGCACTAGCTGGGCGTACTCGTCGTCCAGCATCAGTTTGCCGTACCGACTGGTAAAGTATTGAAAGAAAGATTCGTACCCTAGGCACAGGCTCCGGAAGTCGTTGCGGTGCAGGAAGTACACCCGCGTGCCCGCCCGCGCCTGCACGGTGCGCAGCGAGCGCTTCTTATTGAGCAGCACCGACACGCCGCCGTAGCACTCGCCGGGGCCGTACACTTCGGGCAGGCGGCGCTGCTGCTGGCCATCATAGAAAAAGGTGTCGTAGGCACCCTCGATAATCAAATCGACGCCGCGCAGCTTGGTTTCGCCCTGGCGGTAAATGAGCGCCTCGCGCGGGTGAGTCACTTCCTGCAGCAAGGCGGCCACTTCTTCCAGCACCTCGGGCGGCAGCAGGTTAAACGGCTCAACGGTGCGCAGAAAAGCAAGGCGGGAGGTCATAGGCAATAAAGTAATAAGCGGCGTACTGAACGTAATGCGTAGCGGAAATCAAGGGCAAGTACGCTCATTACGCCAATTACTCCTATTACCCCTTACTCAAATCATGCCCAGCCAATACTTCCAGAAGGGGCGCCGGGTGGCAGCGAGGGCCGCGTGGGTGGGGGGCGGCAAGATAGGCGCCTGCGAGGCCAAGGCTTCGGCATCGATGTCGCCGGTGCGCTGCAACTCGAAGTAGCACTGGGCCGTGGCTTCGGCATCGGCCAGGGCATCGTGTTGGTGTAGCATGGGCCGCCCAAACTGCCGCTGGTACAGCTCGGCCAGGCGCAGGTACTGCTGGCGCACGGGCTGCATAAAGCGCTCGGTGAGGCGCATGGTGCAGAAGGTGGACAGCCCTAGGTCCACCAGCGGGTTGCTCAGGCCCGAGCGGTGAAAGCTCACGCCCATCATGTGGAAATCGAGCACTAAAAAGTGCCCCACAACGAGGGGTTGGTAGCGCACTAGGTCGTCGTACAGGCGCTGCATTACCTCACGGCGCGGCTTGCCCTTCTCGTGCAAAAAGGCCAGCGTAAGGCCGTGTATCTGCATCGAGGCCGGCGACAGGTCGTAGTCGCTGGGCCGCACGTAGTGGTTTTCGGTCTTGACGAGCTCCCCATCGGGCCCGTAGAGCAGCCAGGCTATTTGGGCCACGTGGGGCCAGGCACCGGGCTCCGCATACGGCCGCCGCCAGTCGGCCGGCAGGCCCGAAGTTTCGGTATCAACGAAGAGGACGTAGCCGGACACGGGTGCGGAACAGGGTGGGGGAGAGAGCGGTAAAAATACGGCAAGCCCGCCGTACATCCGTCCTATCGCTTCAACGAAAGTTACTACCCCCTAGGTTCGCTACATCAGCTCGTGGCGCGTGCGGTAGGCCGTACCCTTAAACATGGCCAGCAGCGTACCCTGTTGGTTGGTGACGCGCAGCAAATACATACTCACTTTGTCTTTGAGGCTTTCCTCGTGGGCCTCGACCAGCAGCACGTCGCCGAGGCGGCCGGTTTCGAGGTAGTCCATGGTGGCAGTGAGGCTCACGCTTTGGCGGCCGTGCGTGTTGCACGCTAGCGCAAACGCTGACTCGGCCGCCGCGAAAGCTACGCCGCCGTGTAGCGACCCAAACCCGTTGAGCATATCGGGCCGGACACGAAAATAAAGGCTACAATAGCCCAGGCGCACCTCCGTGATAGCCAGGCCAAGCCATTGGCTAAAAGGGTCGCGGGCTAGTAGCCGAGTCGCAATAGCCTGGGCGTTGCCGTCCGGGCTAGCGGCGGGCACTAGCATAAATGAAGACCAGATATAATTGCGGAGGTAGAGAGAGGTAGTAGCAAGGTACGGATGAGCCGCCTTGACTGGATTACCTCAGGCCCCATAACACCCGAATTACGCACCTCGCGGTGAGGCTGGAAACCAGCAAAGCCGCTCCTCAAGGCAGCTTTAGAGCCCTAGGGGGGTGGCAGCAGCTACCTCTGCTCTAGGCCCTTAAGAAGCATCGTGATGATGTGGTCCTCTAGCTCCTGGGCTGATAGGCTACGCCCGGGCTGAAACCATAATTCGACCCAGCGTACGGCCGACAAGATGGTAAAAAGCGCCACGGTCGGGTTAACGGTCTGAAACTCGCCGGCCGCAATGCCCTCCGCGATGAGCGCGGCAAACCCCTTCTCGTATTGGCGGCGCGCCACCGTGAACTCGTTGAGGCGGGCGCTGGGCAGGTACTTCCAGTCGTGGTTGGCCACCGACACAGCGGGACCGTCTTCCACCATCAATTGGATGTGCAGCCGGATGAGGGCGCGTATCTTCTCCCCAAACGAAAGTGGTAGCTGCTCAACCTCTTGTAGGTGCGCGATATAAACGTCCGAAATACGAAAGCAGATGCTGTCCAGAATCTCGTCTTTCGACTTGATGTGGTTGTACATGCTGGCCGCCTCCATACCCACTTGCCCCGCAATGTCGCGCATGGAAGTGCCGCCGTAGCCCTTGTCTTTGAAAAGCTTAGCGGCCTCCTCCAGAATGATTTGGCGCTTAGAGGGTTTAGCAATTTTGGTCATATAGTGCATACGTGAACGCCCTGTCTAGCAGCGAGCCAGGCAGGGCGTTTGACGGTAGTAGTAAGAGCCCATCCGAGAGCGTATGGAAGGGTGGGTGGAGGAGCCGCCAGGCGAGAGGGGTGGGATGCAGCCTAGGGGTAGAATGAGGGGTGGCGGAGGGGACCGCCACACCCAAAAAACAGACGAGCTCTTACTAACGCGGGTGGGAATGAAGAGTGGGTGGGACAAATGTACAGCCTTATTCGGATTTGACTAACAAATGTTAGTTGTTTTTACTAACAAGTGTTAGTTATATTCGTAAGTAGCTAATTTACAGTGAGAAATTTTTCTTGAATAAGTTGTCTGTGGCTTAGGTATAAGCGTGGCCCTAGGTTAGCCAAGGCGTATCTCCCAGCAGGCGGAAGCCACTTGGAGGCTTGGGTAGGCGGTTGTAGGTAGTGGGAGCTAACATGGGAGTGCATAGCACAGAGAAAAGAAAATGGTCCGGGCCCGGCAATTGCCAGACCCAGACCACTAGGAAAAGGAAAAGTTAAGAGCTACTTGTACTGGTAGTACCGCACGTAGTCGACCAGCATGGTCTGAGGGAAAGTGGTGCTGGCGTCAGGATTGCCATCGAAGTCGCCACCCACGGCCAGGTTCAGAATCGCGTAGAACGGGTTGCTGAAGGGGTAGGGCGAGACCTTGGCCGTCGTGAGAGTGTAGTAGGCTGCCTGGCCGAGCCCTAGGGGCCGAAACAGGGTGGCTTCGCCGATGTGCGGGTCGTACAGCTCGAGGTACCAATCGTGCATGAAGGTGGGGCGGGGCAGCAACGTGAGGCGCAACTAGTAGGTACTGCTGGTGTGCTGAATGTTAGGCGGCGCGGTGCCAGTGAGGGTGGCAAAGCGCCCCGCCCAGGCCGGGCTGCTAACGACGCGCAGCGGCAGGTGCCCGCTGGTGTTTTCCAGCACGTTGTAAAACCGCTCTTCCAAAACAGGTTGGGGCGGGCGAGATGAAGAGCGTGTCTTGGGGCGCGGCGGTGGCGCAGTGGGCCAGTAGCCCCAGCAGCAGTACCAGCCACGGGCGCTACGCGGTGCACTCCGCCCGCCACGGCCACTGAGCAAGCGTAACGCTAGGAACAAAGGAAAAGGAACGGTGGGTGGGAGAGAGCAGCTGCTAAGTTGAAGCCAGCCAGGAGACCGCGCCACACCAGCCGCTGAAAGCCGGTGGCAGTCGGTACAATCGGCCTGGTAGTCGGGAGTATGAGAGGGTGGGCAGAGGTCGCCAGTACTTTTGACCTAGTATCTGTTTCTAGGTATCTGTTTCTGGACTATGGCCGCTTTTACTTTTCGGCGCTACCTCACGCCCCTCATCCACGTGCTGGCGTGGGGGCTGCTGGCGCTGACGCTCCTTGTGTTTCAGCCTATGTCGGCCCATATCACTTTGCCCACGCAGTTTTGGGTAAAGCAGGGGCTATTGCTGGTGCTGTGGGTAGCCGTATTCTATCTGACGGCCTACGTGAGCGTACCTAGGCTGCTGATGAAAGGGCGCACCGGTTGGTTTGTGCTGGTGCTGCTAGCAACGGCAGCAGCCATTCAGCTGCTGAGCCGGGGCCTCGAAAACGCGCTTCACCTGCCCGAGCTTATACGCCAGGCTTTTCACGCGGCCGAAGCCAGCCGGCAGCCAGGGATAGTACGGCATCGCCCGCCGGGGCCGCCGTCGGGACGGGGTGGGCGCTTCGACCTCGTAACGCTGCTCATCTCTCTGCTGGTGCTGGGTATTGCTACGGCTATTACGGTGGTGCAGCACTGGCAGCGCGAGGCCCAGCTGCGCGAGCGCGTAGACCAGCAGCGCACCGAAGCCGAGCTAGCGCTGCTCAAAGCTCAGATTAACCCACATTTCTTCTTTAACACTCTCAACAACATTTACTCGCTCACGCTCATCGACGGCGAGCGGGCGCGGGCGGCGCTGCACCGCCTCTCGCGCATGATGCGCTACGTACTCTATGACACTGCCGCTGGCCAGGCCCAACTCAGCCAGGAGGTGGCCTTTGTGCAAGACTACATCACGCTCATGCAGCTGCGCCTCACCGACCGCGTGCAGGTCATATTTGAACACCCCGAGCCAGTGCGCGAGGTGCTGATTGCGCCCATGATTTTGCTGCCCTTCGTAGAGAATGCCTTCAAGCACGGCGTGGCGGCCACCCAGGCCAGCCGCATCGTTATCAGCCTAAGGCAGCCCACGCTCGACCGCCTCGAAATAGAAGTGCGCAATACGCTAGTGGCCAAAACGGGCACCGACTTGGCCGGTTCCAATGGCATTGGCCTCGTAAACACTCGCCGCCGCCTCGACTTGCTGTACCCCGGCCGCTACTCGCTGCACGTGACCGAGCGCACGCCCGACAACGAGTTCGATGTGCAACTGGCCTTGCAGGTGAGTGCGTAGACCCATATTCCCTAGACTTCAGAAAGCACCTAGGTGCTAGTTTTTATGCCCGTTACTTGTATCGCCGTCGACGACGAACCCCTGGCCCTGGCCTTGCTCTGCACCTTTATTGAGCAAACTCCTTTTCTGAAACTGGTGGGCCGCTACGGCAGTGGCGTGGAGGCCCTACGCGGCTTGCACGAGCTGACGGAGAAGGTCGATGTCGCCTTTCTCGATATCCAGATGCAGGAGCTGACGGGCCTGGAGCTGGCGCGCGTACTGGGCCAGCAGGCCACCGCGCCGCGCATCGTTTTCACCACCGCTTTTCCGCAGTATGCCCTAGAGAGCTACAAGGTTGATGCCCTAGACTACCTAGTAAAGCCCTTCAACTACGAGGAGTTTTTGCGCGCTGCCAACAAGGCCAAGGCGTATGCTGACCTAACCCAGGGCCACTCCGAGGCCAGTGCCCCCGCTGCGCCGCCCGAGGAAGACCATATTTTTCTGAAAGTAGAATACCAGCTCATCCGGGTGGCGCTCAGCGATATCCTGTATGTGGAAGGTCTCAAGGACTACGTGAAGGTTCATCTCAAGAGCACGCCCCGCGCCCTGCTGTCTTTGATGAGCCTACGGGCGATGGAGGAGAAGCTACCCGCCCGCAAGTTTTTGCGCATTCACCGCTCCTTTATCGTGGCCCTCGACAAAATAGAGTCGGTGCGCCGCCTCACCGTACAGATTGGCACCGAGACCATCCCGGTGGGCGAGCAGTATAAGGAAGCTTTCGCCCAGTTCTTGAGCCGTTGGACCTAGCAGCGGGTGCGTAGACGTTGTAGCCCGCGCGTTGCCCCCACCTTGCGGACTACAACGTCCACGCGACGTGCCCTAAAAAGCCCGCTGGCAGCGCTGCCAGCGGGCTTTTTAGCAATAGAAAACAAGCCTAGTTGGCGGGTGCGTTGCCGTTGGGGCGCGGGCCGCGCTGTGGGCGCATGCTCTGGTACTTGGTGTACTGCTCGGGCGTAAGAATTTCTTTGAGCTTGGCCTCCATCTCGGCGCGGCGGGCTTGCATGGCTTGGCGGTCGGTATCGGAGGGCGGGCCCGACTGGCCGCCGCGCAGGCCGCCCTTGGCTTGCTGCTCCTGCAGGAGGGCATCGACCTTGGTTTTTTGGTCGGCCGTAAGATTTAATTCCTTCAGCATGTCGCCTCGCCCGCCGCGGCCTTGGCGGGTTTGGGGAGGGGTGTCTTGTATGGGGAGTGTCGGCGGCGTGGCGCGGGCCACGAGGCCAGTAGTGGTAAGGGCGGCTGCCACCAAGGCTAGCTGCAGCGAGTACATACGCATGTCATTGAAAAGTAAAGTGATACTAGCGCTGCCTGCTGGGCGAGCAGCGTAGCGATAGCACCAAAGCTATCGGCCTAGGGCAGCCCGGAGGCGGCGAACTCGGCCGCGCCCCCAACTCTGCCGACAAACTCCGCAGTTTCTTCGCCCCGCGTGGCGCTTGGGAGGCGCCTAGGCGCAGGGAAGCATCCAAAATGGGATGCTGGAGCAAAACCCCAGCCCGCTAGCACGCGTCTTTACACGAGCGCGGGCCCGTGGTGGGTGCGTCGTTTTTCTTCCGATACTTCGTTTTATGCCTACCTCTTCTTCGCCCCGTTTAGCAGGGCAGTTTGCCCTCGTCACGGGCGCCAGCTCCGGTATCGGGGCAGCTGTAGCTGTGGCCCTAGGTGCACATGGTGCCGCCGTGGTGGTCAACTATATTCATGATGAAGACGGCGCGAATGCCGTGGTCAAAGAAATAACCGATGCCGGGGGCACCGCCTTTGCCGTGCAAGCCGATGTGAGCGATGAGGCTGACTTGCAGGACATGTTCCGGCAGGCCATTGAGCGCTTTGGTACGCTGCACATCGTGGTGGCCAACTCGGGTATTCAGGTCGATGCACCTTTCCTGGAAATGACCCTGGAGCAGTGGCAAAAGGTCATCAACGTGAACCTGACGGGCCAGTTCTTGACGCTACGCGAAGCTGCCCGCGAGTTTGTGCGCCGCGGCCCGCAGCCGGAGGTTAGCAAAGCCACCGGCAAAATCATTTGCATGAGCAGCGTGCACGAAGTCATTCCGTGGGCTGGCCACGTGAACTACGCAGCTACCAAGGGCGGCATTTTGCAGCTCATGAAAAGCACCGCCCAGGAGCTAGCGCCCCACAAAATTCGCATCAATAGCATCGGGCCGGGCGCTATCAAAACGCCCATTAACCACGAGGCCTGGAGCACGCCCGAAGCCGAGGCGAAGCTGCTGGAGCTTATTCCCTATAAGCGCGTGGGGGTGCCCGAAGACATTGGCAACCTAGCTGCTTGGCTGGTATCAGATGAAGCTGACTACATCACGGGGCAAACCATTTTTATGGATGGTGGCATGACGCTGTACCCTGGCTTTGAGGCCGGCGGCTAGGGTAGCAGTTAACACTTGATTGTTCTTGCGTAGAGGAGCGACGCAGCAACCGCACCAAGGCGAGCCGTTTGTGCAGCGCACTGGTGCAATTGCTGCGTCGTTTTTCCGCGTATGGGCACGCGTTTTTTATTCCTGCGAGCAATTTTTAAATCTAACTATCCCCAACCTTGACTCCTGAACACCAACGCCTGGCCGAAGCCAATGCCAACCAAAAGCCGTGGCGGCGCTTTGGGCCGTACCTCGCCGAGCGGCAGTGGGGCACCGTGCGCGAAGACTACTCGGCTGGCGGCGACGCCTGGAACTACACCACCTTCGACCAAGCCCGCAGCCGTGCCTACCGCTGGGGCGAGGAGGGCCTAGGTGGCTTTTGCGACGATAAGCAGCTACTATGCCTGGGCCTAGCCCTGTGGAATGGCCAAGACGCCATTCTCAAGGAGCAGCTATTTGGGGTGAGCGGCGCGCAGGGCAACCACGGCGAGGACGTGAAAGAGGTCTACTATTACCTCGACAACACACCCACGCACTCCTATCAAAAAATGCTCTACAAGTACCCGCAGGGCGCTTTTCCGTACGAGCAATTGGTGCAGGAGAACGGTCGGCGCACGCGCAAAGACCCAGAGTTTGAGCTGCTCGACACCGGCATCTTTGCGGATAACCGCTACTTCGACGTTTTTATTGAGTATGCCAAAGCTGATGCGGAAGACCTGTGCATTCAGCTGACTGTGGTAAACCACGGGCCCGCCGAAGCCACTCTGCACCTGCTGCCGCAGCTGTGGTTTCGCAACACCTGGAGCTGGGGCTACGAAGACGAAAAGCCTAGGCTGGCGGTTACTCCCGAGGGCGCGGTGCACGTGGCGCACCAAGACCTAGGCGAGCTGGTTTGGTACACCGATGAGCAGCCCGACTTGCTGTTTTGCGACAATGAGAGCAATGACGAGCGGCTATACGGCCGCTCATCACCGGGGGAGTTCTTCAAAGATGGCATTCATAACTACATCGTAAACGGCCAGCAGGCGGCCGTGAACCCAGCGCGCACCGGCACCAAAGTAGCTGCGCACTACCCGCTGGTGCTGGCAGCCGGGGCCACGCGGCGGGTGCGCCTGCGCCTAGGGCAGCCGGGCCAGGCCGAGCCCTTTGCTGAGTTTGACGCCATGCTAGCGCAGCGGCAGCAGGAGGCCGACCAGTTTTACGCCGAGATTCAGCACGACATTCCTAACGAAGACGCCCGCAACGTGCAGCGCCAGGCATTGGCGGGTATGCTGTGGAGCAAGCAGTTCTATAACTACAACGTGCCGCGCTGGCTGGTGGGAGACCCCGACCAACCTGCCCCGCCGCCCGAGCGCCTGGAGGGCCGCAATGCCGACTGGAAAAGTTTCGATGCCAACGACATCATCTCGATGCCTGACACCTGGGAGTACCCGTGGTTTGCGGCTTGGGACCTGGCTTTTCACGCCATTCCGCTGGCGCAGGTCGATGCCGAGTTTGCCAAAAGCCAGCTGCGGCTGCTCACCCGCGACTGGTACATGCACCCCAACGGCCAGCTGCCCGCCTACGAGTGGCGCTTCGACGATGTGAACCCGCCCGTGCACGCCTGGGCTACATTTCGGGTGTACAAAATGGAGCAGAAGCACCGCGAAGATGGCGGCGACGCGGCGTTTTTGCAGATAATGTTTCACCGCCTGCTGCTGAATTTTACGTGGTGGGTAAATCGTAAGGACCGCGATGGGCGCAACATCTTCGAGGGCGGTTTCCTAGGTCTGGACAACATTGGCGTATTTGACCGCTCGGCGCCGCTGCCTGTGGGTGGCTACCTCGAGCAGGCCGATGGCACGGCCTGGGTCGCCATGTTTGCCCTGAACATGATGCGCATCGCGCTGGAGCTCAGCAAGACCAATCCCGTGTACCAAGACATGGCGAGTAAGTTCTTCGAGCACTTTCTCTACATCGCCGAGGCCATGACCAACGTGGGCGAAACCAACCTCGACCTCTGGGACAACACCGATGAGTTTTACTACGATGCCCTCAACACGCCCGAAGGTGGCCACGAGCTGCTGAAAGTGCGCACCATCGTGGGTCTGATTCCGATGTTCGCGGTGGAAGTACTCGATGAAGACGTGCTGGAAACCGCGCCCGAGTTCGTGGCCCGCATGCAGTGGTTGCTCGCCAATCGCCCTAGATTGGCCGCGCTGGTGTCGCACTGGCAAGAGCCCGGCAAGGGTGCCACCCGGCTGCTGAGCCTGCTGCGGGGCCACCGCCTCAAGCGGCTGCTGTACCGCATGCTGGATACCGCCGAGTTCTTGTCGGACCACGGGGTGCGCAGCCTCTCGCGGGTGTACCTAGAGCACCCCTACGTGTTTCGCGACACCGATATCACGGTGGGCTACCAGCCGGCCGAGTCGCAAAACGACTTGTTTGGTGGCAATAGCAACTGGCGAGGCCCCATTTGGCTGCCCATCAACTTCCTGATAGTTGAGTCGCTGCAACGGTTTCACCACTACTACGGCGACGACTTCAAGGTAGAATATCCTACGCACTCGGGCCAGTACGTGACGCTGCTCGCCGTGGCCGAAGCGCTCTCGGCGCGCCTTACTACACTCTTTTTGCGCGACCCCGCCACCGGCCGCCGCGCCTGCTTTGGCGACAGCGAGGTGCTCCAGCACGACCCCAACTTCAAGGACCACCTGCTTTTTCACGAGTACTTCAACGGTGACAACGGCTACGGCCTCGGCGCCAGCCACCAAACCGGCTGGACGGGGCTTATTGCCAAGCTCTTACAGCCGCGCAGCAAGGGGTAGGAGCAGTAGGAGGCTACTTGAAATACAAAACCGGTTGCCCCTAGCGCCGCCCCGCAACGACAAGCGTTTATTACCTAATAACCCATTCTCATGCCCGTTCCCACTCCCTGGCTCGATGCCACCACCCCCATCCGCGACCAAATGGTGCACTGGCCCGACAACCTAGGGGTGACCGTGGGCCGCACCCTCAGCCAAGACCGGGGCGACGCGGCCAACGTGACCGAACTGCACCTGAGCGCCCACACCAGCACCCACGTCGATGCGCCGCTGCACTTTAGCAGCGATGGGGGCGACACCACTACCCTCGACCTAGGTCGCCTGATGGGCCCGGCCACGGTCGTTGCCATCCAAGACCCCAAGAGCATCAGCTTGGCCGAAGTGCAGCAGCTAGTCATCAAGCCCGGCGCGCGGCTGCTCTTCAAAACGCGTATCTCGGACGGAGAGTGGAGCACGGCCCCCTTCCAAGCCGACTTTGTGGCCCTCGATGGCGACGCGGCCGCCTACCTGCGCGATGCGGGTGTGGTGTGCGTAGGCGTCGATTACCTCTCGGTAGGCAAGGCCGATGCCCACCATGCGCTGCTCGATGCCGGTATTTGTGTGATTGAAGGGCTAGCCTTGCAGCATATAGCGCCCGGCGAGTACGAGCTACTGTGCCTGCCGCTGCTCGTGGTAGGCGCCGATGGGGCCCCGGCCCGCGTGCTCTTGCGGCCCTTGTAAGCGACCAGTTGGCCAAAAGGAGCTGCACTAGGCTGGCCCTTTTTTAAGCACTGCCGTAAGCGGCTACTGAACCCGCGGCCTGAACAAACTGGCCGCGGGGTTCTTTTTCTGGTTACATGAAGCAAGCAAACATTATCGTCATGGGTGTGTCGGGCAGCGGCAAGACCACCATCGGTGAGCTACTGGCCCAGCAACTCGGCCGGCCGTTTTACGACGGCGACAACTTCCACTCGGCCGCCAACGTGGCCAAGATGGCCGCCGGCCATCCGCTCACCGATGCCGACCGGCACGACTGGCTGGCCTCGCTGGCCAAGTACCTAGGCGAGTGGGAGGCCGCGGGCGGCGCGGTGCTGGCGTGCTCGGCCCTGAAAGAAGCCTACCGCCAAACCCTGCAAGCTGGCGAGCAATTGCCCTTAACCTGGGTATTTCTGGACGGTAGCCGCGAACTGCTCGAGCAGCGGCTCGAGGGGCGCAAGGACCACTACATGAAAGCGTCTATGCTCGACTCGCAGCTGGCCACGCTCGAAAAGCCTGCATATGGGGTGCACATCGAGCTGACTAACAGCGAGACACCCGCCCAGGTAGTAGCTCGCGTAGTGGCGCAGCTGTTGGCGCCAGCGACCACCTAGGTAGCCTATCAAGGCAAAAAAAGCGCCAGTGTATTGGGTCGTAGCTGCCTACGATGGACCTTTGCGCCCGTCATCTAGGTAATATGTATGCAAAAGAATGGTTGGTTACTGGCGTTATTTTTAGTGCTAAGCGGGGCGGCCCGCGCCCAGGCGCCGCTGCTGCGCAGCCTCTCTCTTACCCTTGATACCACCCAGTATCGCCTTGGCGAACAGATGATACCAGTGGCCGGCGAAGAGCGGCTCTACTTCTACTACCACCAAGACGACCAAGCCGCCGAGCTCCGCCTGACGCCCACGCAGCCCGGCCGGCCGCCGCGCCTGCTGCCCTCGGCCGACTATGTGCTGCAAGACACGCTGGTGGCTGATGCCAACGGGGAGTACCGGGGCATGCTGCGCTTTCACAACCTCACCGGGGTGCCGTTTGTGCGGCTCACGTTTGTGCAAGCCGGGGCGCCACTAAAGGCCCCTGCCGACTCAGCGGGCCGCGCCGCGCTGCGGGCCACTATGCGCCAGCAAGTGGTGAGCCTGCTGCCCCTCACGCGCACTACGCTCGATGTTCGTGTGCTTGACAACGAGCTATTTGTGGGCGAAGAGAAGGTTATTGAAGTTAATACCAACAACATTGCCAACGTTCGCGTCAGCAACGAGTGGACCAAGGGCCAGGATATCGACTACCGCCTGGCTCGCGAGCAGGGCGGCCTGCGCCTGCACGTAGTGCCCAACGCCCTAGGGGTGCGCACCCTAACGCTCAAAACCCTGAGCGAGCGCCCCCACCTCGACGCCAGCGGCCACCTCAGCTACCAGCTGCCACCGCTGCGCCTCGACTTTGCCGTGAAAACTAGTCGCCTGCGCTTCCTTACCGCCGAGCGCAAGGATGTAAACTACGACGAGGAGGGCCGCACCCGCGGCATTGAGTTTGTGCTCGACAACGGGCACGCCTTTGAGCTGCAACATACCTACCGCCTTGAGGGGCAGCAGGAGGCTGGCGGAGCGCTCATTGCGGAGCTATATACGCGAAGCTACCTCTCCAACGACCGCGTGCTGTGCCAGCTGCGGGTGTACAATACCCACCGCCAGTCCGATGGCTACCTCTACATCAAGGACAATGACGTGGCCAAGTTTATCACCAACTTCGACATCACGCCTCGCCCGCGCATTGCCACGGTGAGCGTGCTGCGCCGGGGCGGCGACTGGAACTCCAACACCACCATCAACCCTGGCGAAACGGTGGACGTGCGCCTCGAAGGCGAGTCGTTGCTCAAGGGCCGCTACCATTTCGACGGGGGCACCGTCATTCCGTCCGACTCTTCTACGCGGTCCGAAAAAGCGCTTATCTACCGCGTGCAGGTGCCCCTGAGCAGCGTGCGCCGGCGCATTACCATATTTGATGGCAGCACCGCCACCGAGTTTGGGTTGAGCGTGAAGGAGGCCCAGCGGCCGCACCCGCTCAACTTTGTGCAGGTAAACTATGGCAACGGGCCGCACCCCATTACCCAGCTCAATGGGCCGGTGCTCTACGACAAGACCATCCCCGACCTCGTATTTAGCTTCAATGCCAACGCCATCGACGAGGCGGGCAACCTCTACGGCCGCCAGTATTTGAGCATGGATATCCGCACGGTCGATGACAAGGGTAACCTCATCGACCAGCGCAGCGTGGACCAGCTCGTGATTTGCCCCGGCGAGTCGTCGCCCCGCTACGCTTACTATCAAGGAGGCGAGTGCCAAGTAGGCAACTTTAGCCTCAACAGCATCCTAGGTCGCAAAACCTATGACCTCGACGCTTGGTACCGCATCATCATCACTGTGCGCAACGATGCCCGGCAGTACACCACTAAGGGCTACTCGCAGCAAGTAGAGCTCGTGCTGCGCCGCCACGTCAACTTCGACATCAGCGTGAGCTTTCCGGCCGGTCTGCTTACCAAGTACAAAGGCGAATCGACCTACAATAGCTTCGGTGGCATTAGCCTGGCCACGCTGGCGCAGCTTAGCTTCTACGCCCCCGACCGTATTAACAAGCTGCGGCCCTACCGCATCGGGGCCGGTTTCGTGGCGCTCAACGCCTTCAACCTTTCCAACAATGCTGACGTGCAGCGCGACCTAGGGCTTGTGATACTGGGCTCGGTAGTGCCAGTGCGCACGGGCGCGCGGCTCACGTTTCCGCTCTACCTAGGGGGCGGCTACCTGCTTACCAAGGGGCAGCCTTTTCTGCTGTTTGGGCCAGGTATTGGCGTCACGCTGTAGGGCGGGGCACCTAGCAGCGTTCATGAAGGGGGTAAGAGAAGCATATTTGTTTCTCTTACCCCTTTTCTTATCCAGTTGCCTGATGCCTACTATTTCGTGCTTGCTTGGTCATAGACTGAGCAAATTGCTTGTTACTGGGCTGCTGGCAGGTAGCGCGTTGGCGGCCCGTGCGCAGGACAGTACACTCACGCGCCTCATCCGCCAAAACCAGTACTCCCTCGCCGTAAACGGTACGCAGTTTAGCGGGGTGGGGTGGGACAAGCTGCGGGCTAGCGTGCAAAAGAGCCAGTTTGTGCTAGTGGGCGAAGACCATGGCATTGCCCAAATACCTCCGTTTGCGGCGGCCATCGCGCAGGTGCTGAAGCCGGCTCTGTACGTAGCTGAAGTAGACCCCTACGTGGCCCAGGAAGCGACGCGCCTAGTAGCGCAGCCGGGCCCACCCACCGCCTACCTGCGGCGCTACCCCGAGGCACTCTGTTTTTTTGACCTAGCCGAAGAGTACGAGCTCGTGCGCACCCTACGTGCCCAGCAAGTGCAGCTGGTGGGCCTCGACCAGGTATTCTGCACCACCTCGGCGCTGTTTTACGCCCGGCTGGCCGAACTGGTAAAGAATGCTGCTACCAAGACCTATTTGCAGCGGCGAGCCAAGGCATTCGAAGCTCAAAACCAGCGGTATGAAAAGCTGGGCCAGGACGACTACGTGATGACCACCCAACCGCAAAGCGCGGTTGATAGCTTACTGCTGCTGACCAAAAACGAAAGCCCAGCGGCCCAAAAAATGGCGCGTGACTACGCCGCCAGCTATACTATTTATAAAACGCAGGCGCACCAAACCCGCGTGAATTTGATGAAGCAAAACCTGCTTCAGGCCCTGCGGCCTTACCAAACGCCTGCTGGCCTGGCCGCCCCTAAAATGCTGTTTAAGTTTGGCTCCAATCACCTCGCCCGCGGCCTCAGCCAGAGCGTAAAAGGTGAGTTTTATGATGTGGGCAACCTGGTGCAAAACATGGCCGATGCGGCTGGTCAGCGGTCGCTACACCTCTATATCATTGGCAAGCAGGGGCAGCAGGCCGAATCAGACAACCCCTATTTCCCGGACCGGCGAGTAGGCAAGTATGCCATCGAGAATGCAGGCTTGCAGGCATTCGTAGACCAGGCCACGGGCCCCGAGTGGGTGGTTGTTGACCTGCGCCCCGCCCGGCGGGCCATTACTACGGGCAAACTGCTAGTCAACCAGTTTATGCAACGGAGCATCCTAGGGTACGATTATCTCATCATAGTCCCCGAAACTAAGGCTAGCCGTGCGCTATAAATAGTAAAAAGGAGTAGCGGCCTCGTATGTACGAGCCACCACTCCTTTCTTGGCAAGACTACTAAGCTTAAGGCTCAGGCCCTTATTTCTTCGGGGCCTTGCCCGTAGTCACCGATGGGGCCACTTGAATTTTGCCCTTGGGCTCGGGCGTAGTATTGTGGCCTTGGCCGCCCGAGCTAACTACTTGGTTAGGGGCTGCTTTAGTGGAGCTTTTAGTGTTGCTGCGTGGCGCACCCTTGGTGCCAGGAGCTGGCTTGTAGTTGGGGGCGGCAGTGGTGGGGTTGTTGTTGGCGGCGCTGCTGCTGGTGTTTGAGCTGTTGCCGCTGCTCACGTTGAGGTTGCCATTGGCACCGTTGCTGTTGCTACCGGTATTGCCGCCAGCGGTATGGGCACCTTGGGCCGCAGCCGTGCCGATGGTGGCTACTACTAATGCGAGGAGAGCGAGGGTCTTTTTCATAACTGTATGGGGTAAGAAAGTTGCTACCAATACGGCTTGCCTCACGCGTGCGTTTTAGCTTTTGGCTAAAAAATTTGGTTCTTATTTCCTTGGAAATTAGTCGTCCAGTTGGCTGATTGCTAGACTAGCTAAGCCCTAGTAAGTAGCTAAAAGTATTGTCTAGCTAATTCCTAAGAGAGCTTGGTGTCACCACCCCGATGATAACTCCAAAATCGCCGTCCGTTTGCCGCCATTGTTGGGCCGGCAGGTACATCCGCGACACAAAGCCATCGAGGTAGAGCGCGTTGCGGCAGCCTAGGTGTTTGAAATATGCCGCAAAATCGTACAGGTTTACTTTCTCGCGGGAAATAGCAAGTACCACTTCGCCGCTCGGTAAGAGCCCCACGCCATTGCGGACCACCTTATTGGCCGAGCCCTGTGTAAAGGCCGGGTTGAGCTGGCCATCCAGCACCAGCAACGGCCCCGACTGCGTGGCATAGGCAATGCGTGGGCTGGCACGAAACTGCTCGGTAGCGCAAATACCGGCCTGCTGGCTGGTGGTAAGGTAGAAAACCCCATTGGGCTTTAGGTAAAAGTTGCCCGTGCCACGAGTCGTATCCAGCGGCGTTACTACTTTCTGGCCTTGAATGAATAGGCCTTTGGGTGTGCCGCCCGGACTATACATGCCGCCATTGGTAGCAAAGAGCAGCGTTTGTTGGCGCTGTGCCAGCCATTCCTTTAAGCGCTTGAGGCTCCCAAAGCGGCGGCCATGGTCGTCCTGGTAATACAGCCGGAGAGACTGCCGCTGCGGGTTGAGCCGGTAGCTGCTGAAGCGGCTATCAGCTCCGGGCTGCTGGCAAAACGCCAGCAGCCCTACCAGCGCCCCGCCCAGAAGAAAGAAACGTGGCGGGCGCATAAGCTAAAAGTAGAAAGCTGAGTAGCGAGCCGAGAGCCGGCGCCCTACCAGCGCCAGCCCACCTGCGCCCCGCCGTAGTAGTTGCGGCCCGCTGCGGGCTGGAAGTAGCGCCCCCCAAAGGCATTGAGGTCGTTGCCGAGGCTGTAGCGGCGGTCGCCCGCGTTCTCCACACCCGCGTAGAGGTCCACGGCCAATCGGCCTAGCACCGTGCGGCGCCAGCCCGCACGGCCCCCAAATACCCAGTAGCTCGCCGCGTAGTCGGTGTTGGCATCGTTGAGCGGAATCATGGCCTGGTGGCTGAGCGTGGGGCTGGCATAAAACCCTAGGTTCTGGCTGAAGTCGAGGCCCGCGCTAAGCGTATGCGGCGCGGTGCCCGTGAGGTGGTTGCCGCTAAAGCTTTGGCCGCTGGCCGACTCGTAGGTGCCGAAGCGGAAGTGGTTGTAGGCATAGCTGCCCCACAGGCGTAGCCCGGCCGCTGGGCTCAAGGCTTCGGCCGGGGCGGTGGGCCGCCACAGCCAGCCGCTGGCGGCCACTTCGGCGCCGCGCTGGCGGGTGTTGCCCGAGTTGGCGTAGAGCTGGAAGCCCTGCGCATCGGTGCGCGACACAATGGTGTTGCGTAGCGCAAAATCAAACAGCGCCACGTCGAAAATCAGGCGGCCGCCTAGCAGCGTGCCGCGGCTGCCCACTTCGTAGCTGGTGCCGCGCTCGGCCTGCAAGTCGCGGTTGATGCTGCCATCGGAGGGCCGAAACTCAGCCTCGGTGGGTGGCGAGTAGCCGGTGCTCACGCTGGCGTAGGCCGAAATATTGGGCGTTAGCTCTTTTAGTAAGGCTAGGCGCGGCGATACTTCGGGCCGGAAGGTCTGCTCTACTACGTAGCCGGTGGGGTTGGTGGCGGCGCTGCTCACGCGGGCCAACTGGTAGCGCAGCCGGTTGTAGCTAGCGCCCGCTGTAAGCAGGAAGCCGGCCGGCAGCTCGTAGTCGGCCTGGGCAAAGGCAAAGCCCGTGCGGGTCGAAATCTCGTCGTCGTAGCGCAGCGTGGTGGGCGCGCCGCTCACGTTGAGGTAGCTGCGCGAGTCGGTAAACGACGCCTGAAATTCGCCGCCGCCCTGCACCCGCAGTACGCGCCCAGCCAGCGAGCCCTTATAGTTGAGGGTAGCCCGGCCACCGCCACCTAGGGCCGCATCGCGCTGCCAATCGACCAAATAAGGCGTGGCTACGCGGGTGCTACGGCCGTACACCGTAGCCGTGGTGCTCCAGCGCTCCGAAAAGCGATACTCATGCGTGAGACCTAGGAGACCAGTCTGCGACGCGTAGCTGCCCTGCTGGGCCACGGTGCCGGGTGCGGTGGCCGTGCCCGGCCGGGCCTGGCGTGGGTTGGCTTCAAACTGCGCCCGCGTGAGGCCGCCGGGCAGCTGGTAGTAGAGGTCAGTGTAGAGGGCGTGTACCGAGAGCGTTTGCTTATCGGAAGGGCTTAGTTGCCCGTCTACCGCAATCACGTCGCGGCGCATGGCGCTTTGCTGGCGGTAGCCATCTAGCTGCTGGTGCGCGTACTGGGCCCGCCAGTAGTCGGTGCCCTTGCCGCTGGCCTCGGCCGAAGCCGTGAAGCGCCGCAAGCCATAGGAGCCTACCGAGTAGCCTACTTGGGCCTGGTTCTGGCCCGCCGCGGGGCGGCGGTTTTCGAGGCGTACTACGCCGCCCGTGCCAGCGCCGTACACGCTACCGGCCGGCCCTTTTAGTACCTCGATACGTCCGAGCTGGGCGGGGTCCAGGATGTTTAGTGGCGTGGTACCGTTGGCCTCGGTGAAGGGAATATCGAAGTAATACAGCTTCACATTGCGCACCCCAAACGGCGAGCGCAACGTGCTACCCCGCACGCTGATGCGGTAGCTGGCCGTGGCCCGCTCCTCGAGCCGCACGCCAGGCAGCGTATTCACGGCTGAGGCCAGCGAGTTTTCGTTAAACCGCTGGATAATAGTTTGGTCGATGACCCCGACGCCGGCCGCCGTGCGCCGCAAGGGCAGCCGCTGGCCGTAGCCCACCACCGTAGCCGAGGGGAGAGCGCGGGCATTGGTAGTGTCAGAAGGACTAGGAGACTGCTGGGCCGCTAGGTGAGAAGCCGGTAGGCCAAGCAGGAATAGCAAAAAGTAATTAGTTCGCATTAATACGCCGTAAGTGTGCCTCCCAAACGGGTAGAATGGTGTAGGAGTTTGACAAAACTGCTAACCTAGGGCAACTTATACTGACTATAAAACGCTTAACCGTACTCCTGCTTAGGCTACTAAGAGCTGCTTTGTAGAAAATAGCGCAGCGCGCCAGGTGATTGAACAAGCTAGTTACGGCAAGATTGACTAGTCATTCACTTAGTCTTCCTCCGCGCCCGGTATAGCTAGCTGGGCATTGATGAGCGGCGTCCTAGGTGCCAGGAAAAAGCCCGTGAGGCTGGCAAACAAAATGGGCACCGGCTGCTGAAAGCCAGTGAGCGTAGCCAGCAAAATGGCCGTGCTGATGGGGGTGCGCGTAGCACACGCATTGATAGCGGCCATGCAGCTTATCATGGCCAAAGGCAGGCTTTGCGACGGAAAAACCGTGTGAATGAGCAGCCCAAGGGTAGCTCCCACGAAGAACAACGGAATGATGAAGCCCCCGCGCCAGCCCGACGTAACGGTGAGCGCAATGGCTACCAGCTTAGTGACCAGCAGCGCTACCAGGAAGGTTACCGTGAAGTGCCCCTCCAGCAGCTCAGCTAGCTCCTCGTGGCCGAAATAGCGAGCTAGCGGCACGTAGTAGGCCAGCACGCCTAGGAGCAGGCCCGCGCCCCCCATTTTGACATAGATAGGCACGTGTAGCCGGCCAAAACCGCGCCGCAGCTGCCGTACCAAAGCAATAAAGCCCCAACCCACGGCCGCGCCTATTGCTCCATACCCCATTGCATAAAATGCATCGTTGAGCTGCGGCGTGCCGCCCATCGGAAAGTGCCAAGTTGGGCCGATACCGATGTGCGTTATCAAAATGAAGATGATAAAACTGGCGCAGCTCGATACGAAGGCCGGGATGAGCGCCTGAAAATATTCGCTGAGGTGCTTGTGGTGCAGGATTTCGAGCGCAAACAACCCGCCACCGAGCGGTGCCCCAAACAGCGCCGTAAAGCCCGACGCCATGCCCGCGATGCTGAGCGTGCGCAAGCCTTCGCCCCGTACCCGCAGCTTCTGGGCCAGCCACGACGCCGTGGAGCCTGTCACTTGTACCAAGGGTGCCTCGGGGCCGGCGCTGCCGCCGCTCGCAATGCAGAGCAGCGACGAAAGCACCATAGCCACGCTGTGGCGCGGGTCGAGCTTGCCCCCCCGAAAGCGAATATTATTTACCAGCAAGCTCATCTCTCCGGGGTCGCCGAGGCGGTGAATGATGAGGCCCGCAAGCAGCCCCGCGCCGCCCATCAGGGGCACTACCCACCAGCCCGAAACTAACCCTAGGAGCCGCAGCAGCTGCGCCAATAGCAGCCAATAAGCGCCCGCAATGATGCCGCCCACCAGGCCGACTGCCACCCACAAAAAGAACGTTCTACTAAAGACAAAGGGGTTGAATTGAAGTGGAGCCACCGCCTGCCGCCGTAGCAGAATGGCGCGCCGACCAGTTTTGAAACGCATGAGCTATAAAGAAAGGAATTCCACTATAACTCGCACGCTGCTGCCAGAGTTATCACGTGCTAGTGATGTGTCTGTAAATCAAGCTAATAAACTAATAGCGACGCTCGGTCCAGTGCACGAGTTGGCCCCGAAAAGGGAGGGGCTTATCGGCGAAGAAAGCCAGCAGCGCAGCCGTGGTTTCGAACCCATCGGCCTGAGCTAGCGCCAGCGTTTCGGTAGGTGACAGCAAGCGGCCATCAACGCGCAGCTCGGTAGCAGTCAGCTCAATAGCTTGTATAGAAGCGACGGGTAAGGGCGGCCAAAACGCGTGTTGGTCGGGCTGGTGCGCCCGCACGCAAAACTCGGCTACCTCGCCCGCCTGCCACCGCTGCCCCGCCCGAATGGTGTGAATCTTGGTGCCTGCCACGATGGCGGGGACGAAGTCTTCGTTGAAACCTAGTATCATGCTTCGGCGGGTATGTGCACCGTGCCCGCCCGCTCGCGCAAGGGCCGGGCCTGCCGCTGGCTGCGCTGCGCCTGAATCTCGGCTACGATGCACAGGGCAATTTCTTCTGGGGTCTCGCTCCCTAGGTCGAGGCCGATGGGGCTATGCAGGCGCTCACGGAGCAGCTGCACCTGTGCGGTAGGGAAGGTGTCGAGCTCGTCGAGTAAGCGCTGCGCTTTCAGCCTAGGGCCCAGCAAGCCGATGTAGGGCGCTGGCGAGGCCAGCAAGGTTTGCAGCGCTGCCAGGTCATAGGCATAATTGTGGCTGAGCAGCACGTGGTAGGCTAGCGGGTCCGGCGTGGCGGTCTCGAGCTCCCGCATGGGCACAATGCGCACTTCGGCAGCTTCGGGGAAGCGGGCGGCGGTGGCTAGGTTGGGTCGGCCATCGACTACCGTAATGTGCCACCCTAGGGACGCCGCCAGGTGCACCAAGGGCTGAGCGTCGTTGCCGGCGCCGTACACTACTAGGCGCAGCGGCGGTGTGAGCACTTCGAGCGAGGCGCGCACCGGGCCAGCGTCGGTATCGAGGGTCAGAATCTGAGGCTGGCCCTGTGCCAAGGTGGCGCGGGCAGCCTCAGCCAGCGGGGCGGCCAGTAGCGGCGTACCCCGTACCGCGCCCGTTTCGGTGAGCAGCACGCGCTGGCCCACGGCGGCTTTCAGGCCGCTGGCATCGGTTTCGAAGATGGTCGCCAGCACGGCCGGCACGGGGTGCTGAGCAAAGCCGCGCAACAGTTCCAGCGGGTTGTCGGGATTGGCAAAATCGAGCGGCTCCAGCAAGATGCGCACCACGCCTTGGCAGCCAGGACCCAAGCCGTGCCTAGGGTCGTCTTCATCGCGGGTGTCGTAGGTCACGAGCGCTGGCTCGCCCTGGAAAAGGGCGCGCCGTGCCCGCTGCCGCGCATCGCCTTCGAGGCAGCCACCGCTGATGGCCCCGGTCAGCTCGCCATCCTCGGTCACGAGCATGCGGGCGCCGGGGCGGCGGTAGGCCGAACCTAGGACTTCGACCACGGTGGCCAGGGCGCAGGGGCGCTGGGCGGCGCGGTGTTGGTCGTAGGCCAGAAAGAGGCGCTGAAGTTCGGTCATTACAAGGAAAAAAGTAGCCTAAACAATACGCCTGGCAACGGGGCGGGGTTATGTGAACCGCCCAGCGGGAGGTGGGGTTTCAGAGGAAAGCTTTTTAGGCCGTCAAGTAGAAGAAGTTTATCATTGCGAGCGTAGCGAAGCAATGACAAACTTCTTCTACTAATGCCCACCAATTAGCCTGCTCGCCTGCACCCGCCCAGCAGCGCGTACTTTGCATCTATGAGCGCCACCGTCCCTCTTTACCAGCTAAACGCGCTCGCCGAAACCGAGGAAAAGCCGGCCGCCGTGTTTTTCCTAGGTCCCAATTCTACGGCGCCGCACCTGCCCATCGACCGGCCGTACCGCAGCGATTACTATAAAATTGGTATCGTGCTGCGCGGCAGCGCCCGTTTGCAAGTCAACCTCGAAACCTACGACCTAGGGCCAGGCTCGCTGATGGTGCTCTCGCCTTACGTTATCAAGCAGTGGCCCCATCTATCGGAAGACTGCGATGCGCTCAGCATCTTCTTTACCAAGGAGTTCATTTCAACCGGCGGCCTAAACCTGGATGCATTCGCGTTTTTTGAGCGCGATGCCCGCCACGTGTTCACCCTGCCGCCGGCCGAAGCGGCAAGCATCACGGCCCTGCTGCGCACCATTGAGCAGAAATACGATGCGCCGCACGCCTACCGCGAGGAGATTCTGCGCAGCCTCATCCACATTCTGCTGCACGAAACGGCGCCCATCTATAGCGCGCAGCACACCTCATCCGCTACCACCCTGACGCGCAGCCAGCTCATTGCGGCTGATTTCAAAAAGCTGGTGAACACCCACTACGCCACCGAGCGCAGCCTGGCTTTCTACGCCGATAAGCTGTGCATCAGCCCCAAGCACCTCGCCGAAACGGTGAAGGAAACGACCGGCAAGCGCGCCGTAGCGTGGCTGGCCGAAGCCGTGTTGCTCGAAGCTCACGTGCTGCTGCAAAACCCTGCCCTCACCATCGGCCAAATTTCAGATACCCTGCACTTCGCCGACCAGTCCACGTTCGGCAGGTTCTTTCGGAGCAATACGGGCGCCTCGCCGGCCAGCTACCGGCAGCGGCTGTAAGAAGAAGCAGTGTTGCGCGGCCTTTGTAGTTCGCGTTTTGGCTGCACGCTTACGGACGCGGACTACAAAGTCCGCGCAACAGGGCTACCTCCGCACTTTAGCCCAATCTTCCCGCCCTTTCGCCCTTCCCGCGCGCCCCACCCAGCCGGAGCTTTGCACTATGAAAATCATCGTCACCGGTTCCCTCGGGAACATCAGCCAGCCGCTCGCTACCGAGCTTGTGCAACAAGGCCACGCCGTCACGGTCATCAGCAGCCAGCCCGAGCGGCGGGCGGCTATCGAAGCCCTAGGGGCCACCGCCGCTATTGGCTCGTTTGAAGATGCGGACTTTCTGGCCGCCACCTTCGCCGGGGCCGACGCCCTCTACGCCATGGTGGCGGGCGGCTACGGCGAGTCCGATTCGCGGGCCTATTTCCAACGCATTGGCCGCCACTATGCGCAGGCCATCCAGCAGGCGGGTGTGCGGCGGGTAGTGCACCTCAGCAGCTGGGGCGCGCACCGCGACCACGGCACCGGTGGCATCCTGGGCTCGCACGATGTAGAGGAAATCTTGGCGGCAGTGCCAGGCCTCGCGCTCACGCACCTGCGCCCTACGTCCTTCCTCACCAACTACTACAGCTTTGTGGGCATGATAAAAGGCGCCGGTTTCATGGGGGCCAACTGCGCCGGCGATTACCGGGTGGCGCTGGTGCACCCTAGGGATATCGCCGCCGCGGCCGCCGAGGAATTAGCTAAGCCTGCCACCGCTGCCGGCCGCACCATCCGCTACGTAGCCAGCTGCGAGCATACCCAAAACGAAGTAGCGCAAGCCCTAGGGGCCGCCATCGGCCAGCCCGACCTACGCTGGGTAGCCTTCACCGACGAGCAGATGCGCGCTAATCTCCTCCAAAACGGCCTGCCCGCCAACACCGCCGCCGACATCGTGGACATCTACGCCAGCATGAATAGCGGCGCCTTAGCCGAGGACTACGAGCAGCACAAGCCTGCCCTAGGTAAGGTAAAGCTGGAGGATTTCGCCAAGGAGTTCGCGGCTGCTTTTTAAGGTAAATAGCCTTTCCCAAATAAACGCAAACCGCCCCGGAGCGCTGTAGCTCCGGGGCGGTTTGCGTTTAGTTTTAGGAAATTGATAGCAAACGTTATAACACTGAATAAACGAGTAATTATTGTCCGCGCCTTTAAAGCTATTAGCTCGCTTTTTCTGTGCTTCTATTATGCAAGGGTAACAAATGATTTAATTGCTAATTATTCTCTAATTTGCAAACTAAGCTAGCAATACACCTTAAGCGTGATTTTTAGCTTCTGCGCTTTAGTGTAATGTCTGTGAATATTTCATTCTTTACTTCAGAAGATAATTCTAAGAATCGCTCATACTGCTTGAGTACGTCAGCAATAACTTCATTTTGAGTAAAGTATTCAATACTGTATCCTGGCCGGTTATCTGCAAAATAAGTTCTAGGAGTATATCTCTTATTACCTGTTACGTCCGGCACGTTATCTTCATTGACTACAAAGTTAGAAATGGTTTTTGACTGAGGTTGCACGCCATACACAAAATCCTCGATGAGCTCGTGCTTAATTGTTAGGGCTACGCCCATCGGATTATCGGTGCTTTGAACGGTAGCGGTGGTGCCTTTACTCACAAACGCTTCAGCAAGCTCCTGCAAAGCCGGCTGCACCGTTTGCTGCATAAATGCATTAACCGATTCTTGACTTTTAGAAGATAGAATGCGTTGTAGACGCTCTTTCCAAAACTCACCCGACCAATTGCTAGCAGCAACAGAAAAATCCTTAGTGTAATAATGATTGTCTACTATTAACCCTCGCACGAGGCTATAGCAAAACAAAAGCATAATTATTGAAAAGGGCAGCGCCGTAATCAGCGTCATGGTTTGCAGCGATTGCAATCCCCCCGCGTTAAGCAATACTAGCGCCACGAGTGCTAGCAAGGCGCCCCAGAATATCAGCTGCCATTTAGGTGATTTTTCTGCATTGTTAGAAGCAATGCTGTTCATTACATAAATGCCTGAGTCGGCAGAGGTAACAAAGAATATAAAAATAATGGCAATGGCTAGGGTACTACTAACGCTCACGGCCGGAAAGTAGGCCAGAAACTTAAATAGCATTTCGTCTGGCTTGTCGGCCAGGGCTCCGAGGGCACCCGCTGCCTTCGTTTGGTCGAGCCAGTTTGCGCTGTTGCCGAATACGGTCATCCACAAGAAATTGAATAGGGTAGGGATGAGTAAAACGGCAGTGATAAATTCACGTATTGTCCTGCCCCGCGATATTTTGGCAATGAACAAGCCTACAAAAGGCGACCACGAAATCCACCACGCCCAGTACAGAATAGTCCATCGGAAAAACCAC
>Ga0160429_1000043_pt1 | contig 173640 bp, 177 predicted proteins | sample SolpanmetagenomR_FD_108199 | JGI IMG/M metagenome (GOLD analysis project Ga0160429, IMG submission 108199) | Solar panel surface microbial communities from Lawrence Berkeley National Laboratory, California, USA - R | ecosystem: Engineered > Built environment > Solar panel > Unclassified ... | reverse complement strand
GAAAGGGCGGAGCCAAGCGTCACCGCAAGATTCTTCGCGACAACATCCAGGGTATCACAAAGCCTGCGATCCGTCGTCTTGCACGTCGTGGTGGTGTCAAGCGTATTTCAGCCAGTATGTCTTTGGTTCTCATTCATCTATCCACTTCTCTTTACTAACACATTACCTTTCAGTGATCTACGAAGAGACCCGTGGCGTTTTGAAGACCTTCCTCGAGGGTGTCATTCGTGACGCAGTCACCTACACTGAGCACGCCAAGCGCAAGACTGTCACCTCCCTCGACGTTGTCTACGCTCTCAAGAGACAAGGTCGCACGTTGTACGGTTTCGGTGGTTAGATGTTGGGTGGGATGAGATGGAAAGGGCACGGATACCTTGGGAGGATTGTGGTTTTGTTTTTATCATGCTTTCACGACACAGCTTTGCAGCTTCAGCCGATACAGATATCAAAGGGCTTGAAGAATGCGAACAAATGGTAAAGGCAAAGAATAGTCTTGACGACACAGTGATGGCAGGGACTTGGAACTATGGGATTATGCTTTTGTATCATAAATACAGATGATGGAGTTTGGGCCTGAGACAGTGATACCAATTCAAATCAAAGATTCTGAAACAGATGATTGTCTTTCTTCTTGGTAGTATCCTTGGAATGTGATTGCTTTGCTTGCTTCTGCAGTCTCGTTTGACTTTGTATATAACTTGACCTTGCCATCTGTCGCAGTGCTGCTTCATGTCGTCGCTGCATCATCACCTTAAATCAATCAAGCTGCACCATCTCACGGGTGTACTGCTTATCCCTCACATCATGCCCACCTTCCCAACCACCATGCACAAAGTCCACATGTGCAACACGTATAGCAACTGCACGTCTCTGTCTCCATACGCGTCACGAGTCCGCGTGTTGCATGCCAAGCTCGCAATCACACTTGGTCCGTGCACATGCTGGTCCGTGCACTAATCACAGGGTACGCCGTCGTAACAGCTCTTGCGGCAGTGATCTTGCCACGACATTGTACTCTGTGTGTATGAGATCTGTATGGGATATGTTGAGGAAGTATTGAGAGGGATGGGATGTGGTCCGAGTGTGTTTGGTCTAAAATTGAGCAAAGGTTGGAGAATGTGATGTGGTGTGGTGAGATCGGGGAGGTGGACGACGATTTTGGGGTTGACCGGGAGGGATTGCTTTGCGTGAAAGTGAGGGGATACCCTGCTGTGTTCTAGCCCTAGATGAGATTACGATTCCGTTGTGTCGGATGTTCAAAAAGTAGGTGAAGATGGTGATTGCCGGATAAACATCGAGTGGAGGTGGAGATGGAAGTGGGCAGGCGAGACTTTTGTGATGTGCTTTCATTGACTGCATAGATTCTCTACACATTTCATGGAGTTTATCTCTCCTTCGCCGAGATTAGCAGAGATGGCCTATGGGAGGAGACTTCGTTCCTTTAGGATATACATACGACCTTCGTGTGTGCATATGAAGCACCTTCTGCTGATAAGAGGCTCTTCACAACCCATCCTCAAACAGCTTGCAGCATGGTCCATCCAATGCTAGCGCTAGCCTGTCTTCCATATCCCAATCTCCAGCTCAATCAGACCACCCTCTTCAACAAACAATACTCTCCCCACACCCTCCTCATCCCCCTCGGCACCCACTCACCCTGCGGCATCCAGAACAACCTCCCCAGCACCCCCGTCCTCTCTTGATCCAAAAACCGTTCACATTGGACCTTTTCCCACTTCACCTTCCCTCCCTTACCATACACCCTATCCGGCTGTTCATCACTCACGCCCTGCCCACCTTCAAACCAACTATCAACTAAGAAATCACATCCCTCCTCTCTGATATACTTTCCCATATCCTCCAAATTCTCATCATTCATGCCGCCTGGCTCCAACCATGCACCGGGGAAGAAACCAAAGTTTTCGGCTTCGGAGAAGGAACCTGGCAGAAGGCCGTGGAAGGAGGAAGGGATGAAGGCGGGACGGTAGGTTGGTGGGAGATGGTAGGTTGATGGGTAGCGGTACCATTCTTTGGCGAGACAGACGCTTGGTTGAGTCGGGAGAGAGATATTGGTGGAAGGGTGCGGCAGATGGCTGTATATTGAGATTGGAGCGTGGTAGGCCGTGGCTAGGTTGAGGGTGCGGAGCGTGGAGAAGGTTGTTGTTACAATGAGGAAGGACGCGAGAATGAGGAGTTTTAGGTATGCGAGCAAGGTGGAGGTCGAGATAGGGTTCGATTGTGCTGGTGGCATTGGTTTCGATGGTGGTGGACCCCCTGCGATTTGAACGGCGGGTTTTTCTTCTTTTGTAGAGGTAATATCGGTGGGTAGATTTGGAAGGCTCAATGAGATATCGAGCATTGTTATTATGATGTGTAGAGATAGTGCTGCGTTGAGAGCTAGACACGGATATATTGGATACATGAAGCGCTCTTCTTTATGTGGCTGTAATGTGAAAATGACCAGCCAGAGGTAGAATGGCGAAATGGTGACAATAGTTCTGAAGAAGGGCAGACGAGATGATGCCTGTCCAGATATACGACGCCGGTACAGTATGAGCGGTAGCACTGCAAGAGCCAGCACAAACCAGAGATTGAAGTTTATGAGTAGATTGCGGATGTAGTAATGCCATGGCTCAGTACCAAAGATATTAGGACCTTTGCCAGAACCACCGAAGACATTGTACGAAGCGAGGCGATAAGGGTAGACGACTAGTTTGCGGTAGAAGAACCAATCGGTCATAATCTCCACAACAAGCACGACCAAAGCGGCACTTGCGCCTGAGAGGAACCGTGTGCCAGTGCCCACGAGGTCGTCGGTGAAATAGCACATGACGAGCTCTTCAATCACATAAGGAATAGCGAGAGCGCCAACAAAGGGCCAGCCGATTATTGTAGCAATGCTCAGCCAGAACAGTCCCGCTGCTGTACCTATTCCCAAAGTCCAGTCCATGAATGACGCCATTGCGAGGCAGACAAAGTACATTGCAAACGAGGAAGGCAGATAGGAGACTGCAGCATGAAACATTCCTGCGCTTGATACGAGGACGACCATGAAAATGGTGGCGATTCTTGGGTTCATGGCTTTGGTGACTGTCTTAAACAGCTGCACCTCGCAGATTGCACATGCAGCTGCCAACACTAGACGTAAGAAGTAGAACTCTGCAACTTTGTTGTTGACGAATGGTAGCCATGATCCAGCATATATGATAATAGCGTGCAAGGCCGTATATAACCACGATCGTAATGCATATTCTGGAGCATATTCCCACGTCTGTAGACCATGACCATGATTGAGGTAATGGGTTGGTTCCCAGTAGTTGTACACTTCATCACAGTCCTGTATCGGGGCGTGAAAAGCTGCAAGAGCGTGTGCTGCAAAGAAAATGTAGAAAGCCACTATTGGATCTAAGTTGAAATAGGTTGGTTTTCTTTGGGTTTGCCTGTTTTGGGATGAGATGAAATAGTAAGAATAGTGGTGAGACGCATACACTTACGGTCTGCCGATGCTCGAAACACGACGTTGCTCCTCGCTCTTCAGATTGCTCGGCATAGGGCTATCTGGCATAATGCGTTGCCGCAATGCAGTTTTTGATATAGGAGGTGGTGGCATTTTATAAGATGTTATGAATTGAACGAGAAAGGTGATTTATTCACAATATGTGGACATCACTCGCACACACAAAATACTAAAGATAAAATGAAAACGACAGAGCTCACCAGGCAATCTTAAGACAAGAGAGAGCCGAAAGAAGCACTGTAACGTTTTGAGTTGTCGTTTGTTTAATCCTTCAATGACCTCCACTGCTAGAAAAGGGGGTTCAGTGTACAGCAAGGAGATTAGTCCGAAGCTCGACGTCAGCAACTCTTTTTTTTTTCCTTTTCTTGCTGTATTGTTGTTACCAAAACATTTCTATTACTCGAAAGATATGCCTTCCAGGTAGGAAGATCAACAATCACCAGTCCATGGAGTATAATCACGAAGATCAGCCACCGATCAAAAAACCTCGCCTCGGTGCCCCTACATCTCCAGCCATGTCCGACAATTTCTCAGATCCAGATGACCTTTACGATACACCTGTTAAAGCGCAGGAATCACAACGAATGGAGAACGCGCAAGACAGGTTAGCAGAGCATCCGTCACAAGCACCTGGTCAACCTCTGTCTACTGGCATACCTGGCCTTAGTTTCACAACTGCGCCTGTACAATCGAATGCGCAGGCCGACACTGTTCCAAAGATCAGCTCTCCACAACCTCAATCATTGGCACAAGACCCCCAAACGCAACTGGAACAGCCAGCAGACGTTGTGAACTCGATCTCAGCAGAAACGTTAGCCAACCCACCACAAGCGCGCGAGCATTCGGCAGTACAGACGGACGTTGTCGAAGGCATGCAAAGTCAGCCAGAGCTAGTAGCATCAGATGAGAAGAATGACGAACCAGTCGCGACCTATCGACCCACGTCAGAAATTCAAGACGAGATCCAGCATACAGACGAGGTTGAATATGAACCGACTCCAGCCGAATTTGATAGTTCTGCTGATCGTGAATTGACTTCAGCCGAGATACAAATGCGAATGACGGGTCAGCCAACTTTAACCGATTTGCAAATGCAACTTTATCTCCTGGAACAGCAACACATACGACGACTAACACTCGCACGACAAGCGCGACAAGAGCGAGAAGGAGGGACGGCAGGAATCACAAGACAGGAGGTCGATTCTGAGTCCGGTGATGAAAGTGAGACTGATCAAGTAGCACCTGGCGCTGCAGAAACAGATCCGCTACATGCTGAGAAACTTGAGACATCAGTAAAGAGAGAGATTTCAGGCGTGCTCGAATCGACAGCGGCTGAAGACAATAATGCAGCAGACGACAACGTCGAGTTCGAGTACGACAGTTCTCCCTTGGATGCTTCAGACGACTCGTCGTCTTCTTCAGATGACGAAGGAAGTGAAGACGACTACGAGTTGCTTGATCCTGCTGAGATGGCTCGGATCCTGATGCGAGAAGAAGGCGGGGACGACGATGACCGACCAAAGCCAAACAAGAACAACAAAGAACAGACGCGCGGAAAGAACGAGACACCTGTAGTAAAAGTGGAGAAGCCGAATGTCGATGTCACACCAGAAATGGCCATCAAAGAACTTGGTCATGTTGAAAACATTGTGGAGAACTACGTCCTGGTAAAAGGCACACTGTCTGGAGAAATCCAGGTCCTGGAGAGTGGATCTGTACTGTGCTTGGAGAATCGCAAAGTCATTGGAGCCGTGGATGATCTTGTAGGACGTGTCGAAGAACCCCGATACTCAGTCGCCTTCACCAATGGTGCAGAAGTTGCTGAATATGGCATCACTCACGGTACCAAGATCTTTTACGTCGTCGACCATTCCAGCTACGTCTTCACACAGCCACTTCGAAATATGAAAGGTTACGACACTTCGAACGTAAACGACGAGGAGGCGGGTGTGGACGAAATGGAGTTCTCCGATGATGAGGCAGAGGCAGAGTACAAGAGAAAACTTAAACAAGAGAAGCTAGCAAGAAAGGGAGTTGTCAAACAGGAGCCAAATACGGAGATGGACCAACAGGCAGCCTCTGGCAGTGCGGATGTAGCTCTGAAATACGATGACGATGATGCAGAAGATCTTTACAAGCCTCTTCCTCGGCCAGTTGACTATGGGTCTGGTACACCTTCGCTTGAGATGCGCACGCCTCAAGTGCGAGGCAGAGGACGCGGACGGGGTGGTCGGGACCGTGGAGGCGAACGAGGCCGTGGTCGTGGAGGTCGTGGAGGTCGTGGCAATGATACTCGTGGACGTGGTGGTAGAGGAGGTTTCTCACAACCTGATGTGTTGTCCACCCCAGAACCTCCGACACAAGCTGGCTCACACGCTTCGTCTCCTGCTCAGTATGATCGCGCCAGCTCATCACGTACTGAAAACCCACGTCCATTACGTCCATCACCTCCGAAAGCTCAAGCTCGATCTAACACTGCAGCTGCACCATCGACCCAAGGACAACAAGCTCCACATCCTTACAACAACGCAAACCCGTCTTTCAACAATTTCGGTAGCCAAGGTCAACCAACAGCGCCTTATGGTAACCAATACCCACCCTTTCCTGCAGCACAAGAATATCAGCAGGCATACCAAGGCTATAATCAGCCGCAGTTTCCTCTTCCTCCACCTGTTCCAGGCCAGTATCCCATGATGCCTTATCAACATCCACAACCAGGCTTTCCCATGCCTCCACCAGGCTCATTCGTCAATCCGAACTTCTATCAGCAGTTCGCGAACCAACAACAACAATATCCAACACAACCGCAGCAGCCATATCAAGGCAATCCAAATCAGCAACAACAAGGATGGCCAAATTATCAACAGAACTATCGGCAGTGAGCTGTGAACGGAGCCGCCTTGACCGCTTCTATTGAATGGCTGGTATGGCCAAAAGGCGCACAATTCAAGTACAAAATGGATGTGCTTGTAAAAACACTGTAAATACAGACCGCTAAAGATATGCATGGCGCAAGTTCATTAGCGTCGTAATCCCTAAGCGGTATAAGATCTGCCAATGTGGCGCACAGCGTATGACTGAATTGGTGATGGTGCCTATTGTGACTGTGATGTTTCGTGTGATAGTGGTGATAAGGCTCTTCATACTATGCTCCTTGCGCAGGTTTCTATGGGAACGATATCTGGACTAAGCACCTTCCATTGCGGTAGCATCGTCTCGGTCTGCAGTGTGAAGAGCATTGTTCTCACTTTGATTCCTGTTATCAACGTTCTATTTTCTTGCGGCTTGGCCCAATCGCTCGGCAGCTGTAACGAACCCATTCTCATCTTCCATGACCCATACATCTACCCATGCGTCCTTTTTCGTTTGGATAACTTTCTCTTCTTCCCATGCCTCTTCTCGTGCCCTTTCGACGTAGACTGTACGAAACCCGCAGCCCCTCGCAGCTTCAAGATCTTTGAGATGTGCAGCGACCATGCCACACTCTTCTGGCTGTAAACCTAGCTTTTTCGCTGCTCCTAGGTAGACTTTTGGATTTGGTTTGTAGCTGTGGTGTTCATGGTTAGCACAACCAGTCTATCCACAAACAGACCCATGCGGACATTGGAGCTAGTGTGATCAAGACAGCATGCTACAAGGAACCAAGTAGCCAAAGACAGCACAAGAAGACCAGTGTAAAAGCAGAAAAAGAGACCACTCACGACGCAAACATCTCAGCACTAACAATCTCCTTCCATTCCAGCTTCGCATACTCCGCCATATCCCGCAACAGTCCAACATTACCATTACTCAGCGTACTCGTTATATACCCCAACTCATTCAAGCTTCTTATCCCTTCGCAAGTATCCGCCCACGGATCAAGTCGATGCCATACCAAGCTCAACTCCTTAACCTCCTCATCATTCCACAGTCCAGTCAACCCGTTATCTGCCAGAAGCTGTATTAGCGAATCGTGGTGGTGCTGGTCGACCGTTTTGTACGGTTTAGCAGGATCAGAATCGAGAGATGCGGCGACAGTGCGGGTGAAGGCGTGGTACGTTTCACGCCAGACGGCGGCGAAGGTGGCCCAGTCTTCGAGTGTCATGGTGCTGGCTTTTGTGTGGACGGAGGCGGGGATGTTCTTGTTGCTGTTGGGTTTGGACGAGGTGAGCGTGGTGGTGGCTGAGGTGTGGAGGGCGCGTGTTACTGTTTTTCTCCAGTCGACGGTCGTGCCGAAGACGTCGAAGAAGAGGGCTTTTACGTTTTGAAGTGGTTGCTGGTGGGCGGTCATTTTGTTGTATGGAAATGGATAATGTAGTATAGCTGGATGATGTTTATTCGAAGAGATTGCAAGACGGTCAATTCTGTACTATCTTAGGTATGCTTTCTGGTCCTTCTTTGTGAATCTTTCTTGTCCTTCCTCTAAGATGCACTGCAAGCTCTTTGATACGATCACTTTCAAGCAGTTTTTCTAGTTCGCAATCGTTGCAAGCTCTTAGATGTGCATACAATTCTGCGACAACAACAGGATCTAGATATCTAGGTCGTATTGGACGTGAATTCACTTCAGAAGTACCTTTGTCTATCCGAAGACGCTGGATTAGGACAAGATGTGACAGCTTTAAAGTGACGTGGCAGCAGATGTAGTCTGGATACACGAACAACAAGAGTAGTATTAGGAATGTATTGAGACAAAGAGCTGATCACGCGGTCACAAAGAGAGATGATATCGTCGTATTGTGCAAAGTCTATTGAAGTGGAGTTCTCTGGAGGAGAACGTGGAGGCGTTGCGCCGGCGCTACACCGGTGACGGTGCGTACGACGCAAGCAGTTCGAAACCCCACACGTTTCAGATGGCGCCGAAACACGTCTGAACCATGGAACGGATGCGCGTCGGTAATTAAAGCGTGCATGATGGTAAACAATAGGACAATTTGTATTGACGCCCTGTCCTTCTTACTCTTCCTTCCCCTCTCCTCCATTCTCTTCGACACCTCGTCGTCGCCAAACCACTTTCTTACTGTTTCGACTGCTAATCGCGCAGGTTTCGCTCATTTATACAACGCTCCTTTGAACATATACAACATACTAACGAAGTAGAGACAGCCGGCTTGTCTCTAGATTTCATACTAAACGACTACCTCCACCAGGAACGACCACTCCTTCAAGGTCCTTCAAGAACATTTTCTTATCTCTTACAATGGCTCACCACCACCACAAACACATGCAGCTCGAGAAGCGCAACCCTGATTACCAGACCATGGTCTCCATCGTCTATGTCACGGCATCCAAGACCTTCTCCGGCGAGGTCGGCGGCTACATCACGCTCGGCGGTTCACAATCAACCCAGGGCGCTCAAAAGGGTACACCCATTCAGAATAGCGCTGCTGCTGCGTCCACGGGCAATGCTCAGGTCAACGGCACACCAGTCCAACAGTCAGACGCCTCAGCCAGCGCTACCGATGACAGCTCCAACTCTGGAGGTGCTCCCATCCGTTCACAACGCCCCGCTCGTGCAAGCAGTAGCAGCACTACCACGTCCACTGCCACGCTCATCCCATCTTCTGCTGCTGCTGTTGTCGGCACACCCATTGCTTTGTCGACCTCTTTGCAAACGAGCATCGCCCCTACGTCCAATGTTGTCAACCAGCACACTACACTTCTTTCTTCGGTCATCCCTGCGGTCGCAGCTGTTTCAAGCACTGCACTTGCTTCGATCTCTGCCACTGCTTCGCCCGAAGCTCAAAGTACCGAAGGACCGTCACCAGGAGCCAAAGCCGGTATCGCCATTGGCATAATCCTTGCCTTTGCTGTTATTGCTGGTCTTATCCTCTTCCTGGTCCGTCGCAAGCGCAGCAACAAGGATGAGGATGGCTCACTTTCACAGAGGCTGGACGATGAGAAGAGATCTGCTGGTCGTCAATCCTCCACTTCTGTTAACTCTTCTCGCTTCTCTGTCGCCAAAAGTGTTCTGTCTCTTCCACGTCTCAGTCTCGGTCCTACCATGTCAGAGAAGCAAGAACGCCCTACTCTAAAACACACCGACTCTCTCACCAATCCTTTCGAAGATGCCAAGCACGAAGTCATCAGCGACAACCAGATCAACAAGATGGTTACCATTCCTATTCCTGCTCCACTCAACTTCAAGGGTGGTGACAGACCTATTTCTCCTAACCCACCCGGTTCGAATGCTCCTGCCGGCGGACGAACTTCTCCTTCTGGTGCAGCACCTAGCAATGTTCACCGTGTTCAACTCGACTTCAAGCCTTCAATGGACGACGAGCTTGAATTGAAGTCTGGTCAAATCATTCGCATGTTACACGAGTATGACGATGGATGGGTACGTATTTGTAGCCACCGTCTTTCACAGTAAATACTAACATATGTTACAGGCTCTTTGCAAGCGTCTTGATGGTGCACAACAAGGTGTGGTTCCTCGCTCGTGCCTTTCCAAATTGCCACTCAAGCGCCGTGATGGACCTCCTGGACCTCGTCCTATGAACGGCAGACAACAAGCTCCAGGTCATCGAGTGCCATCCGGTGGCAGTGTCAGCTCTGTCAACTCTTATCTTTCAGAAGAAGCTGTTCCACGTCCTCTCTCACCTGCTGGTCGTGTCCGTGCTCAGTCAAACGCATCGACTGGCCCAGTCAACCAAGCTCTTCAGATCAACGAGAATGCTCGGCAACGAGCGAACTCAGCCGGAGCTGCAACGAAATTGGCTGTCAATCCTTCAATGAGTCCTCTGAATCCTGCAATCCAACGCAGGCCTGTTCCTGGCTCAGCTATGTAGGATGAGGACAAGAGACTTACAGACATGATCTTTTCGTATACATGACGCTGGACGATTTACTTTTTCTTGAATAGGAGATGATACATTAGGGTACAATGATTTATGTAGTTGCTTTTCCGATAGGTCTGGGTAAGACATCTTCTTGATGCTGAAGTGGAGATGGATTTCTGACGTACATAACTTGCTATGTCACAATCGCACATTTCAATATCTTACGTTAACATAGCGATTTGGACGTGAAACAGCCCCCTGTGCCCTGCCAAGGATTATGCTTTGGCGCTAAACTTCCAAACCTTAAAATCTTGAAGCCACAAACGCTCATCGTCGTCCTGTCTTGGTTTCAGTAAATTATGTCGCGCCCATCAGAGAATGTGGCTCTTCAAGCCAGTTGATGTGTCACGCCCGCACTGTTGACTGATGTAGCGATTTTGACGATAGCACTGCCCCTATTCAAGATATACAAGGAAGCCGCACGACTGCGCGCCAATGTGCGCCGAAGAGCATACATAACAGTTTCGACATGGAAGTCCAGACGGCTGGTCGCTTGGGAGCTGGCCAATCGGCAGGATATAGCTGGAGACCTGTTAGCACGAAAGTCGACGAAAAAACCACTAATGATGCTATCTCAATACCGGCGCAAGGTTGTATATCATCCTCCACCACATCTTTCTCCGGTCTTGACACAGACATCCCTCGAGGCTCGTTCGAAGTCCCCTTTTCATCACAATTACCCAATGGAACACCCCAGAAAGGAAATGTCGCAAGAGTTGGATCTGTCGCGAGAGTGCAACGTATCGAAATGGGGTCTGGCGATGTATCAAGATCAAACAGCATCCAGTATTTCCCTGCTGGATCTGTAAAAGAGGTGGAGCACAGAAAGAGGGATAGTATGCCCAATGATGCTTGGATAAGTAAGGGCATAAGAGTCGTTCTCCCTTCAGAAGACGCTACGTCTGAGCCGGAAGACGAAGGCATTGCTGCCGACGACGGATTGCTGAGAAGACCGAACATTAGGCTGACGTCAGCGACATCTGAGGACGGGGACATAGCTCGTAGTAGAAGGGTGGCTCCTCGCACAGAATCACAGGGAGACTGGCCTGGCAGCCGTGCTATAGATGCAGGCACGAGCTCGCACGATAATTCTTCACCTGCAGGTCCTCGACCGCGAGACAATACACATACTCCTACCTCAGAAGACAAACGATCATCAAGATACATTCGATCAATCTACGATGCAGGTGGAGAGCTGAATCTTGATTCACCAGTATCAAGAGGCTCAAGTACAGGTCGAGACGCTGTTCAGCACTCCGGCAGCGTTTCTCCCCTTCCTACTACTATGGAAGCTATGCGCTTAGGTTCACCAGCACCACCGTCCATCGCATCGCGCTTTGCTGATGGCCCTGCTTCACCCAAAAGCACAAGCACGAACAGTCATCGTCAATCTAGAGACATCAACGAAAGAGCTGGAGGCGTCGAAGATTGGTCGGGCGTCAACGACGGCGAGGTTGATCGATTTGGCTTTGTCATGTCCAGATTCAACCCCAAAAGATCATCTGCTCCAGTACCTACCACTTTGAGTCCTCCTTCTTCTGCACGATCTGGACGGCGTATTGTAAGCGCAACTAGCTCAATCGGTTCCAGGCGAGGTCAACTACAGATACCAAGGTCCCGAGGCTCCTTGAGATATTCTGGATCTCTATCAGGCATGCGCAATGCGAGATCGACATCAGCGACGTTGCGTACGTTTCGCTCTGTGCGACATCAGGAACTGGCTGAAGCACACGGCATGCTATCTCCATCCCAGGAGCGATTTGAGGAGCAGCCTTCACCGAATTACGACGATGCTGCACTGCGTGCTCGTGGACAGCTACAGGCCAAGCGTGAACAGAAATGGCGCAGAATGGGTGTGCTAAGTGGTGGAGCCATGACTGGTACTGTCCCTGGCAAGCCAGTGCAGATCAAAGAGGCAAGCTACAAATTCGACGTACGCGAGCCGAAGCTCATTTCAAGGACATGGAAGGGCATTCCAGACTCTATGCGAAGTCAAGCCTGGTACTCCTTCCTTGAGACTGCTGCTGCTAAGCATAAATCTGCGTCTGGTAAGGAACATATAGATGAATGGCTGATTGCTCGGTTCCATGAGCTGCAGGATGCCGACTTTGAAGACGATGCGCAGATCGATTTGGATGTGCCCAGAACGATTGGTGCGCACATATGCTTTCGAAGACGATACAGAGGCGGACAAAGGATGTTATTCAGACTACTGCATGCGCTTGCATTATACTTCCCCGACGTTGGCTATGTTCAAGGAATGGCACCCATTGCAGCAACGTTGCTCGTCTACTTTGAGGAAGAAAAGGCGTTTATAGTTGTAGTCAGACTTTGGATGTATCGAGGGATCGCCTGTCTATACGGAAACGGCTTTGAAGGATTGATGAAGATACTCGAAGACTTTGACAACAACTGGATCCAAAAACAAGGCGGAGCACTCACCGGCATTCACAAAAAGCTTGACGACCTAGGCATTCCTGGTATGACATGGGCAACGAAGTGGTATCTCACACTCTTTCAATACACACTACCATACGAAGCACATCTCCGTATTCTCGACGTCTTCATTCTTCTTGGTGATTCGGCAGGTCCGAAGAGCAGACCAAATGTGGATGTATTGCACAGCATTGCTACGGCACTATTATTAGGCATGCGGGAACAGATTATGGCCCCCGAAGCTCAGTTTGAAGACGTCATGGGTATGTTGACGGGCAAGGTTCCGTTGGCTGGGGCTGTGAATGGTGCTGAAGGTGGAGTTGGTATGGATGCCATGATGCATGTGGCGAAGCTGGAGTTCAAGGCACGAAAGTATTGATTGTTATGAATGTTATGATGTTTTATGATTAACGATGGCAATGGGACTATTATTTGGGGAGAGTCGTGGGCTGATGCTATAATTATGTCGCTTTGTAGAGAGCAATCAAGTCAAGTTGCCGCAACCTCGCGCTCCTGTCTTCAGTTTTCATTTCGTCTTCAAGCGTGACGCGTTCGCGTTCTGAAACTGAACTCATGTTTCAGATTTCTGCAACTTTCACGATCTTCCTCTTCCTTTGACATGTGAGCATCGTCGATGCTTTACTTCCTAAGGACTAGTCCATGCTGAGCTGCGCATGATAAGTGGTACATCCCTGAAAAATGGCAAGCACTGTGACTGGATCGCCTCGAAAGCAGTGATCGCTCTGCCAACCTATTCAATCCACTTGCTACTCCCTAAAACGCAGAGTTCTCCTCCACCATGGTGGCCGGTGATAGGATTGAGAAGATATTGACTCCACGTCCACACACTTTGACAATAGCTGGCTGGCCAACGACCTTGAACGCTCTCGCCTGGTCCGCCGATGCCTCTATCGCCATCGCTCTGGACGACTTTGTGGAACTCTTAATTCCGAAAATCGACTTGCAGCATCTTACCTCGGATGCCTCACTTTTAGGCCCACCGAAAAGTACCACCGCTCACCCAAATTCCTCCTCATCACAAACCCACACCTCTCTCGAGCTAGAACACTGGTATCGACTCCGCCTACAAACAAACACGTTCACTGTTGCAGAATGGCCCTACTTTGAGCCGCAACTTTTCGCAGAGTTTGACGTCGGCGAAGAACAAGGCCTAGATGGCGTTGCAGCATTAGAATGGTCTAATGCTGGTTTGGGTAGATTTGGAAGATGCGCGTTGGGTGTTTTGACGGCAAATGGAGTGTTGAGTATCTGGGCGGATGGTGGTAGGATCAGAGAGGAAGGAGGGAGTGGATGGAAGAGACGAGCGGTTGTATGGGGGGTTCTGTGGAGGGAGTTTCGGAGGGAAATTGGGATGGATGTGGATGAGAGTGCGGAAAAGGTTGATGGAGAGACGATGGATGTTGATGCTGAGGTTGTGCATAATGGTGCTTCAGCTGAGGTAACTTCCACAGCTGAAGATGCAATGATTGGTGACGAAGCGAGTCCCACCAATGCAGCAGCTTCCAAGACATACAACAATACTCGGAACGGCAAGACGCAGCATGCAAACAACCGAAACAACAGCAACAAGGCAAGAAGATCGGCCGAACAAGATGCTCAGGCGAAGAAGTCTGCAATACTGCACAAACGATGTCGGATACGCAGCTTCTGCTGGACGCAAGTACCCAGGGATATCTCGAGCCTACCGAGCGGGCTGAAAAGCCAGGCAATCCGAGAATGTACGAACCATTTGCTGATCGTGACAAATGACTACGGAGAAATCATTGTGCTACAGGTTAGGTCACCTTACGATAATCCTCTCTCGTCATCGGACTGGCAGATCAAGATTGTGAGTGTCATCGATACGAAGGATGGAAGTGAGGAAGATGCGGCAGGTCCACAGCTCTTCAGCTTGAAACGAGGACTTCATTCAATATCGATCAATGAGTGGACCACAGAGCAAGGAAAGGAAGCGCATTGGACAGCGTTCATGGCTTATGGCAGGAACCATGATCTGGAGGTTATGCGGTGTACGTTGAGCTATGTCAAGGGTGAGATTGTATTCAAAGCTGATCGAAATCGACTTCTGAACATGGCTGAGCACGACGTCGTGGGCCCAACGTGCTGGGCACCAGAGGTAATGATGAACATCTTGAGAAGTGATGGGGTTCGCAGACTAACATCTCTTACAGCTCAATGCAAAGGAAATGGACGAATTGTTTGTGCCACTTCGTGGTTCATTTGATAATCTAGCATTTCACCACGCACGACCTCCAACAAAGTACGAAGTTGGTTGTACACAGAATCGTGACGATTGGAGCTCAATTGCTGGCACTGCTATTACCTCTGACAAGGAGCCTTATTTACACAGATTACACTACTCGCCGCACATGCCTTCTGAGAACATCAAGGCCAAGTCCGACTCATGGTCGATATCCTCAATTGATGACCACACGTCCGAGGCAGTGTGGCTCAAGGCACTACATCAGCACGGTGAAGAGTTTAGCGATGCGTACGAACTCTTCAAGCATGTTGATTATCGTGTCTGGGGCATGGCAAGTGCACCTGATCGGAGACATGTTGCGATGTGTTATAGTCTGCATCCGAGCGATCTCAACCAGTATGTTACGCATGCTCAGCAGGTTTCGTTTGTGTCTTTCAGTGATGAGATGAAGGGAGAGGTCCCAGAAGTCCGGATTGGTCGGTATTGTTTCCTAGGTTCTGCGTTCTTGTGGCTGACTTTGTAATAGAGAACAGTTCAGAGTCGAATATGTACACTCTGTCCAATTGGCTTAGAGTCCAGGGGGAATTAGATGCACAACCGCAGGCTCGTCTGCTAAGTTTGAGGGACAGCCTCAATAAAGTCGCTATGAATGTTGTTCTGGATACTCGGGTTGTAGAAGCCAAGTCATTCGTCCAAGAGTCAGAGTAAGTGCACAGAGCAGATACCTCGCTCTTTGGCTAGCATGTTTGATTCTGACTGCTTCCTTACAGCGACCTGCAAAGTCTTATTCTTGCTGTACGATATTGCATGCTACAACCCGAACGGTTGTATGCTCTTCTCGCGAAAGGTTTGAAGTCAATCACAACTGGCAATCGATTCGGTCAGATCCCAAGCTACGATAACAGTCAAACGGCGATCATGCTGGAGCTGATAACTTCGATCATGGACAAAGTACCCAAGAAGACACAGCTAGGTCAAGCAATACTTGGGATGTGGGGACGAGCTGTATTCTTGCGAGCTCCCGACAAGATACCATCACACATAATTGGAACGAACCTCTTACAGGAACAATGCGAGCTATGCAATGGCCCTGTTGACTTTGAGAGCGTGGGAGAGGCGCGATGCCGAAGTGGTCACCAATTTAGTGAGTGATACCGTTTGGCAATCGTAGCTTAAAAGAAGCTCTAACATTGTCTAGCACGATGCGCACTCACTCTGCTCACTATCCAGGAGTCTGGTGTATCAAAGTTCTGTGCTATATGCCATGCTCAATACTACCAAGAAGATGTGCTTTTAGCGCGAGAACGCCAAAACATTGAAATCGGTGTTGCGGAGGACACGATAACACTGCACAATATCTCACTCACCCAATTGCTATTTCTCGCAGTTGATAGATGTCTGTTTTGTGGTGGAAAGTTTAGGATCTGAGGTTGAAGTGCTGCATTCCACGCAAAAAGTCTGGGAGTTGATACATTCCTTGCGCGCATGGAACAGCCGATGATGCTCAAATCGGTGGCTGGTATCAAAACAAACGCTCATCTGTTCAGCTTATGCTCAGTCTCAGCACAATAGTGCTCTGACATTGTCGTCGTTGTCGACAACCTAATTAGGAGTTGGTAGATTCATACTCACAATGGACTCGCCATCACCACAATCAAGCCCATACTCGCGAAGGGCATTCAACAGCTCACCACCTCTTCGCATCAATACCTCGCCTTCAGCCAGACAGTCTCCTAGAATAGTAGCCTCACCAACATCGCCAACGAAATCGATTGCGGCGGACATCTTTCGCATGTCCGGTGCCTCCGAAGCATCGACCGCTTTACAGTCATCTCAGCGACACTTTGACAACGATGAACAAGATAATGCTGAACAACAGTCGGAGACTAGATTCAGTAAAGATTCTACCGACCTTCTACCAGAAGAAAAGAGACCAGGGCATTATGTGACACGAAGTTTGAGTTTCTTCGATATCTCAGACTCAAGCGAAGTGTCAGGCACATTGCAAGAAGAAACCAAAAAGCGCTCAATTGAGAATGGCCAGCCAAGTGCTGCTACCCACGTGTCCAGCCGTGAAGACAGCACAGTTTCGACAGTCAGACCTTTTGGAAACACTACTCGCCTCAACTCCAAGACCTCGGACTTGTCGAAAACTTCAAAGGGCACAAATCTGACGGAGTCGCAAATCGATCGCTACATGACGGCTCACTATATCACTCCGATCAAGGAGGATACCACACAGCATGAAGCGATGAGTGATGTGCCCTTACCAGGTCAAGCGCTAACCACAGACAATCGCCATTCGCGACCAATATCCGACTTTTCCTTCAACGACAACTACACTCTCAGACAACCCAATCGACTTTCCGGACTGACGAATGCAAGTGTCAATGCTTCACTCTCCGGCGATCGTGTCTTGCAGACATACAACGCAATGCTACAATCGATGCGCCAAGCCGAACAAAATCCTCTGCCAACAAACAAGAACAACATGGACATGGACATGAGTCTGATCAGCTCAGCGATATCACCCGCCCACGTGCCCTTGAACCTCTCTACAGCATTCGAACATCCCCGTCCAGCACCTGGGATTGTAACGCAAACACAACCGTCACCTCTAAACCCACACGCAGAGACCTTCCATATGGCTCCAGCCATGCCAACGTCCTTCAGCAGTCCGGGTAACACTAGCCGTAAAGACCGCCATGTCACTCTGCGTCCACCCTCGCTCAAATCTTCGCCTTTGCGGAGTACGTTTGTTCCACCATCAATGTACACGCCTTTTCCGCTCGAGACAGGAACCGGGAAGCAGCGATTGTCTTTTCCGCTTGGTAGTCGCAATAATGGTGGTGGATGGCAGCGCTTTGGCAACGAAGCAACTTCGCAAGAAAGACAGCCCAACGTCATGATAACAATCAAGCTGCGTCGTCGACATGGCACAAAAACAGCATCCCTCCCCCTGCCTTGTCCATATCAATCTTCTCTAAACACTGGAAACGGACAAACCTCGAAACCACCCACACCCAATTTCAGCCGCGCAACCTCGCCCTCGCCTTTCCTTCCCACCACATCTCAAACCACAGCCACAACAAACACTTCAGATGCAAAAATGGTGGAAAACGACGACGAAGCTTTTTTCCTCTCCTTACGCCATTTATACTACTCTAACCTCCTAGGCCGATCACGCTTGACAAGGTGGCTGAAGCGGTATCTAAGTGCAAGAAGACTCGTCGGCGTGAAATACGTATCTGATCCGCTTGCGGCTATGATGCTGGGGCAGGAGGGTGAGTTGGGTTTGGGGGCTGAGCAGGTAGCGACACCGAGTGATGAGGAGCTGATGGCGGGGTTTTTGAGGCCGAAGAAGGGGAGAGGTGGATTTGCGGTTGTGAGATGGGCTTGGGGTCTTTTTGCTGGTGGGAATACGCAGTCTAGTGTGGAAGCTACGCATGTGCAACCATCATTCGACAAAACAGGGACTTCTGTTCAGACGACGCCGGTGGAGATGCTTGGAGGTCATTCATATCAACAGCAGACACAAGATGCGATCTGGCCTCCTCTGCCATTGCCGAACATTACCGGCCATATTGAGTTGGAAGAAGGATGGGCTGTGCGTCGAATTGTGGCTGCTGCGTTTATGGTGTTACTGGCGACTATAGCGATGGTGGTTATCTGGACGGTTGTTGGCGTTAGCCCGGGTGGTGATCGAGGAGGAGTGCTTGCGGGTGCTGGACGGAGAGTACAAGAGGCATTTCTGATGGGATTGTTAGTGTTAGCGATTGGATGCGTGGAAGTTGCAATTTGGATTGGGATTAGCTGGGTTGTGATGTGATGTGACGACGAGAGGCCAGCTAGTCGTCTCGGATAGCAGGATCAAGGATTGATGAATGTAGATATAGAAATAGCATTCAAGCATCCGGCCACAAAACCTCCTTCGGATTACCGCCTAACCCAGGCCACCTCTGCACAGTCCTCTCCTCATTCCTCTTCGTAACCTTAACCTCATCACCGACTCTCACTTCAAACCCTTGATCCTCTCCCTCCTGCCCTCGCACCAACCAAGCATACCTGCCAAATACAGGTGAATACTTGCTCCCCACATCGACACGTCTATCCTTTTGCAGCAATTTGAGCACGTTCATCCCATCAGTTTTGCCAGTTGCGTAATCGACGTTGAGGGAAACGCAGCGTGTGCAGTTGTGGTTCAATACCAGCTTTACAGGTGGTGAGTCGTGGTCTGTAGGAGATATGGAGACTTCACCCCAGTAATCTTCTTCGTATGGGGTTAGTTCGTCGTCGTTGGAACTGCTAAGCACAATGTTTGGCCGGAATTTGGTCATGTCGGCTTCTTCTTCGGAGTCGGTGGAGGAGATGCGTGATGTTACTTCGTTGAGAGATGCTGTGGTGGTGAGGAGGTAAGGCGCGACGTCTGCAAAGGTGATGCCGTAGTCTTCTTCTTGTATCGGCTGGTCGAATCTGTCGTAGACTGTCTCTTTGCTAGTCGAGTCACCAGGCGTTCCCGTAACAAGCTGGGTAAGCCGGGATGTCCAAGAAGAGGCTGTCTGCGATGGGGACTTTTGTCGGTCTTCGGCTTGTTGTCGTAGGATTGGATTGCGTTTAGCAGCGTTTGGAGCGAGGTTGCCGAGAGCTTGACGATAGCGTGAGCCAAGATGGGCAAGGATGACGGTGTAGCCGAAGCAGGAGGTGAACCATTGGCTGTACTTTTCTGACATAGCTAAGGCTCGCACTGGTGAATTATGGAGATCTACGTCGATTGTAGAGAGGCTGTTGGTGTCTGGAGGTTGAAGTGGGATGATGATGCTTGTTGATGGGGTTGAAGGAGGGTTGTATGAGATCTGTTGCTTTGTTGTGAGCTTGCATTCATGAGTCGTTGGGCAATACACGAGTTGATACAGGATCCTGCTGCCGTCGATGCGAATCACAAGTCAAGGACCTTTGAGCATTTTGAACAGCAGAGTTTTGGCATATCAAATTGAGAGCAACTATTATATTTTGCTGGAGAGAGTCCACAATGAACAAAGGCATACCAGTAACCATGTAATATCTTAGTGCGGACGAAATATAGATTGCTTACCTCTATCTCGTCCCCGACCATTTTCGTGGTAAAGAGACACATTTCGGGGAACTTGGATACAAACATCGGTATGTATCTTTGTTCAGCTTCCTCGCCATTATCTTTGACAAGAATGTAGCGACGGTCATGAGGTAGACCATGCTTCGTAAGTGTCGACGACGGAATCTCGAAGCCACGTAATGATTTGATGGGGTATGTGTATAGCTGGATCAAGGGTAAGCAGCAAAATTGAGTAGAGATGCCTTATCTAGCTTACTGCTTGAATGTACATGTTAAGATTATACTATGAGTTCAGACGATACAGGTTTTCTTGGAAGGAGGAGAACGACAGATCTCGAGCTTGCCACCTGGATTGTCTATGAGTTTTGCAAAAGGGTCACAGCTAGAATAAATAGAACAGGACGAGAGGCGAAGGAGGAAAGACAATAGAAGAGGGGTAGACGGGACGACGGAATAATAGCGGGTCGATCAATATAAGCTTAAACAGATCCTGGAGTAGATCGGGATGAAGTACAGAGCTCTCGCCAGGTGGTTTCTTTACATCGAAAGATGACAAGGAGCAGTTCGTTTGGGCTTGATGTCGAGGATTGCTGTACGCAGAAGTGCAGTAATTTGATCAGGGTGATTGAGGAACGGGAATGAGCCACAACGCCAAGACCAAGCACGCTGCTGCTGCCCCACATTAGTGAGCCGCATCATATTGGCCCCAGCTTCATCGAATCAACAGCAAACCTTTGGACGTCCATCCTGTCTTTCATCTAGGCGTCGCGCAAATCCTGCTCTTTATCACTCTCGCTTTTGCGCTTAGCTACACCCGAGGACGCGATTCTCTTCATCTATCACAAACTCTTGACCTCAGCAGCTTCGAAACCGTCCTAGACTACTCCCAAGTCCAGCAGCCTCGTCAGCGGATCTTGATCGAGTCGCGAAGAAGCTGCGTTAGTACAACTAGCATCGAACTCGATAGCACATCCAATTCTTACCCTCTCCTGCGACACAAAATGTCCGCGAACGGCAGCGTACGGCGCGTCGATACCACAAAAGGACCACCACTGCGCATCTTATCACTCGACGGAGGTGGCGTGCGAGGCTTCTCCATGCTGATCCTGCTTCAAGAACTCATGCATCGTACCTATGTCGAGATCCACGGCAACGCGCCCACAGCAGATCAAATACCAAAACCATGCGACCACTTTGACCTGATTGGCGGTACGGGCACTGGAGGTCTGATCGCCATCATGCTTGGACGCATGCGCATGGACCTGGAGACATGCAAGACAGTTTACACACGAATGACGCGGAAGGTCTTCGAGACGGACAAGACGATTGCTGGCATACCATACACATCAACACTATTTAAAGCTTCGAAACTTGAAGAAGCTATTCAAGAATGTGTGCGGGAACAGACTGCAAGTGAGAATCTGCAAAGCGTACCTCAGAGGAATGTCAGCAGTGCCAGTAGTGCCAGCAGAAATAGCGCCTACAGCGAAAGGAGCTCGACTGGAGGCTACCTACGATCTGGCAATCCAAATACAGCATTCTACGACAAAAGGCCGAATCGAACAAAGACCGCCGTGACTGCCGTCTACAAAGGCACTTCTCCAAATGGAGACTCTATACTACTACGATCATACGACTCTCGAAAAGAACCAGCTCCAGAATTCAAATGTACAATATGGCAGGCTGGACGAGCAACATCAGCGACACAGCTAGCATTCAAGCCGATTCAAATAGGTCAATCCGTTTTCCTTGACGAAGGAGCTGGCAAGTACAATCCGTCTCCACAACTTCTCGACGAAGCCGTAATCAATGAATGGCCAGGACGAGACGTTGGCGTTATTGTGAGTATAGGAACAGGAAAGCGACCGGCAGGCTCAAATAACACACAACACGAGTGGTGGGAGGATTTCATGGTTGGCGGGTTTGCAGATGCCCGAAGGAGGTTGATAGCCAAGATTGAAGGATGTGAGACAACACACGAATACATGGTACATGAGCATCTCGGACGACGTGGCATAAATCCAGAAGCATACTACCGTCTTAACGTCGAAGTAGGAGTAGGAGGATTCGGCATGAACGAGTGGAACGCTTTAGCCGACATCAGTACCAGCACAAGACGATATCTCAAGAAGCCCGAGACAGAGACCATCAGCAACGGTGCCGCAACGAAGCTGGCAAAGATTCATTTTGCAAAGTTACGATGGGAAAAGCATGGAAGTGGTCCAGCAGTAATTGAACGACATAGTTGGGAAGGACAGCAAGAGTGGCATGTACCGCCTCCATCCAATGTCATGGCTGTTGAATTACCAGCAGAGATGCCAGCAACACGGTACGAGTCGATACCTCAACTAGATTCGCAACCGTCACAACGGCAGGAGATACCTCAACTAGACTCGCGGCCGTCTCAACGACAGACCTCGACATCGAATCGATACTCGCAACCACAACCACAACATCAATACCAGCAATACGCCTCACCAGATGACAAATTCGCCGTACTTCCCGACGACAACAATTCATATAACGGAACATACAGTCCATCATCCCAAACTCAACACGTCTCGCCCATGATCAGCCGTCACTCGTCAGAATCTTACGCACAAAACGATATGCCTAATATCGCACCGCTGAACATTCGACATCATCGAGAAGCTTCTGCTTCGGCGACTGGACCACCAGTTCCTCCGAAAACGCCGATACAATCCGATGGGTATGGGTATCAAGGGTCGCCTGTGTCGACAAGGCAGGCGCCACGATTGCCTTTGCCGTATCTTGAACGAGATGGACCGCCGCCACCGGTAAATATGGCTAGGAAGCCGACGTTGAGTTGAGTGAGGATGGAGATGGGAAGTGAGATCTTGATTGGATTAGTTGATGATGTTTTGTGAAAGCGCCGAGATAGGTGTACATATAGAGAAAAGCTGTCTAAATGTAACTTTGTCATCATCTTCGAAATCATAATATCGTCGTACAAAGTCGAGGCATGCAGAGTCCTGGCGCGACAACTCTTCTTAGGCAAACATGCTACGCAATTCGTCTTGCTTGATGGCGATTCTATCGAGCTCCTCGTTCAATGCCTTCAATTCCTCATTGCATTCGTCTTCCTCGATGGCGACTCTGTCGAGCTTCTCGTTCAATATCTTCAACTGTCCTCTCAGCTGTTCACTAAAACAAACGACCATTGCCCCCAGCTCAGCAGCGTATGCCTCCAAGTCGCTCCTGGAAACGAAGTTCACCTCTGCTGATTCAGCAGTCATGTCTTCAGAAGGAACTTCAGCAGCGAGTGTAGACGTAGAAGAGAGGTCTATTTGGTTGCATTAGCCTGATGAACTCCCATCAAACATCTGTGGCTACGTGTTACCTTGGTATCGCCCTTGCCCGCGATCTGTGTTGGTCTCTAGTCTCTGCATTCTTGCTTCAAGATCCGCAACTATGTTCTTCTGCATAACGATGATTTCTGCATTTTCCGTGACGACGGCTGAAAGTTGCTTCTGGCGCACGGCCGTATTTAACAAACTTTTCGCTACCTTGAGCAAGTCCTGTTGCGTCTCCTTGAGACTTTTGACTGGTGTTGTGCTGTTGAGTTGTGGGAGTGTGTCTGAGTTTGACATTTTGAGTGCGTTGGTTTGATGATGGTGTAGTGTGATTTAATCAAGAGTAATTAAGAGGATGTAGTGGAGGATGTAGTGAAAATAACCTTGCTTGTTGACGAATATGGAGAAGAAGTGCACAAAGTCTACGCGGAAGGTGGAAGATGAAGAAGTGTTGGTGATTGAGAGTGTGAAATGGGAAGGAAGAGCTGGTGTCTTGGCGCATGAAGATCTGAAACATAATTCGTGACGAAACAACCTGAAACAATTGCGACGTCCAAGCTCTTGTTGCAAAAAAACGAAGGTAGAGTAGTGTGGTGTAGCAGCATCATGGAACGATCTATCTATTTGGTGCTCCTAGCAGTCTCTTGCTTCCTTCGTTCTTTCGGGGTCACTTTTGTAGTTTGGAGATGGGGGTAATGAGCTTTGTAGTCGCTTTGTTAGGTAATTGGCACAGATGTCCTCTTTCTCCGGTAGCGTTGTCCTCCAGGACTTTCTGGTATATTTCAATATTTATCATTTCATATACTCTATACCACTGCATACTTTTTTGCGCACCTGCTTTCAGCATCTACGTCGTTTTCTTGTTGCTCCCAATACTAACATCAACCTTGCCTAACAGCCACACAGCCACGAAGAAGCCGAAGGTGGCGAGGGTAATGGTAATTGGCTTCAAGAAGCCAGCTGTAAAGGGGTAGTCATATGTTACCTAGGCACGAATTAGTCTATGAGAGTGTTGTAGTGGTTGTAGCAGAATCTGAGCTTACAATCAACTCTCTGTCCCTCAGCTCATCCACGAGGTTAACAGCAGTAAGTTGTAGGACAGTGCGGCCAGTTGTGTCCATAAAAGTGCGATGGATGGTCATATCGCTAGCCACGATTGGGACTGAAGTCTCATACTTGATGTTCCTAGGATGTCGTGATTAGCACAAAATATTTCAGGAGGAGCACGATCGTTTAGTTACTCACTTTGCACCCTCAGGCAAGATAACTCTGACCTCCACCGATTCATACTGCACTCCCTCTCCCATCTTCGGTCCTTCCAAGAACGGCACATTAAGCACATACCCATCCCCCGTCTTCAACTTATGTAGCGCACCCCTCAACCCCCTGTCCCATCCAACACGGAACTTGTAATTCCAAGCACCAAAGATAGGGTAGCGCGGCCTAATCTCAAGATTGGCTTCCATCACGTTCTTCCTGAAACGACTGGTGGAGACATTTCCAATGTCGTCGGTGAAGTAAGGATCGCTGGCGTCGTTCTTGAGAGGCATGGTAATCCATTCCATAGCTGAGCTGGGAGGTTTGTAGTAGGCGGAACGTTGCCATTCGACGCGCGAGAATTGCGACTTCAGTTCGGCTCCTTTGTTGGTTAGCCAGTAGCGCTCTTCAGTCGCGAGGTTGCCGCCCCAGTGGCTGACTTCAATGTCGCGTTCGAGAAGTGTTGCGTATGGGATTGGACGTGTGAAGTCGTAGCGCACGGTTGCGTGTTCGATGGAGCCGGCGGGAAGTTCGTTGAAGGGACCGTAGGTTATGGTTGAGCCGGTGCGTTCGGGGGCGTTGCCTTCGCCGGAGGAGACGTGGGTGAAGCTTGTGATGTCGTCGTTGGGAAACTTGAGCTTTGTTTTCTGCTTGAGAGTGGTGTAGACGGTGGGAAGGTAGGCGTTGAAGGTGTAGGTAAGGTATTGCTTGTCGGCTTGGTTGATGGCGGCTGGAAGGGGTTGAAGTAGAGATAGGAGAGCGTATGAGATGGTGAGTGTTTGTTGTTCTGCAGGAGCGAGAGGCTTGGGCAGGCGGACACGGTAGAACTGGGTGGAGCTGGGCAGGGTCAATACCATCCTCCTGAGTTTTTCAAGATACTACTGCATACCTGAAAGCATCACTACCGAGCAGTTCAACCACGAATGGCTTTGACCCAGCTGCCTTCTTGTCCTTGACTTCCAAGCTTCCTACCTTTCCTACTCGGTCACCCTCAAATGGAATGTAGTATTCATCTTGCGGCGAGGGCGAGATGTTCTCAATGACAACATTGATGTACTCTCGTGGGTATGACTTTTCCAGGTTAATGCTGCGAACGAGGTTGTTGTTCTGGAAATGTTGCGGCGGCCTGAAAGCTGAGGGGATCTGTTGTGAAGAGGAGGTGGAGTTGACTTGGGCAAGGGCGCTCACGGATAGCAGCAATGCTGCTGCCCAACTCCGAATGTACATGCTGTGTGAATGGACAATGGTTCAGAGTCCAATGGGGCAGGCTTGGGCTTCTGGCTTTGGGCAATCTGGCATTGAATTGGAAGCTCGGACCATCCACCTAGTTCTAGTCGGCGCCCCCTTTTTGAACTTGGCTCTTGGTCAACCTCCTCTCTTGCAATCACTACCTAGGTATGATGGTATGATACTCCACTGATAGAGGAACCCATGTCTTCATGTGCTCATGATTAACCTTGACCTTTGCCGTGATTCATCATGTTAAATCCTGCAAGATCCACGCTATCGTACTTGCGCCCACATCTTCAAAAGAGCAGACACTTGCATGGCATCCCATCACTACAAAGTCACAATGTACATGTGTCTGAGGAAGTGAGGGAAGCTATAGCTGCAAAACAACCCGTTGTAGCTTTAGAGTCAACAATATATACTCACGTGAGACCCTTTCAGCAACCCCCAGAAAGAACCCAAAGCTGAATCAAGCAGGGCTTGCCATACCCAGAGAACCTGAAACTTGCCTTTCATCTGAGCGACACAGCCAGGAGACATGGAGCAATCCCTGCCACCTGTGCTGTCATCGATGGCATACCACGCGTGGGCTTGGATCAGGAACAATTGACCAGACTGATCGAATCCAAGAATGCTCATAAAGTCTCGAGAAGAGACCTTGCATATGTGACTGCCAAAGGACTGAATGGAGGTTCGACTATTGCTGGAACTTTGATACTGGCACGTCTTGCTGGGATCCACGTGTTTGCAACTGGTGGATTAGGCGGGTTAGTGAAGGGTCCAACTAGCATGCTCTTTGCTCCTATCTGACCTACGTACAGTGTACACCGTGGCGGCGAAAATAGTCTCGACATTTCCGCAGATCTGACAGAACTAGGCAGAACACCAGTCGCCGTTGTTAGTAGTGGTCCCAAAGGCTTTCTCGACATCCCGAGAACGTTGGAATACCTTGAAACGCAAGGTGTACACGTTTCGACCTTTCTAGACGGTAGACGTGGCAATGTAGACTTCCCAGCTTTCTGGGCTAGAGATAGTGGTATCAGGAGTCCAATGGCAGTTCGAGATGAAGCCGAAGCGGCGGCAATTATTAGTGAGTAATAATAAATAAGGACGTTATAATTTACAGACTGACGATTCTCAAGATGCTCATCTATCGTTGTCTTTGAGTTCTGGATTATTATTCGCAAATCCAGTACCAGTAGCGCACTCAATCCCGAGAGAAGACATGGCAGAGATAATAGAAAGGGCACTCTTCCTAGCAGACCGAGCTGGTGCCACCGGCAATAAGAATACGCCATTCGTCCTAAACGCAATCAAAGAATTGAGTGGGAACAGAAGTGTACCAGCTAACAAAGCTCTTGTCGAGGCAAATGTCATCAGGGGTGCTAGAGTCGCAGTGGAGCTCAGTAAATTACAAAGAGGTGAAGAAGGGTCGTCGAAAACAAGCAACTTCATGCCGAGATTCCTCGGTGGTGAAGATACACTATCTGGGTTGAATGAAGATTTACACAGGAAATCACTTTCAAATCAAGCACCACCAACAAGACAATCATTAACCAAAACAAGCAATACACCCAGCCAACCAGAGATATTAGTAGCAGGCTCACTTGCAGTTGACATATCATGCGACTACACTCCTCCACCCACTTCTCCTCAACTAAGCACCCCACAACAACACACATCCAACCCATCTCACATCTCAGACACCCTAGGCGGTGTTGGCGCAAACATAGCACGCGCCGTACACCTTCTCGGCGCAAACGTACGTTTCTGCTCAGCAGTCGCCGACGATCTGGCAGGTCGTGGTGCTTTGCAGGCCCTCAAAGATACAGGTCTTGACACATCAAGCATCCAAATCCTACCAGGCAGCACAGGTGCACGTACAGCACGCTACGTGGCGCTCAACGATGCGAAAAAAGACCTGGTCATGGCAATGAGCGATATGAGCATCATCGACAACATTCCGGCATTCCATCTGCGAAACTGGACACAAAACCAATCCTCAAACTCGAACTCAAAACCAGCCTACCTTATTATTGACGCCAATTGGTCCCCTCCCACCCTGCACGCCTGGCTATCCTGGGCTCGCACGCACAAAATCCCCACAGTCTTCGAGCCCGTCTCAGTCGCAAAATCAACCCGTCTATTCACCCTTCCACCCACAAACTCCAAACCTACCATCATCCCAACCCACCCAACCCCACTAATCAACATCCTCACGCCCAACATTCACGAACTCTCCGCCCTCTACACGCACGCTCGCAGCACTCACCTCCTCGACACTCCAACGTGGTGGAACATTATCAACGCTCTCGGTATCCCGTCAACCGGTGCCCGCGTCGCCCTCAGCCTACTCACCACGCCCTCACTAGTCGACGCCGGAATACCACAGCGCGCCCTCCAACTGCTGCCTTTCTGCCCAACAATCCTCACAAAACTCGGTAGCCAGGGCGTACTTCTAACAATGCTTTTGAACGCCCACGACCCCCGCTTATCGAGTCCGGAAGCCGCTGAATTCATTCTGAGTCGTTCGCAAAGTGAGAGCGTGGGCGGGGTGTATATGCGGTTATTTGGGCCTGCGGAGGTGGTGGCAGAGGAGGAGGTCGCGGGAGTGAGTGGGTGTGGAGATACGTTTTGTGGGGCGCTTGTTGCTGGGCTGGTGAGAAGAGGAAGGGGGGCTATGGTGGAGGAGTGTGTTATGGAGGCGCAGAGGGCGGCGGTCTTGACGTTGAAAAGTAGGGAGAGTGTTAGTGAGGGGTTGAGGGGGATGAGAGTGGAGTGAATAAGAATGAGGATGTGATATGATATGGAGGAACTGAAGGAAGGAGCGGCGTGTTTGTTCATTTCATGGTATCAAGATCCACAACGCCAGCGCTTTGCCTCCTTTAGACCACCTCGTTCACAGGTTTATTAGGCTCAATGGAGCTGTCATCTTTGAACAATTGCGTGTGGCTTCCTTCACCCGGGTTATACTCCTCTTTGTCAGCCTTCACATCTGCCTTCCACCATCCCTCTTACTTGGTGACATCTCTATCCCTCTGCGCCACATTCAATCCCAATATCCCCGCATCCAAGAACACCTTGTTCTTTCCTCCCATCAGAATACTCGCCACATTTCGTGCATTCTCAAACTCTCTCAGGTCAACATAAGCCCTGCTCTTCTTGATCGCATCACCAATCAACTCAGCAGATCGTGCCTCACCCTGGGCGCGCACGACGGTAGCTTGCTTCTCTTGACGTGCCTTGTCGACGACGAAAGCGGCACGTTGTGCGTCTTGCTGAGCCACTTGTTTTGCTTCGACTGCTGCGGTGAATTCGGGGGAGAATGCCAGATGCTATAGAAAGGAAACACTGTTAGTAGGTGAATCAAGTGCGCGAGATCTGGTATTGTATACATACCGTCAAAGAAACATCGTCCAACATGATGTTAAATCTTGCCGCTCTCTTCACCAAATTCTCCCTGACTAGCCTACTGACGTTCTCTCTCTGTGTAATCAACTGACTTGCGTTAAACTGCGCCACCACACTCTTCAACACCTCGTTCACAATCGAAGGCAACACACGCTCGTCGTAGTCGGTGCCGAGGGTACGGTAGATTTGTGGTAGAGCGTCAACTCGGGGACGTGATAGGACACGGCAGGTGATGTTGACCATTTGAAGATCTTTTGTGCCGGTGAGGGAAGCGACGTTGCGGGGTTTGGCGCGGACGTCGTAAGTGATGGGTGTTTCGAACCAGGGGAGGAGGAGATGTGTTCCTGGATTGGTTCGTCAGCTTTGAAGCTCGATTACCCGCGAGGGCGTAACAGTTGAAGGCGTACCTTCACTATAGATCTGAGATGATACACCGCCTAATCTTGTGTACTTGATTGCTCGGTGACCACCATCAACTGGAGGAGAGATGTTGTTAGTTCATGTCGCCACCTATAGCTTGCGTATAGCTATTCTTGTAGAACATACCGTTGAAAAGAGCATTGTTGGCGACCCAGAAGCCACCAATACCTAGTAGAAGAAGACCGCCGCCTCCTAGAATGTTTCTTGGGCTACCGCCGGGCATGCCTTTTTGCGCATTTCGTAGTGTCTGCTGGAGCTGTCGGAGACGTTCTTGGTCCATGGCTGATGAGATCCTATAGACGGTTCGGAAAGACGAGAAGGTGAATGTCGAGATGTGTAGAGGGCGCAGTGGGATATCAGTGCAACTTGAAGGTGGAAGGCGAAATCCGACAGGATGATCATGAGATGGAGTATGAAAGTCGTGGACATGTGACATCGCCGGTTATATAATCAGGGTTTGAATACAGAGCATATACGAAACAATGTTAGGCTGAGTATCTTCATAGATTTGCCTGTTTCATTCTCTGCTATTTGTGTAATGTAAATGTGGCCAAAACGGTGGTGACAGTGGAATCAAGATGTCTTGCTGTCAAGTATGGTGCAACAACCTGTCCGTTGTGGGATGGGTCTCGTCAGCCCACCACTTCAAATGAGTTGGCTTTCATGTCTCTTCTCTGCGCGTGATGTGGTCTATTGCTTTCTCATCTTTCTTTCTTGTCGCTGTTGTATCAGATGGATAGCTGTCTGTATCGTGGTGTTACGTGGGAAACGAACGAAAGCACAGTATTCGACCTGAAGCTGAAACCGAAATGACCAACCAATCCTTTTTCAACAATCCGTCCACCGTAGTCACTTCTCCAGTACGCCATACATTGATCGCAACATGAAGTCTTCTCCAACATAATTCATAACAGCATAACCTCTTGGAATTCAAGTTCGTACTCCACACCTTCACTTGCGTGTTTTTCGCGGTATTGGTGGCGGACTATCATCATCCTCTTCGTCCTTTTTAAGGTTCGATTTGCTTGTCACAAGTATTAGCTTACTCCTCGCCTCGATCGTTCACACCTCAATGCACACACCTCTTGCTCTCTCTCAGCCCAAACACTTTTCGCAAACCCTTTCCAAGCGAACTACTTCGTTGCTGCACATCGGTCTCAGTATTGGGGTATATAGTGTGTTGATCCTGTTGGAATCTCACTCTTCTTGGTTCACTCTCTCTTTCCTTTCCACGTCCAGGTGAATCTCTTGTCGGCGTTCGAGTCGTACTTGGCGAGCTTGGTCCTGCTCTGAACGATGGCGATCGAGGGTCATTAGGTGTCTTTGGCGTTCCGGTGCTAGTGCTGGGTGTGCTCGGTCTGTTTGCAGCACTACTACTGACTGTTCTTTCTTGTCTCATTGGTAGTGTAGATTGTGTAATCTTAGGACTGGTGGCTCCGAATCTGCCCATGCTGCTTATGGGCGCCGAACGTGGTGGAGGTCGTCTTGATGGTCCTTCGTCTGGTGAGTCTTTGTCCTCCGAGTCGTTATCGTCATCGTCGTCTACAGCTCGTTCCTCGTCTCCACAGACCACGACATGCCATCCCATATCAGCCGAGCTGTGTAGTTCATCTCTTAGCTCTGCCATGGCTGCCCACTGTTTCTCTGATATGCCTCGATTTGTTATGGCGCCAACATCTGCACTCAAATTGACTTCGTGGACTACATCGCAGACGAATGCAAAAGGTTGCGAGGAGACGGTTTCGTCCAAGGGATTGTATTGTTCGATGAAGCGGAGGTTAGGTAAGTTGATCATGACTTCAGGGTAGAGAGAACGGAACTTGCGTAGCAGTGCTGCTGTTGTTCTTGGTGCTATGAGAACAGTTTTTATTAGATTGGTGTTGTGATGTATTAAAGAATGTTAAGTCAGGTAGTGTCTTTCTTATTTCACTCACCCATGAGCCATTCTGGTGCTGCGTCGTCGATGTTGTTTAAAATGACGTGGATTCGTATCTTTGCACGAGGCCATCGAAACCCGTGGATGATGTAGGTTGGCATCGTGATGTCAGTTCATCAAGTTCATTCGTTTGCTCGTCGACGTGTGAAAACAGGGTTGTATTGAGATAAGTATTAGAGGTCGGTCTGCATCACGCGAGACAATGCTGAAACAAAGAGAAGCAAAGAGAGAGCCATCCAGACAAGTCATCGAAATCTCAATTGCATGAGCAGAAAGGACAGAGCCGACCGGACTTTTGTAGCCATAAGACCAAGCATGACGAGCTCTTGCGAATCGACAAATTAGTACTCGGGATAAGTGAAGCGAGCAAGGATGGGCTCCCTTTCACGACGTGCCATTGGAGGAGAGTGGTTTGATTGCCGAGAAAATAAGCATGGGCTTCCATGTGTAGGACCTTGTTCGTAGCGTGTTTACCACGTTTCACCACCCTTGGCAAACGCGTCCGATGTTGCCCGAGAAATGATCAATATATTGAATCTGGAAAACTTCGAGGCTGAAGCTGAGAAGTATTGCTACTAGGGTTGGGAAAAGACGGCAAGATGAGAAGAATCAATATAAAATCTCGAGGCCAAGCTGATAGATGTTGCTTCTAGAGCTGGGAGCGCGAAAATACTTGCGGAAGATGCCGTAATGTTCAACTTTTCCAAAGGCGCTTTGGTCCGCTCGAGCTATCAAAAGACTTTGATAGGCGCCCATAGCACGTGGATTTTAAGGTTGGTCTACGGCTCCTTGCAGGCGCAATCAATAGCGTCAATAGCGTCAGTAGCGTTAAAAGACTGCTGCCCCCTGGTCAGAAACAAACAGAGAAGATGTCAACGAAACCTCAAGAAGATAAAAACGTATGGCGGTATATCTCATTGTGCTGTTTTGTCAAATGGTAGCGTGTGCCTATCTAAGACTGCATCTATCATGAAAACAGTATCAGCTCCTCGTAATTACTAACAAGCCTAGTCCTCTTCGCAATGGACACGTCTAATCATACCCTAGGCGCACGGCACCAGCCTGTAATCATATAAATCGCGATTCTGGAGAAGTCACGTGCACGAGATTTTGTTGCGGTTTCGCTTTGCACCTACGCTGGTGGTAGAAAGTCGGTGGAAGCATCAATCACGCTCCAGTGATGCGAAGAGGCCGTGACGAACCAGAGCTGCGAAGACGCTGTAACGAACCAATCGATGTCGACTAGTATGGACAATATCGACACGATCTTCACAGAATTGCTCAATCAATCAATAAGAAAGCCCTGACGACAGGTAGTCAGTGTACTTCGAAATTCGGCTCTAAAAAGCTACTACGTGGCAATACAGGTAGTTGAATAGTATTAGCCATTATCACTGCAATCACTGGAATTGCCAGATGAAGAGCTTCCACAAATCATTCAACACGACACTGGACAAAGAGTTCAGATGCTGAGTGTATGAGGCCATAACCTTCGTGGTATCTTCATTTAATCCGAGTTAGAAATTAGACTTTTATTTTGATCCCATATGGAAACAAACCACACTGTGTCCACGAGCACGAGAATCAGACCGAGAAAAAGGTGGTGGATATCATTGGTATTTCGACAAGACACAAATCTACATCTATCTCATCGGTCGGGCTTCATCATGTGAATCTCTTCGTATCGTCTGTAATTGCTTTCATACCAAAGATTAATTCCGCATTAAAGCTTCGTGTCATCACTCTCACCTCTCTCCTTTACCTTTACATCCACCTTTCCTCTCTTCTACGCCCCAATCCGCTTAAAGAAGTAAACATAAGCAAACTTCTTCATCTCTTCCACATTCTCCGGTTCCGCTTTAGCAACCTTCTCGTCATTAAACAAAACCCATACTTGCTTGTTATTTTCATCTGGAATTTCCTTGCGAATGAAGGCGACGTAGTGGCCGGCGTGGATACTGGAACCTTTATGACAGGCGATTGATTGCAGTTGGAAGGATGTGGGATCATTGTTGTCTGGTGTGTGGCCAGGGAGTGGTTTGGGTTCGGTTGAGGATGAGGGAGATGTGGAGGAGGCTGGTGTGGGCTATATAGCGGTGTTGTGTTAGATTGTGTTGCTTTTCGTGTGTGTCTCGAACGTCGTGATGATTGTGGTGAACATACCTCATCATCCCCGAAATCTCCCTGGGCATCCGGATGACTGAAAAGCCAATCGACCGCCCTCTCCATATCACCACCTGTTTCCTTCAACGCCTGTCTTGCTTGAGGTGCACTGAAGCCCATGGCACCAAGGTCCTCAATCTGCGAGGGGTCAATCGTTACACTACTATTACCGCCAGCAACGGCCGGCGACGATTCATCTGGCATTGGCTCATCAATATCAGCATCGTCCATATGCTCGAAAAGCCAGTTCGATGCTGCTTCGACGTCAGAGTTGCCGGTTTCTTTCAGTGCTTTGACGCAGCGAATAGTCGGGAAGCCCATGGACGTCAACATCTCCAAGCCGGCTTCGTTGGGCACAAATGCAGTGGACGATGTTGCGGCGCCACCTGTGTTGGTATCTTCGGGCAAAAGCTCTTCGTTCTCTTGATGACCGCGAGATACGTAGTCTTCGAAGGAGATTGGCTCATCTGAGACAATCACAGGCACGTCCTGTTTCGTGGGCAGCCAATTTACAATCTCGAAACGACGGGCATTGATGGCGAGGATATCTGGGAATGTTTTGAACATGCTTCGTTTCGTGAACGCTTTGTTGGAGCATGACGGACAGGTAAGCTCGACTTCTTCTGCTGCAGTGAAGATGTCGAGACATTCTTTGAAGGTTACCGGCTCGAACTGTTCCTTTTCTTGCGAGTTGGGTGTGGTGTTGTCTGCTTTGTCGCCGCTCGCAGTTTCTTCTGCTTTGGTGTCCACGTCCGTCATTTTTGAATCAAGATCAGAGCGTGGTAGTCGTCGGATTGGTACAGGGATGGAAATGTTGTCCATTTCGTCTGTACGGTATCGTACTTTTTGACAACTCGCACATTGCAGTCTTTGCTCAATGACGAACTTGAAAGCGTTGACTGGGTTTGGCTGGTCTGTAGGATGTTGTGATCTAGTGATGAGTTGGAGGAGGTGAAGGAGAAATTCGAAAGCGTCTTGTTGGCGCATGGTCGAGAATTCTGCATGGCCTTTTCCTATCAAATGCTTGAGCATCGCCGGTGCAATGCCTTTCTGATGTGGCACTTCGGTGGTTTCTTCTGAGACAATCACATCGCGGTCGGGGTATGCATAGCGTCCTGATAATAACCCGTCTGCTATCTTCCGTAGTTGTGTCTCCAGGTCTTCTGCTGGCTTTTGTGCAGAAGTATTGTCGTCATGTAGATATCGCTGTTTGAACTCTGGAAATGAGAAGAGGCACTGTACAATGCTATTCATGTAACAACTGTTCCCCAAATTCTTCAAACCAGTGAAGCCAGGTCCAAATAGAGGCTTCAGTTCTTTACCATCCGCGGTCGCCATTGAAAACTCCCATTTCAGGTTCTGCTCAATCTGCATTTCAGTCAAGCTCTTCTCAGTCTTGACTCTGTTCGCTATATTGATGCCCCAGTTTGCGAGGTGTGTTGCAATTTCCGGGTCGACTCGCTCTTCATTACAGGAGTAGCAGTAGATATCTGCTGTGCCATCCGCAGTCAACGATCCCAGCTTCACTGCGACGGGATGTTGCGTTGTATCCACATGATACAGTCCGTGTCCATTACCACCCGTACCTCCGTATTGCTGCCGACCACACCCAAGATTGCCACAGGTCAAACAAAGCCAGAGATTCTCTTTCAGATCGCACATGGCGCAGTGACCCAGATCACCTGAATGTATTGTTCGTGGCTGTTCTTGCTCGAGACACAATGTATGCTCACAAGCAGTCATCTCTTGCTCCCAGGCTTTGACCTCTTCCTGTCTTGCAAACGTTTTCGCCTTTATAACCGCATCAACTACTTGTTGCAACTTGCCAGACGAGCTGTCTACATCATCTACACCACAATCGTGACATCGTACTTGTGTGCTTGTTTCGTATCGATCTTGTTCCGTCTCGGCCGAGATGGCGAGCTTGGAGATTTTCTGAGGTGGCTCGTCGCGGTTGACTTGCTTTCGTTTGCGCTTGATGTTGAGGACGAGAGGGTGTTTGTGTGTGCGGTAGTGGAGTTGGGAGTGGTTTCGTTCGCCGGTACAGCCGCCGTTGAAGCAGTAAAGGCAGACGTCTAGGCCGGAAGGATCGTCGATGCTGTCGAAGCATTGTGTGCAGTCTTCGCGATATACGCTTTGTGATGGGGAGGGAGCATGTAGCTCTGGAGGAAGAATGTTAGTGGACTGTTTGTCTGTCTCATAAACGAACATACCAGTAGCGTTGACGTGTTTGCAAGCCATTATCGTACTGCGAGATGTAGTGAAAGTGCTTTGTGATGTTGTTGTTGCTGATCAGGTACCCACGTTTCACATCCTATGAAGCATGTGAAAACAGAACGTCATCGGTGTTTCAGGATTGTCCCAGCCTTAACTCATCCTACTTCCTCTCCTTCCGCTCCTTCTTCGCCCTTTCATCACCGCATCAAATTCAGCACTTTACATACCCAAATCACAACTATCTCGTCAAGATGGAGAACCCAGGTAACATACCCACACCTCCTCCCTTCTCCTTAAAATCAACTAACCACCTCCGTAGTCGCCGAAATCTCCCACGTAATCCACCTCCTCACCCAAACACCGCCCTCAATCCAAGTCGATGCTCTGCGAAAATACTTCCTCCCAACCGCCTCCTTCACCCATCCCCTCGTCCGCGTCCCCTCCTTCCCCTCCTCCCTAACAGTCCTCGCCCACATCTACCGGTGGTACAAAATAATGTCCCCCCACATCACCAACCTGCGGATCAACAGCATCGCCTTCGACGAATCCCACTCCATCCTCTACGTCAACCTCAACCAAACCTTCAGCATCTGGCTCTTCCCCTTCCACCACTCCCATGTCAACTTGACGACAGTGCTGTATCTGGAGAAAGGCGTTGGACGGGGCGTGACAGATGGAAAAGAGCGGTATTATATCAAGCATCAGGAGGATCTGTACCAGACGGATCAGTGGGTCAAGTTCCCGAGTCCGAGGATTTTGCCGGCGGTGGTGTGGGTGGTGCAGTGTTTGGCGGCGGTGGTGTGTATGATTTGTTTGTATTTGTTTGCGTGGTTGGATTTTTTGGAGGAGAAGGAGGTTGTGGGAGATAAGGCTTCGAAGAAGGAGAGGAAGGAGAAGAAGGGTGACGAGTATGAGATGAAGACGATTATGAAGAAGGGGTTGCAAGGAGGGAGACAGGATACCAGCGGTAGTAGTGGTGACCCTGCACATGAGAATCAGGCGTTTGCGTCGGGGTTTGTTGAGGCGCCGCCTGGGAGTGGCAGGTTTGTGACTGCGCCTGTTTCGCATACTATTGAGCATTGAAACTTGCCCGAGGCACGAGGGCTATAGTAAAGGGCACGAGAGGGCTATACTATCCAACTCTTCTGGAAGGATGAAAGGAATCCAGCTAGATTCGGACGATGGTCAGATATCTGAAAGAGCTATGGGTGTATCAAAGAGCTCCTGAGACGATTGGAAGTAATGGTAGTTGCAAAACGACACTTGCGAACAGCTCAATAATGACAGGATAACTATAATACTAATGAAAAGCACATTCGACAATGTACTATCTGTGTGCAGCTTGTGATGTGATGTTTCGATTCAAGAGACCAAGAGCATTGATCTCCAGCTTACACGGAACTAATCATTGCAACGTCATACATATTGCAAAATGATACTTCGATTCACGACACGATGAGCAGGTATTTTCAATCACCTCACTAGCTCTAAGAAGAAGAGCAACATCACTCAATTCGACTTAGCCATTCATTTCTCGCATAACAGGCATATCATTAAGCATTACTCTAGACTAAAAAAGCATCAAAAAGTACGTTCATGGGTATCATCAACGTCAACATCCATCATCAGCAGGCCAATCCCAGCACTCCAAGGTCCTGCGAGTACATCAAGTGACGCCATTGTCAAGGCCATTAAAACCCAAAAAGAACCATGCCAATTAAAAGTAAGCCGTAAGCCGCCGTAACAAAATCTTTGAACGGAATTGAGCGTAAGAAGCCAACAAGGTGTGGTGACTATCCACAGGAGAGTAGTAAAAAGGGTAAGAGCGATATGATGAATGAGTGTCCAGAAGTGAATATGTTGATGACGATTTGCGAAAGTGAATGTTGAAAGAAGAGGCAAGAGACATTGCAAGTCTCAAGACTTAGTAAGAGTCGAACCGTTTTGGGACTGAGAGGCGACGCGACAGAGTTTCGGTCGCGTGTTGTACTGGTGAAGAAAAGTCAATGTCCATTGCATCAATAGACACTGACGGCGATGAGTCGAGCATGGAGCTTCCAAAAATCGAGCTTCCAAAGACCGAACTGCCATGTGTGGTGGTGTTACCCAACATTGCAGAAGCGTAGCTTCCCATACCTATTGGTGAGCCATTGTAGGACGGTGCGATACTGCTGGTGCTGCTGCCAGTCTGTTGCAGCGCCTGAAGTCTGGTAGCCTGATGGAGAGCTACGCCAGCCGGTTTCGAAAATGCAGAGGCGTTCTGACCTTGTCCAAAAGCGTACGTCTGCGCTCGACTCAGCTTCGCACGAGTTCGCTTTACTTGGGCAAGGCCGCGCTCACATGCGTTTTCGTGTTCGGCAGCGTTCATCTCAACGTAGGAGCCAAGACAGTGGGAGGGATATGATTTGAAGAAAGCACTGTAGCCACCGTCCAGGATGTAGACTTCAGGGTATGAAAGGCGAGGATAGTGCTCGAGATTAACGGTACGATCGTGTTGACGGATAAACTTGGCCCTGGATAGAGTTAGTTGACACTCTGGTGCGATGTGCTACAACATAGGACTTACATAAGAGGTGCACGGTGAGCTGAGTACTCGCAGTGAAATATGAGAGTCTTCCCACCTGCAGAGGCACAGTCGAAGAGTGTCTCGGCCAGTTGTTGTTTGTCGTTGTAGTTGACTGCGTTAGCAATATGTCCACCTTCGAACTCATATTCAAAGCGACAGTCAACAATGACAGGCTTCTCGCCATTATCATCATAGACACCATTCAAGACATCAATGAATGTCTGATGAGTGATTCGTGGTAAGTTGTCAGCATCATCTATTGACATGAAGTGAGGCAGTCGATGTCGAGAACATTCTTCTAGCTCCAAGCTGACTGATGAAGCTCGACTACTATCAGTACAGCTACGCTTGTCCTGTCTCATTGGCTTCGCAGCATGAGGTACTTGCATACTTTGGGTCCTCCTGAACGCTTTTCGTGCCAGCCTCGATGCAGGGCGAGAAGGAGGACCTGACGGTGAACCATTTTGTGAAAAGTTGAGCATCATCGGTATGCCTGCAGCAGGTAGAGGAGCGCTGGCTAATGGCTTTTCTACATGAGGTGACTCGATAAAGCTTTCCAGTGACGGCCTTGAGTACGAGGAGAACTGGAAAGGAGCTTGGAGAGAGGACGAACGTGGCGGGAGGTTGTTAGAGGAGGCGTTCTTCCGTAATATTGGTCGAGATGCTGCAGCGAGCAAGGGCAGTTTCGGACGTCTGCAAACATCAGTCAACGTGTAAAGTGGATCGAGGTGAAGGGTACTTACGCATCAAGTGGTGGAAGAATTGGCGCAGGCTGAGAAAGAGTTCGAGCAAGAGCGATACTCGACAACACACTCGATGGCGGCTCTTCTGGAATGTCACTCTCATCAATCAATGGAGTGATGTCAGGTGTTGGGCAAGAATCGATTTGGAACACAGGAGCATGTGCTTTCTTGTGTGGTAATGGAGTGCCGTCAATACTCATTTCACTCATATCAGGGCCGGGTGAGGAAGAAGGTATTGGCGGTGTGATTGCAGCGTCTTTGGAACATCAGCATACCGGCCATGAAAATGGTCCTCGAACAACTTTACCTCGTAAATTGATGATGCCATTGGTGAAGAGTGATCGTCTGGGTGTAGGAGCTGCCGTAGGCCTAAAAAGCGTCAATAAAGTACTGGATCACTCTCCTCAGTATTTGCTCACCTTGAATCGATGTGAAAGTTCTCCGCAAGGTCAACAGCAAGACCAGATGTCGGTGAAGAGCCCCGTATAGGTTTGCATGAGAAGTAGTCTGAACGAGGCCGTCGAACGCTCATCTCCCTGAAGTTGAAGCTCTGGGGTACATATCCACTTGGTCCTAGCAGGCTTGGATTGTATGTGTAGGGTGCTTGGTCGTTGTGTTGTTGGTATTGCCATGATTGCGGCATGGCTGAAGGCCTGGCAAAGGCTAATGGTGATGATCCTTCCATATTGTGTATGATTTTTTCTTTTTTTCTGGTACTTGTTTCTGCTGATATCGACAGTGATGAATAGTTTGATATCTTATGCTACAATTGTGCTGTCGACACCCAGAAGATGATTCTGTGCGTCCTTGTAGTCTTGCTTTCTTTCTTGGGTAATTACTGCGCAGTGCTTGCCATTTTGAGGCTCGTCTGGACTGATTTCTGAGGGCGGGGTCGTTCAATGGATGGGCGTGAGTACGAGATGGGACGAATGTACTGTGATAATGTCTGTCCCGAGTGCCAGCTCCAGGTTGTTGTTTCTGCTCTTCCTTCCTGCTGCGACTAGTGGCAGGAGCAATGAGATTCGTTAGTGTCGTAGCTTGAATGCAGGCCAATGGCTGAAAAAGGCCTTGCTGCATCGGGACAGACGCGACGACGTTCTTAAAGCTGACCAGAGTTCCAGCAGGTTAGCGTTGCTCGGTTCGTTTCCATAGATGCAAAGCGAGTGGGGTAGGAGTTGGCAAGTAACGGTACCACCACAACGTGCGGGCAACTCGATTCAGCCACAAGAAATGGACGTGCTGTGCCCATAGCCAATGACCACAGCGGTCCTGTTTGCTTACTCGCTGGGTGGGCAGCAATGCAGGAACACGGGTTTAGAATGATGATTAGACTTGAAAGGCTAACTAGGATATGGCTACTATACCTCCGTAGTGTCTGACGATTGTGGGCACTAAGAGGCTAAACTATCTAAGCGCACCATACGCTCTCTTTGCTCCTGACGACCACCCCACCGCCTAGTTGTACAGTCGTACCTCTACCAAGGCATAGGTAATGCGTCGTTCAGAGCGACATTCCATCCACGAGCTAGTAATCTTCAACTTCAACGGAATCATGCCTTGTTAGAACAGGACCTATCAGGCAGGCTTCTAGATGCGCGCCGGATGTGGGTCCATGGGTCTATGAAGCAATCTTGCAGCATTCTTGCTTGCTTGCATCGAGCTGCATATATTCCCCACGCGACACACGTACTGAGAAATGTCTTTAGAAGGTCATAGCTTGCATACCTTTGATAGACATGGAGCTCAACCCCGAACACAAACAAGGCCTACTAGTTGTGAGGACAATACTAGTATATGCCTTGGTAACGCTTGCCACGGGCTTTGTTTCAGCACATAAACTTCATCAGCAGACTCGAGCCTCGATAACAGCACGTTCACATATTGGAAAACAGCGATGTGATATGGTTAACACTCGATCTCACCGATATGCGCAGAAGACAGATGTGATCCCTTGACATCTCACGTCATTGTGGCTATCGTGCACCGCGTGCTAGTGTTGAAAACAAGTCAAAACAAGAAATCGGAACACATTTGCCGTAATTGGGCACGATGTGAAACAGCCGCTGACGATCAGCAGATTTATAGCGGGACAGCATCTTCGATATAAAGTGTCTCGGGATGCCAATTGCTCGATGTTCGATGGTCGATAAGGAGACAGAGATGGAAGTTGGTTACCTGGTTTTGAGGAGGTGAGGTTGGAAAAACGGACTGACGTCGATCTCTGTTTATTGTAAACAACGCTAAGCTATCGCGCGACAACCAATCAGATTTCGTGGCTCTTCTTTGGCACAGAGGCTGAATCGGTCATTCCCGCAGCACGTGCTTTTATGCTTCTTTTCTTCTTGCATTGCATGCGAAATGAAAGTATTTCGTATACTCGCAATATATGTACTTGGCAGATCCGTTCTGCTTCGCGATGCTGCTCGTTAGCCACAATTTTCCGCAGATCGAGACTGAGGCTACCTATAGTACCGATATCGCAGGGTAATCATCAATCGTGTATTGTACGGCACCCGATGTTTCGAAGTTTGTTTCCGCGAGTACAATTAGAATAGTAGTCCTTATCAAGGAACGGTACTTTTGTGATTACTGCCGAGAAAGAACGTTCACATTTGATCCCTTCCAACACAAGACGTGCTGTTTCGTGACATTCGCCACGGGGTAGCTGACCTCAGCCTGACAAGACATACTATCCCTGCTTTGGCAACAGCCTTCAGGACACTCAAGTTCGAAGATGCCTTTGTGCTCTAGTCTGTGGCTATGTGCCGAGTCTGCCGACGAAGCTAGCCATAGATGAGCACTTTCTTGTCACATGATCCGACTTCATATCACGGAGGTCATGGTGTTCTGCTACGACATGCGTGTCTCTTCTTTTTTTGATCAGGAACTTCCCTAGACAGTTAGAGGTCTTGCATGCTATAAGATCGTCTTGGTGGTAGACAATGATATAATTCGACGAAGATCTGTCTTGCTTGTTAGTGCTGAGCTATCATCCGTTCGATATTTGATGATTTATATTCTTTTTCTAATGCTCTCCTATCTCCTCGGCTCTGATCTCCGATTGTCACTGCATCAGTCTTCTCAGTAAACGCCTTCTTCCTCACTCTTTGGTTTCGGGCGTTCTGTCGTTTTCTCGCTCAGTCGGATACCACTTTCGGATCAACGCCAGCAGCAAGGTCCGCGACATTCCTCTCCTCTGCCTTTTGTTTGGCATGACCTCCAGCAATATTGACGTATACAGCCGAAGCGTCGCCCGCCGCTCTCGCCTCCTTGATCACCTTCTTCTTTATTATCTCAGTGCGCTTCCCCATCCTACTCTGCACGCGTCGATCAATGACCTTCTTGGAAATCAGCACACAAGATCATGCTGCGAAGAGTACTGGAGGTGAAAGATGAGCGACAACTACACTGGTATACCCCTGAATCAAATGGAGGGTTAATAGGTGGAAGAGAATGTCATGTTCATCTAGGAATGCTCGCTTGTGGGCAATGATCCATTTCGGTTGTCAGAGAGATCATTTCTGCAGAAACGTGACCGACTAGGCTGTACTGTACAACCCAAACCATCATGTTCTTCCCAGCGCAGATGGCGAAGTGGAAGTACGCATACCTAGGATAGGACGACCGTCCCCAAGGAATCTGAGCTTATGTCTATCCCAACCGTTCAACTTCAGGAGCCATGGACATGCTGACTGGTAGTAGATATGATCAATGATCCCTAGTAGAATATGTCGACAAGCTGTAGGTATGTCATGCTACTGCTGATTCAGGACGATAGCTAGGAGTTGTTGAGCTAGGATGCACGAATCTTTGCACCACCAAGATTATTGTGATAGTAATGTCTGAAAAGCATTCATTAATTGCTATCTGGTAACTAATAGAGTCTCACACTCCTCGTCATCTTCTCTTTCAACTCCTTGCCAACATCATAGTTAATACTCGCACAACCAAGATTGTCAGGATTGTGATGTCTGCTTGGCTTGTCCTCTCCCACAATCTATCCTTTCACATCCCTCGTCATCGTCTCTTTCAGTTTCTTGCTAATATCATAGTTAATACGCGCCCTCTTGTTCTCTCCTACAATCTCAATCTTATTCGCTTTGACCATTCCTAGATACCACAAAGACCACATATAGTCCGAGTAGATGGGAATCTTTCCGTAAAAGCCTAGTCTAATCTCTTGCAGTGCTCCGTGCAGAGTAAGTAGTTTGAAATATTCGAAAAGATTCTCGTTAAACGTAAACTGACTAGTACGAGAATCTTTCCTATCCCGAAACTCGAACTTTATATACCTTAGTCTTGAGATATTCTTTGGGCTAATAGTATTAAGGAATCTTCGAACATCGCGCTACCTAACCTCTTTATACACCCGATCCTATACTTCTCCTCGCGTCCTGTCATCACGAAGGAAACAGTACTCGTGCTCGCTATAAAGGAGCGTCTTCGTTTCCTGATAGATTTGTCTGCAAGTGCTAAGCAAGCTAGAGCTATGCTGGAAATTCTGAGTTGCCTCTTCTCCCCTCCTCGATTTAGAACATCCAAAACAGTTGCCCATTTTGGAAGTCGTTGGGTGAGGTGGTCCTTGATCTGAACGCGACGTTTATTGTGAACGCTGGAAGTAGCTGCGAGGCTGCGAGGCTGCGAAGAGATTGGAGATTCAACGGAATAGAAGCGGTGTCTGTATTACTGCGAAACTTTTAGGCAAGCAATTCGATCAAGATGTACAGCTCTGGTGCAAACATTGGGAAAAGTTTTGACATCTTCCTGGTGCACTGTACCTCCCGAAGCAAAATATTTTTGATACATCATGCTTTCTCTTGCTAGTTTTTGGACAAGCTTATGCTGCCTCCAAGGTAAAGGATTGGTACTGTAACCGCCGCTCGCAACCTTGATTACTGCTTTGTAGCCTGTCCTTCTTCCTTACCCAATTTCGATCAGCACAGCACAGCCGTCAATCCCAAGGCTTCAATTTGTGGCTTCGGTGTAGGTTACTTGTCTTCTGACCTCCCACTCTGCTGAGCCTCGATATCGACTGAATATCCCGTTCATTCGTACTCAGGTGTGTGCGTGGTGCTGAGTTGATCTTTAGACTGCTGGATATGAACTTTTTTTGTTCATGGTCATGCAGGATTTTCTCTGCGAGTTAATCCTTAAGCTGCTGGATTGTTGCTTCCGATTCTCTACGATCTGCCCGATTCTGATCTTCGGCTTCTCTGAGCTTCTTCTGAATCAACTGCTGTTGCTTTTAATCTTGCAGGACTCGCTGTGTGAATTGATCTTGAAGCTGCCGGATTTGTTTCCGGCTCCATCTCTATGTTATGGTGGGTGCCCTGGACGTGCTAATAGTGCTCTCTTGCATACTTCTGGTGTTCTCCAGTCGTGTTCGGGATGCCAAACTGAACATGGCAAGGATGTCCGTTGAATTCGTGATTCAACCAGCCGAGTCGCTGCCTTTTCGAGCTCACCCACAGCTAGATGAGCTGTAGCCAGCAGATGGGATTGACTGGCCTTCTCCACCTCTGCACTGTCAATGTCTTTTCCTTTTCCTTTTCGTAATATTCCTTCAGTTTTCCGCGCTCTGGATCGGCACTATTATCTGATTTCATGGGCGAGATGGACTGGAGCCCTCCCGAAATAGGTGGAAGTTGTGGCGGTGGGGATACTAGTCGAATGAAATGATCCCGTGGGATTTTTGCTGATGAGGTGTACAACTCCTGAGCATCCTCCTCTGTTTCTTCTGGATTTCTACCACCGAGGGGTTCTCGACTAGAGTGTTCTGGTACTGAAACAACTCCAAGTGCAGAGCTATCCACGAGAATCTTATATGCCGTGTTCTCTTCTCCAGCCCGAGCGGCTCCATGGCCGGCAACGCCTGTATCCGTACGTAGGAATTGCCATAACTCTTTCTTGTTGGCGTTTCTGCAGCAATGCCCGCGAACTCTGGACAGGTGCCGCCACCTTTCTCATACAATTGACGGATGTCGTTGCGTACTGTACTTCGTCAATTTGCTTTTTTCCAACTCTTCGTTCTAACCCTCTGATGATGAAGAAGAAGAAGAAGAAGAAGAATAAGCAGAAGAAATTCTTCAGATAGGCTGCCGTCAAAGTCAGGCTGACACCACAGAACGCCGGAAAAGCCGCAAACGCGAATCAGATCACAGCGTGAGGAGTACTGTAGTTCAATCAAGCATTCATAATCAATTCAATTCATGTATCATCCCATCAACTATCCAATCCGGATATATCATGACTTTGTCCTACGACCCCTTCCCAATACCCATGTGTGAAGAGTGCCTACTCCTCCTCAGACTCCACTTCCTCCTCCTTCACCATCTCAAATCCCAACTCCTCCGCAACCGGGATCTTGCCCTCCTCATCCTCCTCATCCTCCTCATCCTCCTGTTTGTAGGATGTGACTCTCCTCGCAGAACGAGGAGCCACCTTGCGCTTCTTGCTAGGCGAAGCTTCCTCATCATCACCGTCATTGATATCCGCAGCAGCAACCTTCTTACCACGCTTGGGAGTGGTGGTGGGGGTGGAGGGGGCGCTGCCACCAGCAAGGAGTGCGCTGTAGATGGTGTTAGTGAGGTATTGATGGTTGTGGTAGGGTTACTTACGCCTCATGTTTCTTTTTGAGCCCGGCGAAGTGTTCTTTGACAGCTTTAGCTGTAGTGTTGGTGCCAAAGGTGGTATTTAGATGATTGGCGATGGCTTGGTTGTCGACCTTGACAGAGCTAGCAGTGATGATGTGAAGGAGCATCTCCTTGTCGTGGGTGTCTGTGGTGTGGTACGTTAGCTACTGTAGTTGAGATTGTCGCAAATTTCTCAAATTGAGGTTGAGAAGTTGTGACTTACCGGTCCAGTTCATAACCATTTTGATTGATTGAGAGGTGTTGTAGTGGATTAGAGTAGTGGCGAGGCAATATAGTCAGATTGGATGGTGTGGTAATGTTGTCGAAGAAAGCTGAGTGTTCTGGTGAAGATTGTGGAAGGGGTTGAAAGGTTTGAGGAAGCAAGATTGGAGGCAAGGGCTCGAGCTGTTATATGAGACGACGTGAGTCAGCTACAAGCCAAGCGAGGTCAGGTGGTGAGCTTGACAAGCACTGTAGCGGTAACTGAGAGCCAGAAAGCTGACCAGTGAGGGGCTGGAAGGGCGGGTCGACCGATTGCTATGACGATTGCCCAAATTCTGAAACACGCAAAGTGATGGCTAGCAGGTAAGCAAGTTACTATTGGTCAACGAGCTGGCATTGCCCTGCATAAGGTAGAGCCAGAGTTTGAGGCCAGAAAGAGCTTGGATGGCTGGACGGCTGCAAGATGATTGTCAAGATATTGTTGGTCGCTGAAACAATCTGATACATGAGACTCATGGCAAGCCTTCGCAAGCTGATTGCTGAGCTCGTACGTTAGCCACGAAGAGCTTCTGTAAAATTGAGAACCCAGCCGAAGAGAGGCTGGAATAACTGCCTCGTCGAGTTGTTGAGATGATCATCTGGCGCGTCTCAGTTCTGAAACACGCAAGCTGACAATTGAGCAAACCTGTTGTTTGGCTAGCAAGCTATCGACAATCTGAGAGAGCTGGAGAGTTTGCTGGAAGCGTCTGGTACTGCCAGAGATTCAGTCTTCAAGACTTTAGTCAATATAAATGTTAAATGCAAATTTAATTTGCGCATAAATTCGAAATTTCAGTTAGCAAGGTGTACACCAGGCCAGTAAGTAAGTCGTGTAAGCTGGGAAGAGCTTGTTCGCTGCGTCCAGGCTACATGAGACGAGGCTTAGAGCGACGGATGAGCAGTTTGTTTATAGGACTCGTTTGTCAAGTCCAGGACAAACTTAAGAACAAACTGAGAACTGGTGCTCAGTCAAGCAAGTCATATGATACTGCAGCGATCTGTTGCCAACCCGATCGAGAGCTCGCTACCAGATATTTCCTGGTGAGTCAGAGTAGTATGGCGGGTTGAAGCGAGCAATCAAAGCTGATAGTGAGGAGGGTTTGTTTCAGCTCTTTACTATTGTTGCCCCCCCAGCTCTTCCCACGCCCGCTCACTTTCCCCGCTCGTCGCAAGCTATGAGCTCTCCCCTCCCCAACCCATTCCTCTTCTCTTCTCTTCCTCTTCTTCCCCATCATTATCCCCCTCTCCACTTCACCACTCCTACTCATATCTTCAGCACCACAAAGCTATCACCTTTCCCAGCTACCACTCTCAAACAACATTCAAGCTCAACGTACCATTCAAGTGAGTCCTCCCATTTTGGCGCGTGACGAAACACCTAGGTCACTAAGGCTGACAATCATCAACAGAATGTCCAACGAAACTCCCACCAAAGGTGCTGCCAGACCATGGTCCGACGCCGAGAAGGTAAGCCACCCCTCTACGCCCTACTACTTCTGAATGTGTCTAACGTCAGTAGGTCGCCCTGCTCTTCTCGATCATCGAGGGGCAACATGGTGGCACTATCGACTGGAAGAAGGTTGGCATTCCTGCGGGCCGTACCATGAAGGCTTGTACACATGTCATCGCTCAGGTAACGAACAACCTCATAGACTTTGCTTCACAGTCTCTAACGTCAATCCCCAGCTCAAAAAGACGGCAAAGGACTTCAATGAAGCTGAAGGTCCCGTCATTCCAACCACTACCAAAGCTACCTCAAACAAGCGCAAGAAGGCCGACGATGACGAAGAAGGTGAGCCTGAAGTGAAGCAGGCTAGACCCAAGCGCGGCAAGAAGGTGGACTTGGTAATCAAGACAATTGAGAAGGACGAAGCCGAGGAGAACGAGTAGTTCAACGACAAGAACGGCTCAGCGTGCTGGAGGAAGGACTGAGACCGCCATGACTTGGTACTGATGCAGGCGAACTTGATGTAAGCAGAAGACATTGTTGATGACATGTCTTGTTGGGTACTGCTAGAATTTTAAACATCAACACCGAATACGTTAACATTCTCTTATTGTGTGAAGTCATCACGTGGTTGACTTCGTATCCGAAACGCATTCTCAGCTCTTCAGCCTCCTCATACATTAGCATCGTCGACGTTAGCTGCTCTTGTATCAAGCAGGATCATGGTGATAGAAAAACACCACGCATGTCGAAACACACACGCGCTGGGCGAGGGTACTGGATCCTCATCGGTAACTTGATATGCCATCAATGATAACAAGTAGCATTGCCACGAGAAATGTCGTTCAACACGAAGTAAGCTGAATCCACCTTATACTCGTACTGACGACGACTGATAGTCTGTTTCTGTCTTCGTGTCTTTCGAAGAAGTCTCTGTCCTTACGTGGTGTGAGCAGCAGACATGTCCTGTATGTGCTTACAAAAAGCAGGAAAAAGACACATCTGACTACCGCCGTCGTCGTAGATATTTTGCCTCGACAAGGAGTCATTGTATACCTTCATCCTGATTACCTAAACACAGGGGGAGAACAAACTTCCCTCTCCGACAACGTTCTTGAAGCACAAGCGAACCCTCCCATCTAATCCATCTAGCCTACTCTTGGCATCATACATCGCCAAGCCTTCATCAACTTTCAAGATCAGGTAAGAGAGAGTCTCTCCTTTGCTTTGGCCCGCAGTGCTACATCCCCGACGTCGCCACGGCACACCACCACCACTGTCGCGTGCTTGCGACACTTGGACGACATCCCGGCTTCTTAGCACCCTCTCAGCATACGGGCATGATGACGAGATAGCCTTCTCACGACACTGCCGTCGCTTTTGCTTGCTCCTGCTTTGTTTGCGCTTAGATTTTGTGTCGCCATCACGAGTTTATCGCATGTCGCTAACATCCCACGTCAACGCAGCAGCAGTCCCTCCACCACCGAATACGTGCTCCTCCTATCTCTCCTATACTCCCTCCTTCCGCACTACCGCTGTCAAACAACTCCCATCCTTGACAAGCTCGGCTCGCTCACGACGTAGCAGGAGGACCAACTCCTCTGCGCCCCCACGTGTACCTAGGTACAGCGCGTTTTGTACTATAAGTCTCTGGAATTTTAACAAGCACCATCGATTACAGCACCTAAAGCTATCAGGGCGCTGGACGTCGTAGAAGGAAGAGCAGTCGATCTCCAGTGGATATGCTCCAGCAGTATTTACTGGGTATCCAAGTCAACACCTAATGCCCGCCGTTGTGCTGAGCAATCCTCCAATGTCAACCGCAAGCTTGACTGATTCAACACAATCGCGTTTCAGGCGCTCGTTATCGGACAAGTTCAGCTCCTATCTCACAAACAAGTCTGCACACATCAGCAGCTTCTCCATTGAATTAGACGATCCACATCGGCAGTATGGCCCTGGTGAAACAGTAAGAGGTCAGGTTGTGCTCAATGTCGGTCGACCATTAGGCGTAACGCACGTTGTCTTGCGCCTGTATGGGTTCGTGGAGGTATTCAAGAATCATTCGAAATCAATACGCACTCCACACCAGCCTCGTGGTCAGGGCGGTGCGTCTGCAACAGGTAGCAGTAAGAGATGGACAGCAGAGTACTACGGAGACGGCTTTGCGTCCTTGTTTGAGGAGGAAATTGTTCTGTGCGGCGAAGGTCGTCTAGATCCTAAACTGTACCACTTCAGATTCGACATCGACTTTCCGGCAAATTTGGACTTGCCTACGAGCATAGATGTGAGTGCAGAACATATAACTATTGAAGACCAAATCTAACCATGTAGCCAGTTCGAGCGAGGGCAAGTGGCATACATGCTCTCAGCAGCCATCACTCGTCCAAACTCTCTAACAGTACCGATCACACGCGAGACAGTGGTCATATATCGAGATAGTATCAACGTCGGATCACTCCCTGCACCGAAGCCGCAGAAGGTTACACTTCGCGCTGTGGATAAGTCGCGGCCTCGCGCTCTGAAACGCTTGACATCAAATGATCGGCCTCCGGAGTCGAGATCATCCAATGTGTCAGGCACGAACGAGTCGATACGATCGTTTGTGTCTCGAGATCCGGCCAGACCCTCTAGGCATCAATCTTTGGGTCCACCTAGCTCTCGAAGTAGCTCCAGCAGCCGCCGACCTTCGCCAAGTGTCCTGTCAGATCATCGGTCTTCGCAGTATACGAGAATATCCAGAGCCGATACAGATTATGGCGGCAAGAATATAACAGCTATAATCACACTTGGTACCAATGGATGTCTAGCTGGGGAGATGGTTCCTGTGAATGTCACTGTCAATCATACAAAGGCTATCAAAAGCTTGCAAGGCGTAATTGTTACGCTGTACAGACAAGCACGCGTCGATATGCATCCAAGTTTGCCAGTCATCTCATTAGACAAGGTACAAGCTCGCGAAGATTATTATCCAAGGTCAAGAACAGGACTTGGTGGGTTGTCGTTGTCTGCAGCTGGCTCAAGTCAGGTCTGGAGAAAGGATTTATTCCAGACATTTGCGCCACTCTACATTGATCCTGTCACAATGTCAACTGATGTAAAGGTGGTTATTCGAGTGCCGGACGATTCTATGCCAACAATTCGAAATGTACCTGGAGACATGATCAGCTTTAAGTATCATGTCGAGGTCATCATCGATATACATGGAAAGCTTGCCGGCATTGACAGCTCAAGACCACTGAATCATGCAGGACCTCAATCAACAAACAATGCTCAGACGGAAGTAGGTGACCCTATGTTGACTGCATGGGGCACAAACTGTGTCGACACAACAGCGCTACGGCGAGACAAAAACGCCATCAAATATACCTTTGATCTCATAATCGGTACAAAGGACAGCCTCAAATCTAGAGGCAAACGAAGGGCGAGTGGATCTCAAGTACGCTCACTTCTTGCAGCTCCTTCGGCCACATCCACTCCGGAGCCGCAGCGGAGTACACCACAACCTATACGTGCTGAAGAAACCATTACGCCTCCTATTGAGCCATCCACCTACAACGAAGAAGGCTACTACGCCGAGGATGGATATTGGTATCCATACCCAGAAGGCTACGACCCTAACGAAGAACATCCCGACGGCTATTGGCATGGCTGGGAACAAGGTTATGCGTATGCGCAAGGATATGCTGATGGATATTGGTCGCCACCTCCAGGCCATCGACAAGACTATGATCGTCCGCCTGATGCAAATGGATATCCACCTCAGCAGTACTATCCTGCGGTACCACTACCAATGATGCAGGAAGAGTCAGGCCTGTCTGAGAAAGAAAGGCTTCGTCGTGCAGAAGCTGCACTACTTCCAAGCGCCCCACCGGCTGTAGGGGAGAGCTATATACCGGATGCAGCTGATGTGCCCTCGGCACCCATAATACCCGAAGAAGCACACCTGGCACAACCTGCTGCACCATCCAGTTCGCGAGGGACTATAGAGGATGACAATGTTTCTACCCCACGGCCAGGTGATGGATTCCACGTTCAGCACATATCGCGCACAAACACACCTAGTCAGCCGCCACTTAGTGATGCATCAACCTCACATACAACCACACCTCCACCACAAGATCGACCGTCCGCACCGACTCTCACAGCAGAAGACGAAGCTCTGATTGACGGCGCTAGGAGATTCAATGTTGGCAGCAGTTCTGACAATATCAACGGAACCCATACAGGATCTATGCCGGGAGAATCACTGCCACGATATACGCAGTAGAGACGGGGTGTATGATGAATCATGAGATATAGAAGTCTGGCGTGGCACCAACCCAACGACTTCGTGTGTATTGTACAAGGACGAGACAAAGTCCCATTATCAGGATGTGTAGGGAAAGGTACGAGGTGTGGTATGCATCAAAAGGAGATACTGTAATCTAGTTTTGCTCTTTTATATACAGTACACTACGTAACAGATTAATGAGTCCAACCAAATAAAACACCAAACAAGTGCCAAGTTAACCCATTTTTGTTTCTTCAAATTGTCTCACAGCATGTTTGTGTTCCTTCTTCCATGTACATTCCTCCAAACATAACATCGAAATGCCCTCTCCATCTTTTCACACCTCACCTGCACTCACCCATCTTACTCTCCATTCACCTCCTCCCCATCAATCTTCGTAGCCTCCATCGTCTTACTCAACTCCTCAGCCCCATCAACCTCAGCACCATCTTGCTCGCCAACTGGTGCCATGGCCGCCTCCTCGGCACTTCCATCTTCGGCTGCAAGTTCTCTTAGTTCGTCGTCGGTTGATTCTTGGGCAGCTGTTGCGGTTACGCCGTTGGAGTCGGCGGTGGTGGTTGCGGCAGCGGTGGTGGAAGAGGAGGTAGTGGGAGCAGTGGTGGTGGAAGAAGAAGAAGTGGTAGTGGGTGTTTCGTCTTCTTCAGAAGCACCGGACATGAGTGCGTCGATGCGCTTTTGTACTGCTGCTATGTTCTGTGAGGCAAAGGATGTGTTAGTTGGTGATGCTCTCATCTTGCCGCGTTGTAAAGGAAGTAATAGTAAAGGAGAAAGCACAAAGACAAAACGCGGCTGGACATACCTCATCAGTCTTCCGCTTCTCATCACCGGCCCAAAACGCCTTCTTCTCCTTCAGCTGTTCCAAAATCCTCGCTACCTCCTCCTGACTACTCGGCGGCGTCAACTGCACAGTATCAAACTGCGCAACCACTCCCGGCTCAAAGAAACGGCCTAAATCAACATTCGCCGTCGCCGGGATCGCATCCGTCTGCTCGACATCGCCCAGTGCCGGGGACGCAGTACCGCGAGCTTTTCGCCCCTTCTTGTTCTTCTTGCCGCCGCCGGTGCCAGCAAAGTATTCCTCTTCGTCTACGTTTTTCTTGCTCAGCGGCGTGCCTTTGATGCCCGTAGCTTCGACGATGCGGGATGCCACAGCAGCGAACTGGCCAGGAAGAGAGGTAGTTTCCTTCTTTGCGCTGGCTGGGTCAAGCAGGCGGATTAAATTGTCACAGGCGCGGATCTGTTCGCTATAAGCGGGGTAGCTAGCCTCTTCCAGATCCCGATCGAGATCCTTGCGCTTCTTGTCCTGAAAGTACTTGTCCTGCTCTTGCTTGCGCTTGATGGCGCGCTGGCGAGCGGCTTCGCGGTCGTAGTCCATGAACGCGCGTTTTTGGGCGTAGTAGTCGTCTTGCAGTTTCTTGAGACTAGCGTACTTTTCGTCTTGGGTCCGGCGGGCAGCGGTCAGGGCGTCGCGGGAGGCATTGAGGTCTTTGAACGCGGCGTCCTGGTCGGCTTTGAGACTGTCGAGAGCGCTGGTGATGCGGGTGTATTCGTCGGAAAGGGATTTGTATTCGGGGTTGTCCAGGGACGTGCGTAGTTCGGCGACTTGGGATTTTAGGTCTGCGATTGTCTTTTCGGTCTCGTCGAAGCCGGCGAAGGCGCGGCGTTGTTTGTTGAGGCCGCTGATTTCGGCGAGGGATTTCTTCTCGTCGACGAGTTTCATCTTGCCGCTGTCGACGTCGGATTGGAGGCGTTGGATTTCTCGGTCGAGTTCTTCGATGTTGCGGAAGGGGATTTTGGCTTTGGCGGACTTTTGTTCTTGGATGCGGGATTTGAGTTGCGTGTCTAGCGCTTTGATCTTGTCTTGCGTGCCGTTGCGAGAGGATCGGAAGCCTTGTTGTTTCGTTCTGATGTCGCCTAGTTGGGCACGGAGCTCTTCGCGTTGTTTTGCTACTGGGGAGTCCTTGCTGGGTCTGCCTGCGTTGACTCGTTCTTGTGCGGTTTTCTACGGGCGTGTCAGTTGGATTGGAGGTGACATACGGTATCTAGAGACTCACTGTCGCGGCTTGTGCATCACTCAAAGCTTTCCTGGCCTGCTCCACGGCCTGCTTGAACAAGTTCTCGTCAGGTTTCTCAGGTCTGACAGGAGGGTTGGACTTGAGGGTGGAGGAGCCATTGGTTGTTGCAGTGGTGTCTGAAGTGCCAATGGCAGCAGCAGAGGGGGTAGCGAGTTCAGCCATTGTTCAAGTGGGATGTCTACAGCAAAGGGGAGGAGGGAAAGTGTCTTGATATTTATTATTTGGGCTGTCGTCGTTCTGAGCGCTATGAGGCTCAATTACCCGAAAGGGGTCTTCCAATGTGGGGAAATATAATGCCAAGCATCTGAGACCATTGGCTTCGCCAAGCTCCGTACCAGCAATCCCATCCACGACTGCCATCACCTAGGCATTGGCTTCGTCAAGCTCCATGAGAGCAGCCTCATCCACCTCATCATACTCTTCCGCAGCATCTCTCATCACTGCATCGCCATGTGTTTGCATATCACCGGTTCCGAGCCCTTGCTCGTACGCAAGGATCTGAGCGTCAGCCAGCTTCTCTTGATGCTTTTGTAAATCACGCTCTGACCACGAACTCTTGACGATACCTTCCTTGCCAGCTTGCTTACCCTCACCGTCATCTCTATCGTAAGGTTGCGCCATCATTCTCAGAAAACGCTTCGCTGCACTCACAGCCATATCCACGCTCTGATTTGTTTCGGCATCCGTCATTGCTTGTCCAATCCATTTCGGTAGTTGCGTCCGCTTTTTTTGAAACCTGCGATCTGCAAGTACCATGATCCCGTAGTCATCCTTACCACGTAAGACACGACCCAGACATTGTGCAGCATGTCTCATTGCATCAAATGACAAGAAGTCGTTCTCGCGAATACGGTAGGTCTCTCTCAAAAATTCTAGCCTTGCTTTCAAGATACGAGACTCTGTGTATTGGAATGGCACACCAATACAGAGCACAGTTCGACCATAATGATGGTCAAAATCTATACCTTCACTGACTTTCCCACGGGCGACACAAAGAAGCACGGCACCTCGACCATTGCAGCATGCTGTGCGGTACGTCTCCAAAGCCAGCGAGGTCTCTTGAGCATCAGGCGTTTCAACCAAGATCAACTTGTATTGCCAAACTTGATCCAAAACACCCATAGTTTGCCACATACTGATGATTGACTCCATGTAGAGGTAGGACGGGAAGAACACCACTATACCATCAGGTGTTATCTTGCTAAATTCAGTAAGAAGGTTTCCATAGTTGCGAACATTGGAGGGGTCGTTTCGAGTCTGAAAGCCAGATGAAACAGGTGCTTGGTCACTACCTCGAGTCACAATCAGTGGTAGGAAAGATCGTCGTGCAAGCGTCATTGCGTAGGATTCTTGTACTACAGCAGAGAAACCCAGCATCTTTGGATACATCTCGAGAGGCGAAATAGTACCAGAAGTGATAATGACTGAGGAGAAGCGGTCCAGGACTGGCTTGATCGCTATGGCGGCGTCGAGGCAGGTGAAGTGGAGAATAGGATTGGGTACTGTGGCGGTATCTGATTCATAGGGTTCGAGGATCAGCAAGAAACCTTTGTCATACGTAGCAACAAGAGTTGCAAACGTCGCTACTTCTTGTAATGCTTGATAGTCTTCAATGTTTGTGAGCTCCAGCGTTCGCACAAGGGATGTCAGTCGCTCTGCGCAAAACCTCAAAGGCTTCTTTTCAATGAATGTCAAGTCTTTCAGATGCTGTAGGAATGATGGTGGGGTCTCAGAGATGACATGGAGAACTTTCATTCTCGTCTTCAGATACTCGATGAATCTCTTGAGGAAAGCAATGAAATGCTCAGCTCTACGAATGTTGCCTGGAACAGCCTCGTGGAGGAGGTCATCAGGAAGTGCTGGGTTCGCCATGAATGCATCTTCATCTCTAGCTTCTCCTGCATCTCGCAGTCCCTCGACAAGCTTGTTGTATTCGTCCTGCAACTTGGTAGCATCCGTTGCCTTGAGATTTGTAACTTCTCGATCGAGATTGTTTGCCCCTCGAGTAGCCTTTCGTAAGGAGTCTTCAGTGATGTCAATGCTCAGTGATTCGATGCAGACGTTGTCGATGTTATGTGCTTCGTCGAAAACTACGATACAGTCCTTTGACAGCTCCTTTGATACTCGCTCGGCAATCTTTGGATCGAGAAGATAGTGGTAGGAATAGATGATGACGTTACAGAACGACATCATCCGTCTTGCTGTAAAGTAAGGACATTGTTTATTCTGCTCGCCATACTTCAACATCCCTTCAAATGTCCAGACACCAGCAGGTATGAGATTGTGTGGTTCAAGTAAGTCCAAATTATCGTGATAGATGCAAAGATCGACATCTTCTCCGCGCTCCTTCTTTTCTTTTACGAAACCTGCTGTTAGACTACGACATCTCGAATCGACAACTGAACCGGCCTTTTCACGCTTGACAGATGGGTGGAGACAGAGGTTCTTTCGACTCGTCAAGCCTAGCCCTCGAAAGTCCTCTTCGTAGCCGAGCTGTTCTGTGCGATATTTCATGAGAGCTTGCAGTTCAGCAAGGGCTTTTTCGATTTCAGACATGGTACCTAATGGATGTCAGATCATGCACACAATCGTATCGACGTGTGACTCACGTGAGCAATATATCAGTTTCCGATGTTCAGGATAGTATTGTTGATATGAAACAATTAGGGAGAGCAAAGACACGGTCTTGCCTGTACCCGAAGGCATCTCCAGAACGCAGTGACCACCAGCATCGAGCGTGCCTGAGATTGTCAGTAAGCTTCGTGAAGTGCAGCTAATATGTACTAACGCTTGAGATCGCACATGTAGCTACAGTGTTCAGTGATCAGTTCAGCCCAGGAAATGAAGGTCGAGAAAGCACATACGCATATTGTTCTACAAATATTAGTCCACGATGATATAGCAATTCATACATTTTGACAAACCTGGATATATCCTCGGGTATGGGAAGAGCACCGGCAGGTCACTACAACAGAATTAGTGACACTGTTTGCTGAAAATGGTGGCAAGCACATCGTCGTACTCAATATTGAACTTCATTCTTGCTACGATCTATGCGCCGAGGCGCGCGAGTTGTTGGGTCACGATGCTATGGATATCATGACAAGCTACACAGTTCTCAAAACCAAGTATCTAAGTGGTGAAGAAGGCGTGTTATGTTAAGTAGCTTGTTTCATTTCATCAGACGGTGAAGAGTCAAATCTATATCATGATACGCTTTTGGGCTAGCGCGAAAAGTCCTCAATGACGATCAACCGCGATGCATTTTCACAACGACGGCCTCTCTTCTGCATATCAGTCTCGACTTCTTCCCATTGTTATAGTAATCTTTCTTTTTCTAATTCGTAATAGCATTTACTCCGGTGTCGATACATACTTGACGTCCCTTGTGTCTTCTTCATTACATGCTTGCATAAAAAGACAACTACGTCATCGAAAATAATCAATACACACCTCACAAGAATGAGCAAGAAGCAGTTCAAGGCGCAGGCCAGTAGTAGTCGCGCTTTCTCTGCTGGGGGTGCTTTTGGCTCCAGTCTTGCTGGTGGTTCAGCTTTTGGCTCAGCATCTTCTCCTTTGTCATATCTTGCAGAGCAGCCGGATTTAACAGCTGTATCTGACCCTAATGTGGTTGTCAACTTCAAGAACTTGTCCAAGAAGGATAGCAGTACAAAGTCCAAGGCTCTGGAAGAATTACACGCATATGTTGGCTCTTTGATCGAGCAGAAGCAGGAGCTGGAAGAAGCATTTCTAGAAGCATGGGTAGGTAAGTCCTTCATATGGACAATGTGCATCACCGTGCCGGCAACTCTGAAGGGATTTACTGGGCCCTTAATAAACATGACACTGATTGCATCGACAGGTCAAGGTGTATCCTCGAATATCAATAGATGTGGCCCGTCGAGTGCGACAGCTGTCACACGCTTTGCAAGGTCAAATATGTCAATGTAGTGGCAAAAGAATTGCACGGGTGATGCCTAACCTAGTTGGTGCTTGGGTAGCAGGACTTCAGGATCCAGATCGAACAGTTTCAAGATCAGCAGAAGAAGCATTTCAATCGGTATTCTCAACGGCAGAAAAACAATCGAATGTTCTCAAGGTCTATCAACAGCAAGTCATTGACTTCGCGCGTGACGCGCTGCTCAACGAATCCGAAAAGACTTTGAGTGACGAAAGGTCGACTTCGGCAGAGGATGCGGATGCGAAATATCAGCGACTTGTTGCAAGTGCCATTGCAGTAACCAATGATCTGCTGACCAAAGTCCCAGAATCTGAACTACAGAAACAACATGAAGCCTACGACGAAGTCTTGACGAACAATAAGTTCTGGGACTTTACCGCATCCAAAGATGCTAGTGTGCGTCGTATCCTCTTCCGTCTTCTTCGGACATGTCTAGACACAAGACCAGGTATGCTTTGTAACGGCGTAATGTGTCATCACACGTCCGGCTTACGCTAACATATTCATGATAGACACCATCAGCGCCAGCCTTAGCCAGATCACCGAGGCTATGCTTTCGAAGCACGCCGTTAGACATCAGGCTGGATCTGCTCTTGAATTTTCCCAAACACTAATGTCTTTGTCCAACAAATACCCGGACATTTGGTCCACGAAACTTCAGGGAAAGACTATTCCAGTATTACGAATAGCAGATCTGGCCAAAGCTGGTTCTCAGGGCGCATCGTCAGAATTCTGGCTCAACATTGCCAGAGTTTGTCGATCCGTACCCGATAACGTTTTGCCAACGGACCAGGATGAGATAGAAAAGTTCCTTTCTGCTGTCCATACTGGAGTTACCAGGAAGGACGAGCCTCGCACTAACCTCAGTGATGCCTGGACATGCTACATCTCGCTCTGTGTTCGCTTCTCGACCAACCTAGACACTGAGAAACAAAAAGCTGTACTGCGAGATACTGTGTTCCCTCTAGTGCAGCAGTATCTAACGCCATCTGCTGAAGGTTCTCGCTGGAATTTACCAACCAACAACGCCTCCGCTTTGGTAGCCAGTATCTTACAGAATGCTGCCTTGGCCTCCGTAGCTAGTTCCGAATGGGCCAACGTCGCCGAAGACTTGCGCAAGCACATCAAGACTTCTGCTCCCGAACAGTCCAAAGATTATGCCGCGTCTCAAGAGTCCGTTGCTTCACAAGGAAGTCGACTGTTCAGCTTGGCTGGGACGACACTTCAGCATGATGTTGTGTCTATGGAATTTCGAGAAGAGATCTATCGTACAACATCCGATCTCTTGACGGAATGCCTGAACTCTATTGACTCCAGACAAGGCAAGCCGTATGGTGCAGCAAGTGTAATGGAATCGATCGTTCGGAATCTGGGGGATTCGTTCTTTTCTCACGAAGCACTTTCAAGACAGGTGCAAGACTTTGTCACTAATAAGCTGCCAGACTTTATAGATTCACCCTCCAGCTCAAGTCTCATTGCCGTTTTGCTGCTTCATCGAGACCAGAATGTATACCCGAAGGCGTGGAACGGTGCGCTCAATGCGACGCTCAACTCTGTCGACTCGTCACGGAAAACTCGAGACCTCCAGAATCTTCTGTCCTTCCCTCCATCAACGACAGATAACGCATCCACCAAGAATTTGCAAGCCTACATAAGCCGGAGCGTCCGATCTGCCCTGGCAGGGCAGGCCGACTGGACGTCCATTGCGAGACTTCTGAGTGGTCCTTCAGGCAACGAACAGAGTTCTACCACAAATAGTGTTCTGTCAGAAATGATGTCAGGTCTTTCCGTACAGGAACAGTCGATGAACGCCATGTCCGGTCTACGCACGCTTGCAACCAGGAACCCGCAAATGGTGCAACAATTCCTTCAAGGACCGCATGGGCCCTCCTTAGTGCAGCACCTACTCCTTCTATCAGAATCTGAAGAAGAAGATCTGTCAAAGGCTGCATCTGAGACTAGTCAAACTTTCCAATCGACTGTCACAGCCGGGAGCCCCAGCCTTGTCCCCATAGCCACAATCATAGAGTCAGGTCTGTACGATGTTGGCAAGGAGTCTTTATCAGTTGAGACGCTTGTTGGTTTGGCACGCAAGCACCTGGAAACCTCTGGCGTGACAAGCTTGGAGCAACTCGAAGAAGTTCTGCCATCCTCAGCCAAGTGGGCATCAACCCTCGACACGCTCCTCAAATCTAAGCCCTCCGAGGCATTGGCTGTCACGAGTCAATTAGGAGGTGCTGTTTATCTGGTCGTTACTGATGAGAATGTACAAAACACACAAATATCCAAAGATAGAGATAGACGCTCGGGACCGTTGCGTATGGCTGTGTACGTGGTCAGTATTCTAAGAGATCCCAAGCTGTTCTTCAAACTGCCGGAAATACGCAGAGCCGAAATTTTCCGTTTGTTGTTATTGACCACACAGCTAGCGAATGACAATATTAGCTTGGGTGGGAGCAATCCCTTATGGGATAACACAAGCGCTCCTCTCGCAACAGAGACCCTCGATTTTGTATCGGAGGCGCAAGCTCTCCTGAAGCTGTGGCAACGCGACGCCAATTCATACGAGCTGGTGATCAATGCCCTGTTCCAGGCAAGTCAAGGACACGATGCCGTTGCTTACAATAATGCCCGCGCGCACAGCTACATCGTTTCTGAACACCTGGAGCTTCAAGGCGCCAAATCAGATGCTGATATGGAAGCCAAGCTTCGAAGCACGAGCCGTACACAGGGCTCGCTAGCGTTTGCTGCTTATCTCACTGCTTACAAGACTGCTCTGGCTTATACCTCTACCTATAACAGGATCTGCAACGAACTTGTTGCTGATATTACTGGTCTCAAGCTATCTGCATCTGTAGAAGATGCTACCAGGCAATTGATTCATCTCAATCTCATGCTGCAAGATCAAGATCAGATTGTGAGCAGTATAGCAAAACAAAGACTCATCTTCTTCGTGAAGCACATTTGCGATTGGTTACAGGATGAATCAAGCGGGCCAGTGATTACTGCAGAGACCTGTAAAGCATTGACTTTGCTGCTTCCTGCTATGAGAGACGTCTATGGTGACCACTGGGCAATCATCATTGAATTCATGGTAAAGCTATGGGAAAACATGCCAGAACTAAACAGGAAGACGGCTAGCTCATCAATCGTGTCGCTTGTGCACGCTTCACTGAAAATGCTTGTCATGCTCCGCAAGCTCGTCAAAGATGCGAACAGCAACGACGATTTGAAAGACGCATGGCAGGACTCCGTGCCCAAATTGTCCAGCGGTCTCATGCACATCCTTGCCCAGCTCGGTCCAGTACCAGATGAGGATAACCAACCACTGTCCATAGTCAACGAGCTTTTGGGACGGCAGATCCAGGTCATGCCAGTATCGAAGCTGCAAAACGTACAGGATGTCTTCCCACTCATGTCAGCTGAATCACGGCATGTGCAAAATATCGCCTTCGAACTGCTTCACAAACATATACCAGCACAACAGGAGGAAATCTCGGTCAATGCTGCGCTTGACAAATCCGTAGCTCACCTGCCTGACGAGCTTCTTTCGCTTATCCTCGAAGCACCAGACCTTGACCAAGTGGATGATGCAAGCTTTGAAAGAATCATGCCCCTGGCCTTGCGCAGCTACCTTTCCAGCTGGCTCTTGATTTTCGATCATTTCCGAAACTCATCGGACAAAGTCAAGGCCGACTACATAACTCACCTCAAATCAGGCGACTACCTCCTCAACTTTTTAAATTTTTTCGCCGATTTCCTCGGCCACTCCAAGGGCAAGCCCATCGACCCATCGCGTCATCCGGCTATTGCTATCGAAACTTACAGTTTTGAAATTGAGCCATCTCCAATCCGCGACACTTATTGGCTTCTATGCCATCTCTACTATCTTAGTCTGAAACACCTTCCTAATCTCACGAAGTCTTGGTGGATGGATTGTAAGTCCCGCCAAACTGTGTTGTCGATCGAAACCTGGACCGAGAAGCATGTCTCTCCGCTTATCATCACCGATGCACTCGACACTGTTACACGCTGGGCTGCCACACAAGACTCTGTTTCGGAGGAGGAACAACTTATTATCAAGCCCAACCAGCGCACGAAGGAGATTACCGTGGGCAAGGAGATTGACGAACAACTCTTGTCGTTGGTCATACGTCTGCCGCCTACATATCCATTGGGGCAAGCCACACTTGCTGGTCTCAATCGTGTAGCTGTGGACGACAAGAAGTGGCGTTCCTGGCTACTGAATTCGCAAGGTGTCATCACCTTTAGTAACAACTCTTTGATCGATGGCATAATAGCATTCAGGCGCAACGTGGTGGGCACTTTGAAGGGACAGACAGAGTGCGCAATCTGTTACAGTGTAGTAGGACCGGACAAGCAGTTGCCACAGAAGAGATGTGGGACGTGTAAGCAACTATTCCACGGAAGTTGTTTGTACAGGTGGTTCAAGAGCAGTAACAGTAGTAGTTGTCCGTTGTGCAGAAATGCGTTCAACTATTCATAGACAAGAGATGAAGCACGTTAGAAGATGATGGTTAAAACTACAGTACGAAGGTTGGAATAGTGCTTGTTGTTCATAGACTCAAATGGTGACAACAAATCATGCTCCAAATGGCAATGCCCGTCGGAGCCTAATCCCAATACAACTTCATAATAGTAGAAAATACAACTCGTATATCCATGATGACCGCTACCCTTGGATAGTTGGGTCCTGAGGAGCTACCCGCCAATACCTAATTGTCACTGCAGTGCTTCAACGCACGTGTCAGGCTCCACTTCGTTGTTTGAGTGTTGTTTCAGATTCTATCGACAACAACAACAAATAATGAAACAACAATGACACTCGAGCACCAACCTACCTGCTTTCCGTAGAACGACATTGATCGATATAATGGCACGCAATCAGCCGCAATTTAATCTCCTGACTGGCGAGCCTGAACCGGCGCTTGCACGAACTGCACGAGAACCATTACGAGAAACATTCAGGGCTTCACAGATCCCTGTAAGACTAGGTTGGACATCTGTAACATACTTCGGGACGGAGGCTGACTAGCCCCAGATTCTGGTACGGAAGAGTTCAGAGCACAAATACACAAGCTTCAGTACGAGCTCGATTCATTGAAACAAGAGCGCGATGAAACAACATTGAGGCATGGGGAGGAGCTGCGAGTAGCGCAAGCCAGAGCCGATGCAGATTACAAGCGCGCGCAGGTCAGAATAGCATTTCGGGACTTGGTCAGCTATATGTTGACCTTTCAAGATAGGCCGCCGAATCAGCCAAGCACTCCTTATCCACTAGAAACGAGTCTCTCACGCGCGAGATCCAGGCGCTGCAAGAGGTATACACGAAGGAAAAGCGTGACCTGGAGCGCAAGGTGCGCTCAGCTCAAGACGAGACAGGCACTCTACGAGAAGAAGTAGAAGAAGCGCGGACCGAGCTTTCAGCGCAAGAACGACGTTTCAAACATGATCTCGAGGAGCTTCAGAACCAGCAGCGGATGCTAAGTCAGAACCAAGACGCACTACAGTCAGATCGCGATGAAAAAGCGGAAGCGCTAGGGAAAGCACAGGTGCGGCTCTCGCAACAAGAGACACAGATTGGAGCTTTGGAAAACGAGGTCATGCGCCTGAAAACACAGACAGGCGATGCGGACACACTGGCAGTGATCAAGCGAGAACTCTCGGAGCAGGTCAGCCATATACAGACTCTTGAAGCGACGGTCAGGGATCAGCATACAGAGCTGAAGCAACACCGAAAACAAGCTAAAGCTGTAGAGGTTGTCGAGGAGGAGAAGCGTAATCTGCAAACGAAAGTCAGGATGATGGACGATCTGCGAAGAGAGTTGAGCGAAGCACAGTTGCAAAGGCAGATCTTGGAGGATGAGCGGAGGTCGTGGACAGCATATCTAGAAAACGCCGAGGCTATGGACGAAAAGGTTGAATTCAAGACACCGGAAGACTTAGCCAAAGCATACATCGAGGAGAGACTCCAAAGAGCGTCATTAGTGGATCAGCTTGGTCAAATCAAACCAGAGCTATCTACCAAAGATGCTGTAATCTCTTCACTAGAAGAGCAAAAATGTACTCTGCAGGAGGAGATAGAGAAGCTCAAATCGGCACCGAAACCTGTAGTGCCCGAGACCAAAACACAAATGAGGCTAGAAAGACAAAGGACCCTTGCAGTCAAGGAAGTCGAGTATCTACGCGCTCAGCTAAAAATGTTCGACACAGAAGAAGGCGAGTTCTCGCCAGAGAAGCACGACGAGGCGCGTGCAAAGCGTCTACAGGAACTCGAAGATCTAGTAGATCAGCACCGCAAAGAAGTACAGACATTACAAGAAGCCCTCACTAAAGCAGAAGAAAGTCTTTCAAAGTCCACGCGCCAACCACCTCCAGTCACACCCATAACATCCTCAAACAAGCGTCCAGCAATCTCACCCGCTGACGACGAACGTCTCGGTGCTCTCACGCGCAAAAACCGTACGCTACAAGACAATCTCACTCAGCTAACCACAAGTAAATCACTCCTCGAGAAAGAGTTCGCGGCCGCGCGCTCCCAACTCAAAGCCCTCAAAGCATCGTCTCGTGTCCGCGTCCTCGAACTTCGCGATAATCCGACTGCCAACGCAGAGAAGGTGAAAATGGAAACCCTTCGCATCCTCAAAGCTGAGAATGAAGCCCTACTTCAAAAGCTAGGCCATGCCAATTCAAACGATGTCAACGACGACGATGACGATAGTGAGAACGGAACAGCGAGAGCCAACGTACCAAACGCAACCCTCCACCGTCTCCGTTCCGAACTCGCCGAAAAAGACGCAGCAATGGCAAGCAAAGACAAACACCTCCTCCGTCTAAAACAAATCTTCACCTCCAAATCTCTCGAATTCCGTGAAGCCGTCGCTTCCATTCTAGGCTGGAAGATGGACTTTCTTCCAAACGGACGTGTGCGAGTAACGTCGATGTTTCACCCCGGCGATGCAGCTGGGGCTGGACCTGATGAGACTAATAGCATTGTGTTTGATGGCGAGCAAGGCACGATGAAAGTGAGCGGAGGACCGAAAAGCAAGTTTGCAAGTGAGATTAGGGATAAGATAGAGTTTTGGGTTGAGGGGAGGAAGGAGATTCCGTGCTTTTTGGCGGCGTGTACGCTGGAGTTCTGGGAGAAGGGACAGAGCTTGGGTGAGGGATTGGAGGGAGAAGGGTAAGGGAAAGATGGGGAAGCGTGATACCACGCCTTGAGATGAGGCGTGAATTGGTGCAGACTTTGGGTATAGATTATGTTACAATGGTGGCAGGAATCCACCAAGAAGAAGGTTGTACGTGGTCAAATAACAGGCATCGCCCAAGCTGTAAACCCTTCATGAACATGCTAGGTCGAGGCGCCAGAACCAAAGTATATCGAGACGTTCGATGTAATAAAGCGAGATCCTTTGTGAGTGCTGATAAACTCCTCGGCTCCATCACAACGATACGTTCACGCTGCTTTCCTTGCGAGGAGTATATGAATGGATTCATGAAGAACTCACGTGAGAAGTGAACTATGCAGCAGGTTCCACTAAGGAAGAAAGATTGTTTGACGGAGTCAATATTAGTGTTAAACAGCTTTTCTCTTTCCTGGCGGCATGACACCAGACCGTTTGCCTTTTTCTAATATACCTGAGTAGGTAGTATTTGCAAGCCTGCATAGCAGTAATACGAAGTACAGAGCGTCCCTCAGTCTGCCACTGCAAACCCTCCTCCAAAACAGGCCTCAGAAAGGTGTCTAGTTGAAATCATGCTCGAAAGCATTCAGTCTCTTCCTATTATAAAATTGATGCAAGATGCATCGTTCATCAGTGGCCATAAAGATTCATCAACAAGAAACAAAAACTAATTTCTTTCACACCTGAATTGCGCACAGACCCACCCCACGCCCTACACAATCGATAAGCACTCTATAAAACTCCCTCTCGCCTCCCATCACGGGTTTTCCTTTCTTCTTCGTGCGGCGACGTGTCCATAATTTCTCCGTGTTGCTGATTCACCTTTTACAAAAATCCGTGGTGATATTGATCAGTGTCGGACGCGTCACAGAATAAATATATTGCAAAATCGGCTGGTGCGCTGGACCCGGTCTTTGTCCTGGGCTTGATACCCTGGGACGGCACTGTTCTTCTTGCGATGAGGAGCAGTGGGCGGTGGTTTGGTGTGTCGAACATTTTTTTGTCTGTTTCTGTTTTCTAAGGATGGGTTTGAGTGGTTGCATTGAGTTTGGCTTGGTGCGAGGGACTGGGATTGGATCGCGCTGTTGAGTTTTGAGTGGGTGTAGAAGAGGAGGAGATGGGGTTCGGATGGCAGGTTTAAGTGCAGGTGAATATGGAAAAGGCAAGAAGAACAGATCAGTCGCTGCTGAGGTAGTGAGATTATGGGAGAGCAATCAAGTGTCGTTTGGAAACTCTAGGTGTTTTTGTTTTCATATAAGTACCATCAATCTTGCATAATCACAAGAATCCATTCTGATCCCATCTATAAATCCTTCTCAAATGTCTTCTGAATCGGCTTCGCCGCCTCAATGAATGCCTCCAACTCTTTATCCAGTTTACCGAGCTCCTCCTTCCTCTTCGCATTCTCCTTGACCAATTCCACCTTCCTCGCCAATAGCCTCTTCCTCTGCTCGTCCAACTGCACTCTCTCTTGATATTCCGCCTCAATCCTAGCTTTCATGAACTCTTCCTCATTCCATTCCTGTTGTTCAACAACAATCGCTGGTGCATGTCCATGATTGCCCGGTGCCGGCGTCAGTCCTGAGCCAACAGACTCGGTACTAGGAGATCCGGAGCGATCACGGTTGTGACTGTATATATCATCCTTTGCTATTCCAGGCGGTCGGTATGCAAACGGCTCGCGTGGACTGTTTGGCGCAGAGTCTGGCTGCGGTCGCCAATGTCCCATCTTCTGCATCAGTGGATGTGCTTGTGTTGTAGTCTCAACCTCATCTACAATCACGTCTGACATGCCCATTTCCGCCATCTCCCGCCGTCTCTTTCTTTCCTTCCATTCGGGATGTGCATCTAAAAACTCATCTTCTGGAACCAGAGGTAGATTGCGATATTTATGTGGATATCCCTCGGCCGCCGCAATCTCGCCCGCCAGATGTCTGTTCTCATAGTACAGATTTTGTAAGCTCAGATGCAGTGTGTCGACTTCTGAGCGAGATGTCGATGTCACGGTTTTGGTGTCGCGGAGACGGTGTGCGAGTTTGCGGTTTTGGCCGCGCAGCAGGGCGAGGTGGGCAAAGAGTGGTTTTTGGGCGCGCGTTATGGCGAGGGCGTGGGAGATGTCTGTTGGTGGTGGAGTGGTGGTGTCGTCTGTTGGGGGTGCGAGGGAGGGATTGCTTGTGACTGAGAGAAGGTGGAGAGCTGCATCGCGAGCTGAGTAGGTTGTTTGTAAGATGGAGACGAGGAACGGGTCGGTGATGAGAGGATTGGAGGGGTGCTGTGTGTCTATATCCATCATGAAACCGTCGTGCTTTGCTGCTTGCTTGCTCGCATTTGAGAAGAAGATACTGTATAGTGATCGGCTCGTGCTCCGGCAACGTGCTGGCTCTCGCTTAACCCAATTGGAGCCGCCAAGCCTCTTTATTGTTTCAAACGCCTCTTCTGCCAAAGCCGTCACCGGCATACTGCGCTCACATCATTGCCCGCCACCATACAGTCCTGCATCCCTGTCTTTGTTTCAGAATATCACTCACTTCAGTCAACTATCTTCCTGTACAAGAGGAAGCATATACTTCACGCCACATCTCGCAATTGTCTTGGATATAATCTGGCTGCGTCATTGTTTGTGGAAAAGAGACATCTAGCATAAGCCTTAACATATACACGAGGATTACGATTGGCAATCAGCATTATACACAACTTTGGTGACGGCCTCGCATTCAGGACGCAAAAGTCCGCCGCCAACATGCCTGCATCCACCTGCACAACAACCACCATAACATCCTCCTTCGAAGAGCCCGCATTCGAAACAAGCTCGAAACAACTCCTGAAACCCACCCGAGCATCTCTCCGTCGTAGACATACATCACATGTCGTTCGTACGCTGGCCGCCAATGAGCAGGACAACATTACACTTCTTATCGACCAGTTTGTCGAATCACTAACGCGCCGGCTTGACTTCCTGGAAGCATACGGTCAACTCAGTCTCGATGGAGGCAAGGAAATGGCATATTCGACGCTGAAAAGCGTACGAGACTCATGCGGAAGCGTTTCGGACGAAGTCATTGGTGCTGGAAGGAGACGAGCGAAGATCATAGTAGACGAGTTGGACAAGATGGAATGGTACAGAGGAGCACTAGCAAAGAAAGAGACTTTGGAGCAGAAGGTACAAGTTGGTGTAAAGATCATGGATGACCTACTACAAGGATTCGAGGGAAGTGCCTACACAAAAAGAGTCTCGGGGCTTGGCGCAGTAGCAGGGGAGTTCATGTCAGAGGTGAAGCGAGAAGTTGACTCTGGTATTGAAAAGGCTAAGGAGGTCGTGGACGATGCCAAGGAGGCTGCGAGGCGAGCAAAGGAAGCACTCAAGCTCAGCATCGACAATGCCATCACATCAGCACGAAAACACGGACTCATCACCTATACTGATCTGCCTGAACCATGGCGGGTCAACCCACACGTCCTCAGTGGTTATCGTTTCCACACCAAGAAGATTGATTGTTTCCGTAGCGTACTCGGTCTGTCCAACGAGACATTCAATATCTGGTCTCATCTAGTCGGCCTAATAATCATTGGTGCTATTGCCTTCCACTTCTACCCATCTTCGGCGACATTTTCGCTTAGCACGACACCGGACAAAATCATGACAGGCGTCTTCTTCGTCGCAGCAGCGAAATGTCTCATTTGCTCAACACTCTGGCACACAATGAGCAGTATATCCGACCAGCCGCTCATGGAACGCTTCGCTTGTGTCGATTACACTGGCATATCCATGCTTGTTGCTAGCAGCATCATGACAACAGAGTATGCAGCTTTCTACTGCGAGCCTGTCAGTAGATGGACGTACATGGTATTGACACTAGGCCTTGGTATTGGCGGTACCATATTCCCCTGGCATCCCGTCTTCAACCGCGCTGATATGTCCTGGCTACGCGTGGTGTTCTATTGCTCTTTGGCATGCACTGGGTTCGTGCCTGTGTTCCAGCTGAGTTACTCTAGAGGTTGGGATTGGGTGGCTTTCTTCTATGCACCGATAGTGAAAAGTATCATGGCATACTTTATCGGTGCTTTGCTTTACGCTGCCAAGGTAAGTTCGCTTTTGAAATGCATTGATATCAAAGCTAATATATCCTAGATACCGGAACGCTGGGCACCAGGTTTCTTTGACTACTTTGGTTCACACGGTATTTGGCATCTGGCTGTGCTTGGTGGCATCTTATTTCACTACTCGGCGATGCAAAGTATGATGACAAAAGCATTGGAGAATAGCGCGCAGTGCTCTGTGTATTGATATACCTGTCGTTGAACTGTATCTTGTTTCTTGGAGCGTGGAGTCCGGCATTTTGGCTTGTGGATAGCATATAGATTTCTAGTTAATCTCGCTTGTTCTAGATCATGGTATGCCACAATCAAATTGCATTTGAGGTTCCTGTCTTCTATAAAGATCTGAAACACGTCTGTTGCATTTAGCCGGAATCGATCGGCACATCATCAGGTAAGGGGCACGACGACATTCATCGGAAAGTTGTTCCTCAACATATACAACTATCCCTATCAAAGCGAGACGTTATACGATCATCCCAATCAAAGCAAGACTTCGTAAGACTTCATACAATTTTCGGCAAGATTTCATCATGCCTCATCCTGTATTCGCGGCTGGTAAAACAGCTCTCATATCAGGAGCTGCAAGTGGTGTTGGTTATGGTAAGTGTCACTTGCAATGATCAGTTTGCAGCAATATATTGTGACAAGTCCCATTCAAAACAAATCGGTACTCTGTGTACCTTCCTGTCCCAATCAGTGCTCTAGCCTCGCCATGCCAATGATCGAGTTGACTGCAACCATGTTCCGCGCAAAACACATTCCCTCACTCTATCCCCTCTGACATTCGCCCCTCAGCCGTCGCAACACTCTGCCGCTCCCACGGCATGAAACTGGCCCTAATCGACAACAACGCTTCCAACCTCGCCCGCGCTAAAGAAACCCTCTCCTCCACCAAAGATAAGGAAGCCAAACTCGAAACCTATGAAGTCGACGTCTCCCAAATCGGCCAATGGCGCTCCCTCCGAACCCAAGTCGAAAAGGACTTTGGCACCGTCGACTTCTTGATGCTTAATGCAGGCATCGGGTTGAAGTGGGACGCTAGTCAGTGGGAGGATGAGAAGTAAGTTGTTTTTACCTTTCTTTTGGCGGCTAGAGCTAATTATTTGTAGTTATTGGGAGACTACGCTTGCGACGAATCTGAGGGGCGTGTATAATGGGCTTGCTGCATTTTATGGGATGATGAAGGGTGGGAAGGAGGGCGGTGAGAAGGCGATTGTGTTGACGGGGAGTAAGCAGGGGTGAGTTCTTGTTTTGTGCTTTTGTTTATGTGTTTTCTGGCTTTTGACAGGGTTTGATCTTGGAAGAGAGTTATGACTGGTGCTGATGCAGTATTAGGATTACCAACCCGCCCGGCAACCCAGCTTACAACGCATCCAAATCGGCCGTCAAGACGATTGCAGAGCAGCTGTCTTATGACTTGCGAGACACCAAAACATCAGTTCATCTGGTTATTCCAGGTTAGTCCTACCACTCTCATCGCCTTCTCTGGGTCATAGCATTCGATTAGATTATCGTCATCTTCTTGCTCACTGTCGTTGGATCTCTCGCTAACGCATGATTGTTTCTTCCAAAGGATGGACATGGACTGGTATTACCACGAGCGGCACCAATCCTCTTCAATTAGACGCCAAAGACAAGCCTGCTGGCGCCTGGACGGCTGAGCAAGTTACTAAGTTTCTTGAGGAGCGCATGGGACAGAATAAATTTTATATTGTTTGCGTAAGTTTTTGTTCTCTTGCTTCCCGTTCTTCCTTCCCATTCTTTACCTTGATCACCATACTTCAGCTTTGCAGCGGAGGGGCGAGCCTCATGAGTTCATACAGTATACCGGCATAAGTCGTGTGAAGAAAGCTCAGGCGAAGATCTCAGGAATAAGATAACATGACGAAATGATGATGATGATGATGCTGATTATCTCACAGCCCGACAACGATGTCACAGAGGACACAGACAAGAGGCGTATGCTGTGGAGTGTTGGTGATGTTGTATATGGACGTCAACCTTTGAGTAGGTGGCGTGAGGAGTACAAGGAGGAGAGCACGGAGTGGATGAAGAATGTCAAGTTAGAGAAGTGAGGTGATTGAGATAGGGTGTTGCAATATGCGATGGTACTATGTTTCCTGTCTTCGTGGTCGAAATCTGAGGTGCGCAAGTAGTGAAGAATGAGGAAGCAGTGAACAACTCGGCCCAAATTGATTTCCATGTTGTTTGCCTTCTCTCCTTATTTCAAGATCATAGGACGATTTTATACATCCCAAAGGCTTGGCATCTAAACTTTTGAAAATTGGAAATTGTAACTCAAAGAAAAAAATGTTGTGGAGATTGCTGGGGTTTGTTTGTGCTCTAGAGCTATATCGTACGCTTTAGCATCTCATCATGACAACCTTCGGGATGTCTTCGTTTGATCTTAGTCACAAATCTTCCAAGTCTCATGGCGTGTTTCCTTATACAACAGCAACATTCGTTTGTGTTTCTGAAAACAATTGGCAGAGAATGTGCAAGGGTGTTTATGCATATAATGTATTACTTCCAATCAGCATAGTTTCAGTGTCGTCTAACACTTGCTCGTTCCAATTCACCAACAACCCCACCCCCAGCCAATGTCCATCTTTCAGTCACGAATCCGTCGCTGATATTTGCCCTCAGCATACCACTCCTCGCATAGTACTCCAGCAATGTTCTTGCCTCCAGTCTGCTCAGATTTTCAACCTTCATCAAATCCACATTCCGCATTGTGCTCAGCACTCTTTCGTCGATTCGATCATACGGACTCTTCTCATCGTACATTGGCAAATCAGTCCTGCCAGTCTGTGCACGAACCTCGCTCTGCGTAATCGCCAGATCTAGTGATGGTGAGGGTGGACGATTAGAATTGCTGTCTATACCGAGGATAAGACCGCCGTTCGGCAATGTTGATGCGCCAGAGAGGAACGAAACGAAGTGGTCGACTAGTGCAAGGTCGTGAGCGTGGATGTAGTGCATGCTAGGCGCGAGGTATTCGGAGAGACGACTCATATGGGAGAGACCATCTACAGTGAAGAGGACGGGAGGTCGCGCTTGCTTGGCTGTGGTAGAGGTAAGCTCCTTCCAGAGAGCTTGGTAGATTGGCCAGGCAACGTCAGGATCGCGCGCACCGAGCTCGGCGAAGCGGCTGAGTGACATGTTGCTTTGTACGCTAATGGGCAGGTTGGTGTGCTCCATGGATAGCTCGAGCTTGCTTAGTACTGCTTCGTTCGCTTTTGCAATGCGGCCGAGCAGTTCGGCGGTGTATGTCTTTTGTGTGTATTTTATTGGGTTTGATCCTTCTATTGGTGCATAGGAGGTATGTGCGATTGTGAGATCCTGGGCTGAGGAAGTGTATCATGTCAGTATGGGCTAGCTCTTTGATCACGTCTGACTTTAGTATACCTTCAGGGATATGAATGACAACCCAGCCATTGAGGAAAGCCATTGTCTGTGCCTGAAGAGCCAAAACACTCTTTCCACTTCCTCGTTCGCCTACAACTAATTTTCGTATTGTTTTATCGTTCGTGTTCTTGATATGCCGTGCCAATTCTAATGTTTCAGCTCTGATAAGCGTGGTAGGTCGTGCGAAGAATCCCCATCCTTGGGTGGCCTTGAAAGCCTCAATAGCTCGCAATGAGTCGACAGTCGCTCCTGGTAGCGCTACGATCGTACCCAAGGAAGATTCTGCAGCGAGATTGTCCGCAGACCAATCTTGTATACCGGGCACTTCGAAAGCATTTGTATTGCTCAAGACAATTCTTTTGCGAATGGCTTTTCGCTCGCCTGGAGCAGGAGCCTTTCCTTTCGTTGGCTCTCCTCTTTTGCCTCCTCCAAGTCGTAGTGTCTTTTTGCCTTTCTGTGCTCCTCCCACCAGTTTCCTGCCTGCTGGTGTACCTGCTTTCTCTAGGGGTGCAGTGGTCGAAAATGCAGCGGACGAGGTGCCAAGAATGTATGTAGGTATCGGTAATCTTGTAGGAGGAGAGCGGAGACTCGAGAGGCACCGCCAGTATTTCTGCGTTGCCATCGCTGTGGTTCTGGGCTGCTCTGCTGATGAAATCGAAAAATGAAATAGACGATGTTGATGAAACACTCGGCCCGCGAATTCAGTTACTGATTCACATCTGAAACAGCTACCCTGCCCAGAAAGGGCAATATTTTTTTTTGTGAGAAGTCAGGTAGTTCATGCACCAGGGCAAAGAATCATCTGATGCCAGACAGCTCGGAATTGGTCACAGACGATAGTCTCTACGCTATCCTTGGTCTCCCAGAGCCGGCTGCCAACCGACCGGCCACTTCTGCCCAAATCAGAGTCGCTTTTCGACGAGCATTGCTCAAGCATCATCCTGACAAAGCTGCTCGGCTCCTAAGCGAGCCGAATGGCAAGCCAGCTTCATTCAAAGCCAAGCCTGCCAGCAAGTTTTCCGTCGACTCGATCTGTCTGGCCAGAGATATTCTGCTAGATCCAGCACGACGACGTGAATATGACAACACTCTGCTACTGAAGAATGCTCAGACAGACGTCGACAGGACCCTGGTAGGTCTGCATCCGACAGAGCTTGAAACACTAGATCTCGATGACATGAACTATGACGGAGAACATGCAAGCTGGGCGAAGACTTGCAGATGTGGCAATACCAAAGCATATGAGGTCTCAGAAGAGGATCTCGAAATAGCCAGTAGTGATGGCGGCCGTGAGGTGCTGGTCGGTTGCGGCGGATGCAGCTTGTTCGTGCGCGTTGTTTTCGAAGCCATTGACGCTGATTGATGGATTCAGCGTTCAACGATATTTAATACGACCTGAATGTTAATGCTGTAGGACCGACATCCTCGAGTTAAGGGGTCAGATTCGAGCTCTCCTACAGGGGAGACTTGTGATGCAATGGGAGGGAAGGAACATTGCCGGAAAGAAGATGGCCTGAAAAGGCTGTGGGTGGTGCCGCGGCTCTATTGGCGCGCTTCGAAGGCGCGAGATTAGCGACCTTTGCTCAAGAAGATGCGGTCGGAACCTGTAGGCGCTGAGGGGGAGTGGTTTTGGCTGGAGGAGGTGTGACCTCTCCCTCCAGGCTTCCTCCGCTTCTCACTACCTCAGCAACCCCTCCAGATCCCAAACCAGCACTCCTTCGGATGTGGACAAGTTCGTGAGCAATTGGTGCCTGCACTGATTCTGCTGGCATTTCACCTGAACCACGTTGAGAACGATGGTCGCGTGTCACAACGTTCGCTCGTTCAAGGAAGGCACGCCCTGTGTGGCAAGTGCCCACGCTCTTATCAACATCAATTTATTTTCAGCACTTGATTCATCTCAATACTTCATGACAACGTAGCCAGCACGCCATCGATCACCACAATCATACTAGGCCATAAACATTATTACGACATTCACACAGCTACAGCACAAGACAATCTGTCCACATAGTCACTACAGTCGCCAACACACGAATCACGATGCTTAACATATCAGACATGATGGCGCTCTGCAAAAGTAGGTCATCAGTCTCATGGCTGGGAAATAGCCAAGTCTAATATATCACAGCCAATGCCGACGTCCTTTACAGCCCCCAAAGTCAAATCATCGTCTTTCGAAACAATGTCCAGGACAACTTCGCCGGCGTCTTCGACAACGGCGTACTGCAATGTACTGGTCAAGCTTCTCCAGATGATCATGTAGCCCTGTACACTCTTCTTCTGGTGCTCAAGGACAAGATGAGAGAAGAGACAAATCGACAGCTCAGGAAGAGGCGCGAATTGAAGAAATCAGGTACAGTACCCCCCACACCCCAGGTTGTTTCGTGTTACAAAGTGTGGAAACTGACATATCCCAGATATCAGTATGCGGGATGTTGATGCATAAGGATTGGTTTGTTGGGAGATTTCAGACATGGAAGGACCACACATACACGACTAGTGAAGATTCCAGTGATATCAGAAGAGACTACACCTATACCACACCTTTCTCATACAGACGCCTCCTTGGCCAACCCGACCAACGCCTGGCTCATAACCTATGAACAACTACACTCATCATTTCATTCGACGTTCTATGTACCCACTCAGACGCCGGGTCCTGGTTTGTTCTCCTCGTCCTATGAACTTCTGTAACACTGCCCAAGAAGACTATCCAACTATGCGCTCTGTGTAACTGTATGTTTCCATTTGTGACACTGTGTAACACTGTGACACAAGATAAAACGGCTAGGGTAGCACGATGCTCAACGTGCCTCGCATATAAATATTGCTCCTGTATTTTCTTCTCAACAAGAAGAATTCTCATTATGGTAATGCTAAATACGTATAAGTATACTGCTCTCCCATATTTCCATTTCAGCAAGAACAGTCTCAACCAGGTAACAACCCTCTGTACACCTGACACATTCTCTAGCTTGCATCCGCCGCCTGCCATAAGAATACCAAACGAATTAAAATACCGAACGGATGTGAGTTACACAGATCAAGTCACTTCTTTGTCTGACCTCGTGACACTCTGCAGAGGTAGAGAACAGTCTCCATCCATAATATCATACTCAGACGGTATCAACGTCTAATGCTGCATTACAGAGAATGCCGAGGCTCTATGGCCAAGGAGGCCCAACCTGAAAGTCACCACTTGGAGCACTGTGAATCAAAACCTGACAAGATACAGTGCGGGAATCGTATCAGCAGGGAGTGAGAACTTTGAGATATTCTCGCATGCTTGTCTCACTGAGTGGGCTGCTCTGCGAACGTTGCTCAATGTTCTCCAGGAGGCGATCAATGACAGGTTTAGGCCTTATGACATAGAGCAATGATTGGGTTGTCAACGAAGAGGGGGTGAGGGAATGCATGTATATAGAGTGGCGAGGTCTTGCGTGATGTAATAGTAGTTGTATGAAATGCTGTCGTTGCCAAAGTTGCTTGGCAAGGAAGTGCCGTTTCTAGTCGCGCACCAAAAGTACTACAATATCCGCTACTTCCCTCACACTTCAATATCATTCGAAGTCGCACGATGAGGGGCTACTTATCTACCTAGATCCTGCTAGCGCCAAATATGTACAACGCTTCTGCTGTACGATGTCGATCTTGCACTGCGCCTCAAAACATGCCCACAACTTGCAAAAGTCACATCTTAGCAACAAAGTGAACACCATCCAGCCACGGACAGGTCTTCAAGCATCATACCCGGAAAAGCTCGCAACGTGAACGATCAGTTTGTAAGGACATACTGAACCGATATCGGCTTCATACTATCCACCGCTATTATCTCATCTCTTTTTATCATGCTGGGCACAGCATCCTCTTCCAGCATTCTCGCCATTCCAGGCCTGATTACAATGTGCAAAGGTCAGTTCTGTGTCCTGCCACACGCAGCCACACCTACGCCTCTAAACACTGACCATCATCAGAAAACGCCGAATGGCTCTACCACCGAAGTGACTTGAGGATCATAACTTTCAATGGCAAGAAATCCGGTGACGGCAAAGGCTTGCAATAAAAAGTCGCTGCTGTTATCACGACGGGCGAGAGTGCTGTGAGGGTGATGACGACTGGATCTAATCTGAACGAGCACCGAGCGCTTGAAGAATTGCTCGTGATATTGCAGGATGCGGTTACGAAGAGGTTAATTAGGAGTATGACTGAGAGTGAGGTAGGTGAGAGTAGTGGGCCGAGATAGGTTTGTGATGCTGATTAGTGTGTAGAAGGAGAAAGAGAGGGAGAAGGAAGCTCTGATTACGATGCGGGAGATGGCTTGAAAGTAGAAGATATTCTTCCAGGTGTAAACTCATTGGTTGATGTGTTCAAAGCTCGAGCACAAACTGAGGACAGGAGGACTGACCTTGACTGTGGTCGTCAGTTGCCTGGTATTGCATCATACGGAAGTGCTTGATGCGCTTCTGTGCCACGAAGTCCTGCTCTCTATCAGGACGATCAACGTCAAAAGGTTGTACTTGTCTCCAGTGTACGAAACCTGGGCAATATGGGACCGGTAGCCTTGCCCACCATACTCACTCTGTTGAAATGTTGCAGAGGGGAGTCTTGCAAAGCTTCATCTAAGAAGTATAATGCAGCATTATGCAAGATTCGGGGGTCCCCGGTGCAACAGTGGCGATAACATGGAGGAGCAGATAACCATGGACCTTCTCGAAGGCGATGATGTTGAGATGTTGTTAATTGATGGTCGTAAGGACAGTGCTGTTCAAGCTAAAGAAGCTGCCACACGGGTCGCCTGGGAGGAGGATAGGGAAAGGAAATTGATTATGTAGGAATTAAGGTGTGAGAGGATGAAGAGGTGATAAACACAGAACTGTATATTCGTTGATATAGATTCTGTTACATTCATTATGAGATGGCCGTAAATGCGCCCCCTTATGCTCTATATTTGTCAATGATGCACCGATGTAAAGCTCCTTATGCCAGAATTGTGCGCCTTTTAAATGCTCTTGCTCACTGCGATTCGTGCAGCCACTTACAAGCTAACGAAAGTTTCACTTCCGGCGTGAACGCTCAAATCTTCAATGACTTCAACAATATCAAGCTCTCTCAAACACTCCTCAATAACATCCACAGCCCTATCCAAGTCCTCCCTCGTAATCACCAAAGGTGGTGCCAGCCTGATGGTATGCCTGTGCGTCGGCTTCGCGAGCACGCCCTTACTCGCCATCAATAGGCACAAATGCCACGCTCCACGACCTTTTGCGCTGATGTCAGGGTTGATGTCGATGGCGTTCATAAGGCCGAGACCGCGAACGGCGGTGACAAGACCGGGAGAAGATGTGGATGGGTCCATGTCGATGTGTTTGAGCGCGTTCAGACGCGTACGGAAGTGTTCGCCGAGGTTCAAAGAACGAGCGGCGAGGTCTTCGTCGATGAGGACATCGAGGGAGGTACAGGCTACGGCGCAAGCGAGAGGATTACCGCCGTATGTGGAGCCGTGTTGGCCGGGTTTAATGCAGTCCTGGTCAAGTATGTCAGTGGATTTTCGCACAGAGAGATGTTGCCTGATAGAGCATACCATGACTTCGGAGGATGACAGAACAGCGGAAATGGGGTAAGTGCCACCCGAGAGAGCTTTTGCCAGAGTCACCATATCGGGCTTCACGCCCCAGTGTTGATGGGCAAGTAGCTTGCCAGTCCTGCCGAGTCCAGCTTGAATCTCGTCACAGATGAATAGTACGTTATATCTCCTGCATAGATCTTGGACTTGTCGTAGGTAATTTTCTGAAGGCACGATGATGCCAGCCTCTCCTTGTACTGGCTCCACAACAAACGCGGCAACGTTCTTACCGTGCAGCTCGAATGCCCTCTCAAGATCCTCAGCATGATTGAATCGAATATCAAAGCTCGTTCCGTCCGGCAACTCTACCTTCGGGCCTAGCCCTGGTGTGAAAGGCCCGAATCCTTCTCGACTAAATTCGTCTGAGGAAAGCGATATCGAAGCTATCGTCCTGCCGTGGAAACACTTAGCAGCACTGTACACGATGGCTTTGTCCTCAGGCACACCCTTCTTCACGTACGCCCATTTCCGCGCAAGCTTGATGGCGGTTTCGATTGCTTCTGCGCCAGTGTTCATTGTCAAAACGCGCTCAAAGCCGAGCAGTGTGCAGATTTTGTGTGCGAAGCGGCCAAGCTCGGCACTGTGGAAGGCTCGTGATGGTAGAGTGAGTTTGGACATTTGTGCGGAGAGAGTGGCGAGAATACGTGGCTGGTGAAAGTGTCAGACACAGACAAAGTTGAGATATGTCTGCTGGGCTCCAGATAACTTACATGACAGTGGCCTTGATTCACTGCGCTGTAGGCACTCAGACAATCGATATACTCGTTGCCATCTACATCCCACACCTTGGCACCAAGAGCCTGGTCAAAGACCACACCTGGGAAAAATCAGCAAGGATGATCGTGATGCTTGGACGGCTGGAGACAAACCCAATGGATGGTAGTTTCCCGCACAGTGCTCTCGTTCCAGTTTCAGAGCAGCCTTTGTCTTCTCATAAGTTCTTGGCCTCTTTACGCCACTGATCTGCACCTTCGTGCTCTGCTCTGTTTTGACGCCATAGTCATTGTGGCTCGTCGTAGGCTCTGTGGTGTAATAGCTCTCTATTATTCTTGCAGGTGCCATTGCTCGTGGCTATTGACTGAGGTGCCGTAAACTGAAGATGCTCGTTGTGAATATCACTTGCAAAGATATCTCGTATCAATTGGCGAAAGATTGACAAAAGCAGATATTATTTTATGGCTTCAGAGCAGTGATGTCACGCAAGTAGACAAACGAAGACGAAGATGGCTTCTTAACTTGTGTAGAAAGAGACATGACTTGTACGCCAGCTTCCTAGGTCGGAGCAGGTGGGCTAGAAGGAGTGGTAGGGTTTGGCTGGTTTCATTGGCTGGCTCGTCACCACAGATTCGCCTCCGGCTTAAAACGGGAACTTCCGAGTAGCCAATTGACTTATTCCGAAGCACAAATTTTCCCTCTTTTGCCATGCTGTCGATCTTTCTTGCAACTTTGCACTGACAAGTGCTCTTCTACGGAGTGTAATCTTGAACAAGTTTTACCTTGGGTATTTCTTTATTCCGATGTTGAGCGGCCGAAAGACCGAAAACACGATGAAACACGACGCCGTGCCTCGGTATCGTACGACAGCATCATCTTGTGCGACGCATGGGCTTCAGACTTGCGGAATACTGACTCTCTTCTCATGCTGCAAGTTGTCGTTGTAGTCCGAATTGATTGCGTTACCATTCAGCTGATACGTGTCAACAGCAGTTTCGGCCAAGACGGCTTCAGCAGATATCTAACCAAGGGCAGCGAGAAGGAGTAGCACTTTGCTAGGAGCAGGGTCCCAGTAGAACTCGTTGGCAAGAAGCTAATCTGGAGCAAGAAGACATATCGCAAGTATAGACCACGATCGTGATCACTCCCTTGTTTAAGCGAGGTCAAAGACGACATAGTGATAATGGCACATGAGTAAGAAGTATATGCCTCTATATGATATTCTAATCTGAGTAAATGAGTGAAACAGCTTCATAGGGTCGCAGCTCGAAGACACGTCCGTTAATCGTGACCTTGCCATCTGGAATGTTGCCAATCTGATCGGTGACCTGATCTAATGATCCAGCATCCTCAGGCAGATTGTACTTGACATCTTCCTTCGTGAAGTTCATCACCACCACCAACCTTTCGTTCTTGTATTCTTTTGTGTACGCAAACACCCGCTCATCATTCTCCGAATACGGGGTGTAGATTCCATAGGTGCAGGAAAGATGCTTCTTCCTGAAGGCCAACATTGCCTTCCAGAATGACAGAACACTATGAGGATCTTCCTGCTGCTTAGCTACATTCCACTCCTTGTAGTCGTCGTGTACACGCATCCAGGGCTTTTCACTATTTGGTTTCAAGGAAAAGCCAGCATTCTCCGAATCGTCCCAATGAGGCGCGGGATTGCGGGCATGATCTCTTGCTTTGCGTTGTAAGCCATCCCAGACATCCGACATGTCTGGTTTATCCGTGCCTTGTTTCTTCTTCCGCAATTCTAGTTCTTCGAACCAGAATTGTTGGGACATGACGTCCTTGTACTCTTCGATTGGCCAGTCTTTGGGTAGATTCGCCATAGCGATCTCTTCGCCTTGGTAGATGTACAAAGTGCCACTTAGTGTGCATTGCATCGCTGCCAACAGCTTGGCTGTGAGAACGCGATATTCTGGGGTTGAGTCATTGCCAAATCTCGATACCGAGCGAGCAACATCGTGGTTCTTTACAAGAAGTGATCAGAAAAACTTCTCCGTTCAGTGTCGAAAAGTGACTTACCTCGATGTATGAAGAATTCCAACCTCCTCTCTCCTGCATCTCAACTTGCCATCGGGTAGTGACTCGTTTGAACTCACTCAATTGGTAGTCCTTCGGTATCAGCTGAGGATATCCATCCACTTCTTGACCTTCGAACTGGAAAATCATCTGAAGCTCTTTATTCTCTGGCAGAACATACGGAACCATGACATCCATGTCTCGTGTAAAGGGTGTTTCACCAACCGTAATTACCTCAGAATGCTTTGACAGTGCTTCACGGTTCATCTCCTGCAGGAACTCATGTATGCGAGGTCCGTTAGCCGTATGATCATAGCTCCACTGGAACTCTTCGCCTGGGTCTTGAACGGGTGCATCTGGAAGACCTGGAGCTTTGCTGATGAGGTTGATGACATCCATACGAAAGCCATCACAGCCTCTGTCCAACCACCAAAGCATAATGTCCTCGTAGACTGCTCGACGCATGTCGGGATTCTCCCAGTTGAGATCAGGCTGCTCAACAGTATACAGATGCAAGTAGTACTCTTCAGTCTTCTCGTCCCACTTCCAGGCACTTGCGTTCGAGAACTCTTCTCTCCAGTTGTTCGGTGGTTGTCTGGTACCGTCTGCAGCATACTTTGCTGGCCGCCAGAAGTACCAGTCTCTTTTAGGATTATCCTTTGAGCTTCGAGACTCAAGAAACCAGGCGTGTTGGTCACTAGTGTGGTTGACAACAAGGTCCATGACTAGTTTCATGTCACGCTTGTGCATTTCTGCGATTAAGGCATCCATTGATGCCATTGTGCCGAATGGTGGGTGTATGTCATGGTAATCGGAGATGTCCTACGTACATCAGCAACAGATGAGGATATGCTTTGTACAGCACTCACATATCCCATGTCCACCATGGGCGACTACAAGATCATGTTAGCTACTCAGGTCAATACATCTAAATTCCTAGAATTATTACCTTGTATACGGGCGAAAGCCATATCACGTCCTAAGATTTCATCAGCTTGGCAGATGATGGGGAAAGGTGAGTGCACCAACCACACCAAGGTCTTTCAGATAGTCAAGCTTAGCAATTATGCCCTCGATATCTCCATAACCATCGCCATTGGAGTCGCAGAACCTGTTTCGAGATGAGCGAGAAAGTAGGCCAAAGAAGGGGGGACGATGCTTACGAAGCGGGATATACTTGGTATATGATAGCTTCCTTGAAGTGAGCTCTTTCTTGAAAGTGTGCAGGAGCTTTTTTAACGATTCTTGAAGTCATCATGCTAGATTCAATGCTCAGAAGGGGGGAGAAGAACACCTGAATGTTGTGGACTGTCCTCCAGAAAGTCGAAACTGAAACCTAGAAGCAGTCACTACATGAACCAGAAAGACTCACATATCGAAGAGAACACCATTGGAGGATCTACGCCAAGTCCTAGATAGACGTGCATAGTGGAGGCAATTCTGGAACAGGACCCGATAGGGCTTAGCTTAAAAAGTCCAGACTTGCGGAGTACATCAAGCGGAGTAAAATTATCGTGTCAACACCGAACAACCACTCCCTCATGGCGTCCTTATCAGCAGATTGTGGAGCGTGGTCACACGTCTCTCCCCATCATCTCCGCTCAAGCGATAAACCCCTCAGCAGCGTGTGCAACCTCACTAACGTCTCAGCGAAGGCTTGCTTGAATTCAGGACCCGCATACGCGGCAAAGCGGTTAGCGGGGAGCTCTTATCTCTTGCTGACTCGGGCTTCCTTGAGCTTCGTCCCATATATTTACCTAATTCTCGTCCTTCTCTGTAATCCCATTTTCCTGGAGCTGAATATAGTCATTGTGTCGAACTATTGTGACTCCTTACTACAATCATGACTACTATAGATAAGAAGATTGTCTCTGATGAGAGCAGGCATGATTACGATGAAGTCGAGTTCGTCCACGAGGCGAATGCGGCTACACAGAAAGAGCACGAGATGACCTTGGGTCGCGCTTTGAAGGCATACCCTAAGGCCATCATGTGGAGCGTCTTGTTATCATTTGCAGTCGTTATGGAAGGATACGATACGGTTGGTTGACTTCATGCCTGGAACGCGTCCTGCCAAAAATTACTAACTATGGCAGATATTGATTGGATCCTTCCTTGCCTTCCCGTCCTTTCTCAACACCTTCTCGAACGTGTCTGGTCCAGACGGTAGTCTTCAGATTACCGCACCGTGGCAAGCCGCAATCACGAATGGTGCCTACATTGGTGAAATTATCGGTCTGCAAATAACTGGTTGGATCGTCGACAGCTATGGTAATCGATTCACGATGGGTCTGGCTACACTGTTGATGATTGCCTTCATCTTCATTTCCTTCTTCTCTGAGACTCTTGGAGGCCAATTGGCTGGTCAAATTTTGTGTGGTATACCATGGGGCGTGTATCAAATCGTCACAACTGTTTATGCTGCAGAAGTGCTTCCAGTCGCACTGAGAGGTTACCTCACTTCTTATGTCAATCTTTGTTGGGTCATTGGTCAATTCATTGCCAGTGGAGTTCTCAAAGGTTTTGCCAATACAGAAAACAAGCTTGGATGGCAAATACCTTATGCCATTCAATGGGTTTGGCCTCTACCTATTTTGGTCGTCTGCTTCTTCTGCCCAGAAAGTCCTACCTGGTTAGTAAGACATGGCAAAATGAGTGAGGCCGAAACATCTCTACGCAGACTTCAAAGTGCAAAAGCTGCCGGTCCTGATATTCCTACACCACAAGAATCAGTTGCCATGCTCCACGAAACGGACAACATCGAAAAAGAGCTCGTTGCCGGCGCGACCTACATTGAATGCTTCAAAGGATCGAATTTGCGCAGAACAGAGATCGCCACGATCACCTGGGTTGTCCAGCAGATGTGCGGTCCGGTTTTGCAAACATACGCGACATATTTCTATCTTCAGGCTGGTCTTGCGACTGAACAGGCATTTAGTTTGACTCTTGGCATGTATGCACTTGCATTCGTTGGTACTTGTCTCAGCTGGCCGTTGATCAATACTCTTGGTCGTCGTACAATCTTCCTCTGGGGTCTCTGTGGTATCTTTATGTCCCTGCTTATTGTTGGCTTCCTTGGAATTGCCCCTGCAACAAACGCGTCTGCTTCATGGGCTATCGGTAGCTTTTTGCTTATCTTTACATTCATTTGTAAGTACTAGACTTTTCCGTCAACGTACTTATCCACTAACAGAGTTCTCATATAGATGATTTCACTGTCGGACCTCTTACCTACACGATTATCCCAGAAATTCCATCCTCTCGACTCCGAACGAAGACTGTTGTCATTGCTAGAAATGCCTACAATATCACCTGTATCTGGTCTGGTATCCTCACTCCAGTACGTTCTCTAACCACATTGAATTCCATGAGACGTCTCTAACTCTATTTAGTACATGCTCAACCCAACTGCATGGAATTGGGGCGCTAAGACAGCATTCTTCTGGGCTGGAATGACACTTCTCTGCATAACCTGGACATTCTTCAGGCTGCCAGAGACCAAGGGATTCACCTTCGCCGAGATCGATCGTTTGTTTGAGCAACGGTATGTACAATTGTATCACAAAATATGGTGGACATCGTCCTGACATCTTTACAGAATTCCTGCTCGTGAATTTACCAAGCACCGTGGCGAGCTTGTCGTCACAACCCGACATCAGCTAAAGGAGATGAATTCGAATTGAGACAGTAAATGTTTGTTTGATTTGTATGATGTTTATTATATTTGAGGGATAAAGCAAGACCATCTTTTATCATTTCGCGATTGTTCATGTGCTTACATGTTGTTGCCTCGTGTCTGAAAGATATCCACTGCTTTTCACCTGAAATAAGAGTTTTCGAATTGTTCAGTCAGTTCTCACCACAGAGCGAAACCTTTCAAGTGCGTTTCCTTCAAGCGTTTACTTCACTCAGCACTCTTTACGGTTCAAATACTCCATCCTAACCACCTCACAATGTCCGGCAACCTCAACACCTCCTCTTCCAACAAATGTCGTGCTCCTAATAACGAGTAGACAGAATACGAGATCAGAAGGTATACTAGGAAGTCAGCTAATCTCCTGGAAACACACTACAAGAGAATACGTCATAACGGTACTGAAATAATGGCGAAGTCTTATGGATCTCATCAATTGTCTACACTACTCAACCTTCTAGCTCATCGAATAAACTGGTCAACAAAACCAGCACCCAATCCCACCTTCTCAAAATGCTCCCTTGCCTTATCCAGCTTGCTAAATACATCCTCCACCGCAACAGCTTCGCCCGTCTCCGTCACGTATATGTAAGCCTTGTCGTTCTGTTAGTAAATATCCAATTCACTTCATTTTTTTAATAAAACTAACCCCGGTCACATGGAACATTGTTACCATCTCATCAACACCATCAGGCACTTCAAGCGTATGAATATCACCCGGAGGCTCCATAGCATAAGACCCTTCTTCAGCCCACCAAGGGTGCTCGAGATAATGCCATCGGCCACGTAGAACAGTGGCATGAACAGGACCAGTATGACGATGGCGGGAAAGTATACCTGATTTGCGGACGCGAAGGAGGTTGACGAAGTAGCCTTGTGAGACTGTCGTACGTATTAGTGTATGATCACGATAGCAGTGAAATAGTAATGCGGGAGGACTTGCCTGAGAAACATAATGGTCTGAACCACACGCCATCTGCTTGGGGAACCCAAAGTCGTTCGTCACATTCTATTTGCAGGGCATTTGGCACCACGATGTCCTCGGGGACTTTGTATAGTGCTGGGCCAATGTATGGACGGGCTTCTGCGTCTATTTTCTTTGTGACTGGTGCTGGCGATGCATTGATGATGTCTACAGCTGAAGGAGCCATTTTGTGTATTTTATAGATGCAGATTCGAAGGAGAGATAGTATTTTCAGCAAAAAATGATTGATTCTAGTTTTGATACAAAGGTATCTTCAAAGGAATGGCTATATACTACCTATGCATCTGCGTATCCTACTCTCACTCCAAATCTACTCCGAGGTTATGCTCAAGGACGAGGTCCTGTGGTGGCGAAACGATAGAGCTTCGGAATACCCCACTAAACACCTCCACCACAATTCAGACCCCGCCACGTCATCCACTATACGTTGCTATCTTGCTTCGGATTAACCGGCATACTGCTCTCAGAATCACTCGACGTTCGGGGTAGAAGCTCAAGACTATTCCATACCAATTATCATCAAACGACAAGAAGTGAAGCAGCCCGATACCCGTCCGCTAAGCGGCCCTCGAGTAGCATCAGGTAAGTTCTAATGTGGGAGCTATGCGAAGTCCGAGACGCAGCCTCGGCAGTCAAAAAGAGACGATGTAGCCAGGTATAGACGAGGCTGGGCAGAGACGAGGCCAGATACTGGCTCCGAGGAAGGTGACAGGACGAAACTAATGCATCTCAAAGAAGTCCAAAAACACTCTGGAAGACATGCCACGCATCATCCGTATCGCGCTATGCCAATTAACCTCACAATCAAGCGTAGAAGAGGGCTTCGCCAAAGTCGATAGTACAATCGCCGAAGTATCTAAGCAAAAGGCCAACCTAGCAGTATGTAAGCAGGCAATGATGAACGAAATGATGAGGTGTTGATAAGCTTCAGATATTCCCAGAATTCTTCGTCCAAGGAATCGTTCAAGATGCGCCACACAAAATCCCTGAAGAGGGAGAATGGGAAGAGCATGTGCGTGGTTTGGCGGTAAAGTATCAAATTGATATTTGCATTGGCACGTTTGCGGAGAAAGTGCAGGAAAGAAAGGATGGGAATGAAGAGGGTGAGGTCAAGACGTATAATACGTAAGTCTCCTTCATCCACGTCGACACAGGTCGAGTTTCCAAGCTTGGAATCCCGATCGCTCATACTTACAGTATGCAGTGCATACTACTTCAAAAAGGACGGCGAGCTAGTAGGCAAGTACAGAAAACGCAACCTCTGGCACCCGTAAGTACCTCATTTTCCCACTCCCACCCCATCAGCACATCCCATCCCAACTCACTCCCTCTCCCCCACCCAGAGAGAAAGACTACCTTCACCCCGGCCAAGACGACCACCTAGTCTTCGACTCCTCCCTCTGCAAAACCGGCATGCTAGTCTGCTGGGATCTGGCCTGGCCCGAAGCCTTCCGCGCCCTCTTTATGCAAGGCGTCGAGCTCGTCGTTGTGCCCTCCTACTGGGTGGCCGACGACTTAACCGACGAAGGGCGGCTGCACGACCCCGAAGCCAGTGGCGAAAAGTCGTGGCTTGACTCTTTGGTGATCACGCGAGCCTACGAGAATGAATGCGTTGTGGCGTTTGTGAATTGTGGCGGGCCTGCTGAGAAGGGGTTTTTGGGGTGTAGTGGCGTTGCTGCGCCGTTTAAGGGATGTGTGGGGAGGACGAAGGGGTGTGAGGAGGAGGTTAAGGTTGTGGAGGTTGATTTGGATGTTTTGCCTGTGAGTGTTTCAATGATGTGTGGTTTTTGGTTCGGGCGGAGATGTTAGCTAACGATTGTCATCAGGCTGCACGGAGTGTGTATAAGATGAAGAAGGACTATCTTTATGCTATGGAGAATCAAGGATTCAGTCATCCACAGGCTGAGAAAGAGGTCTAATCAGGCATTCTTGGATGAAGTTTGCTCATGCAAACGAAGAAAACGGATCTTGATGTGGTTCGTTTTAACAACAATGTTCACGAACAATAGCACGGGTATAAAGAGACTAATGAAGAGTAATTAAACATACTATGTGGGTATCGAACGAAAACAAAAGTCTAAATATACTGTAGAAGTGCCTGCCCAATTCAAAGCGTAATCATTAATGACACTGACCTAGACAACAAACCAATCTTTACAAGGCCGGCTCACCAAAATCGAATACCTCCCATGCATTTTTGACACTGAAGTCATTGACCCAAACGCCGAATTGCCTACCACACCTCATGCTTCCAGAGTTTCGTGCTGATGCTCCGGAAAGTACCCGTCAAAGTCTCCTGCTGACAAGGCTGCTGTAGGAAGGTCTGAGCCAAGTCCACTGTCACTATCTCCAACTCGACGACCCTCTTTCTTTTGCGTCTGAAGGTCTTCATGATTCTGCTCGACGTTGTTCAGCACAGTGGATGGCGAGCCTGTACAATCTTGTTCAGCTTGATCTTTATGCTGCTCCTCCTCCTCCTCCTCCTCCTCCTCCTCTTCTTCTTCATCGTCCTCGTAGATGGATCCGGCGTATTCAGATTGCCCAGCCTGATCAGTTCGAATCGTGGAACCAACACTCTGCCTGTCACGTCGGTTTACGCTTGCTTCGCTAAAGCCATAGCTGGTGCGTCTGTCACTGATTTCTGAGCCAGAGAGATACGAGCCGGAAGCATAAGAATAGTCACTGGGCTGAGTGCCATAGCTGAAGCTGCGACCACCATTGGACTCGGCGTATGAGTCAGATCTGATCGTAGATGGCGCTTGGGTAGGGTTGGCCAGTTGCTGAAAGTCCTGGGTGTCAACACCATTATTTTCCTTATCATGATCGAATTGACTGCCGACATGAGCTGGAGAGCTGCGAAGCTTCTGACTCTTGATCGATTGTACACGCTTCAAGCTCAAAGGTCCAGTGGTGACGTTGCGTGAGATGTTCATAGGTCTTTGTCCCATCGGTAGTGCGTTACCAGAACCTTGACCCAAGGACACTATTCTTCTACCACCTGAACTCAACGCAGCACCATCTTTGCGTTTGGGTGACGTGTTCTGCAAGGTCATTCCAACGCCAGTTGACACAAGCATTGATGGAGTTGTTGTGACATCTGTATCGCGGGAGATGTTGCTGCTCACACGCTTCAAGTTCATGTTTACTGCACGCTTGCCAGGCTTGGACATCAGAAGAGCTCGAGACTGATTCATGACCCCTTCGACAATGCGGCGATGAAGAGCATCTGCACGAGCGTCCATCATCTCGATTTCTTCTCGGCGAATCTCCATTGCGGTCTGCAAGGAAGCTACTTCTGCTGTAAGACGCATCTTTTGTGTAGTAAGGGCATCACGATCAGCCATCAATGCCTCAACATCGGCAGCGAGCTCATTCTTAGCACTCTGCAAATTGGTGATCTTGCTTTCAAGCTGCTGGGTTTCGGCGATCGATCTGCTGAGATTGACCGCAGCTTCTTTGGCCTCTTCTTCCTTGTTATCATGCACTGCAGTTGCCATCTTGGTCTGGAATGCCACAAAAGCTGATACTTCGCCAGCAGTGTTAGTCACTTGTTGATGGATCTCGTCAAGCTTCGCAAGGTTGCCGACGGTTCTCTCGGATGCTGCAGCATGCTTGAGAAGATCGTCGAGTTTACTGTGCAGATATTGGTCACCAAGGTTGCCTGAAGTCGCATCTGTAGAGCTTGCAGATCTTTCCAGGCCTGGCAAAGCTAGAACGCGATCCAGTTTGCTACTAGATGCTTGTCCTTGGTCCTTGGAATGTTCAAAATGTTGCTTCGAGTGGTCGTAGTGTTCGCCTACGACGGTAAGTAGGCTCTTAAGCGTTTCCATGACCTTAGGATGATCCTCGGACAGCTGCTCACGTAGAAGGCTGATGGCAGAAAGTGACTTGGCAAGATGAGCTCGAGTAAGCTCATGTTCACCTTGGTCTTCAGTATGATCGGCTTCGAGTTTGGCGTGCATCGCATCGATCTTGTTGAATACTGTTCTTGAATCGTCCGTCATCTTCTCGGTAGCTTCTGCAAGTGCGGGGCTGATAGCGGTCACAGAAGCACCTAGAGTGTCGATGGTCAGCTTGAGCTCATCTGAAAGAGCTTTTGACTCCGCCAGAATGGCTTCTTGTTGTCCGACACGACTTGTCAGATGCTCGGCGACCTCTTCAATTGAGTCAGCAACTCTAGCTGTTTCCGCCTTCTGTTCGTCAAGCTTCATGCCAAGCTCTACAACAATGGCTGCGCGAACATCGGTATGCTTGTCCAGTATCTCCTTTGAGCTGGTGTCCAAACTAGTGCTCAATGCATGAAGAGTCGTATTTGTGCGACCAAGCTCGGCTTTCACATATTCGGAAAGCTCTTCAACATTTGCGACGGCATTCGGTGCGTTGTCCATCTTGTCTTCGATCTCTTGAAGTATCTCGTCAAGCGCACGAACATCCTTGTTGCTCTTCTTAATGCGAGATTTGACCTCCTCCTGGGTTTCCTCAATGACAGTCTTGAGCTCTGCGATCTGATCGACAATATTCTGCGACTCCCCTTTCCTGTCATCGAAGGCTTTAGCAGTGACTCCAATGTCGTTCTCGTGAAGAGCGTGCAGCTTGTCGATACCTTGCTGCATTGTTGCGATGAGTCCTGTGACATGCTCAATATCTTGCTTTGCCGAGACTTGACCATCAACTGGCAAAGAGTCCATTCTGTCCTTCATCGTGTTGCAGATATCCTGCAGTGCGGCAATTTCAGCAGATGACACACCATCGTTGAGTTTGGCGGCTTTCATTGTGCCAGACACGTCTTGAAGCACAGCCTCTAGTGCAACAAGGTCGTCCTTCGTAAGGATAGGACCAGACAATTTTGATGAGACGTTCTCGATGGAACCACCAGTCATCCGCACAAGTGCTTCAAGGTTATCAAGATCTTCTTTGGTGACGTTGGCCTTGATAGCGGGCAGGATTTCCTCCTCAAGTCGAGCCTTCGTGTTCAGAAGAAGTACTTCGATCGCGTCCGTATCTTCCTTTGTGGCGCCACCAGCTATGGCTTGTCCTCGATTGGCGTTGGCAGCAACAGTAGCCTGGAGAACCTCGAGCATGGCCTCCAGATTGGCAATGGCTTGCAGAGTTGTTGCGCTACCTGCTGTGTTCGCACTGCCTTGCATGTTCTGATCCATCACTTCAATCTTGATCTGTAGTTGCGCAAGCATGACCTCTAACTTCTCCAGGTCTTCACCGCTAACGGGACGTAGAGACTCCGGTGCTTCGCGAGAGGTTGCTTCAGATAGGGCAACTTGATTGTCTTTCTCTTTCTGAGCACTTTCAAAATCAGTGCGAAGTCGCTCAATCTCAAACAGGATAGCTGAATGCCCACTCTTAAGCAGGTCCAGTGTCTCATATGACATCGTCATGTCGATGGGTTTGTCGATTACCTTCGCGATGCTGGTCTTGAGCTCTGTGAGAACGTCACTGAGGCTTTCGTGCATATCGGCAGCACCATCGAGATTCCTTTCGCCATTGGCAGTGTCGCTTTCCAGCTTCGACTTGAGATCATCCAGACCTTGCTTAATAGCTTCAAGAGTGTCTCCTGACGACACAGTAGAGCCTGTATTGATGAATGCAGTCTTCACGACCTCACGCATACTCTCCAATTCGTCGCGAACAGAATCTAGCGCATCAGCAGTACCCGCATCTACCTCACTCCTGCTACTATAGTTACGCATGCCATCCAGACCATCACGGATCGCCTCAAGGAGCTCGATGTTAGCGCCCGTTGATGTAGTAGAATTACTGGAAGTGGTCATCGTTTCACGTAAGTTCTGGATCTCTTCCTTCAGCACACCAAGCGTCTCCGCAGCAGCATCACTTTGATTCGCAGATAATTGCTCAGTCATATCCTGTAGAGCAGCTCGAAGAGTGCTCGTGACATCGTGCTTGTTGTCTAGGTTAGTGACCGGCATCATTGACGTTGCCATACTCTCTTTTAGAGCATCAAACTCATCCTTAATCAGAGTCGTGATCGTTTCGTTGGTGTTGTCACTGGTCATATCATTACCATTCCTGCTTTGCACATTCTCCACGATCTCTTGCATAGTTTCCAGCAGCTCGGTTTTTTGAGCAGCTGTACCTTGAAGTATTTTCTCTCGGAGCTGGTCCAGTTCTGCTTTGATGGCCTCACTCATCTCTTCCATAGCCTCATCCATACCACGAGATTCCAGAGTGCTCTTCAGCTCTGCGATACTGCCGACAAGAGTGGCAGACAAAATTTCACTACGCTCGCCACCCAGCGAACTTGATTGGGCTGTAAGTACTTCATGCAATCTGTCGAATTCGTGTTTGATCAGATCCAGTGTCTCTGAAGATGTCGATGTATCTGGATTAGTAGTCTTTGTCGTATGATCAGCAAGGACAGTCTTCAAGTGCTCTATACCTTCGCTCAAGGCTTGATTGACATCGGGCGCACCGGCATTATCATGGGCTCGTTCCACAACGCCGGCAACGTCCATGCGAAGAGTCTCGAGGCCAGTGTTGACTGCTTGGAGGACATGCTCGTTCTGTTCACCAGCACTTGCAGAGTAGTTCCCGAGCTCTTCGCGTAAGCCAGACAATATGTCGTGTAGAGAATGAAGCACTTGCTCTGTGGATGATGTTTCTTGAGCTTGCTCAATGGCAGTCTTGATGGTCTCTGAAATCTGGTCGGCAGTCAGTTGGCTGGTAGATATACTAGTCAATTCTCGAGTGGCTGCAGTGTGATCCTCCAGGCACTCTTTGACTACGGCGAACAACTCTTCCTTGAGCTCGGTATTTGCAGTCGTGGCAATTGGAGGCTGAAAGTGCTGAAGAGCCTCTTGTACAGCGTCAAGCACTTCGTCTCTGCTAATGCTGCTTGGTACCGGTGCTCGAGATGATTGATAGTCGTCGAGCCCCTCCTTCAAGCATAGCAAGATTTCGTCTCTTTCCAAGCCAAATTGCTGCAGCTCAATTTCAGGCTTATATGCTTCGTATGCTTCTTTTACTGCTGTAAGTATTGCTTCCTGGTTAACCTGACCTTCTGCAGTGTGCTCAGCGAGAGCATGCTTCACAACAGCATATACGGAAGAGTTGTCCACTGTCATTCGAGAAGCAACCGAACCAGTCGACTGACGTCTTTTTGCTTGAACAACCTCAGCCATCTGCTCCTTGAGCTCCGAAAGGCCTTCTTGGATAACAGCTCGAATTTGTTGCTGATTGAGTTCTGCATCGTGCGTATCTTCACCTTTGCTCAAGGGCATCTCTTCGAGCTTCCTGCCGATTTCTCTGCCCATACCTAATACCTCCCCACGAAGTTCACGAACAAGATTCTTGACCTCTCCAGTCATGCCACCATTCTGGGCTACGCTGTCCTTGAGCTTTCGCAGCACCTCTTGCAGCTCTGTGCTAAGCACATTGGTGGTACCATCTTGAGTTTGTGCTCCAGAACCCTCAAGGTCTGAATCAAGCTTGGTAGCACCACCTATACGCACCAATGCGTTTCGTTGAGAGGAACCTTGCTCTACGAACTCCAATAGCTCCTGAACCTTTTTCGCAGTACCATTCGATTCCTGGTTAGCTTTCTCCAGCATGTTCGACAATGTTGATAGTAAGTGATCTTGTCCTTCTTTCGTGACCATATCACGAAGTATTTTCTCGAGCATAGCAACACTCGCTGCACTTTCTACAGAGTATGGTGATACGGCTCGTTCTCCATCCAGGCTATAGTCGAGTCTGGGCAGAGATGTGGACTTGGTTATTGGTGGTGAATGGTAGGCTCTGCTGTCGAGATATTGGGGTGAGTGAGATGCGAAGACACTAGCCGGTCTTGAAGAGCTGGCGAAAGCAGGTGCCATGCCGAGCAGGCCACTGTCAGTTGACTTGACACTAGCTACCAGATCTTTCAATGACTTTCTGATGTCTTCGTCCCGACTGTTGGTGGCTTGTTTCAGACCTATTAGGTCAGTCGCATTGTCCTTGCTTCGCCTGCTGAGAGCAGACATTTCTTTCTGGAGAGTTGTCGCAATATTTGTAAGGTTCAGCATTTGTGCGTGGATTGCTTCGAGGTTTGATGGTGTAGGATAAGAGATAGCTGGTACCGCTGATGACACGCTGATGTCTCTTACTGGTGCAGCTTCTCTTGGTGGAGCAGTATCCGCATCGCGATATGGCATGTTCTGCAGTGCAAGCATTGTCGGTGAGCGTGGACTTCCTCCACTGAGAAGTGGTCGGATGGAAGGTCTTGCGCCTCTAGCAAGACTTGGTGTGGAGCCAAATAGGTCTTTCTCAGTCCTACCACTGTCAGCGCGTGCTAGGCCTGATCTGGTCGGCGATCTATCCGGTGAGGAGTTGAAGACATCAGGTGTACTGGGGCGCGAATGACTCCATTCTGCAGGTTTGTTGTCCAACATCATTCTGTTTTCTTTTTGTCCTCCATTTTGCAGGTTGTGTAGACGTTTATTCTGCGGTGTGCGTGTGGGTGACCTCTCGGGTGATCTGTCTAACGTTGAAGCGAAAGAGTAAGGACTAGGTCCAGTATTGGCGCGCGCTCTTTCTTGCAGTGCTTTGGCTGCTGCCTCGATGGTTGCGGATGCATTGCCTCGAGTGGGTGATTCGCCATATTTGGGATTGAGAGGAAGTGGAGGAGGTGCACGTTCTGGGTCTGAGCTATCCCACCTGGTTTTCAAGTTAGTTAGCGATTTTTTCACCATAAGCTCCATACTGTTCCAAGATGCACAATGTTCATGCCAATGGTCTTACATAGGTATTGACTTCACAGATTCCATAGAGGACTTGTGGCGCAATGCCGGCCTTTCGTTTTCGCGTGACTTGATGCGCTCCATGAGGCTCATGATTGGTGGGTTGATATGAGGAATGTAATGAGGTGTGGTATGATCTTCAATATGCAGATTTATGTTGTAGCGCCAACGCGCATGATGGTGAATGAAACGATCTTCCTCCAGATAGCGAAGAGTACGAACAATGTCAAGACTCTTTCAGGGAGAGGATCAAGCACGTTCTCTTTCACCACGAGCGGTACACCGTTGTAAGAAAGTCCGATGTCGACATGCTTTCAATACAGGAGCTTGCTTTTCCCTTTGTTTTTCATGTGGGGAAGTAAACAAACGGAAGTGGGCCCTTCGGAGTCGCAAAATTGACTAGGGAATTTTCACCAAGTCAAGATTCACCTACCCAGCTTTGCCAAGCCAAAAAATCTCTTTGGAATTGTTTCCGCACCTCTCCACGAATTTGGTAGTCTCAATTCGCACCTCGAAGCAACAACTGATCATACTAACTTTTAGCACACATCCCGTCAAAATGGTGAAGTGTATGTCTGGTTGTATCGCTAATCATACAGGCTTGTGCTGATGCGCTTTTTTTAGTCCTCAAGGTCGGCCGTGTCGCCATCATTACCCGTGGACGCTATGCAGGAAAGAAGGTACGACAATAATCTCTTGATTGATGGAAGATGGAAATAGAGGATGAAGTGGATTGGACATGGACAGAAGAACCGCAGCACAAACCGAGAAACAGACAAGGAAGATATGCAGAAGATGGAGGGGAGTGATGTTGAAGGAATTAAGACAGGAAAGAGAAATGAGAACCAAAACTAAGACATTCGTCTACATTAGGTCGTGATCATTCAGCCCGTCGACAACGGCAGCAAGTCGCACCCCTTCCCTCACGCCCTCGTCGCCGGTATCGAGCGTTACCCTCAACAGATCACCAAGCGCATGTCAAAGGCAAGACAGACCAAGCGTTCCAAGGTCAAGCCTTTCATCAAGTGCATCAACTACAACCACATGATGCCCACCCGTTACACTCTTGAGCTCGAGGGTCTCAAGAGTGCCGTCACCGCAGACACTTTCAAGGAGGTTTCACAGAGGGAGGACGCCAAGAAGACAGTGAAGAAGGCATTGGACGAGAGATACCAGAGTGGAAAGAACAGATGGTTCTTCACTCCTTTGAGTACGCATAGAAAGACGATAACAGTGTTGGTGGTTAAGGCTAACATGTATCTAGGGTTTTGAAAGGTTATTCTTGTTACGACGGAGTATGGGAAGCTTGACTGTACTTGGCAATAGATTACAGAAGAGCTGCATGCTGGACACAATTTCATCGGAAAACATGTTATGATGTCAGCTTGCGAGGAGGCATGACCGTGGTAGCACAGGGCATCCAAAGATGAAGCACAGGAGGGTCACTAAAGATATCTTCCAGTCGTCTCAAGATGCTCAAAAAATAACGATATTCCATCATGCACCAAAGCTACTTAGCAGTCTCCCTATCCTGTTCGACACATCAGTGCGGCTTCTCGGTTTGAACCAACTCTATTCAGTTGTCTCGCTATCCTATACGACACACCAATGCAGTATTGCGCTTTGGAAATCTTCCTGTTACGAGGTCTGCTAACTTAGCTAACGCTCTGCCTCTGTTCGACGTCCAGCTCACGGACCATGCGAGGCTGGACCAGCGACTTGAAATGCCTGACATCTCTCTCTTCATTGCTTTGACTCCATGTCATTGTCCCTCGACTGTCATTTGCCATTGGCACGGCCTTTAGCGTATTCTCTTCCGTGGTGTTCGTGACGCCATTGTTTCTTGTCCCTCGTCGTATACCTGCATTTCCTCCTAATCTGCACACCCGTGCTCGACCGTCCTAGCCCACGAACGCCAATCATCAAATACACATCCACATCCCCTCATCAATCCTGCGCAAACAGCTCCCCCAACCTCCCCAACACAACCCCCCGACTCGTCTCCTGCACCTCCCCCGCCAAAAAGATCTCATCCAAAATCGCATACACCTTATAGAAATTAAACACCAAATCCAGCTCACACACGTTGCCGAAGAAGGTGTCCAGCACCTCGACGAAAAAGTGTATTGCTTCGAGATAGGCGAGTTCGTTGTCGTCGGAGGCGACGCAGACGCAGAAGAAGAGGCCGGCGTAGCGACGGTAGACGATGCGGGAGTGTGAGCGGAATTCGACGAAGTTGGATTGGTGCTTTTGGTCGCGCGGGGCTATTAGGCGGTGGACCTGGGAGGGGAGAGGTGTTAGGTTGGGATGGGGAAGAGGAGGTGGTGTGGGAGTGTGGTGGATGGGTGAGGGATGGTAAGTACCTCGCCTTTTAGCTTGAGCTTGTCTTCGTCCTGTTGCGCAGTCAGTATCGTCCGTGCATGATGAACCAATGCCTGTACTCACCGTGTACGGCGCATACCACTTCGCCAGGCGTGTCTTGCCTCTATATGGCTATTAGCAGATACAGACCAGGAGATTGTAGATTGACTGACTGGCGATTCTGCACGAGGACGAATGAGAGGACCATGGCGAGCGTGGGCTCAAGATCCAGAGCTCGATGTTTCAGGTTTACCTGAAACGAGGTGGAGACTTGGCGCCTGAGAATTCAGGGACATCCATGTTTCAACTTCCAGCATTTTTTTATATCATTTACATTGTAAGCAATTCCTGCAAAAAAGACTCACGTTGTCCCATCTGACGAGGCAGTCTTCAGCATTTATTGACCTCGTTAACCTGCTTATATCCGAACAGCCGTGGTATAATACAGCGCCTTCCTTTGCACTACGCGCTATCTCTCGCTGACATCCTTGCCACGAGTCTGCAGGCTTGTTTTATCTTCTACTACGACTTGGTTGTGAGGTTGAGAGTGCTGCTTAGAAATTCTGCTGTGGCTTCATGTTCCATCTTGCCCAAACTGCCCAAATCGAGCTTTGTGCGACTTAAGACCTGTTTCACATTGGCGTGACATAAACTTCGACTGGTGTTGCAATGACACGCAAAACTGGCTAGCGTTGTGAACCTTGGTTACACCAATGCAACCAGAAACAATATAAGTTCGGGTATTCCCTCTCAACGGCAGGCACGACACAGTCAAGCCAGGGAACTAAAGTATGACTTTGTCAAAGATATCGGACACGACATCGATCCAATCACTTCCACCATCATCAACAACCTTAAACGCAGTATGTTTACAGCATCATTCAGAGCAATTACCGCAGTATACCTCCTCCCCTTCGATGTCAACAATGGTTAGGCCTACAGTCAGCAATTCCACTGACGACAACGTCAGCGAAAGCAACTCGCTGCACCCGTCAACCTAGAAGGTGTCGTTAATATTAGGGACGAACTTGCTGCGTATGAGTTTGAGCACCCTGATGAGCTTGTGACAGAGTGTAGTGGGGACGGCGATGTGCCGATGCCGTGGAGGGATGGTGGATAGACGTATGAGTCTGGATTAGAATGAAAGGCCACGTCTTGCTGGGTTGGTTGATTTATGGTGGAGGGGAATGGCGGACTGGAACGAGGCGACCTAGGAGAGCCTTCTTGTAGAAGAGAGAGTGGGCAAGGTTTAGTGTTGTCAAGGAGGCTGTTCGTATAGGCAGCAGATTCAGGAGTAACAGGAATAGTCCCATCGATGATCGGGGATGTCATATTATATTCAGAGATGCATAATATAACAGTAGAAACTCTCTATCGTTAGCAGGACTAGCGTCGACCTGTTCCTGATTTTCGCCCTCGATTGACTGTTTCAGTTCTTGGCTCAGGCATCCCTACCATGCTTCAGTAGCCTTCTTCGACTGCGTAGTAATCCGAATCATACCCGTCTTCTGCGAGTGGGTCGTAATCCGGGTCAAATACCAAACCTTCATAACTCGAACGACCACTTCCTTGTATCAAGTAACCATGCGGATCTCCAAAGTCGCGGTCAATATTCCAGCGCAGAACCATTCTCCCGTTCTCGTCCAGGTATTGCCGGGTAAAGCCTTCCCACGCAACGCCAGGTAAGAATGCGTCAGCAAAGAATATGTCATCCGGCCTACAGTCCTGTTAATCGAAGTCAATGGTCGTATCTGCCTTACCAGTGACAGGTTCCATAAATTCACCCTGGTAGTAGACAGCGCCTGAGTTGAAGACGTGCTCCCAAATGGCTGCCAATATGTCAATCATCGTGACTCCAGTATTGCGTTTGATGGTGAATTCTTTGAAGTCAATAATCTTCAGCTGCAATTTCTTCAAAGCAGGCATATTGGCATACTCCTTAGCAGCAGACGTTTTTGCAAGCTCCCAAGTCTTAGTCTTGTCGCCCTTGGTTGATGCAAACTGAATATCCTCGAATCGATCGTTGCACCTGCAAGACAGCCATTTGAAAGCTGGGTGAAGCTTCACTGCATTGGCGTCATCAAGCTTGTGGTTTGGCGCGAGAGCTTTGACGCGTCGAAAGAGTGTCTTGTCGAGTGCTGGGCTTTCGCATAGAGCTTTGAAGTTTTTGCTGACCATTGAGCAGACCTTCAGAGTCTGATAGTCCAGTTGGCTCAAGATGTTCAGCCAGACCTCAGTAGGTAAGGTGGGAAGATGTTGAGATGAGCTGGTAGGAGGTCAGCATGAAGGACTTTGATGCAAGTGATGAGCTTTACCTTGTGAGAGATGTGGATGATGCCATCGTGTTGATACCAAGTTGTATTTCAGCGTGTATGATGTCGACAAGATGTCATTCCAGGAGGTGGAAACTGGAAAGTCGGAGGTCGTGAAAGACGGGAAGACAGATTTCAGATCTGAAACACTGTGTGCAGCGGCAACGTAAGCATATTATGGCGCTTTGGAAATCAGGACGCGACTTCAAGGACGCGAAGTGAAGAAAGTAAAAGAACTGTTCTGAATGGCTTCTGCTCAAGGGCTATTATCGAGTGCTCGTACGTGTCTAGCATATATGCTAGCAAACACCACACATCTTAGCGTACTAAAACATCTTCATCTTTGAAGAGTCCATAAAGCCACTGATCTTGGATTGATTGCCTGATCCCCCGATTCCACTCTCCCCCAAACTCTCAACTGCTCAAGCGTCGAAGTGCTCCGCAGTAAGAATGAGGTTGCCCTCCTTGTCGAGGCTTTGGCGATCGAATCCAGTCCATCCCGTATGATTGCCCATATGAAGCTCGCGGTGGTTTGCTCGACGATTCTCCACATTAGGGTACTTCTTCTTGCAAATACAAATTGTAGTCGCAAGTGGTTGGTCGAGCGCTACCTAGCACTTATAGTGAAGAATGAGTGGAAGTTAGATGGCCTAGTCACGGTATCTGCAGCCATCCTTAGGTTCTCACTTCATGTCAATGAGAAGTGCGGGGACAGTCCCTTTTAGAACTAGCCGCTTCGGAACTGAGTCCATGGGTGCAGTCTCATGTTGTTTACTACTGACCAAACACTTCTGTCAAAGACATCTTCCTGTTAGTTTCGTGTTACAATATCTGCCTTTCCCTATACAGGCCTGTTCAGTATCCCCTGGCCAGTTTTTGCTAGTTTCGAAACAAGCAATTGTCCTACTGCCTCAATCTAAGCGTCTGAGTCTCGTACTGCTGTAACCTCCTACGCTACTCGATCCAGACATGGCCTTTCTGTTCGGCGGCCGAAACAGACAGCGAAGCAACTCAGACCTATGTCGATCTACAAAAGACCTCTTGCTCAAGCTGGAGTCGAACACAGATGATCGTCTTACTCCTCGCTTCGAGGAGGACCTGGCTCGCAACCTTGGTCAGATGAAGTTGACTCTACAAGGCACATCTGGCATGTTGAGTCAGAGCCAATGCGCTTGTCTTGATGCTAACGATCAAGTAGAAATGGAAACAAGTCCGCAACAAGTCTACCAACTTGTCCACCTCCTCATGTCTGAAGACGTCCTCCTTCCCCTAGCCAGTAACATCCACCGTCTCCCATTCGAAACTCGAAAAGACGCCCAAGTCATCTTCTCATCCCTGTTTCGATACAAGCCCAATGTCCCCAATGCGCCTCCAGATCCCCCAGTTTTGAGTTATGTTGTCAACAACAGGCCAGACATTGTCTCAGCTCTGTGCTATGGCTATGATCACAGAGAAAGTGCCATGCCTTGTGGTGGAATACTTCGAGAAGCACTGAAATACGATTCCATCTGCGCTACCATTCTGTACGACGAGCCTGGACGGACGACGCCATTGCATCAACTTGATCCCAACGTCAAAGTATCGGGACAAGGTATATTCTGGAAGTTCTTCGAATGGATTGACAAGGGTGCATTCGAAGTCAGCGCAGACGCTTTCGCAACATTCAGGGTACGTATCAAGAATGCAAGTATCTTCACGCCACAGCTGACCATTCATCTTGCGCCCAGGAAATCCTCATCAAACACAAACAGCTCGTTGCCCACTTCCTACTTGTCAATTTCGACCACTTCATCCCTCTCTACAATAACACGCTCCTCAATTCCTCCTCTTACGTCACAAAACGCCAATCCATTAATCTCTTGTCGAGCCTCCTCCTCGAACGCTGCAACTACTCCCTCATGACCCGCTACGTCGAATCCGATGCCAATCTCAAACTCTGCATGAACCTCCTCCGCGACGACCGCCGCATGATCAACTACGAAGGCTTCCACATTTTCAAGGTGTTTGTTGCGAATCCGAAGAAGAGTCCAAGTGTGTTACGAATCTTGGTGAATAACAAGGAGAAGCTTTTGAAGTTCTTGCCCGGATTCTTAGAGGATAGGAAGGATGATGTTCAGTTTGAAGATGAGAAAGCATATCTGGTAAGAATGATCAGTGCATTGCCAAGTCCGGCGCAGTTGAATGCACAGCAAGCAGGGCAGCAGGGGCAGGGGCAAGGGCAAGGGCATGGACAACAGCAGCAGCAGCAGCAGCAGCAGCAGTATCAAGGACAGGGACATGTGCAACAGCAACAAGCACCAGCTTTACCACCTGGACTGGAGCAAGGGTTGAGATAGTCCCAAAACCAGGACCAGTTGGAATTGGGCACGGCGAGAATTACAATCATGTCTGGAAAATGGACTGCTAGAGTACAAAATGAATACTTGGCCTGGAATGGATTCTCTCCCAACACCCCAGGACTGGCTGACACCTCTCCCGGGCATTACGAAGACAAGACTCCGGCTTCTGGAACATACGGTGGAGGTAGGACACGGGAACATCATGGCATTGCGCATACTGACAGCAGCGCGCAGGGATATACAAAGAGGCGGTGAAAGATGGCCGTCAACTTGATGTTAATTTATGATTTGGACGTGATCCTTTGGTAGCATTCGTGCATTGTATGGCGTTTGAAATGGGCATAATTGGTCATGTGCATAGCATTCCAAGCATTTGCATTTGTCGGGTGTTGGTTGCAGTGGCTGGCTGGCAGGGAATAGCACAATACGTGTAGATATGAGATACTTTGAGCTGAAAAGGTTTCATCAGCTCAATTACAGTACAAACACTTTCAAGTCACGAACGCAAACATCTTCAAGAGAACTTCTCACAAGAGCGCATCAAAGTAGACATGTGACTTGTTTTGCATTGCTCGCTACGCCAAACTACGCATTTCATTCAAACAACCTTCGCCATGAAACACTACACCTACTCCAACCCAACATCGAACATCGTCCTCAACTGATCGCTGTAAGCCCAAGTTGTCGGTCTCTTCCACGTATAGCCCCAGAATGCACTCTTTGTCCTCTCCGCCATGACAGTGCCGGCAAAGTCGAGATCTCGCAACAGTCTATCCCTGGGACGCTTCCGCTGCTGCTTCATCTCCAGCCTCTCTTTCGTCTTGTCATCAAGCACGACATCTGGCTTGATACTTTCAGCAAGGCTCGAGCAGTCATTCAGGATCTGCTCTTCAGACTCAAAATATCTCGTCGACTCCCCATGACGGACTTCAGGCACGAACGGAGCTGGCATGCGATGATGATTGTTCCAATCGATGCCCCGGAAGAAAGGATGTCTTTTAATAGCAGTTGCATCGTTGGGGTGCACGGCGCGACCAGCATAATCGCAAGCTAGCTTGTCTTCGTTTGGAATGCAGACCATAGCTCGACCACTAGCATCGTACTTGAAGTCGTTGAACTTATAGTGTTCGGCTGAAAGACGTTGTCTGCGATGAGTGAGCAGTCCCTGGATAAGATCTCGTGCTGCTGGTGTCGTTGGCTGACCATCATCTGGAAAATCAAGTGTCTCTGGAAAATGGACAATAGCAAGCTTGGTGGCTTCTCGATCCTCGCGATAGAATGGTGTACGACCGTACAGACATTCGTAGAGCATGATGCCAATACTCCACCAATCGCAACGACCATCGTACAATCTGCCGTTGATGACCTCAGGCGCCATGTACTGACTCGTTCCGACGATGCTGCGCGCTACTTTGCGGTGGTGCAGGCGAGGAGTACGGCGCACGGACTCTGAGGTGACACTCACGACAGCGTCAGGTGGACCCGCGATTGTCGGCATCGATCTTGATTTCGTCAACTGTTGACCTGCGGCTTCGCGGTCCTGCTGATCACCGCGAATCCTAACACCCAGTTTGTCCATTAACGACAGTCGATGCTCGTTGTAGTATCTCTGTGTGTGGGCCCAGTGGCCATCAAAGGCAAGTCCAAAGTCGGAAATCTTGAGATGACCTGAAGATGAGATGAGAAAGTTGTCGGGTTTGACATCTCGATGAATCCACTTGTACTTGTGAGTCTCTTCGATGCAGAGAACCATCTCTGCAAGGTACCACTTCGCATCATCTTCGCAAAGAACGCCTTTAGCAATACCTTCAAGCAGGTGGAGGAAGTCACCGCCAATTTGAAAGTCCATGACGAGGTAGAGATTGTTAGGATCCTGGAAGCTTGCAACCAAGGGCACAACCCATCTCGAATTCGCACCAATGCAGCTGACCAGGAAGTCTCGTTCTGCTCGAAGATGTGCCTCCTGGCAGCTGCGAAGCATTTCAGCCTTCTTGATGACCTTCATTGCATAAACAGGTTGGCGATGTTGCTTTGAATGAGGAGGTGATCGTGTACTGTGATTCTGATGGTCGCGAACGAGGCTCACGGTCCCAAAGCTGCCTTTACCGAGGACACGAACAGTCTCATAGCCAGCAGCGGACACGCTTTCACCTTCGATGGCCCGTCTAGCTTTCAGCAGGCGAACGTGACGGAGATGGCAAGACTCTTCAGCAGACATGTGCTCGAGCCAAGCTCGTTGTTGCTCAGCGGGAATACCCGTCAAATACAAAGCCTGCTCTGCCTTCAGACGACGTAGAGAACGCGGTGACTGGGCCTTTTTGATAGCCATTTTACAAGTTACCAATGCTTCGAACTTGGTGTCATCATAGTATGTTTCGAAGAAGATCTTGGTTGCGGCCACCCTTTCCGCTATCGCGACACGCTCGTAAGATCTCTTGCTCTTCCTGATCATGTACAGATCTGATGTAGTAGCATTCTTGCGAATCATATCATTCCAGGTCTGGACTGGTGTTAACGGCGACACATCGTCCGTACAGACAGTGGTGTCTAATTGGTGGATATTCGTTCGTGGCGACGAAAGGCGCGATCTAAACCCTGAAAAGGCATCGGACGCTGGTGACATGGAAGTGTTTCCTGTCGAAGGACTGGTGGTCGTGAAGATACTGTCTCGAGGGCTCGACATCTCAGACGATGATGCACTGATGCTCTGAAACTCAGCTTGATGTTGCGGATGGGGTATCTCCAGTCGTCCTATATTCGGTCGAGCCTGAGGAGTTCGACGTACGACCGTGGACACTTGGAATGCAGTCGACTTCTTGGAAGACAATGGTACCTGAGGCGAAGACTGGATACGGCGCATGTCTTGCTGGGTATCCTTTGGGAACAAGCTGTATGTAGGCCTGTTCTCAGGAGAAGCACGACGGGTGGCTGTGCTATCCTTTTCCTTTTGCCCACCAGTCGCTTGAGCCAACGGCTTGAGGTTGGTCATTGATGGTCTTCGGCGTGGTGGCAAAGGTGGAGGTTGATTGGACGATTTCTCGGTAAGGCCATCAAGTGGTGACCCAAACGAAGCCGATGTCGGGATTGACAAGTCGTCCACAAGAGTTTCATCATCTGAGACGAAATGAGATTCCATAGATGGGTGTAACTTGTCGAGAGGCCCGTCATGAGAAGATTCTGGCACGCTGGCTGTGGAGAATTGAGGTAGAGGAGGCTCAGGCAGAACCGTCGGGTTTGTCTGGTTAGTAGGCACACCTATAGTTTTGTCATTAGATGATAATGAAGCTCGGTATCTTCAAGCAACGTACTGCTCTTGGTGCTCAGCATTCGTAGGAGTTTGCTTCCTCCTCTTCTGAGACGTGATATAGGCTTGTCGACAGCAATGATTGACGGCGATGGTGGATTAGATGGTATGGGAACATGTTGAGACTTTCTCCTAGCCGTAATGAATGTCATCGTAGTTGGCTGATAGTAATGGGCTTGGTCGATATCAATATAATGATACAAGTGAAGTAAACTGCACAAGCGGTAAGCAAGTCACTCACGATGTCCTGCAGAGAGAAGAGAAGAGAAGAGAAGACGAAGCCATGTTGAGCTTCTACCAAAGTTTTGTTTGGCAGCGAGAGCGCCTGCCTGCTTCAGACAAGTTTGCGCGCGACTGCCTTCTGCGGTATTAGACGGAGACATGAGACTGTTTCGTGGCACATGTTCGAAACATGTAGAAGTCGTGGCAATATACGCAAGGGTTTATGTTTCCTACATACATTGTTACAACAAGGGCACACCTCTCACCATGACTCTACACAAAGACTTACTGCCTCACCTGACACTCGAGTGATTTTCATTCTGTTCATAATTCGTTGCTTCAACGTCAATCTTCGATGGTGCACGAACTGTACGACATCTGCCCTACGCATGTCATGCACATTGCCACGAGAGTTCGACGGGGCTGATGGATGCGAGTCGTTCTAGGTCATGTGCTGTACTCCTCCATTTGAGCGGCTTGGAAGCCAGTTTAGTCAACAGAGGGCAGGATACATAAACCGACACGACTCCCTTTGAAAGGTGAGTGCATCTTTGATGTGACAAAAAAAAGATGTTCATGCAAAACAAGGGACAACCTCGAGTGCCAATTCAGTTGCGGCCTGCAAGATACAGTGTGATGTGAGCCATCGTATGTGCTCATGACCAACGTCGTACAAGCTGCAAGAAAGCCGGACGGACAAGCTTCTCCAGCTAAGAATTGCCAAGTGGCCGGTATTGCTTCGCCCAGCACTATGCGGTCATACGACGCAAGAGAAAAGACGAGCTGTAATCCAACTCACGACGACAGTCTCTGCGTCAATTGAGACGAAAAAGTGCTGTTGGCTTCGGTGTAGAATATTGAGCAGCCACATGATGCTTGATCTCCATCTTTTTCATCATGTGGATTTCCCCACGGCCTCCCACGGCTTCCCACATTCTCCACACCAAATCTTCTCCACATCCATGCCGTCTAACTGATCGGCAATTCTAACAATTACACCAAGGCTATATTCGATACATGGAGACACACTTTTCGTGTAGAGACAGGATCAGCACTGGGTTGTTTGTTGATAGCAGCCGTACGACTAGGCAACGCAGCAGAATATGAGGCTGGCTTGGAAATACCGAGGCTGCTGCCTTAGTTCAGGTACCACAGTCGTTTTGGTACGTACCTTTGCCAAAAAGCCAACACGGGTTTTGTGTCTTTCGGCATAATTGTCGTGCTAACTCCATGCGGCTTACGGAGAGTGACATACCATCGACGGTACACGCATTATTCTTCATTATTTTCCCGTGCCCCTGGCTCAACAGAAGAAAGCAACTGGCTAGCAACCAAGGACACTTTTTGGATCCCTTTCGACAATCACACTAGTGTGCTCCATCATCGTGTGACCGAGGCTGTCGGCCTTCGCCTCAACGATCAACACGACGGTCCCCCTCAGGAATCGTTCTGCCTTCGTGTATAAAGTGCTCGACACTCCCCCGCCTCCGCACATCTTCCCCAGGCTCTTACCCCAGAAGATCATCCTCTGTCTGACTCTTCTCTTCTCTTACTTCAAAGTCAACTCTTTAGTTCAATATGAGTGACCTGAACCGAATGGAGACCGTCGATACCAGTCGTGGTGATGTCGAGATTGGTATCACCGATGCGATCCAGCAACATTACATGAGGCATGTCGTTCAGCGGAAGCCTATCTCGCAAAAGAAGCTTGATTTTGAGCATAAGCGACCAAGATGGATGAGAGAGTTCTTGGCTGAAATGACTGGTGTCTTCTTTTATGGTTTGTCCTCGAGCTCTGTGCAGAAGGTGGAATGATGCTGACGTTCTGTTCTCAAGTCTTCCCTGGTATTTCTGCAATTGCAACTTTCACCCTGGCTGGTGCCGCTCCTCCTACAAACGCAAACATCGCTGCATACGGATCGTTGCTTCAAGTTGGTTTCGCCTTTTCACTCGGTATCGCTTTTGCCATTATTACTTGCGGTCCAACATCTGGAGGTCACTTTAACCCTGCCGTCACTCTTTGTTTGGCATATTGGCAGGGCTTCCCATGGCGCAAGGTTCCCTACTATATCTTTGCACAAATCCTCGGTTCTTTCCTCGCAGCTCTGCTTGTCATGGGTAAGTCAAACAGACAAAGGCCTCCTAGAAGCAATATGCTAACAACTCACAGGCATGTATCGTCAGGAGATTCTTGCTTACGAAGCTGGTCTTCGCGAATTGCATTTGCCCATGGTCTTCAATGGTGGTCCGGCCAGCATCTTCTGCTCATTCCCCCTTGCTACTCAGACAAACTTGGGATACCTCTTCATGATTGAATGGTTCGTCGACTTCTTCATCGGTGTTGTAATCTGGGCTTGTCTTGACCCTGCCAACCCATTCATCTCACCTACATCTGCACCATTCGCCGTTGGTCTTGCTTACGCCGCGATGATTTGGGGATTCGCGGATATTACTATCAGCACCAACTTGGCAAGGGATCTCGGTTGTCGTATAGTGGCCGCCATCTTCTACGGAGGCGAGGCATTCTCATACCACAACTACAGCTGGATCTCTATCCTAGTCAACCTTCCGGCCACTTTCTGCGCTACCGCATACTACGAGTTCCTGATGCGCGATAGTTTGCAGAAGCTTGGTCACGGTATGGCCGTCCACGAGGATGGTGATGATGGATTGAGGCGTCATGTCACCAACCAAGGTATCGTGCGCCAGCGCAATCCACCCGCCTTGGAAGTCGGCTATGCAAACGCTGTCGGTGTTGAAGCAGGAGGCAAGGAAGACTCTAGCTTCTAGTTGGATATGAAGCGTTCAAGTCGTGTCATTTTATCAGAAACATCTCTAGCTATTGTAATGGTTTCGCACTGCATCTTTCGTAGTTAATCAAGCATTACTTATTATTAATCTTGCTAGAACTATCATGTGTTCACTGCATGAAAATGTGCATATCTTGTGTTTGTTGTGTAATGCATAAAGCAAAGGACAACTTGAGTTGGTAAGACGATCGTTCACACCCTCACTAGATGCAAACGAGGTAGCTAATTTCAGCTGTCTACGGCTGTTCACGAGTGCTTTGATGCTTGTCGCTGCAAAAAATTTGCAACCTCCGGGAGGAATCGACAGTACTAAAGGAGTTCACTGGCTCTCCTAAGAAAACATATGGCTTCCATACTGCTCGCCTCACGAAGCACTTACTTTCCTTTCATTCATAGGATTGATATCGTTGATTGAGCCGCAGGTACAAGAATAGCCTACGCCAAGCATTCGGTTGGTGGCTTGTATCGCGTGCGTGACTCTAAAATGTAAGACGCTAATCAGGTACTACACCTCCCCTTCTCCTGCGCCTCCACCCATCTCATATGCTTCTACAAGGCACTTGTCTTCCCTCCCTCTCTTTCTTTCTTTCCATCTCGCTTCCGTTGCGGTTACAATATCTCCGATGATGCGGCACAGAATGAAGGCTTCAAGAGGCCGTGCATCGTGGCTTTCCGCTGCTGCCTAAGACATTGATGTGCAAATGGCCCCATGATGAAACAATTTCCATCGCTCTCGACTCCGTGGTGGAATGTCACTGCCTCCATTGACTCATCGAGTCCGTGCTTTGTTCAATGGCTGTGCTGTATTCTCTTTTGTGTAACAATATATAAGCAGACTCGACATTCGAGTACCTTCTTACGTTTGATCTATCTGTAATTCTTTCCATCTCTCGCATTGGCTTGCATCTACCGGGTACTTACACCTGCATACACCCGTTGACTCACATATCTACCCGCACCAACACTGCAGCTTCGGCTCCACCACACTCACATCTTAGCACTCATCATACATATATGTGCCTCTCGAGGACTCGCTCGCCCTCACCACCACCTTCTTTCCGTTTAGCCAGAAGAACGCCACGTCACTCTTACTCATCCACACTTCCTGCCACCATCGTCACTCGCTCACCCTCCACCACTACCAAGCGGACATCACATCGTCCCTCGACCTCTCTCAACACAATCGACACGTTCGTCTCCTCGCCACGAATCTCTCGACCCTTCATCACCATCCAAACAGCACGTCCTACAGCTGTCACCCCGGACATCCAAACCGTCCGACCCACAGGCTACAGGCGCCGCATCATTATCGAGGACGATCGTAGCGCCGACACTCCCACTGCGAGGTCTAGCGATAGACCTCGCCGTCCATCCACAACTGCCGTTACTGTAGCAGCGCCTCGGATTCCTCGAACCGACACTGGTGGCCTACCTCCAGCACCCCCCGAGCCACCACGCACAAATACTACCAAGCCGCCACCGGATCGCCAACATCGTCACACCTGGTCGGCTGATCTGCCTTTGAGCACAAAGAAGCTCAGGAGCCGTGGTGAGCAGTTTGTGCGTTCAGCGCCTGTTGTGGGCCGAGGTGACCGCGACAGAGAAAGGGATAGTCCGCTTCGAATCACTGCTGGTCGTGGTAGTAGGAGTGATCGATTCAGTGCTGTGGTTCCGAGGCGTGGTGAGTCTGTGAGAAGGACGAGAAGTGCGAGTCGTAGTAGGAGAATGGAGGACGTGGAGGACAAGGGTGAGATGGAGGTAGTGTATCGTAGTCAGCGTAAGGGCTTTTTAGGCTTTTAGGTCATGTTATGGATGACTTCTTGAATCGGAGTTGACTGAAACTGGTGACTGGTAGCACCCTGGGTGATGGCATCTGTCATGGTGTATTTCTGTGTCGCATTGTTGGTGGAGTGTTGTCTTGTCGATGTTGCATTTGGGTGGAGTTCTTGTCACTGTACAATTAGTATTTTCTCTTATACCCTGTATTTCTTCTAGCTGTACAATAGCGACACAACTTTGTCCCTCGAGCTTAAAATCATAGTCATCATGATAAGTTCATCCTAGAAACGAGACGTAAAGCATCCTTTATAAGAGGCTAGCTGTTTCCGCGCTAGCTCGATGGAGAAGGCTACGATGACTAAGAAAGTAATATCTTCGCCCTTTCCTACCTCTTCTCGTGCAACTTCCTTTTGTCTTCGCGTGAACGAAGGTAAGAAAGATGGGCTCACTTACGGCGTTGAGTGTGTCGTGAGCATCTAGACACCAAGAATCGTGGTAACGGAAGTAACAGTGAGACGTGCTATTTCTTGATTCTATAGGACGATGTCTCAGCTACCTATCGCCATTATTGGCGCCGGCTTAAGCGGTCTCACACTCAGTCGAGCACTCAAAAGCAAAGGGATCAGTTCTGTGTTGTTTGAAAAAGGCGATGCAAAAGTGAGGGGACACTATGCAATCACACTCCATCCATGGGCATATCAACCACTCATGAGACTACTCGGTATGGATGTATTGACATTCAAAAAAGCCGTGGCAGTGGACCAAAACGTAGGTGGTTTCGGCAAGATACATGAGTCTGCTCGGCCTAAAGAAGGATCTTTCAGAGTCCATCAAGGTGCTTTGGAGACGCTTCTCACGGACGGAGCCGATATTCGGTGGGAGCACAGACTCCTCGACACGCCAGAAAACGCACGAGACTCGAATAACAGCAATCGGCTTCGCTTTCAAGGACAACAGGACGTGTCAGCAGACATTATCATTGGAGCTGATGGCGTACATTCGACGATCAGGCGCAATGTTCTCGAGGAAGCTAAACCGAAGGTCCTGCCTTATGTCACTTTCAACAGTAAGCGCCGCGTAACCAAGTCAGATTACGAAAAGATCTATTCTCCAGCCATGAAGGATGCAACTACACTCGAAATGCGCCGTGGGAAGACACTCCTTCAAATATCTCTTATTGGTCACGAGAAAAATGGTAAAGACACGATAGTTAATAGCTTTATTGGCTGTACATACTCCCGCCCAGCTCACACCAACGACAAGCTGCACAAGCCGGAGCGGTCGACAACAAAGGCCGTGATCATTCCATCTGAGCTGTTCAAGGAGCTCAAGCAGCTAAAAGACCTTCCTGAACCATTCTCGGACGCCTTCGATTCGAAAATGTTTCAGAAAGGTAGGATACTACACTGGTTGATGCGAACGACCGATGTAGAACCGTCAGATATGCACAAGCTAGCATCGCAAGGAATCTTCCTCCTTGGTGATGCCGCTCACGCTCAACCCATTATTGGTGGAAATGGCGCGAATGCTGCAATCAAGCAAGCACTTGATTTGGCAGACCATATTGCGGAGAATAGAGACTTTGGCTCGTTCATCGACGCTCACTGTGCGGAATGGCAAGAGGGTGTTGATGCGAGCACGAGACGGATTGCTGAGATGCATGGAATAGATGAGCCCGGTCACGAGCTGCAGATTCAGCTGAAGTCTGCCTTATGAGTATGGTCACCACACCTTTTGCAGTTCCGTGCTCCCACCTTGGAAGTTTCATGATGTCGGAACCTGCGTTATAGCGACTTCACAGGTTTAAAACCTGAACACTTAATGTTCCGCCGAATCGTTACGGCCAGTGGTATCGAAGCCATATGCAATTCTAGTAACGCCGCCATACTCTTCTGACGTTCCAGCATTACCAGCAGTCTTCACAACCTAGGAACCAGCTGAATTCGCACTTCAATCAGGCAGGACCTATAGGTAGCTTATTGAGAGTGCGGCAAGGTGGGTTGGGTCTGGCTAATGCTAGACATTCCTGGATAGTGCTCGCCGATTGTTACACCCACATTCTGGAACATGTGTCCGAAACAGAGCTGAAGGCTCGGGGATTATGGCTAGATTGATTGGCTGACAAGCACTCTCCTGATTGGTTGCCAAGTCTTTAGGTTCAAACATTGTATTTAGGTATCTCCTAGGGTGGTTAATGTTGTTGTTAGACGTCCTATGTGGTGTAAGGTCACACTATACTTCAGATCAACCTTGAGTGTCTCAGTAAGACATGCTACAGGATCTTTGGCTGCGCGTAAATATCAATGAGCAAAATTCGTTCTCATTCGAGAGCACGGCACACGAGGACGAAGGAATTCAGCTGAGATCTCACAAGCCAAGTCGAAGGATTACAAGTATATAACCCGCGACATGTTCCTCGACAACTGTTTGTCACGCTTTTGTCGATACGTCTCGGCTGTGACTTAGCTCTTCTTCTGAGCTCTTTCATCATGTTTCTCAAGACAGTACTATCCGCAATCCTGTCACCCTCTACCATACTGTTGATCGTCTTCATCGCTACCATTGGCTACTATCAGGTCAACAAATATATAGAACGAAGGAAGATTATATCACTAGGAAGCTATGCCGCACAACACACACTCGGTCCTCCTATTGGACGTGGTTTCTACATAGTATGGCGTGCCCTGCGTGGTCTTGCAACCTACAGTCTTCTGGAGCTTCACGAAGAGTGCTTAGCATCAGCAGGAAGCTACACTGCCGAAGTCACTCTCGGGCTGAATCGCTTGATTTGGACCAGTGATGCAGAGAACATAAAAGCTATGCTTGCCACCCAATTCGACGAGTTTGGCAAGGGTGAGGAGTTCTCCAGAACGTGGAAGGACTTTCTCGGCAGGTCAATCTTCTCGACCGATGGCGCCGAGTGGAAACATTCTCGTGCTCTTCTAAGACCGCAGTTCATCAAGGATCGCTTTAGCGACCTTGAGATATTCGAGCACCATGTTGTAATCCTTTTGGAAAAGCTTGAAGAGAAGGAGTTCGTGGACCCAACAGATCTGTTTCTTCGGTACTGTGGAGATGCTTCGAAATCTTGCTGTTGCTATACTGACGGGCATGTATAGTTTCACTCTTGATACTGTAACAGAGTTTCTATTAGGACAAAGTGTGCATAGTATGGAGGAGGAGCAGTCCAGTTTCGCTGGTGCTTTCGCTGCTATACAATACATTCAGCTTCAGTTACTGATGTTGAGCGCTAGGTATGATCCGGACTATCTTGTTGTCATTTTGGTACTTTGAGACCATGAGCTAAACCTGATGTGCTACTAGCAAACTCGATCGTTTCTACCCGCGTCGAACATATAACAAGCATCTAAAGACCTTGAATGACCTCGTGAACACATACGTTAATGTCGCACTAGCCATAGATGCTGAAGAACTAGAGAAGCTGGCTGCAAACGAGCAAAAGTATGATTTCTTGCATGCTCTCGGCGCAGAGAACCAAGATCCTGTTTTCCTGCGCGATCAGATCGTTGCGGTACTCTTCGCAGGTCGTGATACCACGGCTGCCATCCTTGCTTTCCTTTTCTACGAGCTCGGCCGACAGCCTGCTATTGTCGCAGCTCTACGTCAGGAAATCCTAGATGTGGTAGGCACTACCGACAAACCGACGTTCGAGCAATTGAAGAGCATGAAGTATCTCCCAAACACGCTATCAGAGACGCTCAGGTTTTATCCGTCGGTTCCTCGTAATGAACGCACTGCGTTGGTAGACACAACACTGCCAAGAGGTGGTGGACCTGACGGGCAATCTCCTATTGGAGTGCCAAAGGGTACGAATATTCATTACTCGGCCTATAGCTTGCATCTTCAACCAGAACATTATGCCGACTCTGACATCGATCCTCTGCTCTTCGAGCCAGATCGCTGGAAGACATGGCATCCGAAACCATGGACATATTTACCTTTTAATGGTAAGACTGAATCGATACTCAGCAGTGTCTTGCTTGTGAAACTAATTTCGTGCTCTAGGAGGACCAAGGATATGCGTTGGCCAGCAGTGGGCTCTGATGGAGATGAGCTATACTGTTGTAAGGATTCTACAGAGATTCGAGCGATTGGAACTGGATAGTACGACCTTGGTACCGTCACGAAGGCAAGAAGGAGAAAAGCTCTTGTTCAAGGATGGAAAGGAGAGTCTGGCCTGGCGAATGTCTAGGGATCATGGACTGCGTCTGAAGACTGATATCATACTGACGCCCGGCGATGCCTACAAGATGTCATTTATTAGGACTTGAGGATTGGTTTGTGTGCGGATGTTTTAAAGAGGTTGTTGGCTGCGCAGTGGTAATCCTTTATCATCTCATGTTGGTGAAAACTGGAATGAATGATGATTTTCCATGTCTAGATATCTCCTGCTGTTTGTAGTCGATGCCATTTCATCAAATGCTTTTCCGGCTGCTCGGTGCAAAGGAGATAGATGGTGGACACAGTGGATCGCTAACCAAGATTCGCTACGCCTCGGGGATCGTCACAATCCTGGGGCATGCGGGGAAGGTACTCAATGGTCAATGGTATACACCTTGTGCTTCTCCTTCTGCAGCATGCAATTGTAGCAGTATTCATATCTTCTTCCAATGGCACCTCCCGATGCACAAGATCAAGTGTTGACCACCTCCCTCCAAGACCCCGAATCCTTCTGGGGCCAACAAGCCTCCCACCTCACCTGGCACAAGAAACCCTCTCGCACTCTCCGCAAGCAGACAAAGCGGCTCAAGAGTGGCGCAAGTCACCAACACTGGACGTGGTTCCCCGACGGCGAAATCTCAACTACAGAAAACTGCTTAGATCGACATGTCAAGAACGGGTTGGGCGATAATGTGGCAGTCATCTATGATTCGCCTGTGACGGGAAAGAAAGAGAAGTTCACATACAAGCAATTACTGGACGAAGTCGAGGTACTTGCAGGTGCGCTGAGGGAACAGGGCGTGAAGAAGGGAGATGTAGTGCTTGTGTATAGTAAGATCAATACACACCATTATACAGGCTTTCAAACACTAATTCGCTTCCAGTGCCAATGATACCACAAGCCATCATCGCCCTCCTCGCCATCTGCCGTCTCGGCGCCCTGCACGCCGTCGTCTTCGGCGGCTTCAGCGCCCCATCCCTCGCTCAACGCATCGAAGCCTCCACACCTCGCGTCATCATCACAGCATCCTGCGGTATAGAAGGCAACAAAGGCCCTGCCAGCTACCAGCCGATGATTTACGGCGCAGTCGAGCAAAGCAAGTTCAAGCCAGAAAAAGTCATAGTCTGGCAGCGCTCACAACTACGCTGGGAGCAGCTGGACGAAAGCAAAGGTGTGAAAGATTGGGCCGAGCTCATCGCGGACTGCAGGAGACGTGGCGTAAGAGTGACTGGAAACGTGCCTGTGAAGTCAGACGATGGAATCTACATCATCTACACCAGCGGCACGACAGGACTGCCTAAAGGCGTGCTAAGAGAGACAGCTGGCCACCTCGTCGGCCTGAACCTGTCAATCCGCTATCTCTTCTCAATCCGTGGACCAGGAGACGTCATGTTTTGCGCTTCTGACATAGGCTGGGTCGTCGGCCACTCCTTCATCATCTACGGTCCCTTGCTAGCTGGCGCCACAACTGTCCTCTTCGAAGGCAAGCCAGTGGGCACACCAGATGCAGGTACTTTCTGGCGGATCATCAAAGAACATCGTGTCAACGTCCTCTTCACCGCTCCGACCGCACTACGCGCTATACGGCGAGAAGATCCAGATGGGAAACTGTTAAAACAAGCGGCGCAAGATGGTGGGATGAAGCAGTTTCGCGCATTATTCCTAGCCGGTGAACGCAGCGAACCCAGCATCGTGCAAGCATATCAGAAGCTGCTAAAAGAATACGCCGCGCCCGATGCTCAGGTAATCGACAACTGGTGGTCGAGCGAAAGCGGTTCGCCGATAACTGGTCTCGCATTGATACCCGGTGCAGCAAAAGACATTCAAAGCGCAGACGTACAGAGAAATCTGACCATCAAGCCCGGAAGTGCCGGCAAGCCCATGCCAGGATTCGACGTACGGATAGTCGACGACGACGGCAACGAAGTCAAGCGAGGCCAAATGGGCAACATCGTGCTCGCAGTCCCACTTGCTCCAACAGGCATGACGACGCTTTGGCAGGACGCAGAGCGCTTCTACAAAGGCTACCTGTTGCGCTTTAAAGGAAAGTGGTTGGATACCGGCGACGCAGGCATGATAGATGAAGATGGCTATGTTTCCATCATGTCACGCAGCGATGACATTCTGAACGTTGCCGCACACAGGTAAGCTCTCTCATATTTTCACACCCATCCACCCCACACGACAGCAAACGCACCCTCAACTAACACAACCTCTCGCAGATTCTCAACAGGCGCGCTCGAACAAGCAATAACAACCCATCCCACCATCGCCGAAGCCTGCATAATCGGTAACGAATCTCCAACAATAAAGCAGGAAATGTAATCATTAACACTTCTGATAGGCATGCCCGACGCCGTCAAGGGCCACGTCCCCTTCGCCTTCGTCACCCTCTCCACCTCCGACGCCAAACCCAGCGCCAACCTCTACGCCGAAGTTCAAAAACTAGTGCGCGATCAAATTGGCGCCATAGCCAGTCTGGGCGGCATGATTGTGGGCAAAGGCATGATTCCGAAGACGAGGAGTGGCAAGACGCTGAGGAGGGTGTTGAAGGAGATTGTGGAGAAGGCGGTGCAGGGGGATTGGGAGGGAGAGGTTAGTGTGCCGGCGACTGTGGAGGATCCGGCGGTTGTTGGGGTTGCGAGGGGGATGGTGAGGAAGTATTTTGAGAGTGGAGGGGTGAAGGGGTTAGGGAGGGCGAAGTTGTAGTTTGGTGAAGCGCTTTTTGGTCGAGGGTGGAGAATGTTTGGCTAGAATCTTGAGGCTTTGATTGAGCCTGTATTTGTATTGAATGAGACGTGCATATTCTTCATGATATAGAAGTCTACATCTTGTAATAATCAACGAACGAATTTGTGTGTTCTGCATGAGAGCTTTGGCTTTAGACTGGCGCTCATCCACTCCTCTCCACAACAACACGATCACATCCACCCTCCCAGCACCAACACCATCAAGACAAGCATGCACACCAAACCTCACCTTCCCATCCCACCTCCTCGTCTTCGCCAGCGTCGCAAACGGCTCCCCTTGCGCTTCACGTATACCAGTCATCTGATCAATCGTGACCATTTGGCAACGACGGCAGGGTCCCAGTGTCTTTAGCGTTGTTGTGCTGGTGCCTTCGGCTGATATGCTGAGCGACCTCCAATCATCTTCAACGTATGCTTCATTTGTGTCGTTGACGGTATTGTTGCCAGGGAGAGAAGAAGCGACGATGATGTTCGCGCGGAAGGCGGAGGCGTGAGGCGCGATGCCGTTGTTTTCTTTTATTTGCGATGTGAGACGGTTGAGAGAGGGGCGCGTTATGAGGAGGATGGGCGATTCATTAGAGAGGAGGATGGAATGTGGTGATTGCTTTGGTTTTGATGCTCGAGGTTCTGCTGTTGTGGTAGAAATGGAGCTTGAGATGTTACGTGGCTTTTGACTTCCTCCTAAGTGTGCTTTTGCATGGCGAATAGATGGTCCTGCCGTGCCGTGCGCAGGGAAGCGAGCGAGCGTGCAAGGCACACCGAGGGCCGCTGTAAAGAATGCAGAGATGTTGGGTGATGTGTACATGCGGGAAGTCACTTTGTCGCCGCAGACTGCTAACGTTTGAGACTTGTATTGATCGTCTGCCAAAGGTCGCGGATCTGCTGACAGTGGCACTGCTACTTCGGTCTGCATGTCTCCAGCAAATCTGACACGCAAGACACCATGCTCGAAATCTAGGCTGGGACGTATCAGTGCCATTTTTGGGTATCTCTTTTGACTGAGCGCATCTCCAGTGCCTTTATGCACGAGACACCATTCGCGATCCCAAGCAAGACCCTCAGGATAAATGGGCCACGATTGATGAGAAGGCACGAGGAAGCCAGCGCAGGATTTGATGGGATACACCGTCAAGCTTTCAATGTAAAAGTTGGTGCAGATAGATGGATCTGGTGTGCCAGGTGGTGTAAGCTCTTGCGAACGGGCAGAAATAAGGTCGACGAAGAACTCGCGCATAAAGTCCAGAAAGACGTCAATGTCATGCTGTGTACTCATAGCACCAAGACTAAGTCGAATCATGCCTGTTGGCTTGCCACTGAGCATCTCGCCATCGTTGCCACATTTTTGACCAGCGGAGAAGTTCTGGCGCATTTCCCAAGGTGCAAGATCGAGAGCTGTAGCAATACCGCCTGGATTGCACAAACCGCCCGTACGAAGCTGGATATTGCGGATATTCGCCAGTTTTTCGACCTCTGTCCCACTGAAGTATATGCTCTGTGCGTTGCGTATGTTGAAGGCTATGACAGGTCCTTGTTGGGAAGTGTCCATGTAGTCTGTGGCACAGTCTCTGTAGATGGTGCAGACTGATACGCCATTTCCATGCCGCAATGCTTGTAGATTAGCGTATAACCGATCCGCCAGTTCTGCTGTATGTCGAGCCACATTCTCTAATGATCCATACAGCTGTTTGTGCACATGCATCGCATGTCTTAGCGCCATTATATTATGTACCGGCAAGGTACCATCCTCAAGGGACTCATGGCTGAAGTCTGTCTTTTTCGCATGCCATTGCTCTTTCAGGCATACCACCATGTCCACCGTCCCACCACCAAAATAAGCTCGTCGTAGCAGAACATCTGCCGAGTCCTTTCGTACAATCAATGCTCCCAGGTCGGGAAAGCCGAAGATCTTATAGAAACTCAGCACAGTAAAGTCAGGAGCTGAGTCTTTATCGCCTAGGTCGAGAGGAAATGTCGAGACCAAGGCTGCGGCATCGAGAAGTGTATATCGACGTAGAGAACAGGAATTGTGTTGACAATGCCGTATTCGCCGACACCAGTTTAAGGGTAGTCTGCGTCCATTCATGTTCGATTGGGCTGGATATGCGAACAGCTCAAGTCTTTCTACTCCTCCTCCTCCTCCTCCTCCTCCTCCTCGTCCATCTACCTTGTCATGCTCCTGGTCCTCCTCTAGCCATTCCTCAACCTCAGCATCATCTTCAAAGCACCTACTCCCTCTTTCTGCCAGCTCCCTAGCTCCAACCAGACTCGTATGTGCAGCTCCATGATATCCATACCAAAATCCGCCTTGCTCCTCCCTGAATGCTTCAGCAATCAACTTTATTCCTGCCGTAGCGTTTGCGACGAAGACAAGGTCGAATTCAGCTGGATCTGCGTTGAAGAAGCGTAAAGCATCGTGCCTGATGTCTTCTATATTGCGGGTCGCGAGTTGGGATGATGAAGAAGAAGAGTGTGGGTTGCCGTAGAGATTGGTGAGCAGATCGTAGGAGAAGCGATTTATCAGACTGGCTGGTGGCGGCGTAGTACCGGCATGGTCGAGGTAAGTTGTTTCAGCGAGGAGAGGGTATTCTTTCTGGCGAATGAGGTCGATTGGAATAGGATAGTGATTAGAAGGTGGTGATGTGGGCACTGGGTTGGACGATTCTGGCGTCGCCGCACTGGCGCAGATATCTGCTTCACCCATGACCCTCAGAATAGACTACGGGCAGCGTGTGAGCCATGAAGAGGTGTAGACACAAGCAATAATGGACGCTCATCTTTGTTGAAAGGATTCTTGGTGATATTTCTGCTATCTTTTGCCTCTTGTTCCCCACTGTCGTGGTCGGGGTTGGCCGATTACACTGAGGTTTGACAAAGACAGTATGCATTGCTAGTCAATTAAGGTATCTACAGTAGTCCTACGTCCGAGACTGACGCCTTCAGATGCGCGATAGGGTATAAGTGCATCAAACACATAATCCTAGACATTTCCATCACCTCATATACATCCTCCCCACTCACTTATTCTTCTTGCCATCCACCTTTGCCTTCTCGCCTCCTGCTCCTTGTGCCTTCGCCATTGCCTTCTTCTCATCCTGCATCCTGAACTCGTCAATCTCCGCGTCCTCCCTCGTTTGCGCATACCACTGTCCAGCCTGCAAGATCAACACACCCATCAATATGACCGCCAAAATCGTATTACTCGCCGCCAGCACTCTCAAACTATCGTCCCTGCCCATGACCATCGCGGCTCCATCCTTGGACGCGTCCGCTTCTATCGGCTTGCCAGATGGATCCAACCCATAAGAACCATCGGTAACCACACGCAGTCCCTTGACGATGTTGGCAACATACACTGTGATGCCGCACATGTACAGGACGAGGGAAGCGCCGTCGAAGAGCATGTTTGCCTCTGATGGCTTGTAGAGTTTGACGAGGAAGCCGAGAAGACCTGTACCGATTGCGATGTGGAGGATGCGGTTGATGAGAGGTGGAGATTGGTGCATGATGCGGCAATGGGTTTCGAGACGCGCCATGTAGGGTTCGCGAGCAGCAGTAATGGCAGCGCTGTCAGAGAGGCCAGGTGAGCTGCTAGTTTCTGGAGTAGCCCATAAGACGTAATAATCGTAGGGGAAGGAAGCGAAGAGGAGGCCGAGAAAGAAGCATGTTGCTGTAGGTAACAAGTGTTAGATAGCTAAGCGCAGGATGAGATTAGAGCCTGACGTACTTCCAATGATCAGAAAGCTCGCGAAAGGGCTTCCTTTCGACATGATGGTAAATGGGTGTTTTTGTTTATGCTGCGAGGATGGTGTGATAACAGCGCTCGGAGTAGGTGCAGCTCGAGCAGCAATGCTGGTAAATAGATTCGAGCAGGAGTTGAGAACAGGTATAAAGGTTGGCGCAATGGTTGCGTTTCCATAAAACAAAAACAGCTTCTAATCAGTTCGCCAAGGCTACACACTGCAGCTCCTATCTCCTTATCGGGATCAGGAGTCTCGGCTTTCCCGGCACGTTTTTCACGCTGTCAAGATATGAATAGCTGGCAGTATATCAAGCGAAGTGGATGGGGAGGAATGATCGACTCATTCGAGCTACAGCAACATGTCACGACAGCCGAGGAGTGTAAACTAGATATCATAATGACAACTACTGAGCCAACGTAAACTCGACCGCAATCATAATTGGAGCTTCCAGAGCTTTTAAGCCGACTGCAGATCCAAGCCCTTCAGCTTCTCCGCAGCATCCTGACCATCCTCAACCTTTGACGGGTGTTCGTAGACCTCAACTGGCTTCTCCTGCTTAGGAGGCTCTTCTCCGGCTTTTGTGGCATACCAGCCTTGGTATCCTTTATCCATACTCTCGTCGAGTGCTTTGATGTATGCGGGGATACCGCCGGCCCAGTTCAAAGGCTCGACCTTGCGACCAGGAATATTCGCTGTAACATATCAGCCATGACCTTTGACGGATTCCTGAGATTTTCAGTATACATACCACCTTGGTACCAACTCTTGGCCTTAGGGAACAGTGTCTGATCCCATTCGTGATGTGTCCTGCGAGTCCATTCGTCTTCAGTCTCGCGCTTTGCCTCGAAGCGGGTGATGTTGTTCTTCTTCAGGTCGGCCATGACACCGTCTAGCCAGCGTGCTTGAAGCTGGACGCAACTTGGGCCGTTAGAGAAGGCAGTTGGTGCCTGGGGACCGTAAAGGAAGAACATATTGGGGAACTGTCATCGTATGTCAGATCATAGTCTTGAGCAAACCTGTTCACCCGCTTAGACGTACCTCGTTCAAAGCCATACCGACAGCCGTCCTCAATCCATTTTTCCAGTGGTCTGCGATAGACTTGCCCGTTGTTCCTCGAATATCTAACTGTGCCAAACTACCTGTGACAGAATCGAAGCCTGTAGCCAGGGCAATAACATCGAATTCCTGTTCATCACCAGATTTGGTACGAATACCCTTTTCAGTGAACTCATCTATAGGGTCCGCACCAACATCAATGAGATCGACGTGAGGAAGGTTGTAGATCTCGTAGTAGTACTGCTCTAACGAAGGACGTTTGAGACCGAATCCATGAGGTGGGTTTTCCGGAGCAAGGATAGCAGCCTTGGCTGAATCACGTATCTTGGTACGGACATATGATTTCCAGAACTTGTAGGCCTTGTAAATAAGATTAGTACATCGTCGCGCAGTATGAAGGCGGAGTAGCATACCTCCATGTTGGCCTTTTCATCCTTGTACGTATCTTGGTAATTCGCCAACCAGAATTCAAAGCCTCCCTTTTCTACTAGTAAGTGGTGATAGAACTTCTCTCGTTCTTCTGGCGTAGCATCAAAGGTGTTCATTTCCTTGAAATCGTAGTTAAAGCCGGCGAAGGTAGTGTAAACATTCTCAAACGTCTTCTCGTAGTAGCCATTCTTCTTTTGCTCGACTACCTCAGCATCATTGACCTTACGCTGGTTCATCGGAAGTGCGTAGTTGGGAGTGCGTTGATAGACCGTGAGGTGGGTGGCGTCGCGACCTACTTCCTGGATTGTCTGAACACCTGAAGCGCCGGTACCAATGACGGCGATGCGCTTGCGTTTCATGTCGACGCCAGATTGTGGCCAATACTGTACGGCAGGTTGAGTACTCGAATGCCTGGTGAAGCTTATAGAAGACTTACGGCAGTATGATGGACTTCGCCCTTGAACTTGTCCATGTTCTTGTAGGGTGGAACGTAGGGCTAAGAAATGTTAGCATGCTACAATGATATCGAGGCGACAGAATGGACTCGCCTTGGCAGCGAAACCAATGGAGGGAATGAACCATCTAGCCCATGCTTTTGTCCCATCCTCACACTCCACTAGCCACTGTCTGCGCTCTTCGTTGAAGGTAGCACCAGTAACAGTCTTGTTGAAGTCGACATGGCTGTTTACATCAAGTTTCTTGTCCAAGTAGTCAAAGTAGCGTCTCAACTCAGGACCACCTGGATAGCGTTCCTTGAATTGGAAGTCATTGTAGACTTCTTTCTCGAAAAGCTGGTAGATGGGAGCGTCGGAGTCAACACGAGCACCTGGGTAACAGTTCTGCAGGGCGTGATCAGTGGATGCCCATGTTTCTACTAGGGCTATCGCCAGCAGTCACCCACCCAGTACCAGATACCACCGCTTCCTCCGCCTTTCTCGAAGATACGGATGTTGAAACCTTGTTTCCGTAGTCTGCATAGATATCAGAGACTGGCGCCGAGTCTCCTAGATCTAGTGATTCACATACCTGTGTAGCATACAGATGGAGCTAGATCTTGTTTAGTACAACACAGTCTGTGGTACGCGTTCGAGGACGAATGAACTCACCCGAAGCCTGCTCCTACCAGCAATACATCATACTCTGCGATCGCCATGATGTCTCTATTAGTACAAATGTCTTTACGAGTTGGCACGAGAGTTGTAGATTTGAGTATAGTACTGAGACACAAATGAACAGTATAACACGGTAGAGTATCCAATCAATTGATGGAGGTCAACAGGGGACATTTCAACCTTCTTAAGTACAAGCAGCACATACAAGAAGACCCACTTGTGCCGCAATACCGGCATGGAGTGAGCATGTGTCGAAATCAGATGACAGAAACACAGTTCATGCCAATGATTCACACCCCGAGGATTCGTAGCTTTCCGCCCCGGCGGAGCGGGCGTCAACCCAGGATGAACAAACAAGCGGTATGATAAAACACGTAACGTAGATCTGGTGGGGTTTGTGCTCTTCGTGTTGTGCTAGGAAAAGCCATTCATACTGCACTAAGTAGGAAAGTTCTGAGCGGTCCAGTAATCTCCCCAGAGAGACCATCTGCATCTCAGGCTCTGTCCAGCTCCCACTTGCTTGAAAATGCAAAGGCAGAGCCAGGCTCCAAGGCCGGCGAGGTATTGTGATGGATGGAGCTCGGCTCAAAGATGTAACGTTTTGTGGTGATCGCTGCGGGGTAGCATGGGGATCCAGGGGAAGCCCAGGTGGCGCGAGGTAAGGAGATGAGGGGTACATGTGGAGTGTACCAGGGACTCTAATGGATGAAACAGGTGGAATGGATTCCATTATTATCATTCAACAGACTGATTTCCGTCGTTATCTCAGTCCTGCTCGTAAATCTTTCCATAACCATCTTTTCACCTCAGAGAGAGAATCCATAAGCCTCAGCAATACTTTCATTCTTCACATTAAAAGCACTTGTCTCACTCGCTCTACCCTGAAATGCCCAACATTCCCATAACGGGCTCTGGCCAGAAGCAGTACTAAGATGTACCTCAAAAGAAGCATAAACCCCTTTCTGTAGGTATGCCCAAGCTGAACATGCAGTAATTGCTGCACAAGGCTGGTTTGCAGGCACCCAGCCTACGAGCTCAGGGATCATTGGATAGGTTGAGTTGGAGTTAATAGAGGACGTAGGGTCGAGCGTGTAGCCTGATCCCAAGTAGTAGCGTTGATAGACTAGGCCACTGACTGAAAAGGCAGTTTGTGTGCAAGTTGGGAAGGTTGTTGTTGTTGGTGTTGGTGGAGTAGTTGTGCTAGTAGCTGAGGGTGTTGTTGTTGACTTTGTTGATAATGATGTCGTTGTCGTTGTTGCTGCCGCTGCTGTGCGAATACATCTGAAACAATCAGCTGCATAGTACTTCACGTTGGGATCGATGCGTTCTGTGGAAAAGCCTTGGTCGTTGATGGTCTTGGCGTACAGCTGACATACACTGCTGTCTATATGCTTTGTCAGTGTGTCTCATGAGTTGTATGGTCCTCCTTTGAACTTACTGCTGTCGAAACTGAATGATTGACAAGCATTGGACACTAAACATGTGTTCGTACAGTCGTTGAATGTGGTCGTTATTGCTGTCGATAGAAGACTAGGATTGGTCAGTGTACCTTGATCACCACAATGTTTGTTAGGTGGAGGAGGGGAGAGGGAAGTCGCAACGCAGCTTGATATGCTTGTAGTGGTGGTGGTCACAGGTACTGCTATGGAGAGGCTTGTGAAGACTGCTGTCAGGAGAAAATTGTGGAACTGCATAATGGTCGTTGACGTCTTATCTGCCTTGGTTTTATGAAAGGAGAGGAGTTCGGTGTGCTGATGAGTCTTGATTGAGGGCGAACGACGTGAGGCAGAATGGGAAATCGAGGAAAGGATACAGCTTAAGAAAGAGGAGCGAGTATAACGATGCAAAACCAGCATTGAAGTGTTTCATGAGGCTTTTATACTCTTTGACTGATAACATATGAGCACGAACATGTTGTTCATCTATCATGTTGGCAGAGAAACACATGTCGGTGTGCTTGATGCCGTGCAGAGAGCGGACGCCACACCACACAATGTGGATAATGCTTTCTCGATCGAACAATGAGATGGTAATTGGAGCAATTGTAGTAGAATGCCATCGGCTGATCGGTGAATTGGTCGTAACAAGAGCACTAACTCGACTGACGTCTATTACTAGAGGCCGAAAATGCACTAAGCAAAGAGCTAAGCGCTATAGCGTGCTTGTATATTCTTGCCGCGGATTGTGGCTGCAGTATCGGTATATAATTGTAGTTGAGAGTATGTCCTAGCGCAAGCCGGCCGCAAGGTTGCACGAGCAACACTTTTCGGCCTGTGCTCTACTGGAGAAAAGGCAGAAGTGCTGTATCATGGTGGGGTGTTTGTCAGAAGGTTTATGTCAAAGTGTTGACGCTAAAATACGTCCGTCATGGCAACTAGCCGCTAGTTTAGCTTCTGCTCGCACATGGACGAGTCTGCGTGAGGATTAGTGCAAGCTGCTCCTTGTGATCAACCTAAAGGGAGCTGCACTCTTTTGAGCACTTCTGGTGGTCGAAACAGCAAAAAAAGATAATATCGAAACAGCAAAAAAAGATGATATCTGACAGTCAGAAATGCAAAACAATATCTTATGATCCAACCGCGGCTCGAACGCGAGACCTTTTGCGTGTTAGGCAAACGTGATAACCAACTACACCATCGGACCTGATGATGAAAGCACAAATTTCATTGGATACAATAAAGGCTATATTACATGGCCGAATGTCTGGCTTGATAAATTGAGCGGTCCTGTGATGAAATACAACGTCTACAATTGTGCAGACGTCTATAATGACTGATTCTACCACGTTGACATTGGTCGGCGAGCACACTGACTGTGTCTACCACTGCCACGATAACTGAATCAACCACATCTACGATTCCTGCTAGGCACAGTGGCTTTACCAGCTTCTACCTCAACAGTCTATATTACGCAGCTTTGCGTGTCATACGTGATAATCAACTACACCATCGGACCTGAGTGAAGCATCTAAGAGATCCTTCTCAGTCGATGAAAGCAGAAATTTCAAGAAAGTATATAAAGATTAAATAGCTCGGCCGAGCACCACCCTTTTATACTTTCGACAAGGAGAATGTATCATGTACGCAGCCGATAGCTAGCAATCATCGTTGGCAAAGTGCAAGCAAAAGGCGGTAAAGAGGCACTGCTAGTAGTCTTTAGATGGACAGCCAAAGTAGGAGCATCTTAAGGCAGACTACCATAACTACCAGGTACCTTAGTTACACCGAGTAGTCATCACATGCTTCTGCCAAGCGAACCTGGAATGCAGCCCGCCGCCGTAAGTGACTCACACCCTCACTTCCACAACAGCTTTTCTGTATCACCAAAAAAACAGCAGACAGAACATGACAAAACCGCGGCTCGAACGTAAGACCTAATACGCAAAAATCGAACTGGAAGCGTATTCTTTTGGTACCTTCGGTGATGTAGTGAAGAGTAACCATTAGATTACTTCCCAGACGATCAAAGAGATTATTCCTAAATGAATATATAAAGGCTATTGCAATATAAGCTCCCAGATCTCTCGACAGCGATATGAAGACAGATCGTGGCACAAAGGATAATGTGTGGCAGCATGATTGTAGACACAGCGTACAGCTGGATCTGGCCACCATCTTAGCCATCGAATCAAAGTAACTGTGCACCTCATGTGGAGCACATTTTCGAGATGTATAAAAGGTTCATTCATAATCAATACAGGCAATATGATCAGGCGAGTGGTGGTTTTCGTGTTGCGATAGTTATGGTGGTGATGGTGCGTAATCTCAACAACTTGGAAGTAATACTCAGACTTCGTAGCAGTCAACCGTCATTTCCTGAAATGCTGAGCATTCCGCCAACACCATCTATGCGACCATGATACCATGCTGCCTATAACTTCGACTCAGCCATACAAATATCTCCCCCAAGTCATGCCTCATAGCCCTCAGTCTTCAACCACTTCTCAACATCCTGCTTGTCCCTACCCAACCATTGACTCTTTGCTCTCACAGCATCCAAACTCTGCGCCAATCCCTGGTCGAAACCTTTTGTGCTCTTGCCATCAAAGAACTGCTCAATCATCTTGGCATGCTCTTCATGCGTGTATCCACTTGCGCAAATCTGTACGACACTTCCCAACATGCTCAATCCAGGAGGCAGCTTCTCAACGAGCATATCCCAGTTCTCACCCATTGCCTTCCACAACGCCTCAACACCTTCCTTGTGTGCGCGGAGACCAGCCATGGGCAGGTAAATGTCCTGAGTACGGACTTCATCAGTCTTGAATGTGAGGTCAAGTGTGCGCTGGATAAGTTCGGGGCGCTTGGAACGACCGAGGCAGCGAAGAGCAGTGTTGCGCTCGTCAGATTGCTTGGCAGTGCGGTACTCGTTCAAAATAGCATCATATTCCTTATCGCCTGCAGTCTGCAAGACAATTCCGAAGACGGCACCACGCAGGTTGGGGTGAAGGGCTTCCCTGTCACCAGCGATAAACTTTTCGAACATGTCATGAGCAGCGGCGATGACCTTCTTGTCACCAGAGTTTCCTGCACTCGCAAACATGAGAGCTTTGAACTGCTGGAGAATGTTCCCGTCGGACTCATCAAAAGTCCAGCCAAGACTGTGTGCTTTCTCGCTGGTGAGCTTCAGGCTGAATAATTTGAGGGCATCTTTCGTCGCCTGTTCCTCAAACATCCATGCAGCACGAATGCTGGACAAGAAGCCAGTGATTTCTTGCCAGACTACGAATTCGGTCTCTGTGTTCAGACCCTTGAGTAGAGACAGAGTGCCGGACGAGGGTTGGTAACCAGAGGCTGATAGAGCACCCGCGTCTGCGATCATACCCGCACGGTCCTCAACTGACAATAGACCTGCCTTTGCATTCTCACCTAGCTTCTTCAGACGCTCAGAGCTGTAGTATGTACGGTATACACCAGAGTGATCGGCGTTGAGCTTGTAGAAGTCGAGGTCAGGCACCTTGAAGCTGTGCTCGCGGTCGAAGAGAGCGAGCTCCTCATCGACACCATCCTTGGTGCGAAGTGCAAGGAAGACTGGGTAGAGAATCTTGTCCTCTTCAGGCTTGACATCGGCTGTCCTCAAGAACCTGTTCTGCTTGACGTGGATGGAGCTAGATGCTTTGTCTTCAGTGACGGTGATCACTGGATGCCCGACATTGCGAGTCCAAATTTGCATCGTCTTTTCAACGTCCTTACCACTAGCATCGCTGAGGGCCGCCCACAAATCTGTCGTTTGCGTGTTTCCATAAGCATGCTTCTTCAGATATCTGCGGATACCTTCGAGGAAAGTTTCTTCACCAAGCCATTTCGAGACCATACGAAGGACACATGAACCCTTGCTGTATGAGATGGCATCAAAGATTTGGTTGATTTGATCGGCACGCTGGATAGGGACTTCAATGGGGTGACTGCTGCGGAGAGAATCTAGTCCTAGAGCACGGCCCAAGTTGTCCGTAACATATCCTTCCCAGACCTTCCACTCCGGGTAGAATTCGTTGCAAGAGTACCATGACATCCAAGTGGCGAAACCTTCGTTGAGCCAGAGTCCGTCCCAGAAATCCATCGTGACCAAGTTACCGAACCATTGGTGGGCAAGTTCGTGCTGCACGACTTCAGCAACTCTTTGTTTTGTGGAAGCTGAGCTTGTCTTCTCGTTAAAGAGGAGATCGACCACACGGTATGTTACAAGACCCCAGTTCTCCATGGCGCCAGCGCTGAAGTCAGGAATAGCAACCATGTCCATCTTCGGTAGAGGAAACTTGCTGTCAAACTTCTTCTCATAAAAGTCTAAAGTACGAGCAGCGAGCTCAACAGAGAAACGACCGTGCTCGATATCCGAGTCTGGAGGAGCATATACCCTAACAGGTAGACGGAAGGCATGTGACTCGATGACATTGAGCTCTCCAACGATGAATGCGAGAAGATACGTTGACATGAGAGGTGTGGTGTTGAAAGTGACTGCTTGTCTCTTGCCACCAGACATCGTCGACTCGATCTCTTTCTCTGATTTAACGTCCATATTGCTCAAGCACGTGAGACCCTTGTCTGCCACGAGAGTCACTGTGAACTTTGCCTTCAATGCTGGCTCATCGAAGCATGGGAACGCGCGGCGAGCATCAGTCGGCTCCATTTGCGAGGTGGCCATGTACTTCTTCTCTCCAGATTTTGTCTTGTAGCTTGATCGGTAGAATCCCGCGAGGTTGTCATTCAGGATACCATTGAACTTGATACGTAGTTGTGCCTTCGAACCCTTCTTGAGTGAATCTTGGAAACCAAATGTTGTAGTTTCGTCGTCCTTGTTGCTTGAGATCTTGGGATCCTTTGTGACGGTCCCATGGCTGCCCTTGATTTCTACTTCTTGAATGGTGAGTTCGGCATTCGTGTTGAGGACGATGGAGGTTGAGTCTTCGTTTACGTCGAGGTCGATAGTGACTTCACCTTCATAGGTGAACTTCTCTAAGTCAGGCTCGAGAGTAAGGTCGTAGTGAGTAGGCTTGACATTGGTGGGTAGGACTTCTCGCTTTGGCGCTGCTGCAGCTCCTTCGATGTGATCACGAGCGAGACACATATTCCGGCGATGTGAGCAATGTCTGACAGGAGGTGTAGAAGGGGTAAACAGAAGTCGAGGTATGCGCGCCCTGGGATTAGGACAGTATGACGATCGCGGAGTGAGTCCTGAAGATGCTTTTGCTGAGAATGCTCGAACAGATGTGCTTGAGGACGATACTGGACGGGGCACAAACAGAGACTTGAGAGTGAATCTGGCGCAGACGGCTTGGTTGAATCTGGCGGCACTGCTCATTGATACACAGAGGGAGAGGAGGAGGCAGCAATATACAAGCAAACGGGACATTCGTATGCATGACGAAGAAGGAAGGAGCTTCCTGCAGCCACGAGTCAAACACCGTAGAGATACCTTCCTAATCTAAACTTTCTTCTGTCTTCGACTTTCCTTTTCCTGCACATTCAAAATACCGCAGGAATATGTCTTGTTTCCGGCACCTCATCCTTCAGTGGAAGTGCTCATGTACAAAATCTTGCTAGATCACCTTCATGTCGATGAGTTTGAGAGGACTACTAGTGCTGTCAAAAAACAGTGCCATGAGCGGAACTTATAGAAGACTCGGCACATCTTTTTGGGAGGATCCAACAGCAGATGAATAAAAGTTTGACACGGTTAGGAGAGGAAGACAAGACTTAGCAACATGGTGCACTATGTCGCGACTTTCCAAAGGTTGCAGCTCAAAGATCACCTTCCAAATTCAATTTCAATGAAACTAAAGAATTCGTTTGGCTGAGTCCAAGCTTGTGAATAACACAGACCTCCTTGCTTCACAACATTAGTGCTGTATAGCTTGTCTGAGCTGGTTTCTGCTCTAAGAATACTCGCAAGGTCTGCTTTGATCGACTCGACCATCAAGTTCACCCGTTTATCTTGATGCGCTACTATGGCCAATTTGATGTACTGTAATACACAACGCCAAAGCAAGCACAGGGGAACCATGAATCCAGAACCACAAAGAGTCAGAACAAGCTCGTTTCGTGATATATAATCTAATGCTTTGTGGTTGAGAACAGCTTTCTCACAACTCGAGTCATCTATTGTACACGTTACAATGCAGCGAATAGTACTCTACTTATGCTATGATGCTCTTCTTGCAGCATCACTTCGATGTACAACCTCATTACTAGCTCCACTCTTAATTCAACCCCAATGAATCAACGTCTTCTGTTTGCCCTTCCCCTTCTTCGCCTTCGTATCTTCACTCCCCTCCACCGGTTCAGGCGGAGAAACCATCCCTTGTACACCTCCCGGACCCCAAGCACTGCCCACAGGCGTACTCGTACCACTTCTCACCTTCAGCGTCGGATTACCAAAATAGCCTGGCCTACTCATATTCATCCCTGGCTTCGACGCTGCAGGTAAAGATGGGAACGCCGCATTGTTCGGCCTAGCACCAGGTGCCGTCGATGTCGGTCGTGACGGTGCAGGCGTAGGCCGTGCACTACTGGCTGCCGAAGAGCTGGACGCAGTTGTGGTACCCCACGGCATGGTCGTGACTTTACCATTGCCAGTCCTGTTGGCTGGCGGAAGAGATGGGAAGTTGTTCGGATTCGCGCGAGTAGGACCAGAAGGAGTGGAGATCTTGCTAGCTAGCGAGCCCCAGCCTGCTTGCTGATTGACAGCTGATCGTGAGGATTGTGCTGTTGATGTCTTGAGTCGCAGGATACGCTTGCCAGCTGAGGAAGTGCTACTCGATGATGCCCCAGGTGGAAGACCTTGTGGGCCAGGGAGTGATGGATAGTCTTCGTTGATGGCTTTCCAGTCGTTCCATGCTTTGAGGAGCTCATCTTTCTTTCCAGGGACTTCGAATATTTCCGCGAGTTCCTTCACGAGAGTGCCTAGTTCAGTGGAGCTGGTGTCGAAAAGGGCGAAGAAAGAGTCGATGAGGTTGGCGGCTTTGATGCCGCCGTTACGGTATGAGGAGACGGTATTCCGGAAGATTGTCAGTTTAGGTGCTGAGTTGCCTAGAAGATTGGACGCACGCTCAGTCACCACAGCGTGACGAAGAGCACGCGCTTGGTCTTGAGCCGTCATTAGTTCTGGTGCAGTGGCTGCGGGACCTTCGCGATTAAGGTTCAGGCCATTCAGAGCTGGCACAGGATTCGCAGGTACTGTACGTGGAGCACTGACGGTGGCGGGAGTAGGTGCTCCAGGCGCTCGAGCAGCATAGGCATCACCAGACGTGAGCTGTCCGCCGAAACTCCTGGTGGATACAGACTGTGCGCTGTGGATGTTTAGCTGTCTTTGATAGGCGACTTCATCTCTTCGCATAGGTTGTGCTGATGATACTGGTAGAGGTGCATCCACATTCGGGTCGCGACCACGCCCTCCACCGCGTCCTTCTCTTCCTCCACCTCGCCCTTCTCGTCGAGTTCCACGTTGCTCTTGATGAGGCTGCCTGTAGTCAAAGCTGCTCATGTCCACTCTCCGTGCATCTCGCCTGGCATCTTTGGTCAATCCATTAGGATGTGCTTCAAGCTGATGAGCTTTGAGGTCCATCTCCGATTCGAAGACAACAAACTTCTTCTCTAAACATTCTTGGTCCGGGCAAGCGAAATGATCCTTCTTGAAGTGAACCTCTAGAGAGTCGTAGTTTAGATAGTACTGCTGTTGTCGTCCATTATTTCGTCTGTCACAGATATGACATCTCTCGTGCTTGTCCCTGCAGTGCGCATATAGTTCATCGTCGCCGTAGAATCGCTCATTGCAGAAGCCACATTCAGGGTGCCCTCTGAAACCGCTCTGATCTACAGCTCCTGGGTTGTCGTCTCCACTACGCTCGTGTTTGAGGAGTTCTGGTCTGGTAAAGAGTGTATGTTCATGGGTGAAGACTTTCTTGTTTCTGGTACAGAGATCACTTGATTGACCGTTAGCGACGAGTATTACGTTCGACATCGTTCATTACTTACCACATCATCTTGTGATGTACGTTCCGTACATGCCTGTGTAAATCAGGCCAGCCGTAACACGCAACATCGCAGTCAGAGTCTGGACAGTTATATCTTAGCAGCAGCACAGTATCCTCGAAGATTTCCTCGTTCTGAAACTTGATGCCAAGGTTGTCGTCGGTTTTCGCGAAGTCCGCATCGGCGAATTCGTCAAAGCGCTTCTCTGGATTGTCCGTAAAGATGACTGTCTCTGCATTCGTCTAAAATTGTCAACTAGGAGTGTAGCAACCAGAAGCTGGATCGTTCACTCACTCTACAATGTAGACATGCTCGATTCTTGTAGAGTGCACGCATCCTCAAAGCGCAGATGTGACAGGTACTGTGGTTACAAGGCGACAACGAGCTGTGGATGACCGGCGAAGCGCAGATGAAGCAGAGCTCTACATCTAAATCTTCTTCCTCGCCAGTCTGTTGCGCAGACCTCTGTACTTCTTGCTTTTGATCGTCTGGTCCCCCTCCATCTTGTGTTGGCGGTATTGGTAGTGATGTTCTGTTTGCCTGCTGAGGTCTACCAGGTCCACCTCTTCCTTGCCTTTGTCCTTGTTGTGAGCCACCTCTTGCACCACCTTCACGTCCTCGAGGGCGCGGATTACCTCCTCTTCCTGGTGCACCACCTCCTCGTCGACCTCGATTACCCCGGCCCCTCGTTTCTCCTGTCGTATTGGCACTTCCATTTACTTCTGACGGCGCTGGGGCCCCGTTGGCTGCCGGAGCGTCCATACTGTCTAGCGAGTTGTGAAAGACCTGGCTTTGCGAGACAACGATAGGTGTCGTGGTCGATATCAGATGATTGAAGGGCGGTGTGTAGTGGTCACAATGATGTCGGCTTGACTTTTACTAGCAATCCACGCGCCAGAAAGTCACAGTTTCTCCTCGAATTCTTAGTAGTTTCCTGTATTAATATGTACAAATGGATGAAGTCAATACGATACGTTCGTGAAATCAAATTACAATTGGGAACTATGCCGTCACGAAGCCAAAACGGCTTCCACACTTACCCTGTCGATCGTCTATCGATAAGCCACCTCACAAAAAAAGTTGGCTGAGTCCAGCTACATACAAACTAGTCCCCGGCGCTTACCTTTGATCAAAACGTCGAAGCAAGAAATTATCTGCCAACAAGAACATCCCAAATCACACACAACATGGCGAAGAACGCAACAAAAGCCGGTGGCAAGGCAGCTGCCTCAAAGAAGAAAGAAACAAAGCGTGACCTTGTCATGGGAGACAGCTCTATCACACAGAAACCAGCAGGTCGACCATTAGCAGACGAGAACGACGACCCAATGGGCGACCCGTTAATCGACCCCGAGTCTGACGAGGAGGAAATGTACGAACCAGATTTGGACGAATTGGAAGCAGAAGACGGAGAAGACTTGGATGACGACGAGGATGAAGACGAGTTAGACGACGACGCATCAGATATCGAAATGGACGATGGTGTACCGTTACCATCAGCACGAGCAGTTTCGCCTTCAGCTGTACCAATGATCGGCCGCGATCTCAACGCAGCCACCGCACCATCAGCGACAACAGCACAATCAGACATAACCTCTCTTACGAACCCGAATCATGCCAGCATAACAGTCGACAAACCAACACCATATACATACGATGCCGGCAACCTTCTCATCAGCGACCCAAACCCTCTACCCACAACAACCGCAGCAAACCTCGAAGCAACATTGACAGCCACGGCCCGTGATGCCGCACAATCCCTGCTCAATCACCTCCTCACCGTCTGCCCAATCCACACACAATCCACCACCAGTACCTCCACATCCGGCGTCATGATGACTCTGCCACCACCCAGCACACTCCTGCCCCGCGAAAAGAAGGTCCCGGCACCAAAACAACCCACGAAATGGGAATTGTTTGCGGCTAAGAAGGGCATTGGCAAGAACAAGAGAAACAACTTTGACGCACCAGATCGTGCTGGCAAGATGGTATTCGACAAGGAGACTGGCGAATGGGTTAAGAAGTGGGGATACAAGGGGAAGAATAAGGATGGCGAGAACGATTGGCTGGTCGAGATTGATGAGAAGGCGGAGAAAAAAGCGGCTGCAGAAGGCAAGGACATGGTTGACCCTAGGAATATGAAGAGGGCGGAGAGGATCGAGAGGGTGAGGAGGAATGAGAGGGCCCAGAGGGCGAATGAGAGAAAAGGAAGGAAGAATGGACGAGTCTAGGGTCAAAAAGGGAAAATGTTTGACGAATGTGCATGATTTGGCGTTGTGAACCGGCGTTGTGAGGATGGGGATGCATTGTGAGTCTCCAATTACGACGGTTCTGTAGAACTACCTGCTGGCGAGCAAAGTGAACTAGGTCCAAGTGTGAAAAGTAGGAGTTGTGTACGGACAGAGCTTGCAGGTCTAAAACATGCAAAGAAGCTTCTTGATTACCTTAATGCTTCGGTGTGTCATACTTCGCAAACGATCTAGCACATCATACTGCAGACAGAATATGAACATTGCTCGAATCGGTACAATACCTGCTGTTTAGTCTATCATGCCTCCTCTCCATCCACACAACCTTCTCAAGACGTCGCAGCGGCCTCCATCTCCCTCTCCTTCTTCCGCCTCTTCTCCTCCTCCTCCTTCCTCTCACTATACCGATCCCCAAACAGCGCAAAATGCTGCCTCATCACAATCGTATACTTGATCAATTCCTCCGCACAATCCACCACGCGATCTCTATTCCCTCCCGGCATCATTCTCGACCCGCCTTCGTCATCACCAATTCCATTCTCATCAGCCGTAGCAGCCTTCAACTCTGCCACATTGCCGCGCGTACTCCCTACACCAGCCGTCTCGCCGTTTTTGCTGCCGTTGACGAGGTTGTCCTTTTCCTGCTTCAGTTCTTTCTTGACAAGAGGGTCTCGTTCGGGTGTGAATAGCTTGTAAGCCATAGGAACGCTGCTTTGGTTCGGACAGGCTATCATTCTCATCCACCTACACACACGCATTAGCACCCACGATCCCCTTCCCGTCATACCATCAGCAGCACAACTCACCTCCCCAACACCCTCAAACTATTAACAGTATTAAAGCTCTGACTCCCTCCACTCACCATCGCCAACCCCAGCGTCCTCCCCTGCGTCGGCCTCACACTGCCCGTGGACAACGGAATCCAATCGATTTGGTTCTTGAACACGGCGGTTATCGTGCCGTGTTGTTCCGGACACACCCAGAAGTGGCCGTCGCTCCAGCGCGAGAGTTCGCGCAGTTCGATCACTTTGGCGTGAGTGTGCGATGTGTCGTCTTTGATGGGGAGGCCGAGGGGGTTGTAGATGCGGACGTCGGCACCGAGACGGTGTAGGATGCGTGCAATTTCGTAGGTTAGGAGGCGTGAGTATGATCTGATGGAGAATGGAGAGGTGGTGGTTAATTGGGTTGGGGGCTGGGGTTGGGGTTGATGGGGCTGGATGGCTTGTTGTGATTGCACTGTATATGTGTATATGGGAGAGGGGATGTAACATTTTCGAGCTCACCTACCTCGTTCGCAAACTTCCATACAACATCAATATCTTCAACCGCTCCTCCGTCCGCGCCAAATCTGCTTCCGCCATTTTCGTGACCGTTGCGAGTTCGAGCTGGGATACCCAGTCTGAATTCGCAATGTTCTCAGGTAGCAGGAAAGGGCGGTATTGTTCGCGTATTTCGGGGTCGTCTTCTGCTTCAGATATAGCCAGAGACTTCGCGAATCGCGTTAGTGAAGGAGTCATGTAGGACTCATCATTACGCGCCTGCTCGATTATGTGCGGCTAGCTTTGTTAGAACGTACCTTGAAAGAGTAGGAAGGATCTATCACTGGCTTTTCTACAAATCGGGCGGCTGAGGTGTTGTTGAGGTCACCGTTTTGCTGGGAAATGGATGAGAGGATCGAGGAGACGGTGTCAGTATGGTTTGTGTTGTTCCGAGGAGCGCCATTGTTGCTGACACCATTGGTTGCCTGCATTGTTGGAGAAGTGTGTATGCGCTTGGCGTCGCGACTGGTTAGAAAAGGAAAAGGTGTTTGACGAGAAACACTACAGGTAATGCTAAACATAGATTGTCAGTTCTTCAATCGGATCACACTCTTCGACACTAGCTCTCTAGCAGAGGCATAGACATGCAAAACCATTGACACCAAAGAATAATAAACTCACGCAGCGATGTCTTGACTATATTTTGCCTTGTTCAAGCGCACGAATCCTCGCAAAACACTGCTCATTGGAGATACATCAATTTCACAGTCGTCACTTTCTTTGATGGTACTCAAATACTTGCTCAAGTACATGTATACATATCTGACTCTCGTCGTTTGATCAAGAAAATAATTCGGGGCCCAATCACACCGAGCCAGTTCGTCACTTCACTCCACCACCAAGACAAACGTGCTATCTCAGTATGTCACTTATCTTGTGGAAGCTTTTAGTTGAGAATGTCGTGATAGATGAGAGCGTGACCCAAGGCGGCTTGAGACTTTGACACAAGTCATACTGTACATATAGTGTTCATTCACAAACCACCTCCTCCCGAAAAAATGACAGAAACACCACACCCCCCACCCTGGCACGCCGCCTTCCCCTCCCCAAGCAATCCCAATCCCGCCAGCATCACAGCATCAACCCTACTCGCTCACCTCCAAGCACAACGAACGCAGACGACACCACCCACTTTCCTGCTAGTAGACCTACGACGAACAGATCACGAAGGCGGCACAATCCGCACATCGCTAAATCTACCGGCACAAACACTGTACCATTCGCTTCCGACGCTATATACACTTTGTCGGAAAGCTGGAATCGAGGAGGTAATTTTTTATTGTGGTATGTGTGCTTTGCTTTAGTTGCTTCCCGTGCCATCATCTTCTACTTTTGAGAGGAATATTCTGTTTTTTTGGGCCAGACTACAAACAAGCGACTGAGATGGATTTGAGTGGGGTGTTGTGTTGTAACAGGCTTCTGCAGTGCAAAAAAGCAAACATGATGAGTTTGTTTCTGTTATTGATTTTCATGTCTTCATTTTGATAGGATCATCGCGCGGAAGAGGCACAAGAGCAGCTGGGTGGTTTGAGGATTACATTGGCAGACGAGATACTAGTGAGGACGGGACAGGACTGAGGAGTTTGATCTTGGAAGGAGGGATTAAAGGGTGGGTGAAGGGAGGAGCAGAATATGTGCGTGAGATGGATGGATATGTTGAGGATGTATGGTTGAAGCAGGAGGAACACCAATAATATTCCACAACGCGCAACGCAAGATGTGTACGATATAATACTTCTCTGTCGATATAAAAACCTTGGGAAAAAGATCTTCTGTATTTACAATAAATTATGTACGACTTTCGATAAACTATATACAGCTAAATCCACCACATTTCAACAACATCATAAGTTAATGGTATATCGTTACTTTCCCATCCCAAAGAAAAAATAGCCAAGAATAGATGTATATAGTAGAATCATAATCATGTCGCATCCCATCCACACCAGCATCAACGCCACAACAACCTCCCAACTCTCCCACCCTTCCTTCCTCCGCCAGCTCTCGACGTCTCAATACTAGGCGGCGCGACACTATCAATGCTAGTAACGCTCATATTCCTCTCACGAACAGGATGACTTCTCAACGGGCGTCCCACAAACACATTCTCATCATCCGCCAGAGCTCTATCGAGGACAGGATGGCCAAGACCCTTGTGACTGCGCAACATTTGCGGCGCTGCGGGAAACGAAGGATCCACGTCGAAGAAATCGGCGTTTACTGCAGAAGCGCCCATATCCTCTCCTTCAACATCATCATCAGCGTCCAAATCACCAGAACTCGAGGAAGATCGAGGCGGGGTTGCTGGCCATGCGAGGTGGCTCATAGCCAATGGACCCGGTATCTTCGCTTTAGTGACGTTGTGGTTGTAGTTGTGCGATGAGAAGCCGCTGCGTATGCTTGTCGTGGTATTTGCGCGTGGTGCGATGAATGGGCGAGACGTTTCGGTCATAGTGGTAGTGCGGCTGCTGACTTCGATGCTTGATTTGGCGCGGGTGCTTGAGGGGCGGAGGGAGATGTTGGAGGGTTTTTTGTGCAGGGAACTTGCGCCGCTGGGGAGACGGGGGACGGTGGGTGGTAGTGCGCAGTCGATCCAGTCGGCGTCGTCGACAGGGGTGTCGCTGGGTGCGGAGGTCCAGACGAAGGCGTTATTTTGTGCGGAAGAGAAAGCGAATGTTTTGCTTGTTGGTGCTGCTGTGGTGGGGTCTTCGGGCGCAATGCTGCTACGCTGGGTTCGAGCAGGGCGGGCTGGTGATGCCATGGCAGATGTAGTGTTTGAAAAGGTACGGTTGTCAAAGGGGAATGGGAATCTAGTTTGCGTAGCAATGCCTGAACCTTGGCTGCTTCGTCCTATAGCTGCGGCAATTGTTGCTTGACGGGATTGATCGGAGCTGGTGCTGTTCTTCTCGTCCTTTTGCTCATCCACAGACCGTTTCATCAGGGGAATGTCCAAGTTGATCGAATCGTGAGAAGAGTTTTGCTTGGACAAGAATGTCAAGGCAGTGAGCCAGAGGTAATGGCGCTTTTCTGTCGTCGCGGAAAACTTAATGGCACGCTCGGGCGTAAGGACAATGATGGACCGATCACATATATCACCAGGTTTTGCGCCCTTGGGCAAGGGTGTGTTATCTTTGACGTCGACGACTGACTGGATAATCATCTTACGACCACTTCTGCCCATGAGAGCAGCACTGCTTGTGGGTTGTTTGTCACTCCATAGAATGGCGCGATCATGTGGTGACAACCAAACCCAACGCTTGTGTCGGATAGCCTTGGAGTTGTCCTGCATGAAATCGTCGGATCGACCTTTGACGTATTTCCACATCCACTCGCCGACCATTGTTGCGGCAATGGCATCAACGACGTTGGTTTCTTGTTCTACCTCAGAAGGGATCTCTGAGGTGATGGAATCATGGTCGATCTCGTAACTGTACTCTTCTAGAGCAGGCCGTTGTTGATTGAGCAGTGTTCGCCTCCTGGGTGTCTCTGGTCGAGAAGCTGCTCTGCTAGATGGTCTGCTGTGGGTAAAGTCTTGGCTAGCTGGTCGAGAGAGTATAGGACCATTTCGCGATCGTCGAACAACAGGCTTAGCCGGAGATTTCCTAACCTGCAGACGCTTCCTTGGTGATGAGTCTGGACGACGAGTGGGTGTAGCAATGTCGTATATGACGCTCGGGCTAAATTGTTGACTTGCTGTTCTCGAGCTTCTCCTTACTGGTATGGCGTATGGCGGAGATGCTAAATTGCTCGAAGCAACACTAGCCAACGAGTCTTTGCTAGAGTAGTGTCTCATCCTACGCTCAACGCTATTGCTGAACAGAGAGGAGACACGAGCAGGATACGGCCTCGTTGCAGGGTTCGGCGAGAGTTTGTCAGATGCTGATTTGCTTTGTGGAGGAGAAAGATCTTCATTATCAGCTTCGGGGACTGGAGCTGGCGGTAAGAAAGATGCTCGGCTATGGCGACCCCTCCTCGTGACAGCACGAACTGGGGTAGGTCGAGCATTCGATGAGCTGTTTTGCTGCCTAGAATCCTTGATTGTGGATGACACAGAGAGATCATCGATGCTGCGAGGTCTTGATAGCATCTTTTGCATGCCTTGTCCAGCTGTAGTTTTGTTAACTTCAAGCTCAGCCTCATCAGTCTGTGTACCTTGAGAAGCCATGTCTATGAATGAGCTGATTGTAGTTTGTGTTGCGGCGTTGGCGAAATCGGAGCTAGACCTGGGAGATTCAAAGTGCATATACTGCACTACCGTTGTGGATGCGTCAAAGTCTGTCTGTGTTGCGGCAGATGACATTTGTGGTTGTTCTGATGTAATGTGTGAAAGCTCCTCACCCAACCTCGGTGTGGTGGGAACTGTACGCTTGCGGCGCTGGTTAGCGGCGTTGTCCGAAGCTGGTACAGCCAACAGCTCATGCAAATCGTCTTGGGTCTGTTTCTTTATGGGAGAGTTTGATGTAGAGACGGCTGATGACATGTAGTCAACCATGTGCATATCAGCAGGTGTAGGAGGCTTGTAGCTATCGGTCATCAACGAGTGGTCGAATATCTGTACTTCTTCGGGCTCTTCAGTCTCTTGCTCTTCACTAGCTACTTCTTCCAGCTTAGGCAACAGACTACTCGTATCGATCAACTCGCGCAGCTCAACCTGCTCTTCTCTAGACTTCCTGGGTGATCCATTTCGTGGGGTTGAGGATGAATCGCTCAACGAAAGGCTGTGTCTTGGTGGAGTAGTGTTAATAACAGTACTGACGAGATCGCTAGATAATGTTTGTGATAACCTGACGGCGCGCGCTCGTCGGACTGGCGCTTCCTCCTCAGCAAAGTCGATTGAAGTGCGAGCGGAGACGTCAAGAGATGGGCTGATGGAGGGGTCAAAGGACGATTGTGGTCGGAGGTACAAGTCCGCGTCCTCCTCTTCAACTGGTTCCTCAGCAAGCTCATCTGCCAGAGATAGTCCATGTGCCACTGAAGACCGTCGATACTCGATAGTCACAACACTGGCTCTTCGATCTTCTTGTTCTAAAGCACGCGGAGTTGGCACATCATAGTCGTCATCTGCTTGGTCAACCACCGAATCGTGTCTGACCTGTCGCTCGGCTTCGTCATGCTGTTCGGCTTCGTGCTCTGCAACTTCTTGAAGTACCGTATCCAGCTTAGCTCTTGCAATCTGTGCCTTCAACTCCAGGTCTCGCTTCTCCGCTTCCCATTTCGCTCGCTCCTCGTTGAGCAGTCTTACAGCCATTGCTGCCTCATCTTGCTGATTCTTCAATCGTCTCTGCATAGATTCTCTTCGTAGGCGCAACTCTTCGGCAGCAGCCCTCGCAGCATCTCTTTCCCGGCACAGCTCTTCTAGCGCAAGAAGTGTGCTTTCTCCAGTCGATTGTATTTCTCGTTGCTGAAGTTGCCTTTCTCTTTCTTTTCTCCTGAACTCTGCTTGTAGTTCTTGGTTTTGTGCATGGGCTTGCCCTAAGGCTTCTTCCAGTCGTTCCACAGAGGCGAGGTTGAAGTCTCGATCTCGTTGCAGGTTTAGGATTTGAGAGACGAGGGAGCTGTGCAGATTCGAGGCCATTGGGTGGTCATGTGGTGACGTGTTGCCAGATTTTGACTTTGGCCTGCTGGGATAGGAATCAAACGGCGAGAAACTGTTTGGTGTGAGTGGTACTGCAGAGGATGGTGTCTGAAGTCCGGAAGTCCGTAGTGATAAAGATGCGGATAATATTGGAAGGTCGGAGGGTGTTTCTGAAGTCACTGAGTGCGCAGTAGTGAGCCTTGTAAAGTACTCGGTAGTCATTGTGATTTGTTAATCAGTGGATGGTGGTTTGATTTGTTACTTGGTCGTGTAGACCGGACAATGCGGTATGGAGTGTCTGAAGCTGGTGAAAAGGGTCGAGTTCTGTGACCAGAGAACAAGAATGGTCTCTTACTGCTTACAGATGGTCTTCTTTCGAGATCTTGAGACCAGTTGCGCGGAGTTATATATTAGTCTCAATCGAGGTCCTGCCTCTTAGCTGGTAAAGATGGAAGAATACAGAAATATCCGGGCTATAGTAAGACGACTGTATAGGCCAATTGCTTGCTCTTGGTGACGATGAAGCCTCGCGCTTGCCAGGATGCTACAGGACAGCAAGGTTGTTGATGAATAGATTGGTATGGGCGTAAAGGAAAGACCGAGAGGATGGAAACAGGCCAAGGTGAAGCGCCGGCAGTTGGGGACAAGTAGATTGATAAAAAGAAGGGCGGTTGGATAAGGTGGAGAGATGGCGTTGCGAGGGCGCTGGCAGTTGTTTAGTAGGAGGAAGAGAAGGCGGGACACGGAATCATGGAAGCACAGATGTAGGGGGAAGGGAGAAGCAACAACAGCACAGAGGCTCAAGAGCAGAAAAGAACGGTGACCATAAGGTTGCTGAATATCCGAGTCTAATGCAGCTCGTGCATAATCCTTTGCCCAAAGACAGCACGCTCACAGTGGAGTCGCGAAAACACAAAAAAACGCCGGCCAGAATGATGGCATGCAGGCAAACGCTGCCCAATCACCCCTCACCTCTCTCCGCTGTACACCTCGAAAACAGGATGGAAGTTGGCGTTAAAGTGGTGTGCAATCTCTTCCGTCTCGTCCAAGGTTGGCCAGACGATAAGGTTATTTCAGATCGTTTCTGGAGACGCTGCCGCGCTGGTTTGACGAATGACAACGCATTTTGTCTCACAATAAAGTTTGTGGAGGGCACTAGATGAAATGGCTCGACTTGGCTGTACTCGAATACTCGAAAGTGCCGCTATAGCCGTAGGAGTGATCCTCCGCTTTGCAAGCGCCTTTGAGTGTAGCGAAGGCAAGACGCGACCGATGAAATGTATAAGCAAACGACATAACGAGCTCGTTCGAAGACGTTGTTGTTTGTGCATCATACTCGAAGACTCGAAGCTTACACCTTGCTGCTGATCACGAGCAGGGATGTGTAATAAAGATGAGATCGGCGAGATCGGCAAGATCCGTGGTGGGAAACCATCTGGTGGATGCGCCTATGCAACTAAGAAAGCACTTGCCTGCCGTGCTTTCTTTTCCACGAGGGTGGTTGGTCGATAAGATCGAGCTTCATATATCGAAGAATCTTAATCAGCGCCTCCTATTCTCCTTTTATCCTTCGACAAAACACAATGACAGATCGACAGGTCCAAAGCGGCACAAAGATCATCAGGTCTTTTCTTACTTGCCGAAACCTAACGACATGCATTATGCAGGTCGTCCGGACCTCCAAAACTCTCCAACAAGCGCAATCGTTGCTGTGCGACCTCGTCTTCTGCTCTCTCCGAAGCTCGAAATGTGCCAACTCGCTTATACCAGCAGAACGACTTGACTTGGCTCTCGCGTCAAACTAGCACCGTTCAAGTTAAACCAAGGCCCTCCTCCTTCGTCAGGCCCGTTCGCCCTGCCTTTGTAAGTGTAATTGGTTACTTACACATGTTCATTGTTCCAACTTGGCGCTGCCGCGTGTGCCGGTTCCTGCATTTTCCCAACCTCGATTCGACAGAACGTCGATTTTGCACATCTTTACTACATGGAAACACTCGCCTTGATGTCGCCGTCTTCGCCGCGGAAAGTCTCATGTTCCAGCAGGCCGGACCAAAGATGAACTCGGTCTTTCTGGGTGAGATGTGCGGTCTTTCTCCCTCTTCTGTCACGCACATGCCAAAGCACAAGCCCAGTTAGGCACAACCTCCACATTTATACTGACTCTTTTCAAAGCGGGACCGCAATATCTCACTAATATGATTCATGACCTGAGTAAGTTTGCGCTTCGGGTATGCAAGAGAGGTAAAAAACTCTATTAGTCAACGTTACGCTCAGACAAACAAGACGTGTTTTGATGGAAAAGTGCGTTCTTTGCGTTTGTGTGGATGGACAAATGTGTGTGAGGTCCGGGGTGAGCTAAACTAAGGTAAGCTCTTCCTCATGAGGATGAACTGTTGGCGTCATGACGTGAATGGTCTGGTTTTGCGGTTCGTGCCTGGGGGTGCTGATTTGCTTTTTGTGCACCTTGTGTGCGAACATGGTACCGCCATACCATGTATTCCTCTTAGTGTAAGCAGAAATGACAATGTTAAAGACAAGAAGAGTATAATCAAAGACTTTGCCAAAGCAATCATCCACACAATCACATATCATTCCGAATCATAATCTTTGCAAATCTTCATCCATCAAATAATCCTACAAAATCTCATCATCAAAGTAATCATCTCTATTATACAAAGTGTGTGTGTGCATGCTCGCGTGCTCAATTCCTCCGCGCAACCATATGCAAAGCTCGCTTGCTGCCCACTATTATCCATTCAATCGCAGCATATGCCTAAAAGAAGCCTTTCATTCATTTCCATTTTTCAAATGGTCCATTTCCCAGATGCCCCAGCCATATGCTCCCCCAGCACTCCCCCCACCCATGCCATCCCATGCAAAGCCGCCACAAACGCGGCCGCCCTCCCAATGCAGGTCTCTCAGGGAGACCAGATGCGATGCTGTGGAGGGAATCACTCACATGAGGTGGTGTGAGTGATTCCTCCATAAAAAAAGGAAAAAAAGTCGTCTAGTCAAAACAAGTTCTCGAAGCGAAAGTAGCTGGGAAGTTGAGGCCGTAGATTGGCCTTGGTGGCCGCTGTTACCCACCGGCACCACTCACACAGGGTAATTCAATCTTGTTTTTTACTCCAGATCCCAACGAGACGTGAATTGGGATGCAAAAAAGTCCCAGCAAGTTGAATCCAGATAGTACCCGTGTGTCGACCCCCGGCCTATTTTTTGTCTGTTTTTACAAGTGAAATTTTCATGAAATCTCAATGAAGTGTTTGGTAGAGACAAACACTATGCTGCACTCTCTTTCATCAAAGACGAATGGGCGAGACCTGGCCCACTGGTGAAAGGGAAGGTGGAGTAGAAGGGCTCGAGCCAATGGTGGTCTTGGAGTAGGTGCCAATGTTTGAGGGGTTTGCCAGTTGATCCTCAGGAATGACAACAGGACTAGGACGCTTGCGAGCGGAACTGCCTTGTCCTCCAGTTGCGGGCCTGCTGTTGCTGGTCATGCTGAGAGCATCAGTGTCTCCTCTGCTGCTTGATGCGACAGTGGTAGCCATGCTCTGGCCTCCACTTGAGGTTGGTGGGTACTCCGGAGGTGCTGATAGTAGAGCCTTCTCCTGCGTGAGGTAGTCCTTCTCACTCCAGCAGCCTTGCCAGCAGGTGCGCCATTCGCAGACCAGAAATTGAAAACAGAATGGTTCAACGCCGAGTGAAGGCTGGAAGCAGACCATAAGGTTGTGGTAAGTCATCTTGTTCTTGTCAGAATGAGAGTGCAGGAGTGCGATGTGGCAGGTGATGGCGAAGAGCGTGTAGTAGTTGTATGGGGGTAGCTTCGAAAGCTCATCTCGAAGCATTTGAGGCGTGGAGGTTGCCTTTGGATTAGCCTGAGCGATCATGCGCTGAGTAGATTTGGGAAACAATCCATCCCCTTGAGTGCGTAGCCACGCTTTGAGCATGGATCCTACAGTGTTGATGTCGTAGAGCTCTTCTTCGTCGAGTAGGTTGATATCAAGCTCTCGGTCAAATCTTTCCTGCCAGTATTTGATCTCACGGCTACCTCCAGGCACACGATAAAGACCTTCTTCTTCAATGCCTTTCAAGTTCAGGTAACTGTAATCCATGTAAGCACGTTTTGCAATAGATGGAGTGACGGTGAGACGTACTCAATACACCTGTACGGCAAGGCAGGCATCCAGTACTCTGTCTTGTCTTTTGCATCCGTGATCTTCTTGCAGATCCTGGTGCGTCGTGCCTGCTCCATGACCGGCAGCTCAATCACTTTCAGCTTGTACTCCTCTTGCTTCTCATCGTTGCTAGGCTGTCTAGAAGTGAATTTACTGAACAGTCCTCTGCTGGCGCGACTGATGCCACCGGCCGCCTGCGATCCGGTGGACTTGATACTAGACATCATGTTTGTGTTCTCGTTCCAAGAGGACGGCTTGTTCTCTTTGCTAGATGCACCGCGGTCGGACGACTTACCGCGCATCGCTGAAGGGAGAGCTTTTTCGGTGTCGATTGGAGCTGCGCGAGGGCTAGCTCTCGGGTCGTCGTCGCGTGAGACTGGCTCGAGGAATCGGCCTTTGTTTGCCGTCTTTGAGGCAGGCTTAGGAGAGATATCGGTTCTGGCGACCGAGCGTGAACGCCCAAGAATGTTGTGTAAGACGCTTTTGGAGGGCCTTCGCTGGCCTTGGAGGTCGGTTGGAGTAGATTCTGTGTCAGGTGAGACAACGTCCCCTACTGCTAGTCCTTCATGTGCACTACCTGAAAGTGAGACAATTAAAGATTAGCACAATCTTCAGTAAACTCGAGAAATCTTATTGTACCTTCTGAGAGGCTCAATGAGTCAACACCATTGCCTTGTAACAAGTCTGCAGAGGATTGATCGGCGTTGAGGCGATAGGCTGCCGAAGTGTTCAAGGAGATGTTCGGAGTAGACGGTGCACTTAAACCTGATGCATCCATTGTCTTATTCTTATTCTTATGTCCGCTTCGAATGCCTCCAAAGAAAGACCTTGATGCCCGAGGAGATGCAGGTGACTGAGGTTCGAGGAGCTGAGGGCGCTTGTAGTAATCTTCCACTCCACTGTCTGGAGGGGATTGGGGAGTGCTCGCTTCACCTTCGCTCTGTTGCTTCGGGTGGAATGCGACGGAGATAGAGGGTGATCTGGGCATGTTCTACCAGAATGAATGTGTTGGCAGGGCTGTCTCTTCCAAAAACGATTCAGCGCGACCTTGCACTCACTGTTTCTATCTTGAAGTGGTTTCCAGGTTGTGGATTGTTTCTGATTCTTTCTCGCGAAATCAGATGGTTCGCGTGATTATAAGTCGTTTGAGGACGGGGTGAAGCCCTAAAAAGCTATAGTCGAAGTGAACTCTCGTAAAGTGCTTTCTAGTTTTGTTAGCGTTCAAGCCGCCGACTGTACAAAAAGCAGAACAGAAAGCAAGCAAGGCACGCGAGGCACAGGCAGTTGAGCGATTCGAGTTGCGAGACGAGCGAGTGAGGTGAGAGTGAGCGTCGACGAGAGATTGGTGTTTTATGTCGCTTAATAGCTGGAATCGGCTGTTGGCACGTACGCTCGTAAGGTTGAGCACGTTCAAGAAGTCGTCAAGAGATGATGGAGAAGAAGGTGACAGCCAGTGAGGAGGAGAGGGATACGAGGTGAAAGTGAAGTGAAGAGGTGTGCGTTGGCCAGTCAGAGACGGTCTGAGGCCAGGAGCTCGGAGAATTACAACGAGGTTGATTGGAGAGATGCGACGACGATGAACGTTTCAGGGCAAGGCAAGTTGATCAGGCGCCGCTTACTTGCCTAACGCGTGAAAAGACTTGCGCCTTTCTATCCTCTACCTAAGTCTATACTCTCTATTCTCTACTATATGCTCTTCATCCATTCTTTTTACTTTACGCTGTGAAACATGCTGCGACGAGGGACTGCTGATCTGATGAAGTATAAGCGCACGCTTGTTCAGAAACACCGAATCAGCTGAACTCGACTTTGAAGTGCGGCGAGCTGCTTTGCATAAAATGCTGCCAACACGGCTAACTGCGCATAGCTCATCGAGCCTTTCTTCACTAGCTTTGCTACTTGGTTACAACTCCTGCTGCTCCCCAACTTCAAAGAACATACCACCAGCGAGCTACAATTCTATTCATAAAAGGCCATAAAGGTGTGATACAGACGAAGCGTGTCAGAAACTCTAAACTGCACATGGCGCTAGGTACAGCTCCACAATCTCCACACTCGCCCAGACTTCTACACCGCTCCTCGAGCCTTTGTGATTCAAAGTGTTTCAAACTTCAGTCGAACGCAACATGAGCTTAGTATCAGGTCCTGGTGTAGGAGGAGGCCATAAAGGGCTACCAGGGGAGCTCCGGCTTGCTGTCGAGAAGCACATTGAGTATATCCAAAGTCTGGACACTGTAAGCTCCTTTCATGCGATCAAGCCAGGCTGTTTCACATCTAATCATCCCTCGCACAGCGCAAAGACGAACTCGAATACTGGCTCACCGAACATCTTCGTCTAAACGGCATATACTGGGGTCTAACAGCATGCCATCTGCTAAAGAAGCCTGATGCGCTGGCGCGTCAAGGTGTTATTGATTTCGTCCTGTCTTGTCTACACGATACAGGTGGCTTTGGCGCAGCACCGGGACACGATGCGCATATGCTTTATACTGTCAGCGCTGTACAAACACTGGTAATGCTGGATGCAGTCGATGAGCTTGATTCACGAATACAAGGAGGAAAACACAAAGTGGCAGAATGTATGATTATTAGGACAAGACTTCTACAAGATGTGTACTGATCATGTGGTTGGTTAGTCATCTCATCACTGCAGGATCGTACGAATGGCACTTTCGCAGGGGACGAATGGGGAGAGACTGATACTCGGTTCCTTTACGGCGCTCTAAACGCACTATCACTCCTCAACATGCTACATCTAGTCGACACAGACCTCGCTATTTCATATATCCGGGCCTGCGCAAACTTCGACGGCGGTTACGGTACTTCACCTGGAGCAGAGTCTCATTCTGGCCAGATCTTCACTTGCGTCGCGGCGTTAGCAATCGTTGGTCGCCTGGATTTGGTAGACAAGGACAAACTGGGAGCTTGGTTATCAGAACGTCAACTCCCAAACGGAGGACTAAATGGTCGACCAGAGAAACTGGAAGATGTATGCTATGCCTGGTGGGTGCTGTCTCCCCTGGCAATTATAGGCAAACTGCATTGGATTGATGGGGAGGCTTTGACGAAGTTCATCCTTAGATGCCAGGACGCCGAGCATGGAGGGCTATCGGATAGACCGGGAGACATGGTGGATGTATTTCATACGTACTTTGGTATAGCAGGACTGAGCTTGCTAGGTTATGGAGAAGGACTCCTTGAGGAGGTTGATCCCGTTTACAGTTTGCCAAAGATAGTGACGAAAAGAGTGCTAAAGCACAAGATATAGTAATTTCGCTGATATATCAGTCATACTCAGACTACGTCTAGATTGCTGCACATCGCTTTTTTGTCCAAGACATACACATCCGAACGTGCAATATATCCATGATATTCTCCTGCTTAAATCTTGCTTAAATCTCCTTGATGTACAGTACCGCCAGATCCGAACAGGCATTCTTTACCTTGTCTGAGCTTTTCGTCCTAGTACGATCATTGTATGCACGTGAGAAGACATATTGACTCCTCCAGACGCAGAAGATGGAAGGACGATTGTGTTGAATTCGTTAGGTGACCTGCTTTGAGTTTCAGAGCGCCTTTAGGTTTGCCAACGGCTGTCGTGCTGTTTCGGTCGAGTACCTGTAACAGCGACACCACGCAATCCATCGTTCATCGGTCAAGCACAAGCATTCTAATTAGCTTCCCGCGTGCTTGCCACGCACTGCTAACAGCAGTCTCAATCTTACCCATCCACCTCCACTCACTCTCGACCTAACATCCCATGTACTCGGTCACCCAGCGATTATCAGCTAAATCATCTGGCGTCTTGTCACATCCATCACCTTTGATCTTCTCCTCGCAATTAGAGCAGCCGACATCCAGAAAGACTGTTGGACAACAAGACATAAGCGCGTCTTTGCGCGACTATACTCGGCTGGTGATACTGTTTCAATGATTCGATCCTATTAAGGCGAGGATGAACACAGACTCTCGACGACCTTCGGAGGCTGGCCTTCCCATGCACCCACCATTGGACAACGCCGTGAGATCACCTGGCATTAGCATTCCGAGCTCCAAGCCTGCAGGTCAAGATGCGCTGTCAGCGAGTTCGAAAAGTCCTACATCACCGGACACACTCAACCAGTACCGAATGCGCCTGCCTCACCAACTTGCTAATGGCCTCAACTCGACAACATTTAGCAGTTCCACATATCAGAGGCCACCTGTTCGATCAACACCTGGGGTTTCTCCAAGTACATCGTTACTCACTACAGCATCGTCAGCAAATCAAAACGCTCAGGTCAAGGACTTGGTTGCTAAATTCAGTCAAACACAAGATAACAATGCGGCCTACGCACCAAGAAAGTACTCGAGAACAACTAGTGGACACTCTGCTGTGACGGGGTACAGGCCGTCGAGTTCAAGCTCGCGAGCACCATCCGAGGCAAAATCAGCAGGTACTGCGGACACGACCTTTGATCAAGCTCATGACGTGTCATCTCAGGACACAGGCAAATCATACACGGAAACTACCTACAAACCCTACAGGACTGCAGACACGTTCTACATCAGTGACGACCAAGAGTCTAATAGTGACCTCTACACGTCGGACGGTCTATCTAGAAACACAAGCAGAGAGCAAACAGACGCAAATCGCACGTTGCGTCAACGTCCGTCAGAAAGCTTGCTGAATGTTCCAGGCAATCTGTCGTCTCGATATAGAGCTACAGCGACTGCAGGGAGACCTGGAGGGTTTGAGACCACACGAGCATACTCTTCGGATCGTTTCATGGCTCGTGGTGCAGGTCGTTCGCCTGTAAATGAACGTCAGCACAACGGGTCTTCACGTCAGGACATTGATTCTGCAGGGCTTCACAATGCTTCAGGAACTACTTTCGATGCACACTCCCCTTCTATCATTCCTGCCCATGCATCCCCTAAGTCAAGACACCCAATGAGAACAGCTTACTCGGCGTCGGTATCGCGCCGCGGCTCTTTCAATAATGAAACGACCGAAGCTCGCAGGCGACCTTTGACACCACCGGCGCATACTTCCTCTGGAACTGTTGAGGGTGGCTCACGACCAAATAGTGGAAATCGGAATAAGAGTCAAATGACTATGCCATCATCAAAATTGACCACGCCTCCACGCTCAAGTAGACCGGCAGGCTATGTTGGCGCCCAGTCTTCGGGCTCACCTCGACAACTAGCGTATCGGACCAGCTCGGCGAATACCACTGTTCCTCCGTCACCTAAACTCGATCGACCAAGCTTAAGTCCTCGAAGCAACTCTGAGAATCTTCTGACCCAATTGTCAAAAGCAGTATCTCCTCCTCGACTGAGACTAGACCTACACAATGTTCATGACGTGTCACTAGCAGGACCTGAAACTGGTGGGACGGACTTCGAAGAGGACGAATACAGGTTAGATGTGCCGGCCAATCGCACTCTGTCGCCATCTAAAGAGCCTCTGGGTCGAACCGCTCAAACCAAACATGTTGACACTCAGAGAGTGGGTTCTAGCGGTTCCATGCAAAATACTGGTGATACCACAGAATCAAGCGCTAGCCCTTCGAAGATGATGGACAAGATCATGGGTCTCAGACAAAGAAGTAGTCAACTCCTCTCTGACGTTTTCCAGCACTCCCACACAGAATCAGACGTGCCGCCATCACGGCGTTCAGATCGCTCAGAGAAACAACAAGCTGACTCGCACTACGACATTCGACCTCAACCGGAGCCTGGACGGTGGCACAATGATTTGATGCCCACGCAGCGCTTTCCAGCTAATGAACGACATACACAAGATCGTGCCGTAAGCCCAGATCACATATATGCAGGGCGGATGGCTTCACCGCAGAGACCTTTCTCAAATGCAATGAGCGCGCAATCGGGCCGTATGACATTAGATAGCGACTCATACAGCGTCATCAATCGAGTGCTCGACCAATACCATGAAACTGGTATTGTGTCGCCGGATATGGTTTACACATTTCAGCAGCACATACTCGAAACTGATCCTGAGCTTTCTACTCGAGGTGACATTGATTCATTGTCTATAGCCAAGGCAGCACTCGAAGATCTGGTGAGAGACCACTCTCAGTCAAGCTTGTTCAAGGCTCATTCTCAATCGAGCTTCTTCACCAGCAGTCCAGCAAAATCGTCGTCTTCCCGTCAGCTTGGCACTCTTCACAACCAGAATTCGTCTGTGGACCATTTGGGCATCCGATCAATACTACACTTGGAACATAGTCGTGATCAGACACCTTTAGAGTCGCCAACGAAGCCTGGATCCGATCGTGGCACAACTTTGCGTTTGCGACATTATTCCAACGCGAATCAGCTTGTATCACCTTATCAAGCAAACCACACACAATCGACCAACCAAGACAATGAAGACATTGGTCCAACGCCACCACCTAAAGACCGGCAGTACTCCAAATCGATTAAGGCTGAGGGTTATTTTGTGAATGGCGACGCCCAATCACGACCAACGCATGCATCAACGAATCTGGGACCGATGCTGCCTGAGATTCAGTCTACAGGCGGTGGACTTGGTTTCACAATGGCGAGGATGTCATCACAAGACTTGAAGCGGAATAGTGGGCGTGGAGATGGTGCTCAGACTCGACCTATGAATCCTTCCGACAATATAAGACACGCTAGAGGGCCTCCAGCAAGCCCGTCGTTAAGAGTACAATCGATGGCGACAACACAAGCATCAACACCTCCATCCGAAGGTGTACGTGCTTTCTCCAGTAAACCTTCGCTGGAGTTGACCGGGCATACTCACGGCACGCCCGCGTCATCGTTCGATCACGCAAGCTCTGCTACAGTGCAAGAGTCGAGATCCAGCAAGAGCGGTGCCGACCTGGAGACAACAACGAGTACTGCCACTTCTACAGGTCCTGAAGATTCCAGGCTGGTGAAGCGTCGACATATTGTCAAGGAATTGGTGGACACTGAATTTTCCTTCAATCAAGATATGAAAGTCATTGAGGACATATACAAAGGCACCGCCAGTGCTGTCGAAGCCCTTACTACGGACGATCGACGTATTCTCTTTGGCAATTCGGCTCAAATCGTTGAGTTCTCAGAAGCTTTCTTGGACACACTCAAACAGGCTGCTGCCAGTATTTACATCATGCCACGGACAAATAAATGGCGTATCAAGCGTGGCAGTGTGACTGTCGAGCCTGTCGGGAATACTGAGGTTCCGTCAGTTACGAATCCCAATGCCAGTAATGAAGAGCGCGACAGAAAGACGACTATTGGTGGGGCCTTTGGGCAGCACCTCTCCAAGATGGAAAGAGTCTACGGCGACTATCTGAGAAACCACGATCTGGCAAATCAGCGTCTTGCAAGGCTCCAGAGTGTGCCACAGGTTAGTTTGTGGCTCAATGAATGCCACACGTACGCCAGCGACATCACAACAGCCTGGGACCTGGACTCACTACTAGTGAAGCCTGTGCAGCGCATTCTCAAATATCCTTTATTGCTGAAAACATTGGTAGAAGCTACACCTGCAGATCATCCTGACTACTCGGCGCTTGCAATCGCTATGAAGCAGATGACGGACATTTCGATCAGAATAAACGAATCCAAGAAACGCGCTGAGCTGCTTGATCAAGCTGTCAATCGTCCAAACAAGAAGAAAGACTTTGATGTCTCGTCAGGACTTTCCAGGGCATTCGGTCGACGATCTGAAAAGCTACGACAGCAAGTGGGCATGGCGGACGCAGTTGAAGACTTTGAATACAGAGCTATTGCAGAAAAGTTCGGCGGTCAATTGTTCCAGTTGCAAGTTGTCATGCGTGACATGGAAATGTACAAGAAGAGCGTCGAGGAGTTTATTAGGCAATACAGTCGCATCATAGAGGTTATCGAGACAATGATTGAGCTTGGTCCAAGTACAGCGCCCAAGACAGAAAGCAAATGGCGGAAGTTCGCGATGACAATTCGGGAAATGAGTGCCATCATCTACGTTGACCACGTGAGTATAGGCTTTGCGATGTTTTGGCTTTGTACTAACACCTATCAGGACAACGCAATCAAGAAGCATTGCATTGAGCCTATCATTGCTCTGATCAAGTTGCATGACAAGCCACAATCGCTCATGGCGCAGCGCAAGAAACGACTTCCCGAATACGCCAAGTTTGTCTTGATGAAAAACAAAGGCGAAAAGCTGGATAAGAAGACTAAGCAGCAAGGCGAGGAGTTTATCGCACTCAACGATACTCTCAAAGACGAACTGCCCAAACTCTTTGCTCTCAACGCGAAGCTTGTAGAGACATGCCTAAGGAACTATGTGGACATCCAAGCTCAGTGGCAACTCAATTGGCAACGCAAGATTGGTAACGTGTTGAAGGATCACCAACAACCCCCGGACTTTGCAACCATCGTTGAAGCTTTCCAACATGACTTTGCGTACACAGAGGCACAGGCGCTTGCCCTAAGTCTTTGTAATGGCTCACTACTCGCAGACGCTGCTGCCTTCCAGTCGCCCACTGCTTCGACAGTGTTCGGCACTGATGATGCTTCATCGCTCAAACGACCATCCCTTCTAGCGAGCCAGCGCAGTGAATCGATCACTGGCAACTCGCCTGTGATTCCCGAGCCAGACTTCCTCAAGCATCGCAGTACTGGCAGTTTCCAGATGTCACTATACAGCAACCGCGGCTCTCTAGAACCAGCAATGTCAAGTCCAAGTCGTAACTCCAGCTCGACACAACTTGGGTCCTCCGTACTGAACAGTTTTCCTCCTTCTGCTACGACCAACAAAACGCGTCGCCACCGATCTGGGTCTGCATCTTCGTCTATCCACTCTGTCAGGAGCCCTCTAACCCCTCAGCTTCCCCTGTTGTCCCGCAACACTTCAGCTCAGACTGTTGCGTTCGGTCCTTATGAAGCCAGTGATCGTGCCAATGCTCGATCTTCCAATCCAGGACCAGCTAGTCCGACAGCAACACGTTCTCCACTAATCTCGCGCTTCAGTCAAAATTCGGCAAGGTCGACCCGTACCTCGTCTTCCACTACTAAATCACCAGAAATCACATTTCATGCAGCTTCATCACCCGCCGTCCCACAGCTACCGAGAATGACCCGTACAAGGAGTAGCTCACATACACAGCAAGCACAAGGCGGAGCTTCTGCACCTGATCCAAATGTTCGACCCTCACGACCTCGACCTACTCACCAAGCTATGACCACTGTCTCGACTGCAAGAGGTCCACAGGAGTTTCCTGTTCTCTTCCTCGCCGCCAGTCTCTTTGAGTTTAATATTGATCGTAGCCGCAAAGAAGCTGGATACCCCTATTTAACGTATGTTCCAGGTGAGATCTTTGATGTCATTGGCGAGAAAGGCGAGTTGTGGCTGGCGAAGAACCAGGATGACCAGACAGGTCTTGTTGGCTGGATATGGGAGAAGCATTTTGCGAAGCTGGTACCTGATGCTGGTGGGAATGTGCGTCATGCTGCTGCCGCTGCAGTCGCCGGGTCTTGATCTTGCCTATTCTCATACTTTGTCGCATTCTGTTTTATGATTGCGTTTCTTTTCACAGTACAGATTTGCTCGATGGGCAAAAAGTATCAGGGGGTCTTAGGTTGCGGCTACTTTATGTGTATAACAATGCTTTCTATGTTGTATTATGTATCTACGAAAGAGGAGGAATAATCGGACGAGATTGACGAAGAACCACGATAGAAAGGAGGAGGAATCTCTGGAAGTGTAAATAACGATATCAGGAAGCAGTCGCAATACTTGTACTTAGACTGCAAGCACATAGATGATGAACATTGACGCACTCTATCAACTTATATGTCTACTTACTTCGCGCTCAAGCCAGGTGTTCCGTGATCATCGTCGAAGCATTAAGCGATATATCGCTACCATGGTTCGCTACTCGGCACAGAAGCTTGTTTGCGATTACGTTGCTCTTCTGATGCACATCATCAAAGTCTAAAGAGTCTCCTAATCTACGTCTCACCACCGCATCACCCCATAAACCCCTCCTCCCATCCCAGCTCAAGAATGACAACAACCACCATCCCACCCCGCCAATACCTCCATCTCAAACCCCTCCAACTCTCCCAAATCCCAACCCATCCCCTCATAAAAGCCCACCAACCCCCTTCCAGCCCCTCCCCCTCATTGCGCAACTTCATTACCGAACTCATCACCGAAGCCATCCTCTTCAGCGATACCACAGTCTCCACACATTTCAAGCCCAAGGGCGCACCGAAGGAGTCGAGAGGCTCTGCTGCGAATGTGCAATTGCTTACATGGGATGGCGATGCTGTTGGCGAAGAAGAGGAGGAAGCCTGGTTTGCAAGACAGAGTAGGCATGATGATGTGAAAGGGCATGGGAGTGCGGATTGGAGCGAGTTTGTGAAGGGGTTGTTTCATAAGCATAGTGAGAATGAGATGGAGTATACACCTGATGGTATAGCTATGCTTTGAAGATGCTGCTGTGAGGAGAGTGGAAGGCTGATTGGAATCGTTTCTTAGTGTATGATGCGCATCGAGTCCTAGATTGGAATGACGACTGCGCAGAGTTGAATGCTCAAGGTTGGGGTGAGAATGACTGGAGCGATGTGGGTATGGAAGGTATGCTACTGCCTTTACCCCGGTCTATATCTACTATGTTTGTGTTCATCACTGACACCAGCAACTTTTCGATCAGTCTTCGAAATGGCCCACTCCATCCCCTTTCCCCTCAACAACCGTGTCTTCCCCGTCCTAGTCGTCCGCGCACTCACAGGCAAACATAACCACAACCGCAACCACACCTCACTCGCCCAACCTAATTCCACCAACGCCTCACCTCTCGGCTTCATAGTCGCACAAATCCCGATAAACCTGGCCTCTTTCCCGCATAGTCTCTACTCCAGCGGCCGCAACCGCAAATATAGCGATTCGGCGAAGAAGCGCGCTAACGTGACTATGGGACGGTATGTTAGCGTTGAACGTGTTATGCTGGATGAAGACAAAGGTAGTGATGCGAAGAAGATTCAATGGATGATGGCGACGGCATCGGATGCGGGTGGGAATCTGCCTATGGGTGTGCAGAAGATGGGTGTGCCTTCAGCGGTGATCAAGGCAAGTTCTCCCTGCTGACTAGGTCACCGATATTCTGTCTGTGTATAATCGACTGACTTGCATTAAATTGCACCAACAGGATGTGGGACTGTTTATTGGATGGACTAGGAGGGATGGGTGATTTCTGCATCCGCAGAAGAGAGCAGTCGAGAATATATGATCACCGCTCGGCAGCAAAAAAGAAGGAGCGAAATTGCCTGCCAGACAAGTCGAAGACTCGAAGAAGAGGAAGGTGGGGCGAGCTGGATTGTCAAGAGACGCAGAATTGGCGCCACCCGCGTGCTGACAGAGGCAGATGATAGAAGGCTTGTGGCTCCTGGTGCTGATGCAACCGAGATGCTTGCTAAACAGGTCAAGCAACAGTTCAAGAGGAGCGAAGAAGAGCCGAAGAACCAGGCTGCTCCGTAGTGGGTGCCCGAGAGCGGCTTGATGAATCAGGCTTCATGAATCAGTTGAAGAGTGATCCAAGACACCTTCACCACGACCTAAGTATGTTCATACAGCACGAACAGGTCTTAAATGGCCCGGTTCCAGGAAGGTATGGGTATGGATTGGCTGGTCCGATCTTGAGGGTACAAGACTGATAATACGTAGCACTTGCCAAACATTGCGAAATGAGAGGAACAGACAGTTGCATCTTCTTCAGCCATGACATCCAGACGATGTTACAAGCTATAACCTTATGATATATAGCTACAGTTTTCACGACAATTTGAATATATCAGCATTGAAGCATAACTTTTGCGTCTTTTTTGCTGTAAAGATCCAATCGGTGGCAAATCCTCTTTTCTATCACGATTGGCAAAGCTGTGCCATCTCCTCGTTTGTATGGGGCGAACGTGTAAAGCCGCAAGCTTTATACTACCAATAGCAACAACTCTTCATGTTTACATCATACATTTTCTTCTTTGCATCGCTTTTATTAGGTTCTAAGAAGAAGGCATTAAGCATTGGATAGACCTGTAAAACTCAATTTTTGTCTTTTCACATCAGGCCTCGGGTGACTACAATCGGTCAAGGCTTACTCTTTGACTGCTGTAAGAATATGGTTACATGGAAGTGCATCAAAGTGTTCATCATCAGAAGCAGATGTTTCCACATTTGTCACATCCTCATTCCTTATGATGGCGACCGTTCTTCGCAACCAGCAGTTGAGCTGCGCAAGGCTTCGCTGCGCTCAATCGTTTTACAAGTTTTCATCGGCAGAGCGCTACACATTGAAAGGCACTCTTTTAGACATATGCTGTAATCTATCTGCAAATTTTCATGCTTTAAAAAGCAGCCTGGCAGACTACTATTGTAACCCTCTTTGCAGTACGGATTTTTCTCTGCGTAATATCTATCGTAAAGAAAGCAATATCGTCAACAGTCTCATCGTAAGCAATTCATCATCATTCACGCACGCTCCACATCTTCAACACCAATTCCCTGATCCACAACCTCACCCTCAAATGGCTCCGCACCCTCATGCTTCTTCCCCATACCATCCTCATCATACGTAACCCTTCTCCACCCCTCCTCACCACCCATCGAGCTCATATCCTTCCTCTTCTCAAACTCAATCGTCGGGAAATAATGTTCATTCTTCTTCAACGTCGCAACCCACGGCACATTATCAAACGTCTTGACCTTGAGTCTAAAATACGTATTATCCGGAATCTTGTTGACTTCTGTCACGAAACTCGTCAGGTCGGGTGTAGGTACAGCATTGACATGTGTGATGAAATTCGTCGGCGCAAGGCCGTACATGTATGCTGGGCTACCACGCAACCTGCCTGAGATGTAGACACCGCTGTGGAGTTTGCTGATTTGCTGGCGCACGGCATGATGGGGTGGTTGCAGAACGGCGCCGCAGAAGATGACGCAGCGGTCTGTTTCGAGTTCGTTGGTAGGGACGGTGGCGATGGCGATGCGCACTTCTTCGCGTTTGCGCAGCACGACGACATCGAGGCTCGCGTGCGAGTACATTAAGTCGAGATCGGAGACGCGGGTGGCTAGCTTGTCGTTGATGGTTAGAATGATGTCTGCCTCTTTCAGGCCGTCGTGATGGCCAGAGTCGACCTTGCGCACGATAAATAGCTGGTGCCGTTCGGGATCTTCGGTCTCGACGCGCTGGATCCAGGTGTCAGAGAGACCCATGATGCGTGCTGTAAAGATTGTTAGTCCGGCAGCTTTGAGGTGATGGGGATATAAGTTGACTTACCTTGACTCATTGTCGTGGTGCTAGTTTCGACATTGAGGATACGCAGTTGAGGCATCACTCCTTCCTGAATCTGGCCAAGTACTGGAAGGAGCATAGGAGTTGCGAGACCGAGATGATATTCTACGTCTTTGTTGTTGTGAGAGTTACGTTCTCCGAGATATGTCAACCATAGTGCTTGTACTGTGCCATCTTCGGTCAACAAGACTCCAGTTCCACACTGAGCAGCGAGACTTGTGTCTACTGTGACGGCATCCAAGTTGATAGCTCTGTATCTGGGAGTAGTTGCTGAAGCTGGTATACCAACAGTTGTGATATCAGTCACTGATGTCTTTGCAATAACAGGTCTCATGTTCTGGTTGAAGCCGAAGAAGATGGTACTTGATCCTTGCTTGATAGTCTCCGTTCCCAACCTTGCGCTCTTGATGGGAGCTTTGACAAGCGATGCATCGTACTTTATGATGGCGTAGTTCTGAAGTGGATGTAAGAATATGACCTTGGCATCGACAATAATCGACTCAGCAACGTGTACAGAGACGTCGCAAAGGTCGTAAGGTAATGTAGCTCTCGAGACAATGACAAGACCTTTCTCTGCATCGATCACAAGACCGTGTCCATTCTTCCTTGTTCGCGGGAACCCGTCCAACTTGACCGGCAACGAAACAGTGACTCTCACAAAGCTGCGGATAATCTCTGCTGCTTGTGGATACTGCGTGCCTTCTAAGCTGATGAAATTGGCCGAACGTGCTACTGGTGCAGGAGTTGGCAATGGACTTCCCAAGTCAGAAAAGTCCCATAATCCTGTTTCATCGTTTCGGACTGCTAGTCTGATTTTCTTGCTCCAATGTCGATCAACAAGAACGACACTAGTGTGCTGTGTGTGTAGATCACGAAGGTGTTTGTAGCTCACGATGACACGGGTGCGATCCGGCACACTTTGCATGACCTCCACGAACGTGTCAAGGTTGGGTGTTGGCTTGTTGTCAACAGAGTCAATTATCCACCCTGCTTCTGCACCCTCGAACCTGAAGGAACCTGAAGCTTCGCAGACATAAACACCCTTGCATGCTACACCATAAAGCCGAGCCTGCTGATACGACAAATCATGGAAAGACCCTCCTGCAACAGACACAAAACGATCTGGGGTGATGTCATGAAGGTTGCCGACATCTATTTCAACCTCTACATCATTTCCTCCTCGTTGCACTAAAAGTTGGACTTTCTGACCCACGCCATCATCCAGGATAGCATCGAGCAGTGTGAACTTGGTAAGAAGGTTGCCGTTGACTTTTATGAGCACATCACCCTCCTCGATCTTGTTATGTCCAGGACCTTCTGGCAATATCAGTTCTGCAACGAGAAGACCAGTCTCCTTAGGGAACTCCTTTCGCATTGCTGCCTCCCACTCAGTTGATAGACCAAGCCTTCGACACTCGTCAAATGGCTTGATAAGCCATTGTGTCTGAATCGTCCCGCGAGCCACAGGTTTGCCTTCTTGTATGCACTTCAATGCCCTGAGAGGTCGATCAAGTGGTAAGAAATAATCTGTTGCAGCGCCATCCGCACGACCTCCAGCTTGCAACGCAACAGCGTAGCCGTCAATGTCAACTACAGGACTGCCTGAACTTCCGCCACTTGCAGCAGCAGAAGCCTGAATATATTGTGTATTGAAATCGCTGTAGCCCTCTCCATATTCTGGTGCATTGCGATCAAGACGACTGATGACACCAGAAAGGATACTGAGCTTCTCTCCGGCATCGTTACCAACAACTCTGATTTCCGATCCCACTTTTGCAAGGTCTGGCCGGAGAGTGAGAGCGTTGAGCTTCATGTATTTTATTGCTTTTGGATCGAAGCGGAGGATACCAAAGTCGTGTACTGGATCGCGATATACAGGAAAGACGTCGCACTGCCGGTATTTAGTCTAGATTTCTACTCTTACGTGTATTCCCAGCACATACCTCTTCATGGTTGTCGAAGATACAATATCCCCAGAATGGTCCAGCGCCAACAACGTGTCGATTGGTCATAATGTAACCCTTCTCAGCATCGACGACAAATCCAGTTGCCTCACTAGACATGGCCGGATCCGTGTCGAAAGAACATGTTTGGCAGAAGTGCTACACTGCGTCAGCAATTCTTCCTCTCCTTGTGTGCTTGAGGGCACATCTTACTATTGAGACAGCAGTGCTAACAACCCTCTCGATTGTAGCCTGCCATTCTCTCGTCTCCGCCACGGCCGCTATCTTGCCGCTAATCTGAACTTCTTCCTCACTGTCTGATTCGGCTCCGTTGAGTGCTTTTGGAGATTGATCACCATCTATTGACATCTCATCTTGGTCATCTTTCAGTACTGCAGGTTCCGGCTTGCGTCGTTTTGCGGTCTGTGATAGATCATTCTCCTGCTTACGCTTGGACGAACGCGTGGATGGCATCGTGGGAGGTTCGCTTGGTGCGAGGGTGTGTTGCAATTTGGTTTGTAGGACGGACAGCGTCCGAGGTGGTACAAACGCAGCGGTGTAGGATATATTATGGCGACTCAGACTATGTTCGGTAGGTTTGAAGGAGGTGCGGTAAGGATTAGACGTATGAAATGGTTTGCGATGGGAGAGTGGTGATGAGTCGTGACTTCCTGATATTCTTTGCAAGGGTGATCTGACGACAGCGGAGAATCCTGTGGAAGGAAGACGAAACTTATATCGGAGCTGGAGCTTAGTGACAAACAGCAGAGGGCCTGGTCGGGCGATATGAACAGACAGCAAGCCAAAAGACATAAGATTGTCGTCTCATGTGTGCTCCAAACTCGTCATCTTGTTCGAGGGCAAAAAAAAGGTACAGTTGTATGAAACGGTTTTTGTCGATTACACGGTAAATCAACCAAACCTAAGGTAAAGGTAAAGTTTTGTTCACTGTCTAGAATTACAATCCTTTCAAAACGCCGTCTATAGCCCTTCTTTGATGTTGCGCCGACAATACGAGTAGTCCTGTTGTTTCCCTTCATGTCCTGATATCGTCTTCATGTATTATGAACAACCCTCCCACTATCCAGCCAAGTCTTTTACAGATTCCCTTAAAAGTAGATAGATCAAATAGTTTCAATTGTTCCTGAGCGTTCTTCATACTCCAGTGTTGCTGCCAAAGCCACCAAAGGCATTCGAGACCTTAGCAACAGCGGATTGCGAGTACTCTGGGGGCACATATGGGAACAGACCGCCCATGATTACGAGGATGACGAAGAGAGCCATACCGAAGATGACGAACTTGGACATTGCTGGGTGTCTTGAGCTGTAGGCAGTCCATTGTTTGCCGAATCCGCCAAAGTATTCCTTGAGTTTTTCACCACCTAACTTGTAGTAGACGAGACCGCCGAGCGCAATGCTGTACCCGAAGAACTGGAGAGGAGCAACGGGGTCGCGGAAGATGATCATGGATGCGAAAACGAGGAGAATGTCCTTCAATACACCGGAAAGGGTGAGAACAACTGCATTAGTACGGCCAATCTGCGGAGGTTAGCATTACTGCATGTTTGTGTATATCACCAAGTCAAGCTCACCAAAAGAACAACAGAGACGTTGAGGAGGAATGCGACCATAGCATTGGCGAGTAGAACCAAAAAGCCGACCTTGTAGAGGTCTGCCATGGTCATCCTGGGGATCTCCACAACGAGCGCAACGATGCCGTTCATGACAGCGCAAGCAGGAGCGAAGTAGTAAAGAGAAACCAAGGGATCCATCTTGAACTCTGCAGAGCTGAGCAGACGTTGCACCATAGTCAAGCGGATAGCCTCGAACATGATTCCAAAGAGTTGGAAAATGACTCCAATGAGGACGAACTTGAGCTCACCAGCGGAAGCGATGATGACACCAATGACGATAAAAGAGACATTTCCGAGAGTCCTGAGATTGGGAGGTGTGAGTCCGAAGATCCAACTAGTGAGGAGGACTGCGACAGGAGTCGTGGCCTACATAGCTGGTTAGTTTGGCTAAAGCTTGCCAATAAAAGATTCCTCTTTGCTAACCTTGAGCATCTGAATGAAGGAGACACTGAGATATAGGTATGTCAAGTTGCCAAAGATCAAGCTCAAACTGAAGAACAAGCCAATTGGAACAATAGCGCGAAGGTAGACACGGCCAGTCATTGGAACCGAGTGTCTCGAGTCGAGTTTGTTGGTGAATCGAGCCATCAACTGTGTCATGAGTGTTGCGAAAGCCAAATGCCATGTTGTAAGGAAGATAGCTAGTCCTGATCAGTATTGTCCAACCGGGAGGATCTTTCGCGTGGAATCGAACGTACGGAACTCTGTAGATAAGCAGTTAGCTCTGTCCTTGTTTATATGGCTGACTAAGGTGACTTACTGAAACCAGCTGTGTCCAGGATCCATTTGTTGAATAGAATAACACTCGAGCTAAGGGAGATCCAGACGCTAGGATCTAGTTAGTGTCTGTATTGTATGTACGGAGCCAAGATATTGGAGGTAGCAATTACGCGATATAGACGGCAGGGTGTACGCCTCCCTGCGCTGGTGAGGGCTTTTCGACAGCTGGATTTACAACAGGGAGGACTGGAACTGAAGCTTCGGCGCGCAGGACTTCGCCCGAGGTGCGAACCTTCTCATCGGAGGCCATTGCGTATGGTGTTGATGTGGTGTATGATTGCGCAAAGGCTGGTTAGTTTTGTCGTGCAGGAGTGTAGGTTAAGGCGACAATTGCAGTAGCCGCGTTCGACTAGGAAAAAGGGAGGCAGTGCGAGGACAAGGCAGGCCGCGAAGTCGACTGAGCTGGTGGTTGCAATCGAACAGAAGAAAGTCAAAGGCACAACTGAAACAAACTGGGACTGAGCCAAACTACGGGCCCCCTTTTTTCCTCGAGTCATGTGGGCTCATTTCAACAAATATTCCTTCAATGCGTAGTCCTTTACAGCTACTAGTGCTTGCAAGCCATACATGTACAACCCGCCCGTACTTGCAGTAGACTGCTTTGCCAGCCTTGCTCGTGCTTGTTGAGCTTAGTCTATGTCGTGTAACCATGAAAGGTTGAGCATAATCCCACTCGAAACACGACCGCTGTAGAAAAGAGAGTTGGGCAACGTTATTGACAAGAATAGTATCAACTGTATCGTGCTTGTTTCAGGAGCCGAGCATTTTTTACTCATGACGTCCTCGAGGTCTGCTTCCTTGGGAAAATGTCTATATACCCGTTCAATCATCCCTGTTTCATTCACCATGCCAACTTATAACCTAGAGTATTGTACCAGTTAGTCTGTGGAGCACGTGGCGGGTATGCTATCGGTAGTCAACGTCTTGCATGGTATCAGTTGGAGGATTCGAGGGCTGAAGACGGAGCTGAGAATTGCGTTTGCTTATGGTAGGATTTCATGCAGCACCTTCAGCCGGGTGGTGGCGGAAGAGCAAGTCAAATAGATCAGAGAATCAAAGACGACAGCATTATTGGCCAGACTTGCAGACTCGCGGCTTCTCCAGGCAAAGCGGGTGGAGAAGATGTAGATGGCAGGTTTGCGTTGGGTGAGACCGAAACGATTCAGGGTCAAGGGGCGGGCTAGTTCGCCTCCAATGTTAAGATGGACTAACAGCTTCGTCAACAAACTTGTCAAGTTTATCTAATACCTTTGTACTTGCCTTTCCCTTCAACCATCTTCTTCCTCTGCACAATCTTTTGCAAAGGTCGCTTCTTTAGCTATATTTACTTCTGTCGCTCCTTTCGCATCGACTATCCCTCATAACTGAGTTGCGACAATGTCAGGCAAAACAATGTGCGCCACCCCGCCTCTGTACTTTTTTACGAAAAGACTAATTGCGCTGACAATGCAACAGTAACGTCGACGTTCTCGTCATTGGCGCTGGTCCTACTGGTCTCGGAGCTGCCAAGCGTCTCCAGCAGATTGTCAGTAATGGCAAGATTATGCTAGCTGGAGTCTGTGCTAATATAATTGGTCTAGGACGGCCCTTCGTGGATGATTATCGACTCCAACGAGACTCCCGGTGGTCTTGCTTCCACAGACACTACTCCCGAAGGCTTCGTATGATTCTCCAATTCCAATCCACCAAACGCAACATCTAATCATCTCTCAAGCTCTACGATGTCGGCGGGCATGTCATCTTCTCCCACTACAAATACTTCGACGACTGCATTGACGAGGCTCTTCCCAACGAGACCGACTGGTACACGCATCAACGTATCTCATATGTCCGCTGCAAGAACAACTGGGTTCCCTACCCATTCCAGAACAACATCTCCATGCTTCCCAAGGAGGACCAGACAAAGTGCTTGGACGGTCTGATTGACGCTGCTTTGGAGCACCGTGTGGCGCAGGGGAAGCCCAAGGACTTCGACGAGTGGATTGTGAGGAATATGGGTGTTGGTATTGCCGACCTGTTCATGCGTCCTTACAACTACAAGGTTTGGGCTGTTCCTACTACAAAGGTATGTAAATGCGAAACAACTCGACTTCCAGCGGACGCTAACAATCATCAAGATGCAATGTCAGTGGCTCGGCGAGCGTGTCGCTGCTCCTGATGTCAAGACTGTCGTCAAGAATGTTGTTCTCAACAAGACTGCTGGTAACTGGGGTCCTAACGCTACTTTCCGCTTCCCTGCTCGTGACGGTACTGGTGGTATCTGGATTGCTGTTGCAAAGACACTGAGGAAGGAAAACACCCGCTTCGGCTCACAAGGAACCGTCGTCAATGTCGACGCTGATGCCAAGAGCGTAGAGCTCAAGGATGGTACCACCATCAAGTACGACAAGCTTATCAGCACCATGGCTTTGGATGCTCTCGTTGAGCACATCGGTGATAAGGAGCTTATTGACCACAGCAAGGACCTCTTCTACTCTAGCACACACGTCATTGGTGTTGGTATTCGAGGAAGCCGTCCCGAGCGTATTGGTGACAAGTGCTGGCTGTACTTCCCTGAGAATGACTGCCCCTTCTACCGCGCCACCATCTTCTCCAACTACTCTCCTTTCAACTCGCCCGCAGATGATGTCAAGCTCAAGACACTGCAACTCGCAGACGGTAGCAAGCCAAGCAGCACTGAAGAGAAGCCTGGTCCATACTGGTCCATCATGCTCGAGGTTTCAGAGTCCAGCATGAAGCCCGTTAACAACGACACCATGCTTGCCGAATGTATTCAAGGTCTCATCAATACGGAGATGATCAATGCCAGCGACGAAATTGTCACCACATACCACCGCCGCTTCGACCACGGTTACCCCACTCCCGCCCTCGAGCGTGACGGTGCATTAGCCAAGATGATGCCCAAGCTCGAGGCAAAGGATATCTACTCTCGTGGACGTTTCGGTGCCTGGAAATACGAGGTTGGAAACCAGGACCACTCCTTCATGCAGGGTGTTGAGGCTGCTGACCACGTCGTCAACGGTGCAGTGGAACTCACATTGAAGTACCCAGATTTCGTTAACAGCCGTTCCAACACCGAGCGAAGACTTGTCGATGGTGCACAATACTTCAAATCGATGAAGGGTATCCGAACAAGCGAGATGCCATTCAAGGCTGAGCACTAGGTTGCGAAGGTGAAGAGTCAGGGAGTGATCGATTTACTAACGAACAAGGGGTCTTAATGGTTGGGTACGGATGGTCACTTTCTCAGGAATGTTGTGATATGTACAAAGGAGCAAAAGGGAGCCCGTGTTTTATTCTCGAACTGTACTTATAATACCCAGAAATAGAAAGACAGACTGTGGAAAGTCGATATGATGAAGCTTGCATGACCTAGAGATTTCATTACTCTGTCCTCCCTCCTTCCTCCAACGAATGCTGTATAGCGTTTCGTTAAGCTGCGCGTCGAATCTTCGTCTCTCATGAGCTGTTTTTCAATGGTCATGATCACCTTGCTGCACGTTGGAAGGTGAACTTGACACGCAAAAGCGTGCGTAAGCAGGTACGACAGATGCCAACGCAGCCAATAACACCTGTACGCCATGGTGCTTCTTTCTGCAGTCGAGAACAATGTTATGAGTAGCTGGCGACCTCCTCATACCGTACTCACTGTAGACTACATACAGCAGCATCATCTTCCCAGCTTTCGTCAGCACAAGCAAAGAAGCTTAGAAGCTTGATTGATTGATTGCCGTCGTCCCGTCTCCACCGTCTCCACTGTCTCTTTCTAACGGACTTCATCTCCGCTGAGTGACGTCCTCGAGTTCTTGAAATGTTGTTACAACATCATGATTCCCCATCGCCAACACACCATCGCCGCAAACAACCTCAGCACTCACATTTCAAGAGGATCATGCAGGTCGGCTCTACTATCAAGCATAGTCTCATAGGCTCACCCACCACCGAAGAAGCATCATCTCATACTCGAAACACATCTACAGGTAGCAATGACAGCACGACCACGGAGAAGTATCTCCTCGAGGTAACAGCCGGTCCTTCCTACGACCGTGATACACACAAGCTCGTCAGGGTCAACGAAGACACCGCCTGCGCTTTCGAGAATGAATTCATGAGCGTCAAAGTCCTAGTCCGAATAAAAGATTTTGCAGGTATGTCATGTATACTCCTCCCGCCATCCTCAACCTCCATACTAACCACCCTCACTCTCCACCACCAGGTCTACCCCGCACCTGCCCCTCAACCCACCCCTACTTCACCGATCCCAACCACACCTCCGACCTCTACTCAATCTCCTTCTCCTTCATCCCCAAACGCGACCTCCCAGCCACCCACACAGTCTGGGGCAACGACTTCCCCCAACCCATCCGCGACCGCCTCCCTCCCGGCACCAACACAGCAATAAGCATCGTCAAACGCTTCGTCGATCCGGGCCTCGAATGCGACGCCTACGCCGACGAACCCTGGCTCTACGGTCCCTCACTATCCTGCTGGTTCTCCTTCTTCATCGGCGAAAAAACCACCACTGCCACCGCAGCAGAACCCAGCATAAACCCCACCCACACCATCGAAGAAGGCAGCACCGGCACCGGCGACACCATCCGCACATCGCACAACATGCCGTCCACCGGCCCGGCACGTCGCAAATGGGCGCTTACGCCAACCAACCGCGACGCTTTCATTTTCGAAGCGGGGCGCGAATACAGCGCGGATTTCCACAATGGATATCTTGATTTCAGTCAGTTTTCGCTGAAATTGCCGGGTTTCAGTTTGAATGTGATGAAGTATATTGATGACAAGACGCATCGGTTGCGGTATGTGTTTAAGAATCGGGAGACGGAGGAGGTGTATTTTGTGGTTGTGTTTAGTTTGTTGTTTGGGGAGGAGTTGGCGGAGGCTGTGAGGGAGGATGGGAAGATTTCGAAGAGGGTGGAGGGAAGTGGTGCTAATGATTCTCACAAGGAGGTGAAGGGACAAAAGAAGGAGGAGCAGCATCGTTTTCAGGATGATGATGTTGATTGAATGATTGAAGAGTTCTAAAGCCGCAACATTACTGCTATACTTCCGGCCTCGAGGAGTCGACGCATCATCGTGCCGCAGCAGATCACAGAGCTGGGAGACAGGAGATAGATGGCGCAGTACCGGATTGAGAGCCTTGAGCAACTAACGTAAGACTTCTCGAGGCTATACAGCATGTCATTTTCGCGGTCTCCCTATAGACAGCCCAGAACAAACTGCTACAGCACGATGAGTATCATTATTTGGTATGCAGCAGCAGCTGTGGATCTATGCACATCCGCGAGTAGGGAGATAGTTGAAGGTATCATTGGAGCAACCACTCAAAAGAGGCAATATAGCAGACTCAAAATAATAGTTTTGGAGCATAGAATATTGATTTTTGTGTTTGATTATCACAAGTGTATTTTTGAATTCCCGTTACATGCCTGTTTTATGCTGCAACTCTATTACTCATGTCTCAACAAAGGTGATCCTCTTGCTGTCCTTGCTGTCGTGGCATGCCAGTCAGGGTCATCAGCTCCAAACCCAGCAAACCCTGTTCAGCACTGTTGATGTGGGTATTCAACTACCGTTCCTGCAAAAGCCTGTCACTTCCTATGCCACTCTGCCAAGGGACTTCTTGTGACTGTCAATATTTTCATTTGGTACACTTTGCACATTTCGAATGGGCTGCTTTCACTGCTCATGCAGTCCTTACTCGGCAGTGTCGAGCTCATCCTCAATGGGACGCAGAGATTCTGCGTATGTATTTTAGTCTCCATTCACACTATATCTCACAGACGAACGTACCTTTTCTGTCATCAACGTCCTCTTCATGCCCATTCTCATGCCCGTTCTCGTGTGGCGGTGGCGCTCGGTCATCGTCACGGTCTCTCTCATCCCTGTCGTCTCTGTCGTCCTTCACATCTTTCATGTCTCGATCACGAACATCAGGGCTTCTTGTACGGCGGCGTTCCTCACGATCGTAGTCTCTCTCTCGACGGTCATCACGTTCGCGACGAGGTGAGTAGTCGCGAGCACGAGGAGGAGGAGAACGGGATCGGCGGCGAGGAGAACGACGGCGAGTGTCTCGAGAGTCGCGGGAGTCACGGGAGTCGCGTGGATCACGGCCATCGTCAAAGCGCCACGACTTGGATGGAGGTGTGCGTGCCCACTATATCATCATGTCAGTATCTCCCTTCGTAACAGACCTTCGTGGTTATGTCCTACCTCAATCTTTAGTTGATCATCGCGTCCAATACGCTTGTTGTGCATCTCGTGGTAAGCATCGTCGGCATCGCGTCTATTCTCATACTCGACGAACGCAAATCTATTGAAGATTGTCAAAAAGCAACTTGCGTGTCCAGCTTCTTTCTTCGAACTTACAGGCGGCTTGATGAAGTCCTTGGAGCTGGAATATCGCAGCGAACAAGTCTTCCATACCTTATTCGCATGTTAGATTCCGTGTCTTAACTGGCTGGACCCAGTGTCGTCCTAGAGCATCGGGTAGGAGTATAATAGGTGGAATGGGATAATGCTAACATCGACTCGGCTATTGCGCATTTGCGCTCGATGGAATGAGAGGAAACGAAGGACGAAGATTGGAAGGAGGGGACGGAAGCGTTGCGGAGGGGAATGGGAGTGTTTCGTGGGAGAGAAGGCGGTCGAGCGAGTGTCGCAGTCGATGCGCGGCGGATTCGATCGAAGGCTAGGGAGGAGGACGACGAGGAGGCTTCTTAGGCGCCTTTGCTGACATACCGTTCGAATTCGTAGGCGAGGTCGCGTGCGCGGGTACCGTGGCCGAAACCGGAGACGTAGAGGGTAGTGCTTCCGCGAGACATGATGACGAGGGTTGAAAGCAATGGAGGGGTAGCGTAGAGTTGAGAAGGAAGGTGTCGCAAAGAGGAGGACGAAGCGATCACAAACGAACATGAAACTCTTCCCCACAAATGAGGAAAGAACGTCACTGAAAAGGGGCTTCTGTTTCATCATGATCATAATCAGAGGAGGGATGCATGCCACCAGTGTACGACAGCATCGATTGAAGCAATTGTTGATTCTAGCGCGTCTCAGAACACTGGGACTATCTGACAAGCCCATCACCATAGATGTCTGAGTGAGGTACAGTACCGAATGCAACTCGCATACCGAATAACATTCGCAACTACTGTCCTGAGAGACAGCATCTCCACGGGTCCTTTTTGCGTCTTTTGCGTTGAGTGATGCGATTGCTGGCGGTATGCCTACCTATCTCACTATGTACAGATTGTGTGGATGTCCAAAATAAACTTAATGTCAATCGTATTGTCTCAATGCACAATCCTGGTTCTTTAGTTGCGCTTGGCTAAATGTCCGGTGACCACTCCTCAGCAGTGCCTGTCCTGCTCACGAGCCAACAGTGCAAATAATCTTGCCCGAAATTGAGTTCGATTCCATCAATTCTGCGAAACAGTCAGCTCACATTCGCATTTCCCAAAAGAATGTCTCCCCCAAACTCACCGTGCGCCTCCTGAATCTTCTCCATCGGCAGCACCTTCTCAACCGGATTCTTATACGTGCCATCCACCAGCATCGGCAGCGCTTTCTCCTCAAACAAATCCCTCAGCTTGCCTTGATACTCCGGGCTTCTACTCCTAAGCGTACTCCCCTGAAACCTCGCCCTCTTCATCAAAAAGCCCGCAATATTCACACCCTCCGGCAACACCGTGCCTCCCATGTTCCCCAACATCACGACCTTTCCATCCATGTTGAGCACGTCGAGGTTCTGCTGGAAATACGGCGCGGAGACGAAGTCGATGACGAGGTCCATGCCCTTACCATCGTTGGCGGATTTGAGCGCAGAAGCCCAGTCGGGGGTTGTGGTGGTGTTGAAGGCTGCTTTGGCGCCGAGGGTGGAGACGCAGAAGTCGCATTTGGAGTCTTTACGGGCCGTGGCGAAGACGGCCGGGGAGGGGGAGGTGGCGTGGAGGGAGAGCTGTTGGCCTGCTATTGAAACGCCGGAGGCGCCGGCGCTGGGTGCGTGCGTTAGCTAAGAGGTTCGTAAAGCGCGGGTAGTATGATAGGATAGACTGAAACCACTGGCACTTACTGCCAAAGAATCGACTTTGTAGTCTTGGGATCGAACTCTCCAACAAGATACAATGCTTGTAGTGCCGTGAACCACGTCTGTGCAGAACAACCTCCATTAGCACAGGAACACAATCCTTATATGACACACCTCAAGTCAGCATCACATCACATCACGTACCTCACAAACCCCAGCGCAAACCTCCCACGACAGCTCCTTTGGCTTACGAATCAACATCTTCTTGCTCACAGCCACATACTCGGCATAACAACCACCATACGCCAATCCCAATACCTCATCGCCTTCTTTCCAGTTATGTCTTTCTTCCTCTTCCTGACCATGGCCTACTTGATCAATAACACCGGAAAACTCGACACCCATGATCTTGGTGACTCCAGGAGGGACGGGGTATCTACAGTATTCGCGTCAGAAGTTGATGCACGCTTCTTCCTGAAGAGGCTGTATTGAACTTACTTTCCCTCTCGTTGCATGGTATCTGCACGGTTCAGACCGAAAGCTCTGATACGGACGAGGCATTCTGTAGGCTTTGGTGTAGGCTTTGGTGACGCAGAGTTGATGAAAAGAGATGATGCTGGCCCTTTGCCGTCCTTGATGTCTACCGCTTTCATTGTTTGCGACATGCTTGATTAGCTGAAGATGATAGAGGTATACAAGGCGCAATTGAGGAAGAAACGTCGCGGACTGAGTATTTTACAAGTGTTTTGACTAAGATTTGAAATACAATGAAGCACGATACGTCATTGGGTAAACTTCAATCCTCCATAGCAATTCAGCGGAGCCAATGCCGGAAAAGGCAGACAGACAGACAGCAGCAAAGAGACAAAATATCCTGAGCATTTTGTATCACATTTGTATATGCTATGTTCGAACTAGATCCAAAGTCGTTCTAAAGGAAGAGAGAAGAGCGAATAAATATCAGATAACACTTCTCCTAAATCAGGTAAACCATTTTTTTCGTCATCATCCATCATAAACCTCGTTAACTCAGACTCATTCATATAGGTCTCTCGTCGGCATCAACACAGCCAAGTTGCGTTACAACAACATGAAATCTTCAAGATAAATTGGCGATTTTAAGATTGGTCGTTTGAGAGACCAGATAAAGCAGCCATGAGATTACGAAGCTGCAGTCGTGTATGCCCGTCCCTCCATCTAGAGCACGCTGCCGTCGAGAGTCATCATTCGTCGTTGAGTTTTAGATAAAGAAATAGTCGTCAAAGTCATGAAATGCACCTTTTTGCCCCGTTATTTCATCATCGTCATCAATCTGTTGATCATACCAGCCTCTGATCGTTTCAGCGTCTCTGATAGTTCATTGAACGAGAACGGCTGAGTGCGGACGGTGTTGCAATTGGGCGAGCCACATTATCAATACCTTCGCGGACAGTTTTGCGGCGCTTCAAGCCACCGTCGTAATCACCTCCGTGACTGGAAGAGGGCCGACAATAACCATCTTCATCTTCTTCGTCGATATCACGAAGACGCTTGTTCGTCGATTGAGCATGGGTTGGGGTAGCTCCATTAGCGTAGGCATAGTATGTTTGAGGAGTGCCGGAAGCAGAGTATGAGTGATGGGCGGAATGCATGTGAGAGGAGTCCGCAGACATGGGACGATAATCAGCAGCAGATATGCGGTGTGGGGTAGTGTATGCCTTTTGCTGCCAATGATGAGTCTGTGGAGTACCAGCAGAGAGAGGACGAGTGGTGTTATTCTCTGGGGAGATTGAACGCTTGTGAGACTCAACATTAGAAACGTTGGCTGAGTGAGCACTTCCCGAATGCTGATTAGTGTAAGGACGTTGGTACTGCTGCTGCTGTTGTTGTTCCTGAGTCTCAGATCCATTCACAGTATAGCCTGAATCAGGTCGAACAACTTCACCCTCTTCCTTGACAACAGTCTCAAGCTTGCGTGATGGCGGGGGAAGCATTTCGGTCTTGCCATAACCAAGGTGAGCAGTCGGCAAAGTGTATGACGGAGGTTGCATGGAGTACATCCTGGAATCGTAGGTGGGCTGAGCTGCTGTGGAGTACTGTATCTGCTGTAGGGTGTGTTCGGGTGGTGTGTTAGTAGGGGAGGTGGGAAGCGATTTCGCGTTCGTTAACCCAGTGCCGTGGTCGACGTGATGAGCTGCAGCATTTGCCCAGTCGTATGACCCACCAATAGCAGGAACAACATTGCTGTGTGCAGTAGT